>Ga0126306_10002087_pt1 | contig 11132 bp, 8 predicted proteins | sample Plot27_FD_92592 | JGI IMG/M metagenome (GOLD analysis project Ga0126306, IMG submission 92592) | Serpentine soil microbial communities from UC McLaughlin Reserve, CA, USA - Plot27 | ecosystem: Environmental > Terrestrial > Soil > Grasslands | place: USA: UC McLaughlin Reserve, Lake County... | reverse complement strand
TACCAAAGGGAGCTCCGGGCGGCGGGAAGCCGGGAGGCTGGTGCGGCTGGCCCTGGGCGTTCGGATCGGTCGGATGCACGCGCCGATCCTCTCAGGAGCAGTCCACCCGAGGTGGCGCCGGCTGCGTCAGGGCGTCGCGCCGAGCGCCGTCAGCCTCTTCCGCAGTGCGCCGACCTCGAACTGCTGGGCGTCCTTCATGGACTGTGCCAGTTCGCGAACCTGCTCGTCCTGGGTACGGGAGAGCACGCCGTCGACCATGTGGATCCCACCCAGGTGGTGCCGGAGCATAAGTTGGCAGAAGAGGATGTCCTTCTCCCGGCCGCTGGCGTGGCGGAGCTTGGTGCGCTCGGCCTCGTTCGCCATCCCTGGCATCAGTTCGCCCTCAGCCACCGGCGTGCCCATCCAGGCCATCGGCCGGTCGCCGCTGTTCGCCTCCAGGCCCCAGGTACGTAGCCAGGTCTGCATGATGCCGATCTGCCCTTGCTGGGTGAGCGCCATGTCGACCGCGATCTGCCGGAGCGCCGGGTCGGCGGTGGCCTGGTACTCCTCGATCGCCATCGACACGGCCTGACCGTGATGGTTCGACATGTCCCTGGCGAAGCCGGCCTCGGCGGACGCGTCGCGAGGGTGCCGCGGCTCGGCGACGAACACTCCGGTGCCGAAGCCCACGGCCAGCGCCAGCACCCCGACCAGGATCGCGACGAACGCGGCCATGGCCCGGGGGCTCAGCGTGGGATGGACCGCACCCGACGAAGCGTTGTCAGCCACCGGTCGGCGGGGTCTGGCCCTGCGGCGCGGCGGCCGGCTCGGTCCCGGTGGCGGTCTCACCGGCCGCGCAGCCGGCGCCCGGTTCGACGCTGGCGGCCCTGGCGAAGCCGCTGATGAACTTGGCGACCCGCTTGTCACTGGCCTTGTCGAGCTTGAGCTGGAAGCCCCACGCCTGCAGCGAGATCGGCTTGTCCAGGCCCGGGTACGGGCTCATCAGCGTGAAGTCCTTGCCGCGGACCTTCTTGGCCAGCGCGTCGACCTGGTCCTTCGGCAGATCGGGGTTGTACGTCACCCAGACCGCGCCGTGCTCCATGCTGTGGACCGCCTGCTCCTTCGGGATCTCCGCGTTGTAGACGTCGCCCTCGCAGTTCTGCCAGCGGAGGTTGTGGTTGCCGCCGACCGGTGGGGACTGCTTGTACGTCTGCTTGCCGGGCACGTGGTTGCGTCCGAGATCATTCGGGTTGCTCTTGCGGAAGCTCTTCAGGCCGTCGATCTGCTGCGCCCTCCGCTCGCCGAACGGCTTGCCGGCATCGCGAACGCTGTACACGCCATACCCGATGATGCTGGCCGCGACGATGGCGACGATCGCGCCGAGGGTGATCATGCCCCACGGCAGCGCCGGCTTGATCGGCTTGACGGGCTTGCGGCCAGGACGCCCGGTGCCCTTGCCGGTGCCCTTACCGGTGGACTTCCCGCCGGACTTGCCGGTCGAGCGCGGGCTGGTCTTCGACGACATGGGAACCTTTCGGATGATCAGGGCATTCTGGGCCTGTCCTAGCCAGTGATACAGCTACCACGGTAGCCGCACGAGGCAGCCCCGCCATCTCGATAGCATGACCTGGTGACCCCCGCCGCTCTCTCGAACGCCGTTCTCGCTGCTACCCGCGATGCCTTCGCCGCGCACGGACTGGACCCGGCTGCCCTGCCGGCCAGCGTGACCGTGGAGCGCCCGCGCAACCCCGAGCATGGCGACTATGCCACGAACATCGCGCTTCAGGTAGCCAAACGGGTCGGGGTGGCGCCACGCGACCTGGCCGGGTGGGTGGCCGAGCAGCTCGCCGCCGCTCCCGGCGTGGCCCGCGTCGACGTGGCTGGCCCCGGGTTCCTCAACGTCACCCTCGACGCCGCCGCCCAGGGCGAGCTGGCCCGCACGATCGTCACCGCCGGCCCCGCGTACGGGCGTAACGACGCGCTCGCCGGCCAGCGGGTCAACCTGGAGTTCGTCTCGGCAAACCCGACCGGCCCGATCCACATCGGCGGGGTGCGCTGGGCGGCGGTCGGCGACGCGCTGGCCCGGCTCTTCGAGGCGAGCGGCGCCGAGGTGGTCCGCGAGTACTACTTCAACGACCACGGCGCGCAGATCGACCGGTTCGCCCGGTCCCTGCTGGCGGCCGCCAAGGGCGAGCCCACGCCGGAGGACGGGTACGGCGGCGCCTACATCGGCGAGATCGCCACGCAGGTGCTCGCGCTGGCGCCGGCCGCGCTGGAGCGCCCGGAAGCCGAGGCGCAGGAGGTCTTCCGGAAGATCGGCGTCAACCTGATGTTCGACGAGATCAAGGCGTCGCTGAAGGAGTTCGGGGTCGTCTTCGACGTCTACTTCCACGAGGACTCGCTGCACACCACCGGCGCCGTGGAGCGGGCGGTCGAGACACTGCGCAAGCAGGGCCACGTGTACGACTACGACGGCGCGGTGTGGCTGCGCACCACCGACTTCGGTGACGACAAGGACCGGGTGCTGCTCAAGAGCGACGGCGCGGCGGCCTACTTCGCCGGCGACGCGGCGTACTACCTGGACAAGCGCGGACGCGGCTTCGACATCTGCCTCTACCTGCTCGGCGCCGACCACACCGGGTACGTGGCCCGGCTCAAAGCGCTGGCCGCCTGCGCCGGCGACGACCCCGAGCGCAACATCGAGGTGCTGATCGGCCAGCTGGTCAACCTGGTGAAGAATGGCGAGCCGCTGCGGATGAGCAAGCGCGCCGGCAACGTCATCACGCTGGCCGATCTGGTCGAGGCGATCGGCGTGGACGCCGCCCGCTACGCGCTCGCCCGCGCCAGCGTCAACCAGACCATCGATCTGGATCTCGACCTGTGGACCCGGCGAAGCAACGACAACCCGATCTACTACGTGCAGTACGCGCACGCCCGGATCTCGTCAGTACTGCGCAACGGCGCCGACCTCGGCATCGACCGCGGCGAGCTCGACCCGGCCCTGCTCACCCACGACCGCGAGGGCGACCTGCTCGGCGCACTTGGCGAGTTCCCGCGGGTTGTCGCGAGCGCGGCCGAACTGCGGGAGCCGCACCGGATCGCGCACTACCTGGAGTCGCTCGCCGGCACGTACCACCGCTTCCATGACGTCTGCCGGGTCCTGCCGGTGGGCGATGAGGAGACCACCGACCTGCACCGGGCGCGGCTGTGGCTCTGCGAGGCCACCCGCACGGTGCTCGCCAACGGGCTGGCCCTGCTCGGCGTGAGCGCCCCGGAGCGGATGTGAGAGCGCATCCCGCGGGGCCGCGGCACGCGGACGTGATGCCGTCCGGCCTCATCGCCCCGCCGGCACCCGACCTCAGCGCGCTCGACCCGCGGATCTGGCCGATCAGCGCCAGCCGCGTCGACGGCGTGCTGCACCTCGGCGGCCTCGACGTCCGCGACCTGGCGGCGGAGTACGGCACCCCGGCGATGATCCTCGACGAGGCAGACTTCCGGGCCCGCTGCCGCGGCTATGCCAACGCGTTCGAAGGCGCCGACGTGTTCTACGCCGGCAAGGCGTTCCTGTCCAAGGCGGTCGCCCGCTGGGTCGACGAGGAGGGGCTGGGGCTCGACGTCTGCACCGGCGGCGAGCTGGCGCTCGCCCTCTCGGCCGGCTTCCCGCCCGCGCGGCTGGCGATGCACGGCAACAACAAGAGCGTCGCGGAGCTGCGCCGGGCGATCGAGGTCGGCGTCGGCTGCATCGTGCTCGACTCGTACGCGGAGATCGCGCGGCTGGCCGACCTCGCCGGCGCGGCCGGCGTCCGGCCCCGGGTGATGGTGCGGGTGACCGTCGGCGTCGAGGCGCACACCCACGAGTTCATCGCGACCGCGCACGAGGATCAGAAGTTCGGCTTCTCGCTCTCCTCCGGGGCGGCGGCCGAGGCGGTGCGCCGGGTGCTGAAGCACCCGAGCCTGGAGCTGGTCGGCCTGCACAGCCACATCGGCTCGCAGATCTTTGACACGGCTGGCTTCGAGGTGTCCGCCCACCGGATGGTCGGGCTGCTCACCCAGATCCGCGACGAGCACGGCCCGGAGCTGCCCGAACTCGATCTCGGCGGCGGCCTCGGCATCGCGTACACCCCGGAGGACGACCCGGCCGAGGTGAGCGTGATGGCGGCCGAGCTGCGCCAGATCGTCCAGCGTGAGTGCGCGGCGGCGGGGCTGGCCGTGCCGCGGCTGTCGGTGGAGCCCGGTCGCGCGCTGGTCGGGCAGGCCGGCGTCACGCTGTACGAGGTCGGCACTGTGAAGGACGTCGACGGCCTGCGGACGTACGTCAGCGTCGACGGCGGGATGAGCGACAACATCCGGACTGCGCTCTACGACGCCGCGTACACATGTGTACTCGCCTCGCGCGAGTCCGACGCCGAGCCGATGCTGGCGCGGGTGGTCGGCAAGCACTGCGAGAGCGGTGACGTGGTGGTGAAGGACGTCTGGCTGCCGGCCGACGTGGTCCCGGGCGACCTGCTGGCGGTCGCCGGCACCGGCGCGTACTGCCGCAGCATGGCGAGCAACTACAACCACACGCCGCGGCCGCCGGTCGTCGGCGTCTCGGTCGTGGACGGTGTCGGGGCGAGCCGGGCGCTGGTGCGCCGGGAGACGGAGGACGACCTCATGCGGCTGGATCTCGGATGAGCGAGCACGGCGGCCCGGTGCGGGTGGCGCTGCTGGGCTGCGGCACGGTCGGCAGCGAGGTCGTCCGGCTGCTGTACACCCAGGCCGGCGACCTGACCGCCCGGATCGGCGCCTCGTTGGAGCTGGTCGGCATCGGCGTCCGTCGTGCCGGCCGCGCCCGCGGCGAGCTGCCGGTGCCGCCGGAGCTGTTCACCACGGACACCGCCGCTCTGGTCGCCAGGGACGATGTGGACATCGTGATCGAGGTGGTCGGCGGGATCGAGCCGGCGCGGACCTGGATCACCACCGCTCTCAAGGCCGGTAAGTCCGTGGTTACCGCGAACAAGGCGTTGCTCGCCGAGGACGGCGGGGCGCTGCACGACGCGGCCGCCGAGGGCGGCGCCGACCTGTACTACGAGGCCGCGGTGGCCGGTGCGATCCCGCTGGTGCGGCCCCTGCGCGAGTCGCTGCACGGCGACCGGGTGACCCGGGTGATGGGGATTGTCAACGGCACCACCAACTTCATCCTGTCCAGTATGGACGCCACCGGTGCAGGCTTCGCCGACGCGCTGGACGAGGCGACCGCGCTGGGCTACGCCGAGGCGGACCCGACCGCGGACATCGAAGGGTTCGACGCTGCCGCCAAGGCCGCGATCCTCGCCTCGCTGGCGTTCCACACCCGGGTCGCCGCAGCCGACGTGCACCGCGAGGGGATCACCGAGGTGACCGCCGCCGACGTGGCCAGCGCGCGGGACATGGGCTGCACGGTCAAGCTGCTGTGCATCGCCGAGCGCCGGTCCGATCCGGACGGTGGCGAGAGCATCGGCGTCCGGGTCCACCCGGCAATGATCCCGCGGACGCACCCCCTCGCCAGCGTCGGCGACGCGTTCAACGCGGTCTTCGTCGAGGCAGAGGCGGCCGGCCAGCTCATGTTCTACGGCCGCGGCGCCGGCGGGTCGCCGACCGCGAGTGCGGTGCTTGGCGACCTGGTCGCGGTGGCCCGGAACCGGATCATCAGCGCGCGGTCTGCCGGCGAGTCGAACTACGCGTCCCTGCGGGTCCGTCCGATGGGCGAGGCCTTCACCCGGTACCACGTCAGCCTCGACGTGGCCGACCGGGCCGGTGTGCTGGCCGCGGTGGCGTCCGCGTTCGCCGACCACGGGGTGAGCATCTCCACGGTGCGGCAGGAGGGCCACGGCGCCGACGCGATGCTGGTCATCGTCACCCACGTCGCCACCGACGCGGCGCTGTCGGCCACCGTGGAGCAGCTGCGCCAGCTGGACATCGTCCGCGACGTGGTGAGTGTCATGCGCGTCGAAGGGAGTGAGCCGAAATGAACCGCGAACCCTGGACGGGCATCATCCAGCGGTACCGCGACCGGCTGCCGGTCACCGACGCCACCCCGGTGGTGACCCTGTACGAGGGCGGCACGCCGCTGCTGCCCGCCCCGATCCTCTCCGAGCGCACCGGCTGCGAGGTGTACCTCAAGGTCGAAGGGCTCAACCCGACCGGGTCGTTCAAGGACCGCGGCATGACGATGGCGATCAGCAAGGCCGTCGAGGAGGGTGCCAAGGCGGTCATCTGCGCCTCCACCGGCAACACCTCCGCCTCCGCCGCCGCGTACGCCGCCCGGGCCGGGCTGATCTGCGCGGTGCTCGTGCCGACCGGCAAGATCGCGATGGGCAAGCTCGCCCAGGCGCTCGTGCACGGGGCCAAGCTGTTGCAGGTCGACGGCAACTTCGACGACTGCCTGACGCTCGCCAGCAAGCTCGCGCTGGAGTACCCCGTCAGCCTGGTCAACTCGGTCAACCGGTACCGGATCGAGGGGCAGAAGACCGCGTCCTTCGAGATCATCGACGCGCTTGGCGACGCACCGGACGTGCACTGCCTCCCGGTCGGCAACGCCGGCAACATCACCGCGTACTGGAAGGGCTACGTCGAGGCCCACGCGGCCGGCGACGCCACCCGCCGGCCGGCGATGCGGGGCTTCCAGGCGTCCGGCGCGGCGCCGCTGGTCAGCGGCCAGGTGGTACGCGAGCCGAGCACGATCGCGACCGCCATCCGGATCGGCAACCCGGCGTCGTGGCAGCAGGCCGAGACCGCCCGGGACACCTCGGGCGGCCTCATCGAGGCGGTCACTGACCGGCAGATCCTCGCGGCGTACCGGCTGCTCGCGCGGGGCGAGGCGGTGTTCGTGGAGCCGGCCAGCGCGGCCAGCGTCGCGGGGCTGCTGCAGGCGTCCGAGCAGAAGACGCTCGCCCCCGGTCAGCGCGTGGTCTGCACGGTCACCGGGAACGGCCTCAAGGACCCGGACTGGGCGATCTCGGGAGCCCCCAGGCCGACCACCATCCCCGTGGACGCCGACGTCGCGGCGAAGGCGCTGGAACTCACCTAGGGCGCCCACTGACAGCGCGCTGGAGAGCTGCGCCGGCGGGCGACTGTCACAGCCCTCGGCTAGCGTGACGGTGCGTGAGGGCGTACCTCGACCTGATCCGCCGCAATCGCGACTTCCGGCGGGTCTTCGCCGCTGAACTGATCTCGCTCGGCGGCGACTGGTTCGCGGTGATCCCGCTTATCACGCTCCTGCCGGTGCTCACCGGCACCGGGCTGTGGGGCGGCCTGGTGCTGGCCGTCGACACCGCGGTGGTGGCGCTGCTCGCGCCGTACGCCGGCACGATCGCCGACCGGGTCGACCGGCGCACGATCCTCATCGTCTCCAACCTGGCCAGCGCCGGCTCGGTGCTGCTGCTGCTCTTCGTCCGCAGCGCCGCGACCGCCTGGGTCGCGCTCGTCGCGGTGGGCGCGGTGGCGATCTCCAAGGCGTTCTACGTCCCCGCGTCGCAGGCCGCGCTGCCGAACCTGGTCGACCCCGAGGACCTGCCGACCGCGAACGTGCTGGCCGGGGGCGCCTGGGGCACCATGCTCGTGATCGGCGCATCGCTGGGCGGCATCTTCGCGGACTGGCTCGGCACCGACGTCTGCTTCCTCCTCGACGCGGCCTGCCTGCTGATCGCCGCCGCGCTCACCTGGCGGGTGCGGCGCCCGTTCCAGGCTGCCGGCCACGGCGAGCACCACGCCGGCACGGTGCACGCGGTGAAGGAGTCGCTCCGCTTCATCCGGACGAATCCGCGGGTCGGTGCCCTGGTCACAGTGAAGTCCGGGGTGGGCGTGGGGAACGGGTCGCTCACGCTGTTTCCGCTGCTCGCCGCGTCGGTGTTCATGGTCGGGCCGATCGGCACCGGGCTGTTCTATGCCGCGCGCGGGCTCGGCGCGCTCCTCGGTCCGCTGCTGCTGCGGGGTCCGCTGCTGCGGCCGGGCCGGCTGCTGCCGGGCCTGGCGATCTCGATGGCCACGTACGGGGTGGCGTACCTGCTGTTCGGCGCCGCGCCCTGGTACTGGCTGGCGCTCCTGCTGGTCGCCGTCGCGCACTCGGCCGGCGGCGCGAACTGGGTGTTGTCGAACTACGCGCTGCAGGAACAGGTTCCGGACGGGTTGCGCGGGCGGGTGTTCAGCACCGACTTCATGCTGGCCACGCTCGCCGTCGCCAGCAGCCAGGTGGCCGCCGGCATCCTCTCCGACCACGTGTCGCTGCGGGTGCTGGCCTCGGCCGGCGGCGCGGTGACGCTGTGCTACGCAATCGTCTGGTCGGTGCTGACCGCGCGGGTGCGGCTGGCCGACCGCACCCCGCTCTGACCACTCCCGCACGACCACCACCGCTTGCGCCGGGCGCTCAGCGACGCCGGGCGGCCAGTGGGTCGTCCGGCGCGGCGCAGTTCCGATCCTCGGGACGGTCACCAGCCCGGCGGTGACCAGCGCTGATGGCCCACTAGCCTGAGCGGATGTCAACGCCGTCGCTCCGCGCCGGGCTGGTTCGGGTCGCCCCGCCCGCCACCAGCGCCAACCTCGGGCCCGGCTTCGACTCGCTCGGCCTGGCGCTCGGGCTGCACGACGAGGTCGAGGTCGAGGTGGTCGACGGCGGCCTCACCGTCGAGGTGACCGGCGAGGGCGCGGACGACCTCCCGCGGGGTGAAGACCACCTGCTGGTCCGGGCACTGCGGCTCGGCTTCGAGGCGCTCGGCGGGCAGCCGCCCGGGCTGCGCCTGTCCTGCGTCAACCGGATCCCGCACGCGCGCGGGCTCGGCTCCTCCTCCGCCGCGATCGTCGCCGGGCTGGTCGCCGCGCGGGCGCTGCTCGCCGGCGACGTACTTGACGACCAGGCGGTGCTGGATCTCGCCACGTCGCTGGAGGGGCATCCGGACAACGTGGCCGCCTGCCTCTACGGCGGCCTCACGATCGCGTGGACCGAGGACGGCGTGGCGCGAGCGGTGCGGCGGGATCCCGCCAGCGGCGTCCGGCCGGTGGTGTTCGTCCCCGAGCACCGCGCGCTCACTGCCACCGCCCGCAAGCTGCTTCCGGATCAGGTGCCGCACGCCGACGCCGCCGCGAACGCCGGTCGTGCCGCGTTGCTGGTTCACGCAATCACCGCCGACCCGGCGCTGCTGCTGCCCGCCACCCGGGACTGGCTGCACCAGGAGTACCGGAGCCCCGCGATGCCGGCCAGCGCCGAGCTGGTGCGCGCGCTGCGGGCCGCCGGCGTGCCCGCCCTGATCAGCGGCGCCGGCCCCACCGTCCTCGCGTTCGACCTCGGAACCGGCGCGGTGCCGGCGGCCGTGGAGGACTTCGTGGTGCGTCCGGTTGAGGTCGATTCTCAGGGCGCGGTGGCGACCGTTGTCAGGCGCTAGCGGCCCGCCGGGAACACGCCGGGCCCCCCGGTTGTTGCTCACGGTGTACAGGTACGTCTACGCTGCTAGGCAGAACAGCCGCCCCCGGGCGTGCGCTCTCCGCCGAGCCCAGCGTCATCCAGACCGCTGATGGTAGGCACTCCACCTGATTTGTGACTGTTTGGCCGCCCCGCCGCACATCACATCCAGGCTGAGCCAGAGAGCGCCTGTCCCGGGTCAGCCACCGCGTGGCGAGCAGCGCGGCTGTCCCACCGACTCCCGTCCGTCCGGCGGGTGAACCACCCGGCCACCAGGCCGGTCGCTCCACATTCCGGCCGTCCGGCCTACCGGCCACGGCCGTCGCAGGGAAGGGCCCCCATTGAGCGACACCACTGATATCGCGGCAGAGGCGCAGGACAACAACGCGCCCGAGACCGCGACCTCCGCGGAGACCAGCAAGCCCCGTCGGCGCTCCGCCGGCGGCGGACTCTCCGCCATGCTCCTCCCTGAGCTGCAGAAACTCGCCGGCGAGCTGAGCATCAGCGGCATCGGGCGCATGCGCAAGGGTGAGCTGATCGCCGCCATCCAGGCCAAGCAGGGCGGCGGCAGCCCCGCCGAGCCGGCCGCCGCGGTCTCCGTCCCGGCGCCCCGCGCCGAGCAGGTGGCAGAGCAGGTCGCGCTGCCCGTCGGTGACGCGGGCGCCGTGGCCGACACCGCCGTCGAGCCGGCAGGCCGCGCCCCGCGCCGCCGCGCCAGCCGTCCGGCCGGTGCACCGGTGACGGTCGCCGCCGACGCCGCGGCCGTCGACATTGCCGCGCCGGTCACCGCCACCGCGGTGGTGGACGAGCAGCCGGCCGCGAGCGCCGCCACCGAGGCGGCCCCGGCCGAGCAGCCGGCCGCCGACCCGGCGCCGGCCCGCACCGAGCGCCCGCAGACCGATCGTCCCCAGGGCGACCGCCAGGGTGACCGTGGCCAGGGTGACCGTGCCCAGGGCGGCGACCGCCAGGGTGAGCGGGGCGAGCGAAACCGCGACCGCAGCGACCGCCAGCAGGGCGGCGACCGTGACCGCGGCGGGCGCGGCCAGCGGGACCGCACCGACGACCGCCAGCAGGGCGACCGTCAGCAGGGCGACCGCCAGCAGGGCGGCGACCGCAACCAGAACCGCGACCAGGGTCAGCGGGACCAGGGTCAGCGCGACCAGAACCGTGATCGCGACCAGGGCCCGCGGGACCACGACGACGACGGCGACGGCAACGGCCGGCGGCGTCGGGGCCGGTTCCGGGAACGGAACCGCCGTGGCCGTGACGGTGGCAGGGACCGCTTCGACAACGCCGAGCCGGTGGTCGCCGAGGACGACGTCCTGATCCCCGTCGCGGGCATCGTCGACATCCTCGACAACTACGCGTTCATCCGGACGTCGGGCTACCTGACCGGGCCGAACGACGTCTACGTCTCGCTGTCGCAGATCCGCAAGAACGGCCTGCGCCGCGGTGACGCGGTGACCGGCGCGGTTCGCCAGCCCAGGGAGGGCGAGCGGCGCGACAAGTACAACGCGCTGGTCCGCCTCGACACGGTGAACGGCCAGGAGCCGGAGCAGGCCAAGAGCCGGCCCGAGTTCCACAAGCTCACGCCGCTCTACCCGCAGGAGCGCCTGCGGCTGGAGACCGAGCCGAACATCCTCACCACCCGGGTCATCGACCTGGTGATGCCGATCGGCAAGGGCCAGCGCGCGCTCATCGTCAGCCCGCCGAAGGCCGGCAAGACGATGGTGCTGCAGTC
>Ga0126306_10002086_pt1 | contig 11133 bp, 9 predicted proteins | sample Plot27_FD_92592 | JGI IMG/M metagenome (GOLD analysis project Ga0126306, IMG submission 92592) | Serpentine soil microbial communities from UC McLaughlin Reserve, CA, USA - Plot27 | ecosystem: Environmental > Terrestrial > Soil > Grasslands | place: USA: UC McLaughlin Reserve, Lake County... | reverse complement strand
GCCCCGCTGTCGGAGAGCTCCGGTCGCGACCTGTCGGAGTGGGTCGACCAGTGGCTGCGCACCAGCCAGGTCAACACCCTGCGCCCGGTGTACGAGCTGACCGACGAGGGCCGCTACGGCAGCTTCGTCATCGAGCAGACGGCGGTCGCCGAGCACCCGGTGCTGCGCAACCACCGGCTGGCCGTCGGCCTCTACAGCGAGGGGCCCGACGGACTGATCCGCACCCACCGGGTCGAGCTGGATGTCGCCGGTGCCCGCACGGAGGTGTCCGAGCTCGTCGGTCATCCGGCGGCCGACCTCGTCCTGGTCAACGACGACGACCTGACCTACGCCAAGCTGCGGCTCGACGAACAGTCACTCGGCGCGCTGCGCAAGCGGATCGGCGCGATCCCCGACCCGCTGGCCCGCGCGCTGTGCTGGTCGGCCGCCTGGGACATGACCCGGGACGCCGAGCTGCCCGCCCGCGAGTGGGTGCAGCTGGTGCTGGCCGGGGTGGACACCGAGAGCGAGATCAGCGTCGTCCAGTCGCTGCTGGCCCGCGTGCAGACCGCGCTCACCAGCTACTGCGACCCGGCGTGGGCGCCGACCGGCTGGACGATGCTGGCCGACCACGCCCTGACCTCGCTGGAGGCCGCGCCCGCCGGCAGCGACGCGCAGCTGCAGTGGTCGCGCACGTTCGCCAGTGCCGCCCGCACCGAGGAGCACGCGGCGGTGCTGCGCGGCCTGCTCGACGGCTCGCGTTCGTACGAGGGCCTCCAGGTCGACACCGACGCCCGATGGGCGTTCCTCTCCGGCCTGGTCGCGATCGGCGCAGCCGGGGACGCCGAGATCGACGCGGAGGCGGCCCGTGACGCCACCGCCACGGGCGTGCGGCGGGCCGCCACGGCCCGGGCGCTGCGGCCGACGCCGGAGTCGAAGGAGGAGACCTGGCAGAAGGCCTTCCACGACGACGCGGTGCCCAACTCGGTGCACGAGGCGCTGCTGCTCGGCTTCTGGCACCCCGCCCAGCGTGAGCTCACGGCGGGCTACGTCGACCGCTACTTCGCCGACATCCGGCCGCTCTGGGACCGCCGCCCCGGCGAGATCGCGAAGAACGCCGTCCAGTACCTGTTCCCGCCGATCGTCGAGCCGCGGACCATCATCGCCGCCGACGCCTGGCTGGCCGACGACGAGCAGCCCGCTCCCCTGCGGCGACTGGTCTTCGAGGGCCGCGACGGGATCGCGCGGGCGCTGCGCGCCCGGGAACGGGACGCGGAAGCAGGCCTCTAAACGACGAGAGGCGCCGTCCCCGGGTCGGGACGGCGCCTGTCGGCGTCAGCGCTTCAGTACGTCGGACGGTTGGCGGCGGGGTGGCCGGCCTGGTCGGACATCTGGCGCAGCCCGTTGACGATGCCGCCCACGAGGTCACCGGCGGCGAACGACCCGGTCATCGAGAGGACGGCCAGCGCGCAGGCGCGGTCGGGCAGCCGGCGCGCGGCCGCCGCCCCGGTCACCACCTCGACGACCTTCTGACCGGGCGAGACGGCGATCAGCACCGCCTCGGACGGGTTGGCGCCCGACATCGAGTGCAGCTCCTCGGCCCGGACGCGGGTCCTCTTGCCCAGGTCGCCGATGTAGAGCGTGAACCGCAGCCCGGTCTCGCGCGAGGACATGGTCAGCGCCTCGTCCAGGCGGGCCAGCTCGTGCCAGCTGAAGATCGAGTCGTGCGCCGGCCCGCCCTCCTCGGTGCGCGCGGGCGCGGTCTGGGCGGTGGCCGTGTCGTGGGACTCGACTTCGAGCGCGCGGGTCATCGCCGGCCTCCGGGGGCGTCGATCGGAACGAGGGTCATCGGGGGCTCACCAGGTCCCTCGGGCGCCGCCGAGCGGTCCGGCAGGGACGGCGGGACGGGGTGCCGCGGCGTGCGCGCCGTGCACGGAGGAGCCCGCGTGCCCGTCGCCCGTCGGCTCGCCGTACAGCGACGAGCCGATGGCCTTGGTCTCCCCGTGGCCCGGGTTGCCGTGGCCGGCGGCCGGCCCGTGCTCGGGGTGCGGCTCGTACCAGACGGGGGCGTGCTCCCACGGCTGCCCCGACTTGTACCGCGTACGCCTGCGCCCGCCGGGCAAGAAGATCAGCGCCGCCAGCAGCAGGATGATGGCCAGCGGGACGCCTGCGAAGACGAGGATGGTCTCGGCCACGTTCACGGCCGACAACTTACCGGTAGGCCACCCGGTTCACCGCTGCTGCTCCCATCCGTCGGGGTGGCGATGGGCCCACGGCCGCGCCGCCTCCAGCTGGGCCGAGAGCGCCACGAGCGTCGCGTCGTCGGCGGGGCGGCCCACGAGCATCGTGCCGACCGGTATGCCCCCGTCGGTCCAGTGCAGCGGAACGCTCACGGCGGGCTGCCCGGTGACGTTGAACAGGGCGGTGAACGCGGCGTAGCGCTTCTGCCGTTCGAAGTCCTCGGCGCCGTCGCCGTCGGCGTCGAACCAGCCGAGCGGGCGCGGCGTCATGGTGCACACCGGCGCCAGCAGGACGTCGTACTCGGCCGTCGCCTGGAGGAACCGCCGGGAGAACAGCCGCAGCGCCAGCATCGCGTCCATCGCGTCGCGGGCGGACATGGCCAGCCCCCGGCCCCGCAGCTCCCGGGTCAGCGGGCGCAGCTCGCCCACCCGTGCGGGCGGCACCGGCAGCTGGGTGCCCGACAGCGCCCATACCCGCTCGAAGGAATCGAGCACGTCCGGCCCGACCAGGCCGGCCGGCATCTTCTCGACGTCGTGCCCGAGGCCGGCGAGCAGCTCCGCCGCGTCCTCGAAGGCCTCGGCGACCTCGGGATCGAGCTCGACACCGGGCACGGGCGACTGCAGCCAGCGGCCTATCCGCAGGCGTCCCGGCGTCCGCTCCGCCCAGCCGAGGAAGGTCTCGCCGTCCGGCAGCGGCGGCGCCCAGACGTAATCACCCGGCACCGGGCCGGCCATGGCGTCGAGCAGAGCGGCGGCGTCCCGGACGGTGCGGGCCAGCGGCCCGTTGGTGCCCAGCCCGGTCACGTCCCCGCCCAGCGGGGCGTTGCTCACCCGCCCCCGGCTGGGCTTGATCCCGAAGATCCCGTTGATGCTCGCCGGGATGCGGATCGAGCCGCCCCCGTCGCTGCCCTGCGCGAACGGCACGAGGCCGGCGGCCACGGCGACCGCCGCCCCGCCGCTGGACCCGCCGGCCAGCAGGGAGCGGTCCCACGGGCAGCGGGCCGGAGCGGCCAGCTCGTTGTCGGTGTAGCAGGGGAAGCCGAACTCGGGGGTGTTGGTCTTGCCGAGGCTGATCGTGCCCGCGGCGGCCAGCTTCTCCACCACCGCGTCGTCCACGGTGGGCACGAACTCGGCCATGGTGCGCGAGCCGAAGGTCGTCCGGATGCCGGCGGTGTTGTTGAGATCCTTGATCGCCGTCGGGACGCCGAGCAGGGGCGGCAGCTCCCCGCCCTCGCGCACCAGCGCCTCCGCCCGCGCGGCCGCCTTCCGGGCGAGGTCGGGTGTCACGGTGAGGAAGGCGCCGAGGCCGGCGTCCAGGGCCTCGATGCGCGCCAGCGAGTGCTCGACCAGCTCGGTCGGGCTCACCTCGCCGGCGCGGACGGCGGCGGCCTGCTCGAGCGCGGTCAGGTCGTGCAACTGGGTCACGGACGGCGACGCTAGCCCCGGCTCCCGGTAGACAGGAGACATGCACCTCGACCGGGCGACTGCCGAGGCCCTCGACGACGCCGACGAGCTGGCCGGTTTCCGGGAGCGCTTCGTCGGCACGGACGACGACCGGCTGATCTACCTCGACGGCAACTCGCTCGGCCGGCTTCCCCGCGAGACCCCGGCGGCGGTCGCCCGGGTCGTCGAGCAGCAGTGGGGCGAGGGCCTGGTCGGCTCCTGGTCGACGTGGATCGGCGACGCCACGCGGGTCGGCGACCAGCTGGCGGCGGGCGTGCTGGGTGCCGGGCCGGGCGAGGTGCTCGTCGGCGACTCGACCACGGTCAACCTCTACAAGCTGCTGGTCGCGGGCGCGAAGGCGCGGCCCGGGCGCGACGTGCTGGTGTGCACCGCCGACGACTTCCCCACCGACCGTTACGTCGTCTCCGGGGTGGCCGCCGACCGCGGGATGACCGTGCGCGAGATCGGCGCGGACATCGACGCCGGCCTGGACCCGGCGGTCCTGGCCGGGGCGCTCGACGATCGGGTCGCCGTCGTCGTCCTCTCGCTGGTCGCCTACCGCTCCGGCGCGCTGGCCGACCTCGCCGCGATCACCCGGCTGGTGCACGACGCCGGTGCGCTGGTGCTCTGGGACCTCTCGCACGCGGTCGGCGCCGTCCCGATCCAGCTGTCGGCGGCCGGTGCCGACCTCGCCGTCGGCTGCACCTACAAGTACCTCAACGGCGGCCCGGGGGCGCCGGCCTTCCTGTTCGTGCGCCGGGACCTGCAGGAGCAGCTGCGCTCGCCGATCCAGGGCTGGTTCGGCCAGCGCGACCAGTTCGCGATGGGTCCGGTCTACGAGCCCGCCGACGGGATCGAGCGGTTCGGGGTGGGGACGCCGAACGTGCTCGGGACGGCGGCCGTCGAGGTGGGCGCCCGTCTCGTGGCCGAGGCGGGCGTCGATCGGCTCGCCGCCAAGGGGCGGGCGATGACCGACCTGATCGTCGGGTTCGGCGACGCGTGGCTCGCACCCCACGGCGCCGTCCTCGCCTCCCCACGGCAGGCGGCCGCCCGCGGCTCGCACGTGACGTTCGCCCACCCGCAGGCGTGGCAGCTCACGCAGGCGCTGATCGAGCGGGGCGTCGTGCCCGACTTCCGCACGCCCGACCGGGTGCGGCTGGGCCCGGCGCCGCTCTACACCCGGTTCGTCGAGGTCTGGGACGCCATGGACCGGTTCCGCGGACTGCTGGAGGAGGGGCAACTCGAGCGCTACTCCGCCGAGCGGTCGCGGGTCACCTAGCGGTCAGTCGGGCTCCGGGACGCCGATCGGATTGCCCGCGGGCCACTCGCCAGCCGCGACGACGGCACGGCGGATCGGGGCCAGCAGCTCGGCCAGCCGGTCACAGCCGGCGTCGCCGAGCCCCTGCCAGGGGCGCAGCGCCAGCCGGTCCGTGTCGGCCTCGACGGCGGCCACCATCGTCAGCCCCTCGGCGGTCAGCTCCTCCTCGGCGAGCCATCCCCGTTCTGCCAGGCGCGCGACCGCGTCGTCCCAGGCGGCGTCGTCCCAGCCCCGGGCGCGGCTGAGCCACTCGCGGGTGCTGCGCCCGGCCGCGGCGGCGAGGACGTGCGCGGTCACCCCGTCGATCTCGCGCTGGAGCAGGGCCGCGTTGTGCCCCTCGCCCCGGTGCTCGCGCAGGGTCGTGAACGCCTGCCACAGCGCGAGGTGGGGCGCGTCCGGAAGGGGGATCCCCGCGTTGGCGGCCGCGAGCGGACGCCCGGGCAGATCGGCGGCCGCCGCGGCCGAGGCGGCCAGCTGGGCCGCCTCCCGCGCCTCCGCCGACTCCGGCCAGTCCTCCCCCAGGACGCGGCGGACGGCGGCGTCGACCCCCGCCAGCCGGGCGTCCAGGGCCGCCTCCGGAGTCACCGCCGACCAGACCGCCGGGACGCGGCGGGCCACGAACCCGGGGGCGAAGTTGTAGAAGCTGGCCGTGACCACCTCGGCGCCGACCGGGCCCAGCGGCGCGGCCCGGAAGGCGAAGTAGGTCTGCCAGAAGCCGGTGAGCCCGGCGGCCTCCCCGGCCGCGCGGCACTCGTCGGCGAAGTAGGTCAGTGCGTGGAACGGCTCACCCAGCGCCCACATCCGGCGGGCCATGGCAGGGGAAGTCACGGCCCCGTCCAGACGCTCGTCCCGAGCGTGCGAGGGACGAGGAGGACGGGGTCCTTCTTCATGCGCTCACGCTCTCGGGCACGCCCAGCCACTCGCGCCAGCGCGGGTCGACCGTGCGGGTGCCCAGCAGCCGCCAGGCGGCACCGCTCGGTGTCCGGGGCGGGTGGGGCAGCGCCCATCCCAGCTCCGCCAGCGACCGGTCGGCCTTGGTGTGGTTGCACCGCCGGCACGCGGCCACGACGTTGTCCCAGGTGTGCGTGCCGCCGCGGCTGCGCGGGACCACGTGGTCGATGCTGGTCGCCGAGCCGCCGCAGTACACGCAGCTCTGCCCGTCGCGGGTGAAGACGGCGCGGCGCGACAGCGGGACCGATGCCGGAAAGGGCACCCGGACGTAGCGGGTCAGCCGCACGACGACGGGCACGGGAAGGCTGATCGTCTCGGCATGGACGACGTCGTCGGCGGAATCGACCGACTCGGCCTTCTCCGCCAGGACCAGCACGATCGCGCGCCGGCTGGAGACGACGCACAGCGGCTCGTAGGTCGCGTTGAGCAGCAGCGTCGCGCTCGTCGTGCCCGGTGAGGGCATGGGCAGCATGGATGGGATCGGGTCGCGACGCGGGCCTGGATGGCCTGCCGACGACGACCCTGACGCGTGACGCGGCACGGATCACCTCCGGTCGCCCGGGACCGCCGGTGGCTCCGAGACCCGCGGGCTGCCCCATTCTGACCCGACAGGGCCCGATCGGCGCAGTAACGATTCGTACCGGCAACTACCGTGGGGCCGATGCGCTACCCCGAGGCCCCCCGGCTCGACCTGGTCGAGGACCTGCACGGACACCGCGTCGCGGACCCGTACCGCTGGCTCGAGGACCCCACGGACCCCCGCACGGTGGCCTGGTCGGAGGCGCAGGACGCGCTCACCGCCGAGGTGCTCGGCGCTCTGCCGCTCCGCGATGCGTTCGCCGCCCGGCTGGAGACCCTGGTGCACGCGGGCGCCGTCGGGGTGCCGGTGTGGCGGGGCGATCGGGCGTTCTCGACCCGCCGCGATCCCGGCCAGGAGCACGCGGTGCTGCGGGTGCGGGAGGCCGACGGCACCGAACGGGTCCTGGTCGACCCCATGGACCTCGACCCGGCCGGGACGACGACGCTGGATGCGTGGTCGCCGTCCTGGGAGGGCGACCGGCTGGCCTACCAGCTCTCCACCGGCGGCGACGAGGAGTCGCGGCTCTACGTCCTGGACGTCTCGACCGGGGAGACCGTCGACGGCCCGGTCGACCGCTGCCGCTACTCCCCCGTCGCCTGGCTGCCCGGCGGCGAGGAGCTGTTCTACGTGCGCCGACTCGCCCCGGAGTTGGTCCCCGACGGCGAGGAGCAGTTCCACCGTCGGGTCTGGCGGCACCGCGTCGGCGCCCCCGCCGAGGACGACGTCCTGGTGCACGGCGAGGGCAGCGACCCCACCACCTACTTCGGCGTGCACACCAGCCGGGACGGCCGCTGGCTCGTGGTCTCCGGCTCGGCCGGGACGGCGCCCCGCGACGACGTGTGGGTCGCCGACCTGGCCGGGAACGGCGAGCTGCGCGAGTTCCAGGTCGGCGTGGACGCGCAGACCGCGGCCTGGGTCGCCCGCGACGGGCGGCTGTGGCTGATGTCGGACCGGGACAGCCCGCGCTGGCGGCTCGCGGTGGCCGATCCCGCCGACCCGGCGACCTGGGGCCCGGAGGCCTGGAGGGACGTCGTCCCGCAACTGCCGGACGCCGTCCTCTCCGACGTCGCCCTCGTCGACGGCCCCGACGGGGACCTGCAGGTGCTCGCCGTGCAGGCCGTGGACGCCACCGACCGGCTGTCGGTCTGGGCGGCCGACGGCTCGGGCCGGCTGGCCGAGGTCAAGGGTCTCGGGACCGGCAGCATCTCCGGCGTGAGCGCGCCGCCGGAGGGCGGCCGCTCGGCGTGGGTCGGCTACACCGACTACGCGACGCCGCCGTCGGTCCTGCGCTGGGACGCCGGTGCGCCCACGGAGCTGGAGGCCTGGGAGCAGGCGGCCGTCGCGGGCGAGGTGCCCGCCGTGACCGTCGTCGAGACGCACGCGACCTCGGCCGACGGGACGCCGGTGCATCTGTTCGTTCTGTCATCGTCCGGCGCCTCGGACACCCCGCGTCCGGCCGTGCTCTACGGCTACGGCGGCTTCAACGTGCCCCTGACCCCCGCTTACACGGCGCAGGCGCTGACCTGGGTGGCCGCCGGCGGCGTCTGGGCGGTGGCCAACCTGCGCGGCGGCTCGGAGCACGGGGAGGAGTGGCACCGCGCCGGCATGCGCGAACGCAAGCAGAACGTGTTCGACGACTTCGCCGCGGCCGGCGAGCACCTGGTCGCCCAGGGCTGGACGACGCACGCCCAGCTCGCCGTCATGGGCGGGTCCAACGGCGGGCTGCTGGTCGGCGCGACCCTCACGCAGCGGCCCGACCTCGCCGCCGCCGTCGTCTGCAGCGCGCCGCTGCTCGACATGGTCCGCTACGAGCGGTTCGGCCTCGGGCGCACCTGGAACGACGAGTACGGCACGGCCGACGACCCGACCGAGCTCGGCTGGCTGCTGGGCTACTCGCCGTACCACGCGGTCCGCGAGGGGACGGCGTACCCGGCGGTCCTGTTCACCACGTTCGAGTCCGACACCCGCGTCGACCCGCTGCACGGGCGCAAGCTCGCCGCGGCGCTGCAGCACGCGACCACGTCGGAGGCTCCGGTCGTGCTCCGCCGGGAGACGTCGGTCGGCCACGGCGCCCGGGCGGTCAGCCGCACCGTCGGGCTGGCCGCCGACCAGCTGGCGTTCCTCGCCGCGCACACCGGGCTCGGGGCCTCCTGACCCACCGGGAGGACCGGAGAGTTCCCCTTCCCTGACAGGGAGCGGGACACCTGGGAGTATCTCCGGTGATGTCTCGCTCACTGGCCGTGGTCACTGCTCCCGGGTACGCCTGCTCCCTGTCGTCGCGGCCCGGCCCGGCATGGCGGACGCGGTGACGGCGGCGGAGGAACTGGCTGCGGCGAAGGCACCGACCCGGCAGGCGACGTTCCGCGAGGTCTTCGCCGTCCGCGAGTTCCGGCCGCTGTTCGGGACCTTCCTGCTCTCCACCGCCGGCGACGAGCTGGCCCGCGTGGCGCTCACCGTGCTCGTCTACCAGCGCACGTCGTCCCCGCTGCTGTCGGCCCTGACCTTCGCGATCGGGCACCTGCCCTGGCTGCTCGGCGGTCCGCTGCTCGCCACGCTGGCCGACCGGCTGCCCCGGCACCGGGTGCTGATCTCGGCCGACCTGGCCCGCGCGGTCCTGCTCGCCGGGATGGCGATCCCCGGCACCCCGCTGCCGGTCCTGCTGGGCCTGCTCTTCCTCGTCTCGATCTGCGCGCCACCCTTCGAGTCGGCGCGGTCGGCGCTCATGGCCGACGTGCTGGAGGGCGACACGTATGCGGTCGCGACCTCGCTGACCAACATCACGCTGCAGCTGGCCCAGGTGTTCGGGTTCCTGGCCGCCGGCGCGCTGGTCGCCGTCCTCGACCCGTCGGCGGCGCTGCTGATCGACGGCGTCACCTTCGCCGTCTCGGCGCTGTGGCTGTCGGCAGGCCTGCAGCGCCGGCCGGCTCCGGTCTCGGAGGCCGGCGACGGTCCGCGGAGCATCTGGCAGGACACCGCCGACGGCCTGCGGCTCATCGGGCGCTCGCCACGGCTGCTGGCGATCATCGGCGTCCTCTGGCTGGCCACGATGTTCGCGTACGCGTCGGAGGGCGTGGCGGCTCCGCTGGTGGAGGAGCTCGGCCAGGGGACGACGGCCATCGGCGTCCTGCTCGCGGCCAACCCACTGGGCGTCACGATCGGCGGTCTGGTGGTCGCCCGGCTGGTGCCGCCCGACCGGCGGGAACGGCTCGTCGTGCCGCTCGTCGTCCTCTCGCTGGTGCCGGTGCTCGCCGGGGGGCTGGTCGCCGTCCTCGCCGGGCCGGGCACCCTGCCCTTCGCGCTCGTGGTCGCGCTGCTGTTCGTCTCCGGGCTGGGCGCCGCGTGGCTGATCCCGATGAACGTCTCGTTCGTCCGCGCGGTGCCGAGCGCCTTCCGGGGTCGGGCGTTCGGCGTCGCGGTCAGCGGGCTGTACGGGGTGCAGGGCATCGGGGCGCTGCTCGCCGGCTTCGGGGCCGAGGGCGTGTCGGCCAGCGCGGTGCTGGCCCTCTCCGGCGGCGTCGGCCTGCTCGCCGTCGCCCCCGCCCTGCTGGCCTACCGGCGTACGCAGGGTCACGTGGCCGCGGCCGGCGCACCTGAGGGACCATCGGAGGCATGAGCGAGTCGAGCCGGTCGCTGCCCTCGGCCCGCACCTTCTACGACGAGGTGGGCGGGGCGCCGACCTTCACCCGGCTCGTCGCCCGCTTCTACCAGGGGGTCCGCACCGATCCGGTGCTGGCGCCGCTCTACCCGCAGGACGACTGGGAGGGCGCCGAGACCCGGCTCCGCGGGTTCCTGGAGCAGTACTGGGGCGGGCCCACCACCTACTCGCAGGAACGGGGGCACCCGCGCCTGCGGATGCGGCACGCGCCATTCGCCATCGGACCGGCCGAGCGCGACGCCTGGCTGACCCAGATGCGCGCTGCCGTCGACTCGCTCGAGCTCACCGCCGAGCAGGATGCCACGCTGTGGGGTTACCTGGAGATGGCCGCCCGGAGCATGCAGAACCGTTTCCCCGAGGAAGCCGGCGGGGACCTCTCCCCTCACTGACAGAAGGACCCCCCTGCCCCCCACTCGCAAGCTCGCGGCGGGACCCTGCAGGGGACCCATAGACCCGCACCGTCGCGGGATCCATCCGCACGTACCGACACCCCTCGAGGAGCCCGGTGACCCCGGACCCGACTTCCGTCGTGCCCACCGACTGGTGGCGCGACGTCGTCTTCTACCAGGTCTACATCCGCAGCTTCGCCGACGGGAACGGCGACGGGGTGGGCGATCTGGCCGGCATCCGCTCGCGCCTGCCCTACCTCGCCGAGCTCGGCGTGGACGCCCTCTGGATCACGCCGTTCTACCCCTCCCCCATGGCCGACCACGGCTACGACGTCGCCGACCCGCGGGACGTGGAGCCGGCGTTCGGCGACCTCGCGGAGTTCGACGCGCTGCTCGCCGAGGCCCACACCCTCGGCATCCGGGTGACCATCGACCTGGTGCCCAACCACAGCTCGCACGACCACGAGTGGTTCCAGGCGGCGCTCGACGCGGCGCCCGGATCGCCCGAGCGCGCCCGCTACCTGTTCCGCGACGGCCGCGGCCCCGACGGCGCGCAGCCGCCCAACAACTGGCCCTCG
>Ga0126306_10002084_pt1 | contig 11143 bp, 7 predicted proteins | sample Plot27_FD_92592 | JGI IMG/M metagenome (GOLD analysis project Ga0126306, IMG submission 92592) | Serpentine soil microbial communities from UC McLaughlin Reserve, CA, USA - Plot27 | ecosystem: Environmental > Terrestrial > Soil > Grasslands | place: USA: UC McLaughlin Reserve, Lake County... | reverse complement strand
TCTGGCTGGGGAGCAGGGATTCGAACCCCAACTACCTGATCCAGAGTCAGGCGTCCTACCGTTAGACGACTCCCCAAAGCGCGCCGGCGAGTCTATCACGCCGCGAACGAGCTGTTCAACGTTATCGACTTAGGCTTCGGCTGCCAAGCTGCTTTTGGGGTCTCCAACCTGGGAGTACGCAGCTGTCACCGTGTTCCGCGCCAATGCCGTGGTTGTGACCGGTGTCGTCCCGCCCGGCACCGGGGTGTACGCGCCGGCAACGAGCTCAACCGATTCCGCGTCGGCGTCTCCGATGATTCGACCGGCGGCCACGTTGACTCCGAAGTCAATCACAGTGGCGCCCGGCTTGATCATCTCCCCCGTGAGTAGGCCTGGGTGGCCCGCGGCCAAGACGACAATGTCCGCAATCCGAGTCTCGTCTTCGAGTAGCACCGTTCGACTGTGGCATAGGGTCACGGTCGCATCCCGGGCAGTGAGGAGCGCGGCCATGGGTTTGCCGACCACATTTCCGCGGCCGACGACCACCGCTCGCTTGCCGGGGATGGGGATCTGGTAATGGTCGAGGATTTCCAAGCCAGCTAGCGGAGTGCTCGGGTAAAGCGTCGGGAGCCCTAGATGCAACCGGCCCACGCTAGTCGGGGAAATACCGTCCACATCTTTATGCGTTGCGATCGATGAGAGCACATCAAGGACATGAATGTGTGGAGGAAGGGGCAGTAGCACGATAACGCCATGAACGTCGTCTCGTTCATTGAGCCGTTCGATGGTCTCGACGATGCGGCCGGTGGTTGCCGCTACTGGCAGCAATACGTCAACGTGATTGATGCCGCAAGCTCCCATCGCTTGGGAAATTGCATCGCGATAAGCGGATGAGGGTGGCGCGCTGCCGGCAAGCACGGTGGCCAATGTCGGCGAGATACCAGTCTCTGCCACAAAAGTGCGAGCCGCGGTTTCGACTTCTAGACGAACACGTCGTGCCACCGGTGCGCCGCGCAGGATTTTGGCAGTGGTCAGAGCGATCCCCTTTGCCCATCGAGACACCGCAGGCGTGGCAATTGTGTCTGAAAAGCGTATCCGTTGACGAGTTAGCTCGCTACAAGACTTCCTTCTGCCGGAACGGGGCACTCGCGTTTTTTTTGACTGTCGCCACGACCGTCGGCAATTTTATGGCTTGAGGCCGTTCCGCGAATCACTGGCGCCAGGTACGCCAATCGAGAGTCTCGTTCAGCCGCGGGCAACGAGCTATTACGACAGCCCGCAATCTTATCAGCCAGTAACGGTGTCGCTTTCAAGCGGCATGATGGCGAAGTGTCGCTAGGAAAGCCGCTGCGGACAGCCGGTGTCATTATTGTGCCGGCGTTGGAAGCATTGTTGACCAATCGGCAATCAAGTGCTACTATGCAGTCAACGAGTTTCCCGCATGTTGACTCGTAGGCAACAGGCCGGGCGGGACCCCACCGACTCAGGCAGAGGTACGAGCGACGATGGGACACGTTGGTGCGGATTTCGGTGGTCTGCTGAAGGCGATGCGTGAAGCCCGCCGCATCTCCCAAAGCAAGCTAGCGGAGCGGGCGGACTTCGACCATAGCTACGTCAGCCGTCTGGAGAGCGGCGCCAGAATGCCGACACGGGACGCCGTGGAGCGCCTGGCATCAGCTCTCACGCTGGCACAGTCCGAAGAAGACGGGCTGCTAGCTGCCGCAGGATTTCTTCCGCGAGACGTTTCGAGTTTGCTTTCTGACGAGCCGGTGCTAGGGGAGGTTCTCGACCTTCTTCAGAACGATTCCGTGCCGGCGGAATATCGGGACAACATTCGTCAGGTCCTCCGACTGTTGACTGAGCAGGCGCGGTTCGCGGTGCGACCGCTTGCTCAGAACGGCCTGAGTGGAGTTGCGGCATAACAGGTTGGGGTTGTCACAAGGGAGCCGCGGGCGCTAGTGCGCCCGCGGCTCCCTTGTTCATTAGGATCGATCTGGCCGGACCTGTTGGTCTCCTGTTGGTCTATCAGTGAGTGCCCGGGTCAGCTAGGATTGCGGGCCCCCGCACAATTCACGCGTTTCCCCGCTTGGTCTGATGCGCTCTAAAAGAGCCAGTCCGTTCGGAGGCTGAGTTGGCGGAGTTTGCCCACCTTCACTTGCACACCGAGTACTCACTGCTCGATGGGATGGGTCGGACCGCAGAGTACGCGGCTCGAGCTAAGGATCTGGGCATCCAGCACGTCGCGGTCACCGACCATGGTGTGATGTATGGCGCGATGGAGTGGTACCGCACCGCGACGAGCGCCGGCCTTCACCCCATTATCGGGGTCGAGGCCTACTTGGCAGAGGGCAGCGCAAAAGCCAAGGAACGCAAGTCATATCACTTGTTGCTGCTTGCAGAGAATGAGACGGGTTACCGCAATCTGCTCAGGCTGTCCACGCTAGCCCAGCTGGAGGGCTACTACTACCGGCCGCGGATCGATCTTGACATGCTTGCTGAACACGGGACGGGATTGATTGCAACGTCGGCCTGCCTCGGCGGTCCCGTGGCCAATAATTTCCTGCATGGTAAGCCGGATGTCGCCCGGGACTATGCCGGGAAGCTCGCCGATATCTTCGGTCCTGACCGGTTCTTCATCGAACTTCAGGACCACGGGATTCCGGATCAGATTCGCGTCAACGGCGATCTTATTGCACTCGCCAGAACTCAAGGACTCCCCCTAGTTGCCACGAACGACGTACATTATTGCCAGCAAGAGGATGCTCCGGCGCAGGACATTCTGGTCTGCATCCAGACGAATACCACGCTGAACGACCCCAAGCGCTTGAAATCAGAGACGGACCAACTCTTCCTGAAGAGCCCGCAAGAGATGGGTCGAGTCTTTAACGATGTACCCGAGGCGATATCGAACACTATCAGAATCGCCGAGATGTGCTCGCTCGATCTTGGTTTTCGCGGCTACCACCTCCCCGAATTTCCGATTCCAGCAGGTTTTACCGCGGATGCATACCTTGAATCGCTCTGCCAAGAAGGCGCCCAGCGAAGATACGGGCACGTTTCCGGGGAAGTCGCGGAGCGACTCGCCTATGAACTCGACGTTATCAAGAGCATGGGATTCGCGAATTACTTTCTGGTTGTCTGGGATTTCATTCGGTTTGCGCGGGAGCAGGGAATTCTTGTCGGCCCTGGCCGAGGATCGTCTGCGGGCAGCATCGTGACGTACTCACTCGGGATCACGGCGCTTGACCCGCTCGCGTACGACCTGATCTTCGAGCGATTTCTGAACCCTTCCCGAATCTCAATGCCTGACATTGACATCGACTTCGCGGACGACCGCCGCGACGAAGTCATCGAATACGTTGTGTCTAAATACGGCGACGACCGGGTCGCCCAGATCGTAACGTTTGGAACGCTGGCCGCGAAAGCGGCCGTGCGTGATGTCGGGCGAGCGATGGCGCGCTCGTTCGCGGAGACGGACCGCGTTGCCAAGCTGATCCCGGTCGGTCCGGGAATTACGATCGACGGTGCTCTGTCGAAGGTGCCGGAGTTGCGAACAATCTACGAGGGCGAAGAGTCAGTTCGCGAACTGATAGACGCGGCTCGGAAAGTGGAGGGAATCTCACGGCACGCGTCCACTCATGCGGCGGGTGTCGTCATTTCGCGCGATCCTCTCGTGCAACACGTTCCACTGCAACGGGCGGGTGGCAAGAGCGAAGGCGACATCACGACCCAGTTCCCAATGGCGCAGCTCGAGGAGCTAGGGCTGCTGAAGATGGACTTCCTGGGGCTGCGAACGCTCACGGTCCTGGGCAAGGCAGTGAAACTGCTGCAAGAATCCGGTCACGACATATCCCTTGAGACCATTCCTCTAGATGATGCTAACTCATATGAATTATTGCGCCGCGGGGAGACGACAGGCGTTTTTCAGTTGGAGGGAGCGACAACGTCGCGCATGACGGTCGAAGTCGCTCCGGGGCACTTTGATGACCTGATCGCGTTGATGGCGTTGATCCGGCCTGGTCCGATGGCGATGGCGCCAGAGTACATCTCGCGAAAGCACGGGCGTACAGCGATTGAATATGTCCATCCGGAGGTCGAACCTATTCTGCGCGAAACGTACGGTGTGGCGCTCTATCAGGAGCAAGTAATTCGCATTGCCAACGTCCTCGCCGGTTTTTCCATGTCCGAAGGCGACGGTCTGCGCAAGGCCATGGGCAAGAAGTTGCCTGAGGAGATGACCAAATACAAGGACCGTTTCGTTTCAGGATGCGGCGAACGGGGGATCGAGAAGCGACTTGGAGCCGAGATCTTTGCGATGATCGAGCGATTTGCCGGCTATGGCTTTCCGAAGGCGCACAGCGCCGCGTACGCGGTTATCGCTGCGCAGACGGCGTACCTCAAGGCCAACCACCCCGTTGAGTTCATGGCAGCCCTGCTCTCATCGGAGCTGGGCAATACGGACCGGATCGTGTCGCTGATGGCAGAATGCAGACGCGCTGGGATCGCGGTCTTGGCACCGAGCATCAATCACAGCACGGTCGAATTTAGTGTTGAACGCGCTGCCGACGGTAGCAGTTCCGTTCGCTTTGGACTCGCGGCGGTGAAAAACGTTGGCGTGTCCGCGGTTCGTGCCATCGTCGAGCGGCGGCGTGAGGAACCGTCGGGCACTTTCCCGGCCCTCGGCGCGCTATGTGACGCCATTGACTGGTCGACGGTGAATCGGCGTGCGTTGGAATCCCTCGCCAAAGCCGGCGCGATGGACGAGTTTGGCGACCGCGGCGGGATGCTGGCTGCCCTGGACGGCGCGATAGCGGCGGCGCAGAAGCGGCAGCGCGCTACGGCTCGGGGGCAGATGGATCTGTTTACCGCCGCCGTTGAAGACGCCGCACCCGCGCCGCCGGTTCAATCGTCGACCGTTTCGGCGCGCGAGATCCTCGAGTGGGAAAAAGAGTTGCTCGGAACATATATGAGCGATCATCCGCTCTCCGCGATTCTCGCTGCGGCACTGCGAACTGAAGCTGGCCGAAGTCTTTGCGAAATCGCTCAACTCGAAACCCACAACGTGGGCTCAACAGTTCGCGTTCTCGCCATGGTCGCCAGCGTCCGCCGCATCATCACAAAGACAGAGCGATCGATGGCGGTGGCTGTACTCGAGGATCTGACCGGCAGGACGGATATGGTGTTATTCCCCGATGCGTTCGATCGCCTCGGAGCAATCCTCCGCGAAGGCGCCGTGGTCGATGTACGGGGCCGACTGGAACGGCGCGGAGAAACGCTCCAGATCGTTTGTGAGTCGCTAACTGCGGAGCTTCCGACTGCTGGCCCGGATGTCTACGAGCCGGATTCGATCGTGATCCGGTTTCGCCGAGGGGCGGACTCGTGGGCCGAAATCAAGGCGATGCAGGAGGTTGACGAGATCCTGAAGCGTCACGAGGGCGAGTCCCCAGTCATCATCGAGATTCCCGCCAGCGCTGGTATTTCTCGGCGCATGATCAGCCGCACCCGCCGCTCGGAGTGGTCCGCGGCCCTCGAAAGCGAATTGCACGCCGTCTCAGGGGTCCTCGCCGCCGAAGTAGTGCCGGCGATGCCTGCCAGACTCGCGTCTTAGCGTTCCAACAACTAGACGGGCCGCCCACCCGGCGAGAGCCACTCCATGATCCGACCTGGAGACCAGCAGTTCAGGATCTGGTCAGGCTTCAACCAAGCTCGTCGCGCCATGGCTACGCCGTATTCCATGAGCGAAAACCCGGACGGGTGATGTGCGTCGCAATTGATGGTAATGAGGCAGCCAGCTTGGCCGGCGCTGTATGCATGCGCTGGGTCGAGGTCGAGACGCGCGGGATCGGCGTTGATCTCCAATGCGGTTCCAGTCTTCGCCGCGACAGCAAACACGCGGTCCCAGTCGAAATCTCCGCCCTCTCGACGCTCGATTAACCGCCCGGAAGGATGGGCGATGACGTCGACGTTCGGATTCTCGAGGACGCGGAGTAGCCGCGCCATCAGCTCGGCTCGGGGTTGCCGCAGTCCTGAGTGAAGCGACGCGACGACGATATCGAGGCCGCCAAGAGTCTCATCATCGAAATCGAGCGCGCCGTCACGGTGAACTTCGACTTCTGCGCCGGCCAGAAGTCTCACGGCGGTTTCCGCATTTACTTCGTTAATCTCGATTCTTTGTAGGCGAAGTCGTTCGACGCTGAGCCCGCCTGCAACCGCGAGACCCTGGCTGTGATCGGTGATGCCGAGCATGCTGTAGCCGCGTTCCGCAGCAGCATGCGCCATTTCTCGCACCGGTGCGTTTCCATCGCTCCACGTCGTATGGGCATGAAACTCGCCGTTGATGTCTCCCAAAGTCACCAACGATCGGATGTCAGCAAAGCGTTCGAATTCCTCGTGGCCGGATCGAAGCTCCGGCGGAATGAACGGGAGGCCGCGACTGGCGTAGACCTCCTCTTCTGTCGCCGCTTGGTCCGGTAAGGCGCCTAGCTGCTCGAGATGTTGCGCGGGGCCTGTGGCTCGAATCAGTGTCGACCCCCATGCCGCAGGATGCGACAGGTAGATATCAGCAGTCTGACCGCTCGCGAGTGAAACGCGCATCGACTGCTCATCGGTCCAGTCGATCTCCGTTACCATCGCCAATGTGGCGATGGCCGCGCCTGTGGATCTGAAATCGATCGAGCTAACGACGAAATCCAGGTCGCCAACGGTGACCTCCCAACGTCGAGCACTGCCAGCCAGGCTCAAGGCGTCTTTCGGGCGAAGAGCGGAGAGCGCCGTCATGAAGGCTCTGGCTGCTGGTAACGCGATGCCGAGCGGGGTGCGCCCTGATCTCCTATGCACGGCCTTGATGCCGGCCAGCATTGCCGCTTCGGCTCGAGCTCCGAGTCCTTTGGTGGCGCGCACTCGACCGGAAACCAGGGCGGCTTCTAGAGCGGCAAGGCTGTCCACTCCGAGGTCGGAATGGAGCCGCAAAGCCGTCTTTGCCCCGATGCCGGGAATCGCGGTGAGCTCGGCCAGACTCTCGGGGATACGGTCCGTCAGGCGACTGTGGGCTTCGAAGCTCCCTGTTTCCAGAATCTGAATAATCGCCGCAGCTATGCCCTCGCCGATGCCGGGGATTTCGCGGAGCCGGCCTTCGGCCGCGACTTCAACGACTCGCTCCGGGTAAAGACGGAGCGAGTCGGCGGCACGCGTGAACGCTCGCGTGCGAAATGGACTCTCACCGGCGACCTCCAAGAGGCGGCCGTGGCGCTCCAAGACGTCGGCTACGGCCGAGTTGGTGGCGCCGGCCGTCATGATGCCCGGGCGGCTGTCGGATCGTTTCGAATCGGCGGTGGGAGATGTCTGAGCCGCCGTTGAATCAGGCTAACCGTAGCCTCGGGGTCCTCGGCCAGAACCAACAAAACGTCCTTGGCGCGAAGCATCGTCATTGCCTGTTGCACGGCAGTGCGTTCATCCTGAGCCTGAAGGAAAATTGGCGGAACCGCGTTTCCGGAGGCGCCTTGGCGCAGGAGCTCCAGGCGCTCCCCGGGCCAGACACCATGCGCGATCAGTACGCCACCACTGCGTCCCAGAAGCCTGCCAACTTCTGCAAGATCCTCAGACAATATGCCAAGCATCGGACCGACCACCCGAATCTGGCGACCGGAACCGAGGTTTGCCGAAGCTCGGAGAGAGGCTCGCAGGAACCAAGATGGCATTGGACAGTCAACGACAATCGTCGCAGATCCAAAGTCAAAGATGTTGAAGGAGCCAGGCATCGACTCGGGCCGCGACTCGTAGCCCACCAGGCCCGCCGCTACGTGATTTTCTGCAATTCCGCAGCACCGCGCGATGGCCGTGGCCAGAAGTGCGTTCTGAATGGCGAACGGGATCGTGCCCTCCCGCGTCGAGGGGAGGTCACGAATTTCGGCAATCGCGCGAGTACGCATTGCTTCGCGGACCGTGATGGAACCGCTTTCGACCCAGCACGCGTCTCCTCCTTGGAGAACGTGGCGTCTCAGCACCGGGGCGTCTGAACTGATTCCGACGAGGTAACGGCATTCCGGATTCCCGGCGAAATCTCGGTCATCTGAGAGCGCAAAGTCATCGGCGTTAAGAACCACCCGACCAGAGGCGGCGATGCTCGATCTGATGAGTCCGAGCGCTCGCCGGGCTTGCATGGTCTCCTGAGTGAAGAAACATGCCTCACTATTTGCGCATAGATTCGCCACGGCGACGATTGGGTACTTTGCGCCGGGAGCACTGACCGTCGGAACTGTGGCCCAGTCCAGCTCTTGAAAGGCCACATCTAGCCCGCCAGCGGCGAGTCGCGTCAGGGCGCGGGACCAGGGGCCGAGCTCGCCGCGTTGCCGCTCGCCCTCAATCTCAACGCCACGATCAGTCCAGGTCGCGAACCGATACCCGCCGGCACGAAATATGGATTCGACCGCGCGGATCACGCTGGTCTTGCCTTTAGAGCCAGCCACCGCCACGACCGGTGCGACTCGCTGGCGATCAAGTCGTGCCCGCCATTCTTCGAACCCCATCGGCAACATCGAGCGCCGATAAAGTGGAGGGACAGGATCCGCGATCACTGGAGAGCCAGATGGGAGTTGGTTGCAGTCAGGGCTCGCTCGAGCTGCGGCAGGATCTTTCGAATCGCCACGCTGCGATGACTCATTGCGTTCTTCTCCTCATCGAGAAGCTCGGCAATCGTTCGGCCGTTCGGGAGCAGAAATAGGGCGTCATACCCGAAGCCCCTGCTTCCACGCTCGCGGTCAAGGATAGTACCGTTCACCACTCCTTGACTGGTCCCAATGATCCCATTCGGAGACGCGATCGTGACGGCGCAAACGAAGCGCGCGTTTCTGCCTTCCATCGGAATCCCCGACAACGCAGCTAGTAGTGCTTGCCGGTTCTTAGCATCATCCGCGGGCTCGCCGGCGAATCGTGCGGAGCGCACTCCAGGCCGGCCCGCGAGCGCTTCAACCTCAAGACCCGAGTCGTCGGCTAACGCCACCATTCCTGACGCTCTGGCAGCCGCCAAGGCTTTGAGATCGGCATTTTCCCGCAGCGAGGCTCCGGTCTCTTCGGGCGGCGTTAGCCCTACATCCTCAAGACCGATGATCGCAATGTCTCTCGGAAGCAGCGCGCAGATCTCGCGAACTTTGCCGGGATTCGAGCTAGCAACGAGAAGCCGGCGGCTCACCATGCGGTCCAAAGGCCGTGGATGTCGAGGGCCAGTCGAATGTCGGCAGACCGAAGAGACCCGCAGCATTCATTGACGTAAGCCAACAAAGTTCCTCTCCGCTCACGTTCCAAAGCGAGGCCAAGACCGCGGCGATTCTGGGCAGATTCGTCGGGTCGTTTCGGCGGCTCGTGGACCCTGGCGGGGCCAGATACGGCGAGTCCGTCTCCAAGAGCAATCGGTCGGTCTTCATTCGCGTCAATGTCTCGCGCAACGATTGCGAGGAGCGCCTAGTGGCCAATCCGCCAATCCCGACGAAGCAGCCGCGTTCCCTTGCCCAGTCCGCGAGGCGTTGTGAGCCGTCGAACGAGTGAAGCACGATTGGTGCCAAACCCGGCCAGCGTTCGAGCTCGGTTGTCAGCGCGTCCGAAGCATCTCGCTGATGAATAATGATCGGAAGCCCGTACGCGGCAGCGATCTCGAGTTGTCCACGAAACGCGCGCTCCTGGCTCGCGAAACTCGGTGCTGCTCTCGAAAAATCGAAGCCCGTTTCTCCGATAGCGACTGGGTTCAAGAGCTCGACTGATCGCTGTAGGTTCTGACGGAGTGACATGTCGTATTGGTCGGCCAATTGCGGGTGTAGGCCCAGAGCGAATGCAACGTCTGGATGTCGTTCCTGCAACGCTCGTGACGATTCCCAGCGCTCCGGTGCATACCCGATATTGAGGAAATGGCGAACGCCAGCAGCACGAGACGCGTCGAAGACAGTATCCCGATCGACGTCGAACGCCGGATCGTCGAGATGCGTGTGCGTGTCGACGATTGGTGGTGATGCAAGTGCCTGGGTCACTTCACGGTAACGCTCTTGGCCAAGTTGCGCGGCCGATCCGGGTCGTTTCCCCGCGCGAGGGCGGCGAAATACCCAATGAGCTGACCAGGGACGGCCTCGACGATTGTGCTGGCGAGACCGACATCCGGTATTTCGATGAATTCGTCAAACACGCTGTCTGCGGTACTCCCTATCCCGATGATGTGCCCGCCTCGACTCTTCAGCTCGGCCGCACCAGAAAGCACATCAGTCCTACTGCTATCGTGCGGCGCCAGGACCACGCACGGCGTACCTGATTCGACGAGGGCAATAACACCGTGTTTCAACTCGCCGGCGGCGAACCCCTCGGCGTGAATGTAGCTGACCTCTTTGATCTTCAACGCGGCCTCCAGGGCTGATGGATAGTGCGCACCACGGCCGATCACGAACAAATGCTGCGCTGCGGCGATGCCTGTCACGACTGACTTGATTCGATCGCGAGATCCGTTCACCAGCATCGATTCAATCGCGTCGGCGGCATGCAGAACCAGATCTGCGCCGATTGACCAGCGGCCGCCGACAGCGTGAGCAGTGAGTAGCAGTGTCGCGAGCATAGTGGTGTAGGACTTGGTAGCCAGGACGCACTGCTCGACGCCCGCGCGCAACAACACGCGCGTCTCCACCATCCTGTCAAGCGACGACATCGGGGTATTGACGATCGCGGCAAGTCTGGCTCCACGGTGCCGCGCCTCAGTCATCGCGTCAAGCACGTCCACGGTCTCGCCGCTCTGGGACAGCGCGATGACGAGGGAACCTCGATCCAGGGTTCGCGAGCGATAGCGGAATTCCGAAGCTGGAATCATGGTTATCGCACGGTTGCATAATTCATCGAAGAAATAGGTTCCGGCCAGGGCCGCGTTTCCTGCGGTACCACAACCGACCACATTCACGCTTTCTGCAGAGTCGATCGCAGAAGCGAGACTTTCAATCTCCTCCCGGCTTTCGAGGACCAGGCGACGCAATGCTGCCGGTTGCTCCTCGATCTCCTTCGACAAGAAATCCGGGTACCCGGCCAGACCCGTAGTCGCCTTGCCGTTCTGCTGTGATACGGCGACCGGTGTAATCCGCCGCATCGACGTGCGCTGGAAAACCGCAACGCCGTCGGCGTTGAGAATCGCCAGCTGGTCGTC
>Ga0126306_10002083_pt1 | contig 11145 bp, 11 predicted proteins | sample Plot27_FD_92592 | JGI IMG/M metagenome (GOLD analysis project Ga0126306, IMG submission 92592) | Serpentine soil microbial communities from UC McLaughlin Reserve, CA, USA - Plot27 | ecosystem: Environmental > Terrestrial > Soil > Grasslands | place: USA: UC McLaughlin Reserve, Lake County... | reverse complement strand
GGCGTCCCTCTGGGTATCGCCACGGGGCGATGGGCGTGGATGCTGTTCGCGGACAGCTTGGGGGTCGTCGCCGCGCCGCGCGTTCCCGCCGTAGCGATCGCAGTGACGGTCGCGGTTGCGTTCCTGGTCGCCAACCTCATCGCGGGGGCCCCGGCGCAGTTCGCCGCCCGCACCAAGCCCGCGCTCGTTCTACGATCGGAGTGACGTACCAGACACGCAGGGCCAGCCTCTCGGTGCCGACGTCGCGGTCAGGCGACGGATACGCTCCCGGCCGTGCCGATCAGGGTGGTGCTCGCGGAGGACAACTACCTGGTCCGCGAGGGCGTCACCCGGCTGCTCGCAACGCAGCCCGACCTCGACGTCGTGGCGACGTGCGGGGACTACGACTCGCTGCTGGCCGCAGTCGAGGCCGAGCGGCCCGACGTCGTGCTGACCGACATCCGGATGCCGCCGACCGGCAGCGACGAGGGCATCCGCGCCGCCGAGCACATCCGCCGCACGCATCCCGGCACCGGTGTCGTCGTGCTCAGCCAGTACGCCGATCCGGCTTACGCGCTGGGGTTCCTCGAACAGGGCTCCGAGCGGCGTGCCTACCTGCTCAAGGAACGGGTGTCCGATCTCGATCAGCTCAGCCGGGCGATCGTCGCAGTCCACGAGGGTGGGTCGGTGATCGACGCCAAGGTGGTCGACGCCCTTGTCGCCAGCCGGGCGCGCAGCACCGAGTCGCCGGTCGCCCGGCTCACGCCGCGGGAGCGGGAGGTGCTCGCGGAGATGGCCCAGGGCAAGAACAACGCGGGGATCGCCGCCGCGCTCGTCCTCACCGAGCGGGCGATCGAGAAGCACATCAACTCGATGTTCTCCAAGCTGGGCCTGTCCGAGGAGCCGGAGGTGCACCGGCGGGTCAAGGCGGTGCTCCTGTACCTTGGCGAGCGCGGGGGTTAGCCCCACCCCCGACGCTCGTGGGGGCATGGTGGGATCGGGGAGCGACCGGCGCGACAATGCGGCCCGTGAGTCGGCCGGTGCCCGTCCTGATCGTCGATGACCAGGCGCCGTTCCGCCGGGCCGCCCGGGCTGTCCTCACCGCAACCCCGGGCTTCGAGGCGGTGGGCGAGGCTGAGAGCGGGGAGCAGGCGCTCGAGCTGGTGGCGTCGCTGGCTCCCGCGCTCGTGCTGATGGACATCAACATGCCGGGCATCAGCGGCATCGAGGCCAGCCGGCACATCGTTGGCGGCCATCCCGACACCGTCGTGTTCCTGCTGTCGACCTACCAGGCCGATGACCTGCCCGCCGAGGCGATGTCGTGCGGTGCCGCGGGGTACATCCACAAGGAGGACTTCGGCTCGGCCGTGCTGCGGGACCTGTGGGAACGCCACGGGCACGCGGCCTGAGCCCGGCCGCCGCGGCCGGCTGTCTTACGGGCGATGGTCGATCGGCACGACGCCCGAGACCCGCGTCCCCCGCCCCGGCGCCGAGTCGACCTCGACCGTCCCGCCGATCGCGCCGACGCGGTCACTCATGTTGACGAAGCCCTGGCCGCGCCCGGCCAGGCCCGCTGGGTCGAACCCGACGCCGTCGTCGGCGACGGTGAACGACAGACGCTCCGCCCGCCGCTCGATCGTCACCGTCGCCAGCGCGCCGTCGCCGGCGTGCTTGGCCGCGTTCTGGAACGCCTCCAGGCAGCAGAAGTAAACGGCCGCCTCGACCTCCTGAGGGAAGCGGCCCACGTCGTCGCCCACGACCGCCACGGGCAGCGCGGCACGGCCCGCGGCCGACTCGAGCGCGGCGAAGAGGCCTCGGTCCATCAGCACCGGCGGGTAGATGCCGTGGGCGAGGTCGCGCAGCTCCTGAACCGCGTCCCGCAGGTCGTGGCCGAGCTGCTCGAGCAGCACCCGGGCCTGCTCGGGGTCCGACGCGGCGACCTGCTGCGCCAGCCGGACCGTCACGGCCAGCGCGACCAGGTGCTGCTGAGCGCCATCGTGGAGGTTCCGCTCGATCTTGCGCCGCTCCGCGTCGGCCGCCGCCACCACACGGGCGCGGGACGCGCGCAGCTCCTCGGCCCGCCGCTGCAGCTCGCGCAGCGATTCCTGCAGCGCCGAGTCGAGCTGGAGGTTGTGGAGCGCGAGCCCCACCTGCCGGGCCAGCTCGGCGAGCACGCTCTCGTCGGCGTCGCCGAAGCGCTCGGCGTCGGCGGGCCGCTCCACCACGATGAAGCCCAGCAGCTCGCCCGCATGCGTGATCGGGGCCATGCGCACCACCGCGTCGCCTCGGTCCTCCAGCAGGCGTGGCAGCCACACCTGCAGCCACGCAGCGCCCGAAACCCGAGCCCGGGCGACGACCGGCTGCTCGGCCGGCGTCAGGTCGAGGCGCGCCGACCCGCGCTCGGGGACCGACACGACACGCTCGAGGTGACCGGCCGAGCCGGTCCACACCTCGGCGGCCTGCAGGGACATGGTCTTGCGCAGCGACTCGACGAGCTGCAGCAGCAGCTCGTCGAACGGGATGGCCCGAGTGAGGCGGGCGCCGAACGACCGCAACGACTCGTCGGGCGCGTGCTGCTCGCCGTAGACGAGCCGGTTCGAGAAGCGGGCCAGCCGGGCGCGGGCTGGCGCGTAGAGCACCGCGGCAACGGCGGCCGCGACCATCGACAGCAGCAGGATGGTGCGCTCCTGGTCGTCGGGCGAACGGCCCAGGCCCAGGACGATCACGACGTACACCGCGACCACCACCCCGGTGAGGCCGGTCAGCGACACCGCTTGGCCGAGCATTTTGTCCACGTGGCCGAGGAGGCGCTGGAACAGCCACGCCACGAACGAGAGCGGAACGAGCACCGTGGCTGCGGTGACGATCTCGGCCAGGGGCCGGGGCCACCCGACGAAGACCCGCAGCGCGGCGGCGACCAGCACGATCTCGGCCGCGAGCGTCACCCCCAGCCCGAACCACTGCATGCGCTGGCGGGCCTCGCCGCGGACGAGTGCGTAGCGCGCGTTCGAGGCGCCGAACGCGGCCGTTCCCGCGACCAGCGCCTCGGTTGCGACGAGCCAGAGCGACACGGCCGGGCGGCCGGCGAAGATCGCCAGACCGGCCGCCACGCCCATCACGTACGCGCCGAGCGCGAGCGAGCGGTGCGACCGGCGGGCGAACCGCCCGTCAGGCAGCACCACCACCAAGTGCAGCGCCACTGCCGGCAGCGCGCCCACCGCAAGCGCCCGCACGAGCTCGGCGGCCGTGCCACCCGTCTTGGCCAGCAGCGCGCCGGCCGCCGCCACGGCCGCCGCCCCGACCAGCGTGCCGGCGAGCACGACCAGCCCGAGCGGCTCCTGCGGCCGCCGGAACCCCAGCGCGACGCCGACCAACCCCCACACGACGACGAGTCCGATGCGGATCGCATGTAGCCGCGCACCGTCGCCATCGCCGTGGGCATCCGTCAGGGACGTCACCGCCCAGCCGCACGCCGCCACGATGGCCACGGCCAGCAAGAGCATCGCCACGCGACGGCCGGGCGAGGACGACGTCAGGGCCGCACTCGATGCTCTGGTGGTCACGGGAGCCTCGATCGTGGTCGTCACACTGTCACTCCGATCGCGCGAGAGGCGACGCGAGGCCGAGCCACGCTCGCCACCGTGTGCGCAGCTGGGCGCTGCCGACATTCCGCACAGGCCATATGCCGGACGTCTGCCATCACACCTCCTCCTCGCGTGGCGGCTAGGAGACCCCCTCAGCGTTGGCGCTGGTTCCCGTCGCCGCTACGTCGTGTCCCTCGATGCGCCCGTCGCGCATGCGCACGGTCCGGTCGCCGGCTTCGGCGACGTCGTGGTCGTGGGTCACGAGCAGGATCGCCTGGCCGCTGGCGTGAAGGCGCCGGAACAGCTCGAGTACCTCGCGTCCGCCCTCCGAGTCGAGGGCGCCGGTCGGCTCGTCGGCCAGCACGAGCGTCGGCTCGTTGGCCAGCGCCCGGGCGATGGCCAGGCGCTGCCGCTGGCCGCCCGACAGCACACCCGGGGCGTCCTCGGCCTTGTCGGCCAGGCCGAGCAGATCGAGCAGGTCGCGGGCCCGGGTCTCGGCCCGGCGCCGGCTCACGCCGGCGATGACGGCCGGCAGCGTGACGTTCTCGAGAACGCTCATCCCCTCGAGCAGGTTGAAGAACTGGAAGACGATGCCGATGTGGGCGCGGCGCATGCGGGCGAGGTCGTTCTCGTCCTTACCGGCCAGCGACTCCCCGGCGAGGAGGATCTCGCCGTCCGTGGGTGTGTCCAGACCGGCGGCCAGGTTGAGCAGCGTCGACTTGCCGCACCCCGAGGGGCCCATGATCGCGACGAACTCGCCGGTTGCCATCGTGAAGTCGACCCCGCGCAGCGCCCGCACCGGCGCCCCGTCGGACTCGAAGGTCTTCGTGAGCGCGCGCGCCTCCAGCACGATCTCGGGTGCTGTCACGTCGTACCTCCGGCTGGGGGTGTCGTGTCGTCGACGGTGATCATGTAGGCGGTCACGAGCGCCTCGCGGCCCTTGACCGCAGTCGCGTCCAGGCGGTGCGCCTCAACCGGGACACGCAGGGCGGCGTGCGTGCTGTCGCTCATGACGATGCGGCCGGCGGGCCGGGCCCGGTCCTGGAGCCGTTGGGCCAGGTTCACGGTGTCGCCCACGACCGTGTACTCGAGCCGCTCCTCCGAGCCGAGCAGCGCAGCGGCCACGCGACCGGTCGAGATGCCAACCCCCAACCCGAAGGCGGGGAGGCGCTCGGCCGCCCACCGCTTGTTCACGGCAGCCTGCCGCTCGATCATCGCCACCGCCGCCCCCACGGCGCGGTCGGCGTGATCGTCCTGAGCGACGGGGGCGCCGAACACGGCCATGACCGCATCGCCGATGAACTGCATCACCGTGCCACCGGCCTCGAGCACCGCGTGGTTCATCTCGGCGCGGTGGGTGTTCACCTGCCCGGCGAGCCGGCTCGGGTCGCACTTCTCGGCGATCGCCGAGTAGCCGCGCACGTCGGACATGAGCACTGTGAGGTCGAGCTCCTCGACATCGCCGATCTTGGCGCCGTCGCGACGCAGCTTCTCGGCCAGCCCGCCGGGCAGCAGGCGGCTCAGCGTCTCGCCCTGCTCCTCGCGCTCGATGATGGCCTGGTGAAGCAGGCGGAGCCGGCGCAGCGACCCGGACGCGCCCGCGGTTGCCGCCCGCGAGATCTTCAGGAAGAGGCGTTCGACGTCGTCGGCGGCCGCGGCCGGCGTGGTGCCGCGGGTGACCGCGATGGCCTTGATGGGTCGACCCGCGGCCACCATGTGGAGCAGATCCTCCTCGGCGGGGGTGAGCTCGCCGTCGTCGGTGACCGGGCGGACAAGGGCGTCGACGATCTTGGGATCGAGCATCGATCCCCCGGACGCCACCTGCCGCACCGCTGCGGCCAACTGGTCGCCCTTGGCGACGCCGTCCTTGAGCAGGTAGGCGTAGCCCGCCGCACCCTCGCTCAGCAGCGACACGGCGTACTCCGGGTCGTCGTACTGCGAGAGGACGACGACTCCCGTTCCCGGGTGGCGCTTGCGCAGCTCCTTGGCTGCGTCGATGCCCTCGCGCTGGAACGTGGGCGGCATGCGGATGTCGGTGACCAGGACTTGGGGCGCGACCCGCACGGCTTCGGTGAGCAGCTCGTCGTAGTCGCAGGCGACGCCGACAACCTCGAGATCGGAGGCGAGCGCGAGGATCGCCCGCACGCCCTCGCGCACGATTGCATTGTCGTCGGCAAGGAACACCGAGATCGTCACGCCTGGCATGTGCCCATTTGGCCGGTTGTGGCGCCGCGAAACAAGGGTGGGGGCTCCCCCCGACCGGGTGGTGGTAGCGCTTCCCCGGCCGCTGGGCACGCACCCTTGGATCTCCGGAGGCGCTGCCGTACGTTTCTGCCGTGCGCGCGACGTTCTGCGGCGTGCGGGGATCGACCCCGGCGCCGGGCCCCGAGTTCGTGAGGATCGGCGGGCACACGTCGTGCGTGGCCATCGCCCACGACGACGAGCCGCCCCACCTGCTACTGGACGCAGGAACCGGGATCCGGCGCGTCCCGGCGCTGCTCGGCGGGCGGCCGTTCCGGGGCACCATCCTGCTGACGCACCTGCACTGGGACCACGTGCAGGGGATCCCGTTCTTCACATCGGGGGACCGCGACGATGCGCGTCCCGTGCTGGCGATGCCGGCGCAGGGCGACCCTGTCACCGTCCTGCGCCGGGCCATGTCGCCGCCCCACTTCCCCATAACGCCCGAGGGCCTGCGCGGCGACTGGGCGTTCCTCGGGCTCGACCCCGGCGAGCACGACCTGGAGGGCTTCCGGGTGCTCGCCGCCGACCTGCCCCACAAGGGAGGCCGCACCTACGGCTACCGGGTCACGGGCGGTGGCGCGACCCTCGCCTACCTCCCCGACCACGGCCCGCTCGGCTGCGGCGACGGGCCGGACGGGCACGGCGCCCGCCACGAGGCGGCGCTCGCCCTGGCGCGCGACGTCGACGTGCTGGTGCACGGGGCGCAGTTCACCACCGCCCAGCGGGAGCTGGCCGCCGACTTCGGGCACGCCACCGTCGACTACGCGGTGGCGCTGGCCGAGGAGTCGGGGGCCCGACACCTCGTGCTGTTCCACCACGGGCCCGCTCGCACCGACGACGAGGTCGACGAGATCGTCGGCTCGGTGGCGGGGGCGCGGGTGCCCGTGGCCGCCGCGGCCGAGGGCATGGTGCTCATGCTGTGAGCGAGCAGACGCCGATGCTCTACGTCGCCCCGTTTGCCGTCGCGGCCCTGGTGCTGATTCCCCCGGCCGCCGCCTCACCGACGAACGCCCTCCCGGCGTGGCCCGGCTACGGGGCCGCCTCGGCTCTGCCCGGCCGAGCCCTCCGCACCGAGTGACGATCGGATGATGACGCCCGCCGTGTGGCCTCGCGCTCCGGCGGCGACCATGCTGGCACCACCACCGACACGCAGGGTCTCACCCTCGCCCCCCGCCCCACGCGTCCGTACGGTTCGAGTATGCGCATCGAATCGTCTGTCACATCAGTCTCCTGGATCCCGTCAGAGGCGATCACCGGCATGGCCAGAGTGCCGTTCGAGGCGGGCTTCACCCACTACGACGACCCCCCGCCCGACGTCATCGAAGACCTCGAGGCGCTCCGGGCCGCCGACCGGTTCCGCTTCGCCAACGAGCTCCGGGCCTGGATCGGTGTCGAGGACGGCAAGATCGTCGACTTCGGCCATGCCGGCCGGGGTCACCTCGGTGTGACCCGCGTGCGAGTGGGACGCCGAGCGATCTACTTCACGGCGTTTCGGCTGCCCGACCTTCAACCCGAGCCCGAGGTGGGCGACGGATGGGTGCGCTTCGTGCAGACCACCGGCGGCCGCACGGGTCTGCCGGCGCCCCGCCGGGTCGCCCACCCGCCGTACGTGCAGTACGACTCGCCGCTGGTCTGGACCACGCTGGCGCTGACCATCCACGCCGACGGACGCCGCGAACACGAGGTGGTCGGCGCGAGCCCGTTTCCCCGTTCGTGGATCTACGACCACGAGGGCCGGGTGGTCGCCAAGACGGGCCTGCTCAACTTCAAGCACTGGTACCGCCGCGCCTTCGGCACGCACACCCCGTGGGGCGACACCGATTCACCCGCCCTCGTCACCGAGGTCGAGACCGCCCTCGAACGGGATCTGTCGCTGACGATCATGCGTGGCGGCGCCAAGCCGGTGGTCAAGAAGCTGGCCAAGGGCAAGACGTTGATGGAGCAGGGCCACCCGGGCGACTCCCTGTTCCTGCTGCTCGACGGGGTTGTCACGGTCGAGGTGGACGGCGAGCCCCTGGCCGAGCTGGGGCCTGGTGCGGTGCTCGGTGAGCGCGCCCTGCTCGAGGGCGGTGTGCGCACCGCGACGCTTCGGACGGCGACCACATGCAAGGTCGCCATTGCCGCTGGCGACCAACTCGATCGTTCGGCGCTGGCCGAGCTGAGTACCAGTCATCGGCGCGAGGGGCCTCCACGGTCTGACACTCCCCATTAGGCGTTGGGACGAGATCCTGGTGTGGGCAAACCTCGGGGCAGGCGGAAGAACCCTTGAGCCGTCGTCGCGCCATTGTGCGTTGCGCGGAAGCCTCATCTGCGGCGGCCCCGCGACCAGGTCCGAACCCGACATGGCATCGTCGTGGGCGCCGGCTGGGGGATCTTGCGTCGTCGGCGATTGCGGCGAGACGACAGCGCCCACTGATCCGACAGAGGGAGGGCCGCAGTGTGGTTGGTGACGTTGCGGGATCTGCAGTGGCGGCGGTGGCGGGTGCTGATCGGCGTGGTCGCGGCCGGCCTGGTGTTCGCGATCACCTTGTTGTTGACCGGGATGAGCAGCAGCTTTCACAACGAGGTAGGTCGCACCGTGGGAGCGTTCCGGGCCGACGGATGGCTGGTGCCCGGCGGCACGTCGGGGCCGTTTACCAGCGTGAGCGCCTTCCCGGAATCGGTGGTCGACGATGTGGCCGGCGGCGAGGGGGTGCGTGAGGCGAGTCCCGTGGTGGTTACCGGTTCGACGGTCGATGTCTCCGGGCTGACGGGTGTGAACGTGATCGGCGTCGACCCCGGGGTGATCGACGCGGCCGTCGTCAAGGGGCGGGGGGTACGTCGGTCGGGGCAGGTCGTGGCCGATGAGAGCCTGGGTGCGGACGTCGGTGACACCTTCGAGCTGGGTGACGGGTGGGTCGAGGTGGTGGGAACAGTCGATGGGTTGACCTACTTCGCCGGCACCCCGACGCTGTTCGTGTCGATAGGGGATGCCCAGGCGTTGACGTTCGCGGGCCAGCCGGTGGCGACCGCGGCGGTCGTGCGTGGTGAGCTGACGAGTCCGCCGGCGGGGTTCAAGGTCTTGACCAACGCGGAGGTTGAAGCCGATCTGGCGCGTCCGTTGCGCAGGGCCACCCAGACGATCGATTTCATGAAGGTGCTGTTGTGGCTGGTAGCGGCAGGGATCGTGGGCTCGATGGTCTACCTGTCGGTGCTGGAACGGACCCGGGACCTCGCCGTGCTGAAAGCCACCGGTGCCGCCAACCGGGCGTTGCTGGGTGGGTTGGTGCTCCAGGCCGTGGTGCTGGCCGGGGCGGCCTCCCTGGTGGCAGAGGTCCTGGCGCTGGTGCTCGGTCCCGCGCTCGCGATGCGAGCGGAGATCTCGGTCTTCACGCTGGTCACCTTGCCGCTGGTGGCGGTGGCGGTGAGCCTGCTGGCCAGCGCCGTGGGGCTGCGGCGCACCGTCCGCACCGATCCAGCGCTGGCCTTCAGTTGAGGCCGGTGCGATGAGCCGGAGCGCCGTCGATCTCGAGGTCCGGGAGCTGACCATCGAGTACACGAGCGGGGGGTATGTGGTCCGCCCGATCCAGGGTCTCGATCTCGACGCCGCCAGGGGCGAAATCGTGCTGCTCCTCGGCGCCAGTGGGTGCGGTAAGACCACGTTGCTGTCGGTGCTCGCGGCCATCCTGACCCCGTCCGGGGGTCGGGTGCGTTTTGATGACATCGACGTGACCGGTCTGCGAGGCGCCACGCTGACCCGCTACCGGCGCCATACGGTCGGGGTCGTGTTCCAGACCTTCAACCTCGTCCCGTCCCTGACCGCTAAAGAGAACGTCCAGGTCCCCATGGGCACGGCTGGTGTGTCGGGTCGGCCGGCACGCCAGCGAGCTGAGAGCCTGCTGGCGGAGGTCGGCCTGGCCGCTCGTGCTCGCCATCGACCGGGGGATCTCTCAGGCGGCGAGCAACAGCGCGTCGCCATCGCCCGGGCCTTGGCCAACGATCCGCCCCTGGTGCTGGCCGACGAACCAACCGCGCACCTGGACTACATCCAGGTCGACGGGGTGCTGCGCCTCCTGCGCCAGATCGCTGACGCCGGGCGTCTGGTCGTCGTGGCCACCCATGACGACCGCATGCTGCCGTTGGCGGACCGGGTCGTGAACCTGACACCCCGGCGCGACACCGAGTCACGCCCACCGGAGACCGTCACCCTGAATGCCGGCACCGCGCTCTTTGACCAGGGCGACGCCGGCGACCTCGTCTACGTCGTGGACAAGGGCGCGATCGACATCGTGCGCCACCGGGGCGACGGCCGCGAGGAACTGCTCACGACCGTGGTCCAGGGCGCGTACTTCGGCGAGCTGGCACCCACGTTCGGACTGCGCCGCTCGGCCACCGCCCGGGCCGCGGCGCCCAGCACCGTTACTGGCTACACGGTGCGCGACTTCCGCGACCGCATCCGCCCGGGCAGCCTGGCCGACGCGGTGACCGAGCAAGGACTGTGACCATGGTCAGCCGTGCGCCCTTTACTCGTCACGCGGGGCCGACGATGCCGTGGTCGAAGGCGTAGACGATGGCGGCGGCACGGTCGCGGAAGCCAAGCTTGGTGAGCACCCGGCCGAGGTGGCTCTTGACGGTCAGACGAAGGCCGGGAGCGGGAGGTGCCTCCCGGTGGCCAGCTCGACCGCCCACGGGGCGACGGCCACGAACACGACGAGGGCCTCGACGCCGAGCGGGCCGAGGGACGGCAGCCGCTGACCCACGACGGCGATCCCCACGGCCCCGGCGGCGACGGCCACGGCGACGGGTGCCCAGCGCGGCCACGACAGGCCGCGCGGGTCGACCACGTCTTCTCGCAACCAGGCCCGCCACCTCATCGGTCGCAGCGTAGGGGCCCGGCGCCGCCGCGTCCTCCTACCGGGGTAGGAGGACGCGCTGCCACCTGGGCACGACGACCGCCGCCCGGCCCGTTCGTACGTTGCGGCAATGGCTGTCACGACACGGTCCCCGTCCCTCACGTCCGACCCGCCCGCCGGGGCGGTGGAACGCGCCCGCCGGGCCGACGAGGCCACCGGCGCCTTCTTCAGCACCTGGGTGGTCGTCGGCCTCTTCGTCGACGGGTGGGCGCACAACGCCGGCAAGCCGGAGGACTTCTGGACGCCGTGGCACGCGCTGCTGTACTCGGGGTTCCTCACCGGCATGGTCACGTTCGGCGCCGTCGAGGTGGTCCGGCGGCGGCGCGGCCTCGTCGTCCCGGGGGACCGGCTGGCGCTCGCCGGCTTCGGCCTGTTCGCCGTGGGCGGCGCTGCCGACATGGCGTGGCACACGGCGTTCGGCGTCGAGGAGGACCTGGAGGCGCTCC
>Ga0126306_10002082_pt1 | contig 11146 bp, 15 predicted proteins | sample Plot27_FD_92592 | JGI IMG/M metagenome (GOLD analysis project Ga0126306, IMG submission 92592) | Serpentine soil microbial communities from UC McLaughlin Reserve, CA, USA - Plot27 | ecosystem: Environmental > Terrestrial > Soil > Grasslands | place: USA: UC McLaughlin Reserve, Lake County... | reverse complement strand
CCCCCGTCCTGACTCTCCCCGGTAGTCTTCGTGACGCGCTCGACCTCCACGCCCCGCTCGTTCAGGACCTCGACGAGCCTGTCGGCGTAACCCTCGCTCACCCTGGGGTTCGCCACGATTCCGACCCGCCGCAACTCGAAGCTCACGTCTCGACCACCGAGAGGATCTCGTCCTCGGAGAGCGCCGCCGGAACATCCCGCAACAGGTGCAGCGGATATTCTCTGTTCCCAGACTTGCGCCCCGCCACGGGAGAAGCGGTAACGCCCAACGCCCCGAAGCCCAGGGCCCCGAAAGCCTGCGCGACGGACCGCACCGCCGCCGCTCGCGCCGCCGGGTCGCGCACGAGCCCGCGGCGCCCGACGTGCTCCGGCCCCGCCTCGAACTGCGGCTTCACGAGCAGAACCGCCTCCCGTATTGCGGGCGTGGTCGAGATGGTGTTCTTCAAAGCCACGCCGATCGAGATGAACGATAGGTCGGCGACGAGGAGGTCGGGGGCAAACGGCAGGTCTCCGGCGGAGAGGTAACGCACGTTGGTCCGCTCCATGACGTGTACGCGCGGATCGTTGCGCAGCCGCCAGTCCAACTGGCCGTAGCCGACGTCCGCGGAGATCACACGCCGCGCTCCCCGCTGCAAGAGCGCGTCGGTGAACCCACCCGTCGAGGCGCCCGCGTCAAAGCAGTCCCGGTCTTCGACCGGGATACCGAATGTGTCGAGGGCGTGGGCGAGCTTCTCGCCGGCGCGCGAGACGAACGGGCTGCCCCCCTCGACGGTCAGCTCTGCGTCGTCGGGGACCCGGGAGCCCGCTTTGGTCTCGAGGGCTCCGTCCACCTTCACCTGGCCGGCCATGACCAGGGCCTGGGCGCGGGCGCGGCTCCCGGCGAGGCCGCGCTCCACGAGGAGGGCGTCGAGGCGGCTCGCCGCGCGGCGCGCGGCATCAGACGCTTTTCCTGCTCTCAAGGAAGTCAATGGCGGGGCGCTAATGGCCCCTGTGGCGGACGAAGAGGACGAGGTCCCGCAACCCCGAGGTATTGCCGCTGAGCGTGGCGAGGGAGGCGAGGGCCCTGGCGGCGGACTCGTCGGCTTCGCGGCGAGCGCCGTCGAGGCCGTAGACGCCGACGAAGGTCGCCTTGCCCTGCTCGGCGTCGCTGCCGGCGCTCTTGCCCAGGGCCTCGCGCGTCGAGGTGGCGTTGAGGAGGTCGTCCACGATCTGGAAACACAGGCCCAGCTCCATCGCGTACTCGGAGACGGCATCCTGACCGGCGTCGTCCGCTCCCGCCAGGATCGCGCCGATGCGCGCGCTCGACTTGATGAGGGCGCCGGTTTTGTACCGGTGGATCATGTGCAGCGTCTCGGGGTCGGCCCCGCCCCCGACCCCCGTGAGGTCCATGTCCACCACCTGCCCCCCGACCATGCCGTTGACCCCCGTCGAGCCCGCGAGCTCGCGCACGACCTCCAGGATCCGGTCGCGGCTCCCCTTTTGGTGTACGGTGATGAGCGTCAATGCCTCCCCAAAAAACGCGTCCCCGGCCAGGATGGCGAGGGCCTCGCCGTACCGTTTGTGCGTCGTGGGACGTCCGCGCCGGAAATCGTCGTCGTCCATCGCGGGCAGGTCGTCGTGGATCAAGGAATACGTGTGGATCAGCTCGATAGCCGCCGCGCTCGGCAACACGTAACCTGGATCCGCCCCGAAAACGGCCGCCGTCTCCATGCACAGCGTCGGCCTGACCCTTTTCCCGCCGCCGAGCATCGAGTAGCGCATCGCCTCCACGAGCCTCGACAAGAGCGGCTCCTCCGTAAAACGGAGCCCATCCAGGTACGCCTCGAACCGCACGCGATGCTCGTCCCACCGCGACGCGCTCCGCGACGCGCTTTGAGGCACCTTATCCATGGTTAACCTGGCGCTCCGCTTCGCCTTCGTCCCACGCGGCCCTGGCGCCACGCAGGACGCCGCCGACGAACTGCGGCGCCTCCTCGCCCGAAAAGCCCGTGGCGAGCTCGACGGCCTCGTTCACGGCCACCTCGGTGGGCACGTCCTCGACGAACAGCATCTCGTAGAGGGCGAGGCGTAGGATCGCACGGTCCACCGCGCTCATCCGGTGTACGGGCCAGCCGACGGACACCTCCCCGAGCCGCCCGTCCAAAAGCTCGCGCTCCTCCTCGACCCCGCGTGCGAGCCGCTCGGCGTGGGGATCGAACTCGCCCCTGTACGAGCACCACCGCTCCAGGACGTCCTCCACGGATCTCCCAGTCACGTCGCCCTGGTACAGCGCGAAAAAGGCGTTCTTCCGGGCGGTGCGCCGGCTCAACGGGATCGCCTAAACCCTCGTGAGGTACTCGTTGGTGCGCGTGTCCACCCTGACCCGTTCGCCGGTGTTCACGAACAGGGGCACCTGCACCACCAGCCCGGTCTCCAGGGTTGCCGGCTTCGAGCCGCCCGTCGCCGTGTCGCCCTTGAGACCCGGGTCGGTCTGGGTCACCTCGAGGTCCACGTGCGCCGGGGGTTCCACGCTCACGACTTCGTCGTCTGCGTAGAGGACCTTCGCCTCGCCGTTCGGGACAACGTAGCCCGCGGCCCCACCCAGGACCTCCGCCGGGATTGCGGTCTGCTCGTAGGTGTCGGAGTCCATGAAGTTGTACAGATCCCCGTCCTGATAAAGAAACGTCATCGGCCGCGAGAGGGTGCGCACCGACTCGAGCTTCTCCCCGGCGCGGAAGGTCTTCTCGACCACGGCCCCCGTGTCTATGTTCCTCAGACGCGTCCTGACGAACGCGCCACCCTTCCCGGGCTTCACGTGCTGGAAATAAAGGATGGTGAAGCGCTTACCGTCCGTCCGGATCGCCGCGCCATTCCTGAACTGGTTGGTCCCTATCGTCTCCGCCATTCGCTCCTCGAAAATCACCGGCTTACTCTTGCAAAATCGTCCGACGATTCTATCGCACGGAGCCTCGAAATACTCCCCAGTTCCTCGGGAGGTGCAGGCCACGTCCCGTCGAAGCCCGCCATCACGCCCCGTGCGTGGACCGCGGGGTGCTGAGAGAATGGCTCCGGCACCGTTGCGGGAAGAAGCTAACGAGGGATGGAGACGACGCACCACCTGGACGGGACGCGGCCGGAGAACCTGCACGGCTGGTTCGGCGGGCTGGAGCCCGTGCTGCGTGTGGAGCCGGGCGACAGCGTGGTCTACCGGACGCCCGACGCCATGTGGGACCGCGAGGACCCGGATCCCGCAACAGGAGAAGTATCTCGCCTCGCGAGACCGGTCTGGGTAGGAGGGGCACAACCGGGCGACGTGCTCGTCGTCCGCGTGCGGGAGACCCTGACTCGCGATTGGGGAAAGCGGTACACGGACCGGGGAAGCGCGCCATCAGCGGCGTCCTCGCCGGCGAACCAGACGACGTTCGGGACGAATATCTCGTTCGGCTCTCGCTCGACTGGGGACGCGGCGTCTTGATCTTGAGGTTCGGCGAGCGCGCGGAGGTGCCCCTTGCGCCTTTTATGGGCGTGCTCGGCGTGGCGCCCGGGTCCCCAGGACGGACCTCCACCTTACGCCCTGGGCTCCACGGCGGGAACATGGACTGCAAGGAGTTGGGGGTCGGCGCCACCCTCTTCCTGCCGGTGCATGTTCCCGGGGCCCTGTTCTCGGTGGGCGACGGACACGGCACCCACAAAGAGACGAGGGAGTCGACGGCGCCGCGATCGAGACGGGCACGGAACGCCTGGTGCTCAAGTTCAGGCTACGCAAGGGCCCGCCCATCCGCCGCCCACGCGCCGAAACGGGGAAGTGTCTGAACTTCCTGGCCTTCGACGAGGACCTGGATGTCGCCGTGCTGGACGCCACCCGCGACGTGATCGGCTACCTCACAAAGCACCACGGGCTGACGCACCAGGAAGCTTACACCCTTGCGAGCATCGCCGTCGATTTCCGCATCAGCCAGATGGTCGACGGTCTGAAGGGCGTACACGTGATGCTCCCCAAGACCCTCTTCGAGAAAAACACGAACTGAGAAACCGAACACCTGCGGGAGGGTACGCGCCCTAGCTCACCGCTCGCCGTATCGCGAGATGAGGTACCCCACGGCGGCCACGTATCCCCGAGCACCCATCCCGGCGACCACCGCGTCCACCGCCGGTGACACGACCGAACGGCGCCGCCACTCCTCCCGCGCGTGTACGTTGGACAGGTGGACCTCGACCTTTGGCATCTCAACGGCCTCCAGCGCGTCGTGAAGGGCGTAGGAGTAGTGAGTCCACGCGCCCGGGTTCACGACGATGCCGGCGGAGCCCGCCGCCTCCCGGATAAACCCGATCATCTCGCCTTCGTGATCCGTCTGCCTGAACTCGAAGGTTACTCTTGGGAACTCCTCGCGCAGAAGCTTTTCCATATCCTTTAGGGTCAGCGTTCCGTAGACTTCTGGGCGCCGTTGGCCCAGGGTGCCGAGGTTGACGCCGTTGAGGACGAACACGGTGGGGTTCGAGTCAGCGCTCAAGGACGGCTCCTATCGCCCGGCGGGCTTCGACGGCGCTTACGGGGACGTCGCGGACGGGTCGGCCCAGGCCTTCCAGGAGGACGAAGCGGTGCTTGTCCTTTTGGTCCGAGGATTTGCGCTTTTTGTCGCGACCCATCGCGGCCAGGACCGCCTCCACGTCGGCGGCGGGTACGGAGAGCGGCAGCCCGGCGGCGCGCAGGAGGTTTTCGTGGGTGTCGAGGAGGTCGGCGCCGAGCTTTTCGTGGGAGAGGCGGGCGGCAGCGAGCATGCCGGCGGCGACGGCTTCGCCGTGGGGGAGGTCGTATCCGGCGGCGGCTTCCAGACCGTGGGCGACGGTGTGACCGTAGTTCAGGACGGCGCGCAGGCCGGACTCGCGTTCGTCCTCCTCGACGGCGGCGGCCTTGTAGCGGACTGAGTGCAGGATCAGGGCGCGCAGGGCTTCGATATCCCCCCCTCGCGCAGCTTCGATACGGCCGAGGTCCTCGAAGAAGCCGCCGCCGGCGAGCAGGCCCATCTTTACGACCTCGGCAAGGCCGTGCGAGACCTCGCGCGACGGCAGCGTAGCAAGCCAGTCCAGGTTCGCGGCAACCAGGCGGGGCTGCAGGAAGGCCCCGACGAGGTTCTTCCCCTCCGGGAGATCGAGGCCGACCTTGCCACCCACGGAGCTGTCCACCATCGCCAGGAGCGAGGTTGGGAGTTGGACGAAGTTTATGCCGCGCATGTAGCTGCTCGCCACGAAGCCTCCAAGGTCACCCACGACCCCTCCCCCGAGCGCGAAGAGCGTCCCGTCGCGCGGGAGACCGAGCGCCGCCAGCCGCCGCACGACGCACTCGTAGACGGCGAGGCTCTTGGAGGCCTCGCCGGCAGGGATTTCAATCGTATCGGCAACCTCCCAGCCGGACCCGTTCAGCGCAGCGGCCACCGAAGGGGCGTGGAGCGGACCAACGGTGGAGTCGGTGAGGATGATGGCGGCGCCCGGCGGGAGCGTTTGGCTGACGGCGGCGCCGAGGTCGAGGGCGGGTTCGGCGCGCACCTCGTAGGGGGCAGCGGCGGCGACGGTGACGCTGTTCGGGGTCATGCGGAGCGGAGCCAGTCCACGATCTCGTCGGCCACCCGGCGCGGCGGGCGCTCGCCGGGCTCCAACTGCAGGCCGGCGACTTCCAGGTAATACGGGAGCCGCTCAGCGTAGCGGCGGGCGAAGTCCTCGAAGCTCGTCCCCCTTAACGGGCGGTCGAGGCCGCGCGTCCTACGGTAGAGGACGTCCGTATCCTCCCAGAGGAACACAGTGGGCACCTGCGCGAGGCGGGCGCGGTTGCGCGGGTCTATGATGATGCCCCCGCCGCAGGCGATGACGCGCTCTGCGGGGCCGGCCAGCGCGTCGTGGAGGGCCTGGCGTTCGAGGGTACGAAAGTGCGGTTCGCCTAGGGTGCCGAAGATCTCCGGTATCGAGAGGTCCGCCATGCCGGCGACGGCCTCGTCGAGATCCACAAACTCCCAGCCCAGCTCCTCGGCGACGGCGCGTCCGGCCGTGCTCTTGCCGCTGCCCATGTACCCGACGATAGCCAGGGGTCCCTTCAAGGCCCTCTAGGAGCGTCCCTTCGCGCCCTCCGGGCTCCGTATCGCGTCGCGCAGGCGTTGCCTGTACGCGTCGTGGGAGGCCCGGATGTCGGTCATGTTGTCGTGGCCGAACTTGTCGAGGAGCGCCTCGGCGAGGACGACGGCCACCATCGCCTCGCCGATCACGGCCGCCGCGGGGACGGCGCAAGAGTCCGCCCGCTCGCGGAAGGCACGGGCGGGCTCGTACGTCGAAACGTCCACCGTGCGGAGCGCTTTGGCTATCGTCGATATCGGCTTCATCGCCGCTGCGACAACCACGGGCTCGCCGTTGGTCATGCCGCCCTCCAGGCCCCCGAGACGGTTGCTCGTGCGCGCGAGGTGACCGTCCTCCAGCACGATCTCGTCCTGCACCTCGCTGGAGCGCCGGCTGGCAACCCCGAAGCCCATCCCGATCTCCACGCCCTTTATCGCGTTGATGGACATGACCGCCTGCGCGAGCTTGGCGTCGAGTTTGTCGCGCCAGTCCACGTAGGACCCGAGGCCGGGCGGGCACCCTTCTGCCACCACGACGAACTCCCCGCCCAGGGCGTCGCGGGCGAAGCGGGCGGCGTCAATCTCCGCCTTCATCGCCTCGGTGGCCTCCTCGTCCGGGCAGCGCACCTCGGACTCGTCGGCCTTGTGGGAGAGAAGCGCGGCCCTCTCCTTGTCGAAGCGGGCCGCCCCGATGCTGTAGACGGCGCTAGTAATCTTCACGCCGAACTCCGAGAGCAGCTTGCGGGCGACGGCGCCGGCGGCGACGCGGGCGGTGGTCTCGCGAGCGCTGGAGCGTTCGAGAATGTTGCGCAGGTCGTCGAACGCGTACTTCTGCATGCCGGCGAGGTCGGCATGACCGGGGCGGGGCAGGGTCACCTTTTTGGCGGGCTCGTGGGGGGGGGCCGGGGACATCCGGTCCTCCCAGTTCGCGTAGTCGTTATTTCGGACGAGCATGGCGACCGGGGAACCTAAAGTGTAACCGTGGCGCACGCCGCCGAGGAACTCGACCTCGTCTTTCTCGATCTTCTGGCGCCCGCCGCGCCCGTAGCCTTTTTGCCTGCGGGCGAGGTCCACGTTGATGTCCGCAGCGACGAGCCCCAGGCCGGCCGGCACGCCGTGGACCAGGGTCACCTCCGCCGGTCCGTGCGACTCCCCCGCCGTCGAAAAATCAAACATCAAGTCTCGGACACGTCCTCTCTAGATCTCGCTCCAACCGCTCCCGACCACGCCGGACGCCCGGCAAATATAAACCACCGAACCACACTCGGAAAGCCCGGGGGTCGGGAGTTGGGAGTCGGGAGTCGAGAAAAAGGCGGTGGGCAGCTGTGAAGAAGGGCCTCCGATCAGGGGATGCCCTCCCGCTACGGCGCCAGGTTGCCCCCGCTGCCGAAGAGCTCGCCGCCGCTGTCGTAGAGGCCATCGTCGTCGCCACCGCCGCCCCCGGAGCCGCCTCCCCCGGAGCCGCCTCCGCCACCGCCCGAACCGTCGCCTCCGCTACTGGAGCCGTCGTCGGGGAAGGTCTGGTCTATGAAGTCGTCGCCTCCGCTCCCGTCGCCCGTGCCGTCGCCCGTGCCGTCACCCGTGCCCTCATCGGTGCTGCCGTCGTCGTACAGGCCGCCGTCAGCGCCGGGATCCGTGGCGCCGTCCGTACTGGGGTGTTGGAAGAGATCGCGGAAGGGGTCTTTTTGCTCGAAGGCGGCGTAGGACTCGTCGTCGCGATTCTCCACGTAGGGAGCAGGCGTTTCGGGTGTGCCTTGCGCCTGGTCGGGGCTCTGGGCGGCCTGGTCGCGTTGGGGGGGCTGGTTCGATTGGTTGGACTGGTTGGCGACCTGCTGTCCGCCGCCTCCGCCGTTCGGGTCGTCGATGAGGGCGCCCGCGAGGATCCAGGCGAACACGATGAGCGCGAGCGCTCCCAGGACCGGCGGTATTACCTTGTTGTCGCGCAGGAGGCCGTCGCGCAGCCGCGAGGTCGCGTGCGCCAGGCGCGGCCGCAGGCCGCGCTCGGGCTCCATGAGTTGGAAGCGCCTCACCATCTAGGTCGTACCTCCCGTGGCGGGGGCCGCCGTCGTCCCGCCCGCGGGCAGCGCGGCCGTGGTGGTGCCCGGCGCGGCCGGGGGCGCCGTGGTGGTGACGCCGCCTCCAGCGGGCTGGACGTACGTCTCCGCCACGACCTCGACGGTCAGCAGGTCTTCCTCGGAGGTTGTGTCCGTGGTGGTGGTTTCGCCGCCCGCGGCGGCCTCCACCTCTTCGTAGGTCAGCTCGTCGATAGTCACCAGCCGCGAGAGGTTCCTTACCCTGAGCAAAAAGTCCGTCATGTTCTCGTAGGTCCCTTCGAAAGACATTGTAATGGGTATGACGGAGAAGGCGCCGCCCCCGGGCGGCGGGGCCGGGGCCTCCGGCGTGATCAGGAGCTGCGTGACCCCGGCCCCTTCGGCGAGCTGCTCGATCTGGACGACGAGGGTGGGTATCTCGTCCTGCTCGGGGATGCGCTTGGAGTATTCGAGGATCTGGCGCTCTATCTCGGGGGCGTTGCGCCGGGCGTTCTCCAGCTCGGCGACGCTCTGCTCGAGCCCGGCGAGCTTCTGCTCTTTCTGCACGCGCTCGTCGTAGCGGTCCAGATACTCCTGCCTCAGCGGGCTGAACAGCAGGAAAAAGTAGGCGACGGCGAGCACGATCAGCACGAGTATCCCCAGGATCAGGATGTTGCGGTCGACACGGTCCACTAGCGCCCCCCTTCCTGCAAGCCGTACTGGTACTGCTCTTCATCGGAAAGGGCGTACTGGTTCCCGCCCACGCTGGCCTGCGGCTCTGGCTGCGGCTCCTCGCCGCCCTCTGGCGGCGCGCCGTCGTCTATGCGGACCTCGTTGCCGTTCTCGCCGACCCGGGTCACCAGCTGCGCGGCGACCTCGAAGGTGATGGCCTCCTCCGAGAAGGTCTCGCGGTCGAGCTCGGCGGTGGTGAGCTGGGTATTGGATAGGAAACGCAGGTTGTTCATCCGCACTATGAAGTCCGAGACGTTCTGATACTCGGGCAGGGCGAGGCCGGTGAACATGATCGCGCCGGGCGGCTCCAGGTTCTGCAGGCCGGGGGGCTGCCCGGGCGGGGCCTGGATGTTTATCGGGGTCGCCTGCCCCGTGAAGCTGTCGAGCGCCGTCGATTCGGGGATCACGAACGCGAGTCCCTGCATAAACTCGTCCCACGGGAAGCGCGTCCGGTAGATGCCGTCGGCTATGGGCTTTTTGGCGTCGAGCCTCGCCTGCAGGTCGCTGAAGGGCTCGAGCTCCTCTATACTCGCCTGCTGGCGGGTGCTGTCCTGGTCGAGGGCGGCGATCCTGTCCTCCTCGTTCGCCAGCCGGTAGGCGTAGAATAGGTAGAGCCCGACCATGACGAGCAGCATGAGGGCGCCAAGTATGAGCAGCACCCCCAGGATGCCGGCCCTCGTCGTCCCGGGCAGCCCGGGACGGCCACGCGCCCGCCGCTCCTCAGGGGGGAGGAGGTTTATCCGCCTCATGCGGTTCGCCTCATAAGGCTGCCCTCACGCCTCCTCCAGCGACAGCCCCAGGGCCACCGCCAGGACCGGCTCCATGACCCGGAGTTGCTCGTCGGGGACGTTGGATTTGTTCTCGGAGAGCTTCTGGAACGGCGTCCCGCGACGCGAGGCGACCCCCAGCAGCTCGCCCAGGTACGCGTCGAGCCCGTTGACGAGCGCCCCCTCGCCCGAGACGATCAGCTGCGTCACCTCGCGCGAGCCGGGCTGCGAATAGTGGTACTCCACCGACCGCTGCACGTCCTCGGCCAGGGTCTGCACGGCGTCCTCCAGCCCCCGGCGCACGTCGTACATCAGCGCCGGGTCGAAGTCGTCGCCGCCGTCCTCCGGGGCGCCGTCGTCGTCTTTCTCCAGGCTGATCCCGCCGCCCTCGGTGTCGGGCCCGATCCTGACCTTGGGGTTCATGAGCTGCCGCTCGGCCTCTTCCTCGGGCAAATCGGCCGCGTCCGCTATAGCCTGGGCCAGGTAACCGGAGCCGCCGGGGATGAAGCGCGTGAGGGTCGGGTTGCCGCTCTGGGTGACCACGAGGCTGGACATCTCCGAGGCGATGTCCAGCAGGAGCGTCGCCCCCTCGTCGTCGAAGAGGGCGCTCGGGAGCGTCGAGCGCAACAGCGAGAGCGCCTTGACGTCGATGCCCTGCGGTCGCAAGCCGGCGGCCCGGATCGCCGTCGCGTAGCGCGAGATCATGTCCTTCTGCGCGGCGACGATGAGGATGCGGTCGAGATTGGAGCCCACGCCCTGGGGCCCGAGCACCATGTAATCGAGGATCGCCTCGTCCATGGGCATGGGGATATGATCCTGGGCCTCGAAGCCGATCGCGCCCTTGAGGTCGTCCGGGCTCATGCGCGGGAAGTCGAGGAGCCTGACGACGACCTTCTGGTTGGCGACGCCGAGGTAGACGGTCTTGCCTTTGAAGGAATGCGAGGACCAAAATTCCTTGAGCTCGGCCGCGAGCAGGTCCCCATCTGCGACCTCGCCATCGGAGACGGCACCCGGGGAGAGCTTGCGGTAACCGACGTGCTGCAGCGTGTAGTTGCCGCCGCTTTCGGAGATCTGGACCGCCTTTATGGCCCCTCGGTCTATGTCCAGCCCGACGGCCCGGTTCCTGAAACGTCCCACGCCCTACACTCCCCCGATCAAACCCGCATAAGCCCCCCAGATGTCCTCCCCAACGAACAGCACGAGCACCCCCGCGAACGCCAAAAATACCCCGAACGGCAGCGCGGTCCGCCGCCCCATCTTTCCCGTCGCCATCAACACTCCCCGCCGAGCGCGCCCAGCCAAAGCCCCGATGAACACCGCGAGCGCCGCGTAGGGACCGAGGAAAGCGCCGAGCATGCCGCCTATCCCCATGCCGCGCGGGCCATGCCGCGCGGGTAGGCGAAGACCAGCGCGAACAGCCCGCCGCGACCGCCACGGTCGAGACGACGTAAACCCACCAGCGGGCTGGGTCCACGACGATCGAGAGCACCAGCCCCACGACCGTCGCGGGGAGCACGACCGCGTTGGGCAGCAACCTG
>Ga0126306_10002081_pt1 | contig 11147 bp, 9 predicted proteins | sample Plot27_FD_92592 | JGI IMG/M metagenome (GOLD analysis project Ga0126306, IMG submission 92592) | Serpentine soil microbial communities from UC McLaughlin Reserve, CA, USA - Plot27 | ecosystem: Environmental > Terrestrial > Soil > Grasslands | place: USA: UC McLaughlin Reserve, Lake County... | reverse complement strand
GTCCGGCTGCTCGGCGGTACCCGCTACCGGGCGTTCAGCCCGTCGGACACCTGCCCGGACAACAACCTCGTGACGAGCAGGGGCGTCCGGTTCGTCGACTTCGAGTGGGGTTGCTTCCGCGACATCGTGCTCGACGCCGCCTACTTCCGGGTGCCCTTCCCGGCCTGCGAGGCGAGCTTCGCGCTGCCGCCGAAGCTGGCGGCGGCGCTGGTGGAGGCGTGGCGGACGGAGATCGCCGGCGTCTGGCCGGAGCTGGACGAGCCGGAGCGGCTGCAGCGCCGTCTGCTCGACGCCCAGCTGATGTGGGTGTGGCTGTGCACCTGGTGGCTGTTGCCGCGGCTGCCGGACCCGGAGTCCGGGGGGCGCGACACCCCGATCGGGCCCGACGCGGCACGGTCTCCGCGGATCAGTACCGCGCTCGCGCACTACTGGCGGGAGCTGGGCGCGGCCGCGACCGAGCACGGGCGGGGAGCGACGGCGGAGCTCGCCGCGGCGGTCGTCGCGGCTCTGCGCAGGCGGTTTCCCGACGCGCCGGACGGGCTCGCGGTCTTCCCCGCCCTGCGGTCGGTGGCCTGACGGGCGACGGGAGTCGTCAGGCCGCCGGGCTGTGGTGGACGAGGCACGGGAGACCGGCCTCGATCTGGCTGATGTCGGCGCGGGTGCAGCCGGGGCAGACGAACGTCACCGCGCCGTCGGGCGCGTGTTCGCTGCTCCAGGCCATCGCTCGGGCGCCGTCAGCGGAGCGGTGCCGGCCGCAGCCCCGGCACGGCCGGTCCGCGGTATCCAGTGGAGCGTCCTGTGGTGGGTGGGCGAGGTCCATCACCCGAGGATGGCGCAGCACACACCTGCCTGCCCACCCGGCCCGCCGTAACACGGCGTGTCGATACACGCTTGCAGCGTCGTGGTGACAAACCGGTCGGTTCAGGCTCGATCAGCTCACCGAGGCGAGGAACCGCCCCATGCGCTCCAGCGCCTCCTCCAGCAGCGGCAGCGCGGTGGCATACGAGCACCGCACGTGGCCCTCGCCGGACGGCCCGAACACGTTGCCGGGCACCACCGCCACCTGGTGTTCGTGCAGCAGGCGCTCCGCGAACGTCTCCGAGTCCAGCCCCGAGCGGCGGATCGACGGGAACGCGTAGAAGGCCCCCGACGGCTCCGGGCAGTCGAGACCGAGCTCGCGCAGCCCCTTGACGAACACCCGCCGCCTGCGGTCGTAGTCGGCGACCATCGCGGCGACGTCGTCGCCGGCGTGCTCGAGCGCCTCCACCGCGGCGAGCTGGGAGACGTGCGGGGCGCACAGCATCGTGTACTGGTGCACCCGCACGCACAGCTGCGCGATCTCCTCGGGCGCGCAGATCCATCCGACGCGCCAGCCGGTCATCGCCTGGGCCTTGGAGAACCCGCCGAGCACCACCGTGCGGTCGCGCGCTCCGGGCAGCGCGCCCAGGCAGGTGTGGCGGCCCTCGTAGGTGAGGCGGTCGTAGATCTCGTCCGAGACCAGGTACAGATCGCGTTCCTCCGCCAGCGCCACCAGCGCCTCCAGCGACGCGCGGGGCTGCACCGCGCCGGTCGGGTTCGCCGGCGAGCCGAGCAGGATGGCCTTCGTGCGCGGGGTGACGGCGTCCGCCACGCGAGCGGCGTCGACGGCGAAGTCGTCCTCCCAGCGCGTCGGGACGGCGACGGGCACGCCGCCCGCGAACCGCACACACGGCTCGTACGCCACGTAGCAGGGTTCCGGAATGATCACCTCGTCGCCCGGGTTGAGCAGCACCCGCAGCGCCAGGTCGAGTCCTTCCGAGACGCCCGTGGTGATGAGGCACTCGGTGTCCCACGCGTAGTGCGCGCCGTAGCGCGACGCCTGGTCGGCGCAGATGAGCCTGCGGAGCTTCGGCAGGCCCGCGTTGGACGTGTACGTGGTGTACCCGTGCTCGAGTGCGTAGATCCCGGCCTCGCGGATCCGCCAGGGCGTGACGAAGTCGGGTTCGCCGACGCCGAGGGAGATGACGTCGTCCATCTCGGCGGCGATGTCGAAGAACCGCCGGATCCCGGACGGGGGACAGGCGGTGATCACGTCGTTGAGCGGCTTCACTGCCGTGTGCTCCTCAGGGGGTGACCCGCAGGCGGTGGTCGGGTTCGGGCTCGGCGAACGCGACGCCGTCGCGCTTGTAGGCCTTGAGCACGAAGTGGGTGGCGGTGGCCTGCACCCGCTCGATCGTCGAGAGCTTCTGCGACACGAAGTCCGAGACGGCCCGGATGTTGCGACCGGTGACGGTGCACCGCAGGTCGTGGCCTCCCGAGACCAGGTACACGCTGCGCACCTCGGGGAAGCGGGAGATCCGCTCCGCCACGTCGTCGAAGCCGACGGAGCGGGCGGGGGCGACCGCGACGTCGATGAAGGCGGTGACGGTCTCGGGGATGCTGTCGGGCCCGGCCGCCGCGGCGGCGCGGTCCCAGTCGATCACCGCCGTGTAGCGGCGGATGACCCCGCTGGCCTGCCACTCCGCGACCTGCGCCGCCACCTGCTCGACCGGCAACCCCGTCATCGTCGCGATGGTGTCGTGGGACAGGTGCGCGTCGCGCTCGAGCAGTTCCAGGATCTCCCGCACGCTCCGACCCTATGCGATGCGATCCGGCCCCCGGCGCGGTCCGTGATCCTGCGGGCGAACGTCGGTCACGAACCGGTGACAACCGGCCGCGGGTGGTTTCAGCAGGGGAACTCGCCCCTACCGTCGGGTCCCATGTCGACATCCCCACCGTATCCGGGCAGCGGCGAACCGCCCCGTCCCGACGCCGGCCCCCCTCCCGAGCCGGGCCAGTACCCGGGCCACCCGTACCCCGGTCACCAGTACCCGGGCAGCCCGGATCCGGCCGGTCAGTACCCCGGCGGCGGCCAGTACCCGGCAAGCCAGTACCCGGGCGGCCAGTACCCCGGTGCGCAGTACCCGCCCGGGCAGTACGGCGGCGGTCAGCCGGCCTTCCCCGGCGCCTACGCCGCGACGGACCCGCTGGTGGCCACGTCCTTCTCGGACTGGTGGTCGAAGGTCATCGGCGTGCTCAGCCGCAGCTGGCAGCCGCTGCTGATCATCCAGCTCGCCACCGTCGTGCCCGGCATGCTCGTCGCCGCGGTCGTCACCGCGGCAGCCGGAACCGACTCCACCGTGGTGTCGGTCGCCGGCATGATCGTCGGCGTCATCGGCTCGCTCATCCTGTTCGTGGTCGCGCTGCTCGCCCAGGGCGCGTCGGTGTACGTCGTCGGCAAGCAGGCGTCGGGGCAGGAGGTCGGTGCCGGACCGGCGCTCACCTTCGCCGCGGGCCGGGCGCTGCCGCTGCTGGGCTGGGGCCTGCTCGCCGGCGTCCTCGTCACGCTCGGGTTCCTCGTGCTCGTCCTGCCGGGCATCTACCTCCTCGTCGTCTTCGGCGCCACGCTCACCGGCGTGATCATGTTCGAGCGGGAAGGCATCGGCCGCACCTTCGCGCTGGTCAACCCGGCGTTCGGACAGACGCTCGGGCGGCTGCTCACCTTCGTGCTCGCCGCGCTGATCTACTCCGCGATCGCCGGCACGATCATCACCGCCCTGGTGGGCCCGGACGGGTTCGTCGCGGACCTGCTGCGCAACATCCTCACGCTGCCGGTCACGTTCGCGTCGGTCGGCGTCGCGGTCGTCACCTACGCGACCTTGCGGAACCGGGAGAACCCCGCGGTCACCACCCCGGCCCTGGCCGCCGAGCTCGACCGGCCGTAGCGGCCGGGTCCGGCGGTGGCAGGCTGGACGGGATGAGCACCGACGGCCTCTTCGACCTGCACGAACCGGATCCGCCCGCGACCGGCGGGCCGTCGGCGACCGCACCGCTCGCCGTGCGGATGCGGCCGCGGGCGGTGGACGAGGTCGTGGGACAGGCGCACCTGCTGCGCCCCGGCGCACCGCTGCGCAGGCTGGTCGAGGGCGGGGCGGCGGCGTCGGTGCTGCTCTACGGGCCGCCGGGCACGGGCAAGACCACGCTGGCGCAGCTCCTGGCCGGCGTGGGGAACCGGCACTTCGTGGCGATGTCGGCACTGTCGTCCGGCGTCCGCGAGCTGCGCACCGTGATCGACGACGCCAAGCGCCGCCGCGACCGGCTGGGCCAGCAGACGGTGCTGTTCGTCGACGAGGTGCACCGGTTCTCCAAGACGCAGCAGGACGCGCTGCTCGGTGCCGTCGAGGACCGGCTCGTCCTGCTCGTGGCCGCGACGACGGAGAACCCGTCGTTCTCGGTCGTCGCACCGCTGCTGTCGCGGTCGCTGGTTCTTTCGCTGCAGCCGCTCGACGACGACGACGTGCGCACCCTGCTGCGCCGCGCCGTGGCCGAACCCCGCGGACTGGGCGGAGCGGTGACGCTGGTGCCCGAGGCGGAGGCCGCGCTCGTCCGCCTCGCGAGCGGCGATGCGCGCCGGGCGCTGACGGCACTGGAGGCGGCCGCGGACGGGGTGATCGCGGGCGGCGCCACCGAGATCGACGTCGCCGCGGTGGAGCGAGCCGTGACCGAGGCGGCGGTGCGCTACGACCGGGCGGGCGACCAGCACTACGACGTCATCAGCGCGTTCATCAAGTCCATCCGGGGGAGCGACCCGGACGCGGCGCTGCACTACCTGGCCCGGATGCTGGTGGCGGGGGAGGACCCGCGGTTCGTCGCGCGCCGGCTGATGATCCACGCCAGCGAGGACGTCGGGCTGGCCGACCCGACGGCCCTGCCCGCCGCGGTGGCCGCGGCGCAGGTCGTCGCGCTCGTCGGGCTGCCGGAGGCCCGGATCGCGCTCGCTCAGGTCACCGTGCACCTGGCGACTGCGCCGAAGTCGAACGCGGTCATCACGGCGATCGACGCGGCGATGGCGGACGTGCGGGCCGGCGCCGCCGGCCCGGTGCCGCCGCACCTGCGCGACGGGCACTACGCGGGCGCGCAGAAGCTGGGCAACGCCGTCGGCTACCGCTACCCGCACGACGTCGAGGGCGCGGTGCTGGCGCAGCAGTACCCGCCGGACGGGCTGGTGGGCCGCGACTACTACGAGCCGACGACGCACGGCGCCGAGCGGGTGCTGGCGGAGCGGCTGCCGAAGCTGCGGCGGGTGGTCCGCGGGGAGCGACCGGAGCGGAGCTGACGGCCGGCCGTCGGCCGAACGAGTGGGTCCGGGGTTCGCAGCATGGTGGCTTTGCTGCGGTCGGAGTGCAGCAAAGCCACCATGCTGAGCTCAGCGGCCCCGCGTCGGGGGGCCGTTCGGGTTACAGGGGGTCGCGCTCGATCGGGCAGCTCATGCACCGCGGCCCGCCGCGGCCGCGGCCCAACTCGCCGCCCGGGATCTCCAGCACTTCGATCCCGTTCGCCCGCAGGTTCGTGTTGGTCGCCTCGTTGCGCTCGTAGGTGATCACCGTGCCGGGCGCCACCGCCAGCGCGTTGCACCCGTCGTCCCACTGCTCGCGCTCGGCCGCGTGGACGTCCTGGTCCGTAGTCAGCACCCGGATCTCGGACAGCCCCAGCGCCGCGGCGATCGCGTCGTGCATCTGGTCCGGTTCGTGGTCGGTGACCTTGAGTTCCTTCTCCGAGTCACCCGGCTCGACGGTGTAGGTCGGCAGCATCCCCAGCCCGGCGTACTTCGTGAACGTCTCCGGATCGACCATGGTCATCACGGTGTCGAGGTGCATCATCGAGCGCGTCGCCGGCAGCCGGACCGCGACCATGCGGCTCACCTCGCCGCCCGCGAACAGCTGCCGGGCCAGGCGCTCGACCCCCGCGGCCGTCGTCCGTTCGCTCATGCCGACCAGCACGGCACCGCCGCCGAGCACGAGGATGTCGCCGCCCTCGGTCGTCGCGACGCCGTTCTCCGACCCCGCCGACCACACGGGGAACCCCGTGTCGGCGAACAGCGGGTGCCACCGGTAGATCGCCTCGTAGTTCGCGGTCTCCCGGACGCGGGCGAGCTTGCGCATGCTGTTGATCGAGACTCCCGTGCCGATCCAGGCCGAGGCGTCGCGCGTGTAGAGGTGGTTGGGCAGCGGCTCGAGCACGAAGTCGTCGGGCCCGAGGGCGTGCAGGACGATCGAGCGCGGTTCGGGGATCCGCGCGAGCAGCTCCTGCTTCGTGATGCCGCTGACGAGGTGCTCCGCCAGGGTGTCTTCGTCGAACGCGTCGAAGGCGTTGCGCAGCGCGTCGATGGCCATCGGGCCGTAGACGCGCTCGTCGAAGATCTTGTCGAGGACGTGGCGGCGGGCCTCGGGTACCTCGAGCGTGTTCCGCAGCAGGTCGGCGAACAGGTGCACCGTGACGCCCTGCTCGCGCAGCACCTCGGCGAAGCGGTCGTGCTCCTGCTGGGCGCGGTGCACCCACAGGACGTCGTCGAACAGCAGGCGGTCCTTGTTGCCGGGGGTCAGGCGCAGCATCTCCGTGCCGGGGCGGTGCAGGATCACCTGGCGCAGGCGCCCGACCTCGGAGTCGACCCTGAAAGGTCCGGCCGGGACGGCGGAGGAACCGGTCATTGCGCCATTCCACCACCGGTCGGCCCCGATGGTGAGATGAGCGGCGTGCGCCTCGATCCCGTCGACGAGAACATCATCACGCTGCTCGTCGAGGACGCCCGCCGCAGCTTCGCCGACATCGGTGCCCGCGTCGGGCTCACGGCGTCGGCGGTCAAGCGCCGGGTGGACCGGTTGCGGGCGGGTGGGGCCATCGCCGGATTCACGGTGCGGCTGGAGCCGGGAGCGCTGGGCTGGACGGTCGAGGGTTACGTCGAGCTGTACTGCCGGGCCAGCACGCCGCCGCAGGCGATCCGCGCGGCGATCGCCCGGTTCCCCGAGGTGGTCGACGCGAGCACGATCTCGGGGGAGGCGGACGCGCTGCTGCGGATCGTGGCCGCCGACATGCAGCACTTCGAGCGGGTGCTCGAGCAGATCGGGGCCCAGGCGTTCGTGGCGCGCACGAAGTCCGTGCTCGTGCTGTCGGCGCTGCTGCGACGCCCGGTGACGCCGCTGCACGAGACGCCCTGATCGCCACTTCGTCGTGTTGCGGCTGTGTTACGCAACGAATGCGCGTTGGCGGCCCGATGTGCGCACCGTTGGTGCCGAAACTGGCAACGGATCCGGATTGTTCGTGCGTCGTCTGCTTCCTACCGTGAAGTAGCCGGGCCCCGACGTCGCGGCCGCCCCTTCGACCCCTCCGAGGAGCGCCCCATGACCGCAGTCGTGCCTGACCCGGTCGCCGTCGGGGCCCGGACCCCGGTCCGGACCGCGACGCCCCGCCGGTACCTCATGTGCCCGCCCACGCACTTCGCCGTCGAGTACGCGATCAACCCGTGGATGCTGCCCGGGACCGTCGTCGACCGGCGGCTCGCCCTCGCGCAGTGGGAGGTGCTGCGCCGCACCTACGTCGATCTCGGACACCGCGTCGACCTGCTCGCACCGGTGCCCGGCCTGCCCGACATGGTCTACGCCGCGAACGGCGCCACCGTCGTCGACGGCACCGTGCTCGCCGCCCGGTTCCGCCACCCGCAGCGGGCCGCCGAGGCCGTCGCGCACGCCACGTGGTTCCGGCGGACCGGGTCCGTGGTCGAGCCGGAGTTCGTCAACGAGGGCGAGGGCGACCTGCTCGTCGTCGGCTCGGGACCCGACGCCGTGATCCTTGCCGGCTACGGGTTCCGCACCGACCCTCGGGCCCACGCGGAGGCCGCCCGGGTGTTCGGGCGCGAGATCGTGTCGCTGGAGCTGGTCGACCCGCGGTACTACCACCTCGACACCGCGATCGCCGTGCTCGACGCCACGACCCTCGCCTGGCTGCCCGAGGCGTTCACTCCCGGCTCGCGAGCGGTGCTGCAGGAGCGCTTCCCGGACGCCGTGGTCGCCGACCCGGCCGACGCCGCCGTCCTCGGCCTGAACGCCGTCTCCGACGGCCGGCACGTCGTGCTGCCCGTCCGGGCAACCCGGCTGGCCGCCGCGGTGGCCGAGCGCGGGTTCGTCCCCGTCCCCGTCGATCTGTCCGAGCTGCTCAAGGGCGGCGGCGGACCGAAGTGCTGCACGCTGGAGGTACGCCCGTGACCGCGATCCTGCCCAATCTGACCGTGTCACCCGAGACGGCACGGCACGAGGAGCTGATGGCGCGCCACTCGGCGCACAACTACCACCCGCTGCCGGTCGTGGTCGCCGACGCCGAGGGCGCATGGGTGACCGACGTCGACGGCCGCCGCTACCTCGACTGCCTGGCCGGCTACTCGGCGCTCAACTTCGGCCACCGCCACCCCGCACTCGTCGCGGCGGCGCACGACCAGCTCGACCGGGTCACGCTCACCAGCCGGGCGTTCGGCAACGACCGCATCGGCCCGTTCTGCGCCGCCCTCGCCGAGCTGCTGGGCAAGGACATGGTGCTGCCGATGAACACCGGCGCCGAAGCGGTCGAGAGCGGCATCAAGGTGGCGCGGAAGTGGGGCTACGAGGTGCGCGGCGTGCCCGAGGACCGGGCGCGGATCGCGGTCATGGCGGGCGGCTTCCACGGGCGCACGACCACCATCGTCGGGTTCTCCACGGACCCGGACGCCCGGGGCGGGTTCGGCCCGTTCACGCCGGGTTTCGACGTGGTGCCCTACGGCCCGGACGATCCCGCAGCCGACGCGCTCGCCGCGGCGATCACGCCGGACACCGTGGCGGTGCTGCTGGAGCCGATCCAGGGCGAGGCCGGGGTCGTCGTGCCTCCGCCCGGATACCTGGCCGCGGTCCGCCGCATCTGCGACCGGGCCGGCGTGCTGATGGTGGCCGACGAGGTGCAGTCCGGCCTCGGGCGCACCGGGCACCTGCTGGCGACCCGGTCCGCGGGCGTCGACGCCGACGTCTACCTGCTGGGCAAGGCCCTGGGCGGCGGGATCCTGCCGCTGTCCGCCGTGGTGGCGGACGAGGCGGTGCTCGGCGTGCTGCGACCCGGGCAGCACGGCAGCACGTTCGGGGGCAACCCGCTGGCGTGCGCGGTCGGCAGCGCGGTGGTCGACCTGCTGGGCGACCCCGCCGTGCTCGCCCACGCGCGGGTGCTCGGCGGCGAGCTGGCGACGCGGCTCGAGGCACTGGTGGGCCGCGGCCTCGTCGCGGTGCGCACGGCGGGGCCGTGGGCGGGGATCGACGTCGACCCGCGGCTGGGGAGCGGCCGGGACGTCTGCGCGGCCCTGGCACGGCGCGGGGTGCTGGCCAAGGACACGCACGGCGCCACGCTGCGCCTGTCACCGCCGCTGGTGGCGACGGTCGACGAGATCGCGTTCGCCGTCGACGCCCTCGCGGCGGTCCTGGCCGAGCTGGGCTGAACCGATCCGGGCTGAACGGGTCCGGCCGGCGTCAGGAGCGGAACGGGCGGCCGCCGGGGCCGGCCTCGGCCAGCAGGTCCGGCCGCAGGGCGCCGAACAGCAGCGTCAGCATCAGCTCGGCCGTGAGCTCCGGGGGCTCGTGCGGGCGGCCGACCGCCCTGATCAGCAGGAGGTCGATGACCATCGTGCCGATCTCGTCGGCCGGCGGCCACGGCCGGAGCTCGCCCGTCGCCTGGCCGCGGGAGATCAGCTCGATCACCACGGCCGCCATCGGGGCGAGCACGCGGGGGTCGTTCTCGTCGTTCGGATCGGCGGGGCGGCCGACCTTGACCGCGTAGTCCGCGATCCCCGCCGACAGCGCGGCCGTGAGCCCGCGGTTGCGCCAGCTGATCCGGACCAGCGCGCGCAGGTGCTCGGTCAGCGCCGGTACCACCGGGCGTCCGGTCGCGAGGTCGCGATAGGCCTGAGTCCGCAGCGTCTGCACCAGCGGCGCGTAGACGTGCCCGATCAGGGCGTGCTTGCTCGGGAAGTGGTTGTACGCCGTGGCGTTGCTCACTCCCGCCGCCGACGCGATGTCCTCCACGCGGGTCCGCGCCCAGCCGCGTGCGGCGAACGCGGGGTCGGCGGCGCTCAGCAGCGCCGCACGTGTGCGGTCACGCTTCGTCCGTGCGGCGCGGGCACGTGACTCTGACGCGCGCTCTCGCGTGGGGTCGGACGTCTCCATCGTGACCGGAGGGTAACCGTTCACGGCCCAATCTGCACTTGACTCAAATTGGGGTGTCGCCCAAGATGGTGACGCTCACACCGAGCAGGGTTCTCGAACGGCAGGGCACAGCCGAACGGGACCGGGGGAGTCGAAGTATCAGGCCGGATCATCGTCGGGGAAGCGTATACACCCGGCACGAGCTCGGCTCCTCCTTGCAGCACGGTCGTCTGCGCCGGGGTCACCCGTGCAGGCGGCGTTGACCGAAGTGGCCTCGTGCCACCTCGTCCGGGAGGGGAACCCGACGATGACCTGCGCTTTCACGATCCGATGACCGCCGGCTTGTCCACTCGACAGCACGAAGCCCGCGTTCATCCCGTCACCACCGGCAGCACCGCCACGGCGGTCCTGCCCGTTACCGGTTTCACCGTTCCGACCCTGGGTCCCGACGCGTTCGCGTCACCCGGTCCGGAGCAGCGCGTCTCCCCGCTCGAGGGGGAGAACGACACCCGAGCGATGATCGACACGCTCGTCGCAGGCGCTGTGGGCGGCGATTCCCGCGCCCGCGACGAGCTGCTCGTGCTGATCCACCCGCTCGTGCTCAAGTACTGCCGGGCCCGCCTGGGTCGCCAGGAATCGCTGATGGGCTCCGCGGACGACGTCGCACAGGACGTCTGCATGGCCGTCGTGAGCGCGCTGCCCAACTATCAGCTCAAGGGACTGTCCTTCCGCGCGTTCGTCTACGGGATCGCCGCGCACAAGGTCACCGACGCCTTCCGGGCGATCGGGCGCAACCGCGCCGAGCCGGTGGCGGACCTGCCCGACGGCCCGGTCACGGCGGACGGCCCCGAGCACCGCCTGCTCGCGGCCGAGATGTCCGCCCGGCTGGGCAAGCTCCTCGCCCACCTGACCCCGCGGCAGCGCGAGGTCCTGGTGCTGCGGCTGGCCGTCGGGCTGTCCGCGGAGGAGACCGCGCAGGCGGTGCGGTCGACCCCGGGCGCCGTCCGGGTCACCCAGCATCGCGCGCTGGGCCGGCTGCGCAAGATCCTCCTGGGCGAGTCGGGAGCCCGCGGGCTCGCGGTCGCCGAGCGGATGGGCACCGACCACGCCGTGGTCGCCGACGTGGAGGAGTTCTCCGGG
>Ga0126306_10002080_pt1 | contig 11149 bp, 13 predicted proteins | sample Plot27_FD_92592 | JGI IMG/M metagenome (GOLD analysis project Ga0126306, IMG submission 92592) | Serpentine soil microbial communities from UC McLaughlin Reserve, CA, USA - Plot27 | ecosystem: Environmental > Terrestrial > Soil > Grasslands | place: USA: UC McLaughlin Reserve, Lake County... | reverse complement strand
GGCTGTCTCCAGCGCTTTCTCAGTGGGCAGTACGGGGTTCGAACCAGTGACCTCCTGCGTGTAAAGCGGGACGGCCTTTCGCCTCTGGGCTGGATGGCCGCCCGCACTCCTGACACCACAAACGCATGACCACGACAAATCTAAGCGACCGCGGACAACAGCGCCGCCCACCATTCGGCCGGTCCGAACCCTCCTAGCGCGCCGGCTGCGCCTTACCGCACCGCCCTAGCGACGAGATAGCCGTCGTTTCCGCCTTTGGGGGCTGTGTTCGCCACGGACGGCGCTCATCAGCTGTTCGGACAGATGGCGGGCTTCCGCGTGCTTTTCGACCGCGGTGGTTCGGCTGGCGACGAGGTCGCCGGCGCCCATGGGGTTCGTGAGGTCGCGCAGCAGCCATCGGGTAGAGCTGAGCGAGTTGTGGATCGCGGTCTCGAGCTGCCGGCCGAGCGTTCGGACGTCGGGTGATTCGTCGGCGAGGGCGAAGGTGGCGAGCGCTGGCCGGAGGTTCCGGAGCCAATCGCGCTCGAGCGGTACGTAGGCGGCGAGCGGAGCGTCGCGGTCGACGTTGATCGCGAGTCGGTCGGGGTCGGCATCGGAGAGGAGGATTTCGATTCCCGCGACGACGTCGGCGCTCGCCCGGACGCGCTGGATGCGGGCTTCTGCCGCGGCTCGGGAGTGGGCCCGGCGATCTTGGAGCCAGCTGCTGAGCAACGTGCCGGCGACGGCGATGGCTGTTGCGCCGAGGGTGATGGTGACGGTGGCCCAGGCGGGCACACGTGGAACCTACTCCGCGGCGGGTTCAGCGTCCTCCCGTACTCGACGCGCGTGGGGCCAGCGCGATTCTGAACCTCCACGAATGGCGGCGCGACCACTGGACCCCCGCCGTCCGCGCAGCGGGACTCGAGCACCGCTCGCCATATGCGCTCCGCCACACCTACGCTGCCCTTTTTGATCGCTGCCGGGGTGAGCCTGTACGAGCTCGCCCGGTTCATAGGAACCAGCGTCGACCAGATCGACAAGACCGACGGGCACCTGTTGCCGGATTCGCTCGACAGGAGGCGGTCCGCCCTGGACGCGTTCGTCCTGACATCTCACGGCGAACCATCCCGAGGTCGCGGCGCTGAAAGTGCGGATGGAGGCCGTTTAGGGACTGAGTAGGGACTGCGACAGTGCGGGACTCCGCACGCACCAAACAGAAAAGCCCCTCTCCGCAGGGGCTTTTCTCATCGGGGCGCCGAGATTCGAACTCGGGACCTCCAGTCCCCCAGACTCATCCGACGAGTGGCGGCGAAGGGTCTCGAGTGGCTGAACCCGCACAGCAAGAGGGATTCGGAGTCCGCCGCGGGAGGTTCACGCAACCTCTCGCGGGCGCGTATGGGCCACGAGTGGGCCACGGACTAGTCCCACTCAGAGCCGCGAAAGAGCGTGCGGTGCAGACCCCGGTGGTACCTCAGGTGAGGCGCGCTAAGGCTCGTTGAGGCGGCGGTGTCATCCCGTGCGATCCTTCTTTCGGTCGTCCCCTCCGGGGACCGACGCTGAGAGAGACGCGCTGGGCGGGGATACGCCGGTTCGGGCCGGCGTCCTGCCCAGCCTCGTCCGATCGAGGAGCCGGTCAGCTTCGTCAGTTGTCATGCCTTCCTCCGATCATCCGAGCGCTTTCGGGAACGCTCGGTCGCACTGAGATGTCCCACATTCAAAAGGCTCCGCGGGGAGAGCGGAGTCCTAGTGGTGAGCGTGTACGGCTTCACGACCTGACGATTCTCGCTGGCCCCGCTTTGGTCATGCCAGAGTGCGGGCCTTTCCCTCGCCGCGTAGAGCGGTCAACCAGCGAACAAGACTCGGCTGATGTTCTACCTAACCCGTTGCGACGCAGCCATTTTCGCGTTTGAGGGCGGAGATCCGGGGTACTCATCGGCATCTCCGCGAGCCGCGAGGCGCGGAGCAAGGGAGCCACAAACAGGGGGAGAACCATGCGAAAGACGCTTCTCGCGTTCGTCGCGATGCTTGCGGCGCTTGCGCTAGCGCCATCGGCGAGCGCCGTCAAGTTCGGCGAGCCGGACGTGACCAACCAGTACCCGTGGGTCGGGCTAATGGTCGCGGTGGACGACGACGGTGAGCCGCTGTGGCGGTGTACCGGTTCGCTGCTCTCGGCCGACCTGTTCCTGACCGCTGGCCACTGCGTCGGCGACCCGCAGGCGGAACCCGGCGACCGGCCGGCGAGGGTCTACATCTGGTTCACGACCGGTGCCGAGGTGATCAATACGGATCCGCAGTACCTGATCAACTTGGCGTACCAGGCGACGCTTTCCGATGCGGATGCCGAGGCTTTCAACGTCTGCCTCGGTGATCCCACCAAGACAGATGCAGAGGGTCACGCGCTCTTGCCGGTGCTTGGCTACCCGTGTGGGGGCTACGACGCGTGGGGATTGCCGCAGTCGTACTCGTTGTGGACAGGGAGTCTGACGATCCCGCAGACGTATGACGTCGGCGTCGTCTACGACCTCCAGTGGACGCCGCACGCGACCATCCAGGGTCACCCGTTCACGCAGCCGACGACGTATGGGACGCTGGCCGATCTCGGCACGCTGGATGCCCTGGCGGCCTCGCCCGGCAAGGGGAACATCGAGTTCACCGTCGTCGGTTACGGGCTCCAAAGCGTGAAGCCGGTCGAATCGGCCCTCAAGCAGCGGATGGTCGGCACCGTCTCCTTCGTGAACATGCAGAGCGCGCTCAACTGTGAGACGGCGAACTTCACGAACCCGAGCTGCTGGAACCTGCACTACTCCAACAACCCTGGCCAAGGCCACGGCGGATCCGGCGGCACGTGCTTCGGCGACTCAGGCGGCCCGGTGCTCTACAACGGCCAGATTGTCGCCGTCAACTCGTTCGTTCTCAACTACAACTGCAACGGCGCCGGGTTCGGCTACCGCGTCGATACGTCGCTGGTCTATGCGTTCCTCACGAGTTACGGCTACACGCCTTAGCCCATCAACACACACGGTGCTTTAGCGAGAGGGCCGCCTCGGCGGCCCTCTCTGCGCCTAGAGGTGAAGTAACCGTCGTTTCCGCTTTTGGGCCCGCGTTGTGTTCGCCACGGACCGCGTTCATGGCGACACGATGGGGCGGTCTTCGGGTGGGGCGAAAGAAAGTACCCCCACCGCTCCTGCGCGCGTCTGCACTCTGGAACACATGCGTGACACGACGCACTCCCTCCCCGAGCTGATGACGGTTCAGGAGGTCGCCACGTCGCTTCGCGAGTCGAAGGTTTCCGTCTATCGGAAGATCAGGCGTGGCGACCTCCCCGCGGTCCGTCTCGTTCCACACGGAGCGCTCCGCGTCGACTCGGCCGAGCTCGGCGACTACCTCGAGCGCCGCCGGACCACGCGAGAGGACACCACATGAGCGACGCCGACGCCCCCACCGCGCTCGTGCAGGCGCTCGTGACGCTCGGACGGCCTCCGGGCATCTGCGCGAGATGAACGAGGCGCTCGTCCCCGCCCTGGACGAAAAGCAGGACGACGTCCACGAGCTGCTCGAAGCCGCGCTTGACCGGCTTCTCCGGAGCCACCGGCTGTGACATTCAACGTCGGCGCCCGCGATGACGAACGCCAGCGCCAGCTCCGCCACGCCATGCGCAGCGGACTACCCGAGCTCGAGCGGTCCCGACTTCGGTTCGGCAAGCGCGTCGTCGAGGACGAACGGACCGGCCCCTTCTACAGCGTCTGCCGCGGCGTCGTCGAGGAGGCGGAGTTCAGCCCGGCGGCCGCGTTCTACGTCAGCGCGCAGGGCGACCCCGTCTACCTCGAGCCGGCGCCTGGCCCGAAGAACCGCGACGAGCTCACGGCGCGGCGAGAGGCGAAGGAGCAGGCCCGCGCGGAACGGCTGCGGCCGAGGTGCGACGGTGAGCCACACCGCGAGTATCAAGTTCGCGCCGCTCCACACGCTCGCGAGCCACAACGACCCGCAGTGGAACCGCCCCGGCCGGATGCTCTATGAGTTCGGCTCGCTGAGGTTCCCGCCCGGAGCGACCGAGATCGCGCTGCTCGTCGACCATGATGACGACCGTCGCATCGGCACGGTGCACGAGCTCTTCCGGATGGAGTGGACGGACGGCCCGTGGTTGTGCGCCCGCGCCACTGTCGACGAAGCGCCGTCGTGGCTGCGTCAGTACGCGACCAAGGCGAGCTTCGGATACGCCCTCTCAGCTGCCGCACGTTCACCGAGGCAGAGCTCATCGCCCGCGCGATCGTCGACGAGGTCAGCCTGCTCAGCCCCGGCGCGCGTCCGGCGGAGCCATGCGCCCAGGTCGTCCTGCTCGAACGTCAAGCCTCGCCGGCGGCGCTGACCCCGTCCGCTCGCGCCGCCGGCGAGTACCGCCTTCGCCCAGGCGAGACGGTCATCTACGGCAACGGCCAGTTGTTGCGCCGCCGCTACCCGACCACGATCACCGTGCGATGACGCCGCGCAAACCCGCACTGAGCCAGCGCCCCACCTGCGACGTCTGCCGCCAACGCGGCGGCGCCCCACGCAGCCACTACGCGAACGCCGCCGGCTTCGCCCCCTGGATCACGCACGTCTGCGCCCACTGTGTCCAAGCTGCCGCACGGCGCAGCGCCCGACACACAGGCAAGCTTGCCGTCACCGAGGCCGCGCGCCGATGAGACCCCTGACCGTTGATCGACTAGCGGCGATCAACGGCAAGACGCGACGCCCAACTGTCACGCCGGAGGTCGCGGGTTCGAGTCCCGTCGCTCCCACCTCTAAACCGCCGGCCCGCAGGCGGTGGGAGGCCCGCGTAGCTGTGTGCTTTTCCCACTTGTCCTTCCTTACTTCTGCTCAATAGCGGCGGGGCGCGAAGGGATGCACGCACGGCGGCTGTCTTAGAGTCCTGGGGATGAGCTTCCGCGAGTGGGCGAGGAGGGCCATCGGGAAGACTGCCGCGGTCGGCTCTCTCTCGTCGGACACCACCGACGAGCGGCTGCGCAAGTCGGCGCTCGTCCTCTCCTCGGTCCTGATCACGGTTCTCTCGTTCATCTGGGTCGGGACGTATGCGGCGCTGGGGCTCTGGCGCTCGGCGCTCATTCCGTTCGCCTATCAGGTCGCGTCGTTGGTCGGGCTCGCTTTTTTCGCCAGGACGAAACGCTACGCGGCTTATCGCGCCAGCCAGGTCGGAATGTTCCTGCTTCTCCCCTTCTTCCTCCAGTGGAGCCTCGGGGGATTCGTGGAATCGAGTGCTGTGGCGCTCTGGGCGTTCGTCGCGCCGCTGGGCGCCCTGGTGTTCTATGGGCCTCGCCAGGCGGTCGCCTGGTTCGGAGCCTTCCTCGTCCTGGTCGCTGGCTCCGCGGCCATCGACGGCGTCCTCCCGGAACCTTCGGAGAACATTCCGTCCTCGGTTGGGGTGGCGTTTTTCGCCTTGAACATCTTCGGCCCGTCGATCACGACGTTCGCACTCCTCGTCCATTTCGTCCGCTCACGGGATCGTGCGCACCAGCTCTTGGCCGCGGAGCAGCAGCGGTCGGAGACCTTACTTCTGAGCATCTTCCCGCACGCGATCGCCGAGCGGCTAAAGATCTCGCAGGACGTGATCGCGGAGCGCAGCGAGGAGGTCTCCGTCCTCTTCGCGGACATCACGGGCTTCACTCCGGCCGCGGAACGACTCGCAGCGGAGGAGGTCGTTGTCCTTCTGAACGAGATCTTCTCGACCTTCGATGAGCTGGTGGCGCGCTACGGCCTGGAGAAGATCAAGACGATCGGTGATGGCTACCTGGTCGCCGCCGGGATCCCAACGGCACGGGCCGACCACGCGGAGGCGGCCGCCCGCTTGGCGCTCGCGATGAGGCAGGCGCTTGCCGAACTACCGGTCGCGTCTGGACTGAGCCTCCGCGTCGGCATCGACTCAGGGCCGGTGGTCGCCGGCGTCATCGGCCGGACCAAGTTCGGCTACGACCTCTGGGGGGATACCGTCAACACGGCGAGCAGGATGGAGTCTCACGCCCCGCCCGGTGCGATCCAGGTGACCGAGCGGACCTATCGCCGGCTCGAGGACGGCTTCGTCTTTCAGCGGCGCACGGGTGTCGTCGTAAAGGGCAAGGGCGAGATGACGACCTACCTTCTGCTCGCCGAGAAGCCGAAGCCCTCGGTCGCTGAAACGCACTACAAACCGGCCATCTCCCGCTAGGCGCGAGCTAACGATTAGATTCGACGCGGCTAGCGGAGAGGGGAAACGCCGTCTCGAGACGGCGCTCACTCAACCCTCGCCCACCTACTAGCTAGGTGTCCTAGCCAGGGCGCTCCCGAGCCGTCAGCGGGCGTTCTGCGCGGCCGATGGTTCCCGCGCAGCGACATGTGCCGCCTGGAACATGAGGAGTGTCCAGACGCCAACCTCCGAGGGCTATTCCGGTTGGAAAGCGTCTATCGGCGTACGAAGCGAATCGCAAGTACCACGTCTTCGTCGGTCACGCGCGTGACGCGGACCGTGAACACCCCGCGCGCAGTGAACGCTCGCAGTGTCCTGGGGAGCAGAATCGATTGTTGGACCGGGCTTCTGGGATCGACGCGGTGGACGAACCGAACAACGAGACGGGCAAGCTGAGAGCCGTACTCGAGCCAATACTCGCCATGGGCAGCGGGAACGATGAGTGCTTGAGGTAACGGTGTCGTATCGTCGACTGCTCCGATCGCATAGGAGCCGCTTCGCCGTGCCGCGATGGTGCCGCTGAGCCAGCCGAGCTGATTCTTTTCAAATGCGCTGAAGTCGACGTACCCCTGGCCCATGGGGCTGAGATGGTCGCCGTACCTGAGTACACGGCAGCCGCGTGCGCATGCGGAGGAGGTCGCATGCGCGAGGCCCAGCGTGTGCCCCAGCTCGTGGACGATCCCGAGCCAGCTCAGCTCGTTGGGATTCGCCAAAAGCACCTCGCCACGCACGCCCAACCCGGGGAAGCCGCACACGCGATCCGGCAAGAGAAAAACGACGCGGTCATAGGCGAGCGGGTCATACCCCGCGGAAGCGGCTGCGATTCGCGCAAGCCGTGAGATGGCACCCAACGCAGAACGCCGCTCGTCTTCCTCATCTTCGGCCGTCGGGCAGATCGCCATGTTGTCGTAGGCGCGGACCCAGGGCGTGATTTCGAAGGAAACAGCGAGCTTCCCGAATGACGCGCGTCGGAAGAATGCCGCTGCTTCGGCGAGCTCCGCCGCGACCCGAGCCTCATCGCCCGGCGTCGGCCCCCATGTCGCGCGGATGACAAGCACGCGCATCTCGCCTACCGCCGCGGCGGGCACGCTTCGGACGGCAGCCGCCGCTTCCAACCCGACAGGCAGCAGCAGAGCTACGGCAGCAACCGCAACCACATTGCGTATCCCCCTCGGGTACGGGCCCTTCATGCGGCTATCCCCAAGAACGTAACAGTGCATGCCAATCGAAAGTCGCCGTCGATTTTCACCGCTTGCGCTCGACGTACGATCGCGCGATCAACGCTTCGATCGCGGCGTGGAGCAACGCGACGTTCTGGCCAGCCACGGCCAGTGGCGTGAATCTAAAGGGCTGACCGTGACCCTGATGAGGCGCTCGTGGCTGGTACCGAGGTTGCAGCTCGGCCGTGAGGACGCCGTGGGCGCACGAGAGCCTGCACGGGCGGTTGCCGGCCCTCGAGGCGAAGCGGGCGGCGCAACCACAAGGGCCGCGCCGCCCGCAGGCCCCGCCTAGATGTACTCCTGGAGGAACTCGAGCCGCTGCACGACATTCATCGACTTGCAGAGGACGTCGCCGGTAATCGTGATCGACACGAGCACCCCGTCGAGGAACTGAGCCCACCCGAATCGCCGTAGCACGTGCCGGCGCTGTCGACGAGCTGGCGAACCGCCTGTCCACCTTCTCCGCCTCGGCGACCAGCGCCTCAGCGACAACGGCGCGAGTCCCGAGTCTCTGGAGCTGGGGGTCGCGTTCAGAGGGAGCTGGGTGTGCGGTGGTGGACGCCTTCTGTCGGCATGTGGTCCCGGTGTGGTCTCAGAATGTCGCGGCGAGCCAACACGACACCGTGCTCGCACCGTGCAGCGCGGCGACCCCGTTTCCAATCAGCTCACGTATGACCCCGTGGGCTCTACCCACCTTCACTCGGACGTGGCGCAGTTGGGCCCCCGCGGCGACGCTGCTTCCGCGTTCTCGTCGTTCGTGTGGGCGAGTTGGAGAGCATCTGGTCGTGGAGCGCTAGAAGCTTCGGCTTGACGTTGACCCCTTGGGTCGGCGGCTCTAGCGTGGACGGGGGCGGAAGCTCCCATGGCCCGAATCTTCCTCAACTACCGGCGAGGCGATGCCAGTGGGCATGCGCTCCGGCTCGAACGTGAGCTGAGGCGGAGTTTCGGCGCGGGAAATGTATTTCTCGGCATCGCGTGGAGGGAGCGGGACGAAGCGCGTCTTCGCCCGGTCGGTGATGACCTGGGCGCGACCGATGTTCTTCTCGTGCTCATCGGGCCAGTCTGGTTTCAGCGCGACGCGAGCGGTCAGCCACTGATTTACGACCCGGATGACGAAGTGCGCCTTCAGATCGAGGCCGCGCTCAGTCGCGAGGTTCGCGTCATCCCCGTGCTGATTAACGACGCAGAATTGCCGCCTACGGATGAGCTGCCGGGCCCGATCCGCGTGCTGGCTTACCTACCGAAAACACGGATCAGGGAGGTGGCCTGGGACGATGACGCCTCCGAGCTCGTCAGCCGCCTCAAGGGGAGGAAAGGGTTCTTCATCATCGGTTCGCAGACCGCCGGGCAAGTAGAGGTCGGCGGGAGCTTTGTCCTGCCACCAGCCGCTGAACGACTGCCCACCATGTTTGAAAAGGCCGCGTTCGCAGGGATCGTTCCGGCTTGGCCGTACGGGGCGCAACCGTCACGGGCACCGGGTGACCTTTGGACTTACAACGAACGTCTGGAGTATGAACCGGATTACGAAGCCATCCAGCCCCAGCCCGCCCCGCCGCCCGCCCCGCCGCCGCGATACGGCCGGGCGGAAGAACCGTCGCGTGCTGGGTGCCTCGCGCGACTGCCGTTGGCGCTGGTTGGTGCGATCAGCCTCGGTGCTGGCCTCGCCGTTTTGGCGAAGTGGGTACTGGGCTGGTTTGTGGCGGACGTCGAGCCGACAGCGACGTCCGGGGACATGGTCGAATGCACCGTTTTCGCGCCGCCGTCAGCCCCGCCAGGGGACACGATCCTGGTTCAGGTGTTTGCGCACTTGCCCGAGCAAGCAGACGTTGCCCGGGCCATTGCTATGGAGCTTGACACCGACGCCCACAGACGGACGTTCCGGAGCCTCGAGGTGCCCGTACCGCCCGGCGCCCGACTGCAGTTCGAGTTGCGAATGCCGGGACTCGAGGTTGACGATCCTGTGGCCTCGCTGATCTGGCAGCGCAGGGCCGAGGCCGTTCAGTTCGGAGTGCGGCTACCACCTGAAACGCCAGCCGGGGCGGTGATCGGCACAGTGGAGATCAGCCTTGATTCGGCGCCGATCGGACACGTCAAGTTCAAGCTGACCGTTGACCCGCTGCGGCGCCAACGGCAGCTGCTTGGCGAGCCGCAGGGGGAGCAGGCGCGGCGCTACAGGGCCGCTTTCATCTCGTACGCATCGGGCGACCGGGCGAAAGTGCTCGCCCGAGTGCAGATGCTCTCGATCGTCGGAATCCGCTACTTACAAGACGTGCTGAGTCTAGAGCCCGGTGACCGTTGGGAGAAGAAGCTCGAGCTGGGAATCGAGGAATGCGATCTGTTCCTGCTGTTCTGGTCAACTGAGTCGAAGCGGTCGGAGTGGGTGCGCAAAGAAGTCCGTTACGCGCTCGCCCGCAGGGGCCGGGATGAGTTGTCTCCACCGGAAATCCGACCGGTCATTCTCGAAGGGCCTCCGATCGTCGAGCCTTGGGAAGAGCTCGCTCACCTTCACTTCAACGATCGGATGCTCTACTTCATGAGGCCACCCGATGACGTGACCCACGCACCCTGAGCCGTCGACGTTCGCGACGCCGACGCCGGACTGACGACGTCCTCTACGCTGCCGGGCCACGCTGCTTTCGCGTTCTCCAGGTTCGCGAGGGGGGTGTCGGTCGTCGAGCGCGAGTAGTCACCGGAACTTAGCCGGACGGCGCGCTAGCGGCGGAGACGAACCGCACCCGTTGACGACAGACTGGAGTGCGAGTGCGCCGCTACTCGATTCGCTCGGTAAGTCGAATCGTGACTCGGTCGCCAGCATCTTGCCGACCGCTCTTCGCACGTCGGCCTTGATCGGGAGCATGTGGGTCCCGTCGCCGAGAGCCATGAACGAGGGGCGCAGCGGCCGAGCACGTGGGCTATCCCACGATGCTACGCCTCTGCAGGCGGACCGCCAAGGTCAGCACCCTTTCGGCAGTGGGCGGACCGACCGCCGGCGAAACGCCTTCCGCAGAGTGCCCTCCAGACTGTTCCCGTAGCGGACGGTGACGGACGCCCCTTCCGCCGGCAGCGTGCGGAAGTAGCCGCGGATCGTGCGGCCGTCCGCCGCGATCGCCACCCGTTCAGCTTCCGCTTTCCCGACGATCAGCTCGGGGACGAGTGCGCGCTGCGGGAAGGTCGACCCGTGAACCGTCACGCGCACCGCCTCGACGAGCTCTCCGCCGTCGCCCGGATAGAGCACGAGCTCGGCTTCAACGCCAGTCAACTGGAGGACGTGACGCGCCACCGACTAGTCTCCGAACTCGAGGTCGTCGATCTCGATCTCGCCGCTGGAGCCGCGTCGAACTCGAACGAGATCGATGCCACGTCCGTCAGGTCGACGTCGTCCGCGCCGAGGTTCGCGATCGTGAACGACGCGAGCGGCATTCGCACGCTCTTCAGCGCCGATTTGATCAGTCGGTCTCGCCGCGGACATACGGGTAAGGGATCGAGGCGAAGACGCTCGCCCGGAGCGCGCGGGCCTTGCCGGCGCCGTCCCTCAGGCGAACGAAGAAGTCTTGCGGCTGTCCGACCGCGTTCTGCGGGCTGCCGTACTTCTGCGTGACGCGAAACGCCAGCGTCCGGAACCCGGAGACGTCACGGGAAGCCACGGGCACGCTGCTGAGGTAGATGCCCGGGCTCGTCTGCCACGCGATCTCGACGCCGCCGGTGATGTGCGGCGAGTGGACGTCGAGCGTTC
>Ga0126306_10002079_pt1 | contig 11149 bp, 6 predicted proteins | sample Plot27_FD_92592 | JGI IMG/M metagenome (GOLD analysis project Ga0126306, IMG submission 92592) | Serpentine soil microbial communities from UC McLaughlin Reserve, CA, USA - Plot27 | ecosystem: Environmental > Terrestrial > Soil > Grasslands | place: USA: UC McLaughlin Reserve, Lake County... | reverse complement strand
TCACCTTGTCCTCCGAGGCCCAGGCGACGAGCACCGGGCGGTCGAACGAGCGCAGCCGCCGCGCCCACTCCAGCAGGGTGCGCCGGCCGGGCGCCGACCGTGCGTATTTGGCCAGGTCCCGACGGATATCGCGGTTCGTCGTCGCCGGTGCGAACCACCGGTCCATGATCTCGTCGGGAATCGGGCGCTTGCTCATCCAGCCCCACGACCCGGGAGCTCGTCGAAGCGCCCGCAGCCGCAGCAACTGCATCGTCAGGTACAGCCCACCGGGGATGCGTGCGGCCGTGGCGATCGCCCGTCCGGGAAGCCCGGGCGGGTAGTTGTCAAAGGCCTCGCAGGAGCTGAGTACGAGCCGGGCGATCCGCTCATCACGTCCCTCGGAGATCAACAGTTGGGCACCGCCCCAGTCGTTGAGGACCAGCGTCACGTCACGCAGGCCCAGCCGGTCGAGGAACTCGGCGACCAGGCGCACCATCGCCCGAAGCGAGAGGTCGGCGTCGGGACGCATCGGGCGCCGGTGCCCGCCGAGCGGCAGCGTCGGTAGGACGCAGCGATAGCTGCCCGGCAGCTCCGGAACCACCTTGCGCCACAGACTCGAGTCCATGGTCAGGCCGTGCAGCAAGACCAGCACGGGACCGTCGCCTCCCGTGTCCTCGTACTCAACGGTCCCCGCGGACACCTCGACCTCGGACAACGCAACCTCCTCCCGGTCGCACCGGCCGTCAGGCCGGCTCGCTTCAGTCTGTCCCATCGGGACGTGGAGGAGCTGGGTGCAGCGGTTCACGCTCAGCGATCGCGGCGACGACGGGCCGCGGGCTCCCGGTGCCGGCGACGGCTCGGTGCGACAGCGTTCTCACCGCGCGCGGCGGGCAGCTCGTTCCAGGACCTCCTCGAAAGAACCAGGGGCGCAGACCTGCAGCCCTGTCGATCGGCCAGTCGCGCGGCTCGGCCATGAAATCGCCTCCGCTCAGCGGAAGCGGGAACGCTCCTGACGGGAGTGCAATACGGCTCGCATTTGCGGCTCCACGCTACTCCCGGGTCGCGACGAACCACACCGCTCCTGCTGCCGGGTGCCGCCGCGCTCGGCACCGGCTCCCCCCGCACGTTGGTGAGACGATGACCGCATGGCCGCCGCACCCAGCGAAGCTGCGCCCGCGCCTTGGCACGCCGCTCCGGCCGACGAGGTGGCTCGTGAGCTCGGCGTCGACCCGCGTGTCGGGCTGTCGGCGGACGAGGCGGCCCGGCGTCGGCAGCGGTACGGCCCGAACCGGCTCGACGAGCGCCCGCGTGAACCGCGGTGGCGAGCCTTTCTGCGGCAGTTCCAGGATCTGATGATCGTCATCTTGCTGATCGCCGCGGTGGTCAGCCTGGTGGTCACCAGGGAATGGGAAACCCCCGTCGCGATCGCGCTGGTGGTGCTGCTCAACGCGACCATCGGTTTCGTCCAGGAGTCCCGCGCGGAGGCTTCACTGGAGGCGCTGCGGCAGATGAGCGTCACTACCGCGACCGTGCGCCGTGGCGGCGCGACTGCGCGCATCGACTCCACTGAGCTGGTGCCGGGCGACGTCGTCGTGGTTGAGGCCGGCGACCGGGTGCCCGCGGACGGACGGTTGCTGTCGTCGACGTCGCTGGAGGTGCAGGAGTCCTCCCTGACCGGCGAGGCGCAGCCCGCAGTCAAATCCGCAGGCGACGTGGTCGAGGAGTGGGCGCCAGTGGCCGATCGCGCGACGGCGGTGTTCATGAATACGATGGTCACCCGCGGGCGCGGCGAGGCGGTGGTCACGGCCACCGGCATGGCAACGGAGACCGGCCGTATCGCGGACATGCTGCATGCGGCCAAGCCGGGGCCGACACCCCTGCAGCGCCAGATCGACGCCCTGGGCCGCACCCTGGCCGTGGTGGCCACCGGCGTCATCGTCGTCGTCTTCGCACTCGGGCTGGTGCGCGGCCAGAACTTCGGCGATCTGTTGGTCAGCGCGATCTCGCTCGCGGTCGCGGCCATCCCGGAGGGCCTGCCGGCCGTCGTCGCGTTCACGTTGGCCATGGGCACCGGCCGGCTCGCCAAGCGCGGCGCCATCGTCAAACGGCTCGCGTCGGTGGAGACCCTCGGCAGCACCTCGCAGATCTGCACCGACAAGACCGGCACTCTCACCCTCAACCAGATGACGGCCCGGGAGATGCTGCTGGCCGGCAGGCGGTTCACCGTCTCCGGCGAGGGCTACTCCGCCGACGGGCGGATCCGGACCACCGATGGTTCGCCGCTTCCCGGCACCTTGGACAAGGCACTGATCGCGATGGCGCTGTGCACCGACGCTGTCCTGCGCGACGAGGAGGTGGTCGGGGACCCGACCGAAGGCGCCCTTGTGGTCCTGGCTGAGAAGGGCGGCATCGACGTCGCGGCCCTGCGGGAGGAGCGCCCGCGGCTGCTGGAGATTCCCTTCGACTCCGACTACAAGTTCATGGCCACCTTCCACCACTGGACGGATGACAACGGCCGCGCGGTGGTTCGATGCTTCGTCAAGGGCGCCCCCGACGTGCTGGCGGGCCTGGCCGACCGCTACCTGGGTGGCCACGAGATCATGCCCTTCGACGACACGGCCCGCGAGCGCTACGAGCGGGCCAACGCTCTCCTCGCCGAGCAGGGCATGCGGGTGATGGCCTTCGGGGCGGAGGATTTCCCGGCGGACGGCTTCAACCCAACCGAAGACCCCAAGGACATGCTGGACCGGGTGGTCCTGTTCGCCCTCGTCGGCATCGTGGACCCGCCGCGTCCCGAGGCACGGCAGGCGATCGATGAGTGCCACCACGCCGGCATCCGGGTCCGGATGATCACCGGCGACCACGCCGTCACCGCCGGCGCCATCGCCGCTGAGCTCGGCATTCCCGGGCAAGCTGTCACCGGAGCCGAGCTCGACCGGGTCGACGATGACGCCGAGCTCGCCGGCCGCCTGGACGACATCGGCGTAATTGCCCGGGTCTCCCCCGCGCACAAGATCCGGATCGTGCGGGCGCTACAGGCACGGGGCGACGTGGTCGCCATGACCGGCGACGGGGTCAACGACGCGCCCGCGCTGCGCAAGGCCGACATCGGCGTCGCCATGGGCCTCACCGGGACGGAGGTGACCAAGGAAGCGGCGACGATGATCCTCACCGACGACAACTTCGCCACGATCGTCGGCGCCGTCCGGGAAGGCCGCGGCGTCTACGACAACATCGTCAAGTTCACCCGGTTCCAGGTCTCCACCGCGTTCGGCTTCGTGCTCACGTTCCTCGTCGCGTCGGTGACCGGCCTCGCCGGCGGCGCACCCTTCACCGCGCTGCAGATCCTGTTCGTCAACCTGGTCATGGACGGACCACCGGCGATGTCGCTCGGTGTCGACCCGGTCAGCCACGACGCGATGACCCGGTCGCCGCGCCCCACTCGCGAGCGAATCCTGACCCGGCAGCGGCTGGTGCGGATCGTGCTGGCCAGCGCGGTCATGGCCGCCGGCACGCTCGCCGTCCTGATCTGGGCGCCCGGTCCCGAGCCGCGGCTGGGAGAGGCCACCGTCGCGGGCACCATGGCCTTCGTCACCTTCGTCTTCTTCCAGGTCTTCAACCTGCTCAACGTTCGCCACGACACCCGCAGCGTCTTCAGCCGCGAGACCCTGGAGAACGCGCCGGCGTTCGTCGCGACCCTCGCCGTCGTCGCGCTGCTCGTGCTGGTCGTCCAAACCGAGGCCCTGCATGCCTTCTTCAGCACCACCAGCCTCACGTCCGGCCAGTGGCTGACCTGCGTGGCCATCGGCGCGACCATCCTGTTGGCCGGTGAGGTGGTCAAGATCGTCCTGCGCGCCCGCGCCCGCCGGTGAGCGTGACGCCCCGTTGGTCCGCCGAAATCGCCGGTGACCGCCGGCCGTGCGCCGTGGTGTCAGCCGCAGGGGCGGTCGTTGATGAAGCATCCGGTGGGTTCACCGCCCTTTGACCTGCGTACCTCGAACGTGAACCGCACGGAGCGACCCGGAGCGATGTCGCGCGTGTTACCACGCGGGGTGAACCTGACCGTGGAACCGGCCTGCGCGAATTCGACGTCGTCCAAAGTGGATACGATGGCGCCCTCGGGCAACCTGATGGTCACCTGCCAGCGGACGGCTGTCGTATCGCTCACGTTCGACACCACGACCTCGCCGCGCAACCGGGCCCGACCAGTACGCTCGACGGTCCTGTAGACCGCCCTCAACTCCGCCGCTGGCGGTGGCCCGGCCGGCGATACCGGCGGAGTGGACTGCACTGGCTGATCCGGCACGCTGGGCACACCACCCACCGGCGACGAAGGGCTTGGGCTTGCCGCTGCGGCAGAGCCGGTAACGCTTGGCTGTGCGCTAGGTGTACCTGTCAACTCGATCGCGTCACTGCCCGGCGTCGGCGGCCTGCCGGCGTTGTTGTGCGGGCCCCTTCCGGCCTGCGGTAGCCCCGTTCCAGCCAGCGGCTCCGCAGGCGTGTTTAGCAGGTGGGTGACCGCTACGACCACCATTCCGGCGATGATCAGGCCGGCGATACACCCCACCAACTGGAGACGTTGGCGATGGCTGGTCGGGGTGGAACCGGAGCCTGGCGGTTCGGCTGCGAGCGCGGACTGATCCGGCGATCCGCGATCAGACACGGACAACACCTCGGCGAGGAGCGCCGGCTGTGGCAGCTCGGACTCCAGTGGTACCGGCATTTCGATGGTTGGCGGCCCTTCGTCGTCGCCACCCTCGATCGCCGCCGTGTCGCTCGGTAAGTCGTCCTGTTCACCCCGTGATGGGGACAATGAATTCACATTGGCACTATTAGCACCGTTAGAGCACTCCTGCAACTGATACATCCGACCACCTGTGGCGGACAACCGGCGCGCCTCCGGCCCACGACTCCCGCATCGCTGCCGCGAGGTCGCGGCTAGCCGACCTCGGCGCCGCACGTGACATTGGCGGCGGTTGCGGTCATCGTGCCGGCCTGGTCGGAGGCGAGGAAGGCTGCCACGTTTGCCACGTCGGCCGGCGACGCCAGCCGGTTGAGCATGCTCCGCTCCCGCTCGGTTGGATTGTCTCCCTCCGCCGCCACACCATTCGATCGCAGCCACAGGACTCGGATGCCGTGCGGTCCGAGCTCGCGGGCCAGCTGCCCGCACAGGGCATCGACGGCCGCCCAGGCGGTCATGGCGCCGCCCATGCCGGCCGTCGGCGTGCCCGACCCGGTCATGGTCAGAATCACGCCCGAGTTGCGGTGGATCATGTGCCGTGCGACGGCTGTCGCTATCAGGAACTGTGCCGTCACCAGGCGGCTGATCGGCTGGACGAAGTCCGGGAACGGCATCTCGATCAGGGACGGCCCCAGCGTCGCCTCGTCTCCGACCGCGTTGAAGCAGATGTCGAGGCGTCCCACCTCCTCGACAAGCCGGCCAACGTGCCCATGGACGGACCGCTCATCCAGCGCATCGACCTGCGCGATGTCGGCGACGTCCCCGGACGTCGCAGAGATGTCCTGGGCCAGCTCCTCCAGCTTCATGGGGGTACGACTGGCCAGGAAGACCCTGGCTCCCTCGCGGGCAAAGGCACGAGCCACGGCCCCGCCGACGGGTCCGCCTGCTCCGTAGATCACCGCGTTCTTCTGCTCCAACAACATTTGCGATCTCCTAGGAGAATTCATGCACCTGTGCGCTCTTGGTCGTACATTTCCGCGAAAGCGGGTTCGAGCGCGGCGAGGCGTCGTCGCCACTGATAAGCGCCACACGGTCATTGGCTCAGCCATTCTCAGCACACCGCGCGGGTCTGGGCGGGATCGGCGGCGCTGAACACATGCGCCGACCGTACGCGGCGGGCGGTCCGCGCTGAACGATTCCGACCTGAGTGAATCGTTGACTGCCGTGTGTGCAACAGCGACTCTGCCAAGAGCAACGGGTTCGCACTCTCCCAGGGATTCCTGGCGGGACCACTCCTCGTGGCCCGCCCTCCCCCGGGGGGCGCGGTTGCCGTCGCCTAAACCGGGGCGGCGGCGGCAACCGCGTCGCAAACTCGTGGACTATCCGGCCAGCGTCGCGCTCGGCCTGGGGGGCGATAGAGCTCTCCGGCTTGCGTCGCCTAGGGCCCTCACCCCCCGGGGCCCTCCCTCCGGGGCTCCTCCTGTCCTGGAGGGGAGCGGTTGCCGCCGCATGGTCGGGCGGCGGCGACCGCATCGCGGCCATGATATCGAACACATTCACGAAAGGAATATGGAAGTGACGAGCGCGAAGCAAGTCCTTGACCGGAACATAGCAGCCGTTAATGCCAGGGACATGGAGGGATATCTCAATAATCAGAGTCCGAACGTTGAGTTCGTTCTCCCAGGGGGTGTCACACTGCACGGGCGTGACCAGGTCAAGCAGTATACCGAGGCCATTTGGGCAGCATTTCCGGATGGAACCCTGGCTTTCGGAGACCAGGTTTTGGCCGATGATGCGGTGGCCACCGAAGTCGTGTTTACAGGGACGCATACTGGTCCGATGAACACGCCGGGCGGTCCAGTTCCGCCGACGGGGAAGCGCGTCGAGATCCATTCAGTATCGATGCTACGAATCAAGGACGGCCTGGTGGCCTCGGAGCACGTCTATCTCGACCAGCTCGAAATGCTCACGCAGCTTGGGATTCCGTTGCCATCACCCGACGAGTAGACGGCGTGACAACTTCAGAGTAGGTTCGCGAGCCGCGCCTTCTTGCCGTTCTCCCGCACAATCCAGGCCACGTCGCGATCGGTGCAGTCAGCCAGCGCGCGGAAACGGGGCAAGCCGTATGCGGGGTCGGCGGCCACCGCGACGCTCCAGCAGTATCCCAGCGCCTGGCGCAGCGCCCGGACTCCAGTGTCCCGGCGTTCGTCCGTATTCCGGGCGGCCAGCGCATGCGTCACCCGTACGCAGAGGTCGATGGCGGACGCCGCGGCATCCGCGGTCTTCAACAGGCGCGGTTCGCAGATGCCAGCTACAGCCGCTCGCTGGACCAACGCGTTCCGGTCGGCGGACCAGTCGGTGACCATGTCCAGAAGCCGGGGCAGGTCAGCGTCGCCGAGACGTTGCAGCGCCATCGCCACCGCCTCGCGCACCCGCCAGCGCGCATCGGTGGCGTGGCCTCGCAGCCGCTGCTCCACCTCCGCGCCCGCGCCCTCGGCCAACAACCGCCCGAGACCGACAACTCCGCAGAGCACAAGATACTCGTCGTCAGTCGCGATGAACCGATCAAAGCAGACACGGTCGCCCACGTCGGCGAGGGCCTGGGCCAGTTCTATGTTGCCTCGTGGCCCGGGCAGTCCTGAGTGCTCCCGCAGGTAAGCCGGCCAGTGCGCAACGCCACGTGAGCGCAGCACTGCCCGATACTCATCACGACGGCCCACCGGCGCACCATACTTCGGGCGAAGGGACGGACGTCGCTCGCCCGCGCTGAGACATCCGCTCATCGCCACAGGTCCCGGCAGGGTTGACATAGGAATTGAACCGGCGAACCGTAATGCACGCGTCATGCGTAGCGCGGGTGGGCCGGACTGGGCCCGGCCCGTCGCCGGTCCGCTGGTGCATACGGAGCCACGGTCCGTGCCGACGCGAGTAGCGCCGAGACCGCGCGAGGCGGACGCAGGAGGGCAATCTTCGCCATAAGGGCCGCGGGTGAGGCCGGCGGCATCCCGTCAGCAGGCTGGACGGATCGCCCTTGACCTCCGGCCGTCCGTGGCCCGCAGAGGAACGGATGGCGCCATGCATCTTCCTAGGTCTCCCCGAACACCCCATCGCACCGCCACGCGGCGCTGGGCCCGCCACGCCAGAACTCTGACCGCCTCGTCCGCAGCGTTATTGTGCGTCGCTGCGCTGGTCACGGCGTCCGCGGCCGCGTCAGCGACTCCGAAGGCCCCGGGAAAGCCGCTGTACTTGAATCAGAAGGCCCCGATCCCGTCGCGAGTCGAAGATCTGCTTCGCCGGATGACCCTGGAGGAGAAGATCGGCCAGATGGACCAGATCGTCGTCGGAAGGCTGCGGGATACCACCAACCCGGCCGACGGCAACTGCGACAACTCCGGAGGTAACAGCGACCCGCTGCAGCCGAACTGCCTGAATGCGGTGCTCATCCGGGGTCTCACGGGCTCGATCCTGGCCGGAGGCACGGACAACCCTCCGGAGAACACCGGGCGGAGCTGGGCGGAGTGGTACAACACGATCCAGCGCTACGCCATCGAGAACTCCAGGCTGCACATCCCGGTCGTCTTCGGTGTGGACGCCGTCCATGGCTTCGGCCATCCGTTCCAGGCGCCGCTGTTCCCGCACTCGATCGGGATGGGCGCGACGTGGAATCCGGCTGCGGCTGAGGCCGGCGGCGCAGTCACCGCACAAGCGCTGAGGGCCACCGGCTGGACCTGGAACTTCGCCCCCGTCCAGGACCTACACCGAGACAACCGCTGGGGCCGCACCTACGAGACCTGGGCCGAGGAGCCAGTTCTGAGCGCGGCGCTGGGTGCCGGCTTCGTCAAGGGGCTTCAGGGTCGGAGTCGCGGTTCGCTGCAGTCCGCGGCCACCGTCAAGCACTTCGCCGGCTACTCGCAGTCGATCAACGGGCATGACCGGGTCGAGGCCCAACTGCCCATTCGTTATCTGCAGGACATCTTCCTTCCCTCTTATGCGGGAGGGATCGACGCTGGCGCTGCAACCGTGATGGTTAATTCCGGGTCGGTCAACAACATTCCGGCTACCGCGTCCCACTTCCTGCTCACCAAGGAGCTGCGCGATCGGCTCGGGTTCAAGGGAGTGGTGATCAGCGACTATGGTGACGTGCCGGCGCTGGCCACGAACTACCACATTGCCGCCGATTTTACCGGCGCCATAGCTAAGGCCGTGAATGCGGGCGTCGACGTGTCGATGACGCCCTTCGACTACGCCGGCTGGAACGCCGGGCTGCTGCAGAACGTGCGACAGGGCCGCGTTTCCGTCAAGCGGATCAACGAGTCCGTGCGCAGGATCCTCCGGCTCAAGTTCGAGCTGGGGCTGTTCGATCAGCCGTTCGTCGACGAAAGCAAGGCCAACGCCGCGGTCGCCGCCGGCCGGAATGTCACCCTGAAGGCCGCCCGTGAGTCGATCACGCTGCTGCGGAACCAGGGCAACGTCCTGCCACTCTCGCCGAGCGCAAAGTTGGTCGTCACCGGGCCGAGTGCGAACTCCATGACCAACCAGCTCGGTGGCTGGAGCGTCAGCTGGCAGGGTGTCTTCGGTGCTGGGCACGTCTGCTGCATGGGCCCGCCGGACCAGATCCCGCCGGGAACCACGGTGCTCGAGGGACTTCAAGCCGCGGACGCCAATGTGACCTACGCGCCCGACCAAGCAGCAGCTGTCGCCGCGGCGAGCTCGGCTGACGCGATCGTCGTGGCCGTCGGCGAGAAGGCGTACGCCGAGGGGCTGGGCGACAATCCGTCGCCGGCTCTGCCGCCAGATCAGAAGGCGCTGATCAGCGCGCTACAGGCAACAGGCAAGCCGGTCATCGTCGTGGTGATCGCCGGCCGGCCGCTCGGGCTCGGGCCAGCCATGAACGCGCACGGCCTGCTGATGGCCTACCAGGGCAGTACGGAAGCCGGCACCGCGGTCGCCGACGCCATCTTCGGCAAGGTCAACCCCAGCGGCAAGCTGCCGGTGAGCTGGCCGTCTGAGGCGGACGCACCCGGCGCGGACTTCTGCGGCACCTGCCCGTCGCCGCTCGGCGACCAGCCGAAGTTCTTCGACCAGCTGCCCGACACCGGCTTCGGCCAGGGACACAACTACAACCCACTGTTCCCGTTCGGCTTCGGCCTCTCGTACACGACATTCCAGACGAGTGGGCTCTCGGCCACGAGCACGGTCTCACGGAACGGCACCGTTACGGCCACGTTCACCGTGACTAACACGGGGAGCCGGGCGGGGACCGAGATCGTGCCTGTGTACGTGCACCAGCCGGTCAGTGATGTGGTGGTTCCACCGCAGAGGCTGGTGGGCTTCGCCAGAGTCAGCCTCCGCGCTGGACAGTCCAAGGTCGTCCGCGTCTCGTTCCCCGTCTCCGTGCTGGCCGTGACGCCAGGCGACGTCGAGAGCACCAGGCGCCCGAGAGTGGAGGCAAGTTCCTACCAGGTCCAGGTCGGCACCCTGAACGCGAACTTCACGATTCGCTGAAGCCCGCCGGCGACGAGGCATCCATGAGCGGCTGGGCGGTCGGAGGATGAGCCGCATCCCCGACCGCCCAGCCGCTGCCGCAGGCGCTCCCACTCCGGGCCCCACAACCGCGGAGTCCCGCCGTGTGGGCGGCCGCGGCCGGCATGACTCCGGGGTTACGGGGCCCCTGGAGCCGGCGCGAGGCCCCACAATCGCGGAGTCCCGCCGTGTGGGCCTGGCCCGGCCCCTCGCCCGAGCTAAAGGCACCGCGCCAGACACATCGGGCCGGGCCCGCGCCGAACTTTCGGCGTTTCTGCGGCTAAAACGGACACCGGTAGCCACGTTTACCCCGAAAGTCCGGTTTGGACGGGCGCCGCCGCACCGTCGCACCGGACCCGCACAGGCCTCGGGCTGACCCAACGAGAGTCCGAGGTGCTCCGCCTCGTCGCGGCCGCCGGTCAAACCGCCAGATCGGCGAGCGACTCCAGCGAAGCCACCATCGCCACCACCCACTTACACCGCCCATGACACCGCGCGGGTCATCTCCATGGACAGAGCGTCAACTGCAGCTTGAGGGGCCTTCGAGGAACCGCATGATCCAATTCCGCCCGGCCCGACACGGGTCGGCGTGCTCTGGCGCGGCTATGCCTGGGCGCCGATCACCTCGACCGGGTCCCGCCGCAGTGCGTTCCGCGCGGGCAGCTCGCTGGCGCCGAGGCCGAGCACCGTGGCACCGGCGAGGACGCCGGCCAGCACCTGCCACGGCAGGTACGGGATCGCGGTCGCGGCGATGGCGAGGCTGAATGGCACCAACGTCGCGGCGGCGATCGCGAGCCCGAGGAGTACGGCGTAGCCGATCACGGCCAAGGCCTCGCCGCGGATCATTCGGGTCACCTGTCGGGGGGTTGCCCCGACGAGGCGAAGCAACGCCAACTCGCGCGAGCGCTCGCCGGTGGCCATCACGAGGCTGTTCACGGCCGCGACGGCGATGAAGGCCAACAGCAC
>Ga0126306_10002078_pt1 | contig 11154 bp, 11 predicted proteins | sample Plot27_FD_92592 | JGI IMG/M metagenome (GOLD analysis project Ga0126306, IMG submission 92592) | Serpentine soil microbial communities from UC McLaughlin Reserve, CA, USA - Plot27 | ecosystem: Environmental > Terrestrial > Soil > Grasslands | place: USA: UC McLaughlin Reserve, Lake County... | reverse complement strand
TCGGCGTCGCCTACGTCTCCGACCGCGAGCAGTTCGGGAAGAAGATCGGCACCTACCAGGCTGTCTCGCACCCGCTCGCGGACACCTACGTCGAGACGGAGCTCGCCCGCTCGCTCGCCTACTGGGCCGCATGGTGCGTCGCCGAAGACGACGAGCAGAAGGACGTCGCAATCGCCGCGGCCAAGGCGTACGCGTCGGATGCCGCCGTCGCGGCCTGCGAGCGCTCGATCCAGGTACACGGCGGCATCGGGTTCACCTGGGAGCACGTGCTCCACGATTACTACAAGCGCGCGCTCTGGATCCAGACCTACGGCGGCTACCCGCGGACGCAGCGGGCCAAAGTCGCGGCCTACCTGCTCGACGATTGAGCCGGACCGCCTTCCGGACCACCAGTCCAGGAGGGCTCGACCTCGACTCACTGCCGATGCGCCTGTACCAGAAGGCGAAACGGCTCGGCACGTGGGACCCGGCCGCGATCGACTTCACGCGCGATCGCGAGCTCTGGCGCGGCCTGAACGCCGACGAGCAGGGCGCGATCTTGCAGATCACGTCGCTGTTCCAGGCGGGCGAGGAGGGCGTCACCCTCGACTTGCTGCCGCTGATCATGGTGATCGCCGAGGAGGGCCGGCTCGAGGAAGAGCTTTTCCTGACGACCTTCTTGTTCGAGGAGGGCAAGCACGTCGAGTTTTTCCGCCGTTTCCTCGACGACGTCTGCGCTGCTGACGGCGACCTCCACGGCTTCCACACGCCGAGCTACCGGGTGATCTTCTACGAGGAGCTACCTGCTGCGATGAGCCGGCTCCGTGACGATCGCTCGCCCGAGGCACAGATCCGCGCGGCGGTGACCTACAACATGATCGTCGAGGGCGTCCTGGCCGAGACCGGCTACCAGAGCTACTTCCTCGCGCTCGAGCGGAACGAGCTGATGCCCGGGCTCCGGGAAGGCCTCGCGCACGTGAAGCGCGACGAGTCGCGCCACATCGCGTACGGCGTCCACCTGCTGTCGCGGCTCGTGGACGGCGACCCGGCGCTGTGGCGGATCGCCGAGGCGCGCATGAGCGAGCTGCTCCCGCATGCACTCACTTTCATCGAGGAGACCTTCGCCGGCTACGGGCCGACCTCGCCGTTCGGTGTCCGGCTGGACGAGCTGTCCGAGTTCGCACAGGGGCAGTTCGCCAAGCGGCTCGACCGCATTCGGCGCGGCGCCGCGTACGAAGAGGTGGCGCTCTGAAGACCGTACTCGTGACGGGGGCGTCCTCCGGAATCGGCGCGGCCACCGCGACCCGGCTGGCCGGCGGCGGCTGGCGGGTGCTGTCGGGCGTGCGGAACGCCGGCGACGCGCCGGCCGGCACCGAGGAAGTGCTGCTAGACGTCACCGACGACCGGCAGATCCAGGTGGCGGCAAAGGCGGTCGACGAGCTCGACGCGCTCGTCAACAACGCCGGCGTCGCGCTCGCGATGCCGCTCGAGCACGTGCCGCTCGACGAGCTCCGAAAACAGCTGGAGGTCAACGTCGTCGGCCAGGTCGCCGTGACGCAGGCGTTCGCGCCGGCGCTTCGGCAGGCCCGCGGACGCGTCCTGTTCGTCGGCTCGATCGCAGGCAAGAGCGCGCTGCCCTTCCTCGGCCCGTACGCGGCTTCGAAGCACGCGCTCGAGGCGCTGGCCGACTCGCTGCGCGTGGAGCTCCGCCCGTGGGGAATCGGCGTCACGATCGTCGAGCCCGGCACGATCAGGACTCCGATCTGGGGAAAGGGAGCGGCGAAGGCCGACGAGCTCGCGAACGACCGCTCGCAGGAGCTCTACGGCGAGCGCATCGCAGCGCTCAGGAAGGTGGCCGCCGAGCGCGGGGCCAATGGTGCGGCGCCGGAAGCGGTGGCTGCGGTGATCGAGAAGGCGCTGACCGCGACTCGCCCGAGAGCGCGCTACCTGGTGGGGCGGGACGCCTGGCTCCGCGCCGGTGTCGAACGGCTCCCGACGCGAGCCCGCGACCGCGCCTTGGAGCGCCTGCTGCTCCGTGGCGACTAGACGGATTCGACGATTTTGGGAACGATTCCCAGACCGAGTGAGGGAGGGACGATGCAGGGCCTGATGATGGACGACTACCAGCTGACGCTGCCGGCGATCCTGCGGCGGGCGGAGAGCTTCTTCGGGGACAAGGAGGTCGTGACGCGGCTTCCGGACAAGAGCTTCCACCGGTACACGTACGCCGACATGGCCGGGCGGGCCAAGCAGCTGGCGGTCGCGCTGCAAGAGCTCGGCCTCCAGCGCGGCGATCGGGTGGCGACGCTCTGCTGGAACCACTACCAGCACCTGGAGGCGTACTTCGGGATCCCGTGCGGCGGCTTCGTCCTCCACACGCTGAACCTGCGCCTGCACCCGAGCGACCTCTCGTACGTCGCCGACCACGCGGACGACAAGGCGGTGATCGTCGACAAGAGCCTGCTGCCGCTGCTCGAGCAGTTCAAGGACGAGACCAAGATCGAGCACGTGATCGTGGTCGAGGACGACTACGAGGAGCTGCTCTCGTCGGCCTCGCCCGACGACTGGCGCGATCCCGAGCTCGACGAGCGCTCCGCCGCGGCGATGTGCTTCACGAGCGGGACGACGGGTCGGTGCAAGGGCGTCGTCTACTCGCACCGCTCGACGGTGCTGCACGCGCTCGGCGTCGCGACGACTTCTCCGCTCGGCCTGCGCGTGTCCCACAACGACACGCTGCTGCCGGTCGTCCCGATGTTCCACGCGAACGCATGGGGTTACCCGTATCTGGCGGCGATGCTCGGCACGAAGCTCGTCTTTCCTGGGCCGTTCCTCGACCCGGAGAGCCTGCTCGAGGACTTCGTCCAGGAGAAGGTCAGCTGGACGGCGGGCGTGCCGACCATCTGGCTCGGGATGCTCCAGCTCCTGGACGCCAACCCCGGCAAGTGGGATCTCTCGCACATGAAGGGGATGCTCGTCGGCGGCTCGGCGGTGCCGCGCGCGATGATCGCGGCGTACAAAGAGCGGCACGGCCTCAGCGTCGTGCAGGGCTGGGGGATGACCGAGACGTCACCGGTGGCGTCGGTGACGGACTTCATCGGCGACCTGGCCGACGCCGACCAGGACACGCAGCTCGACTTCGTCGCCATGGCGGGCGTGCCGCTGCCGTTCGTCGAGATCCGCGCCCGCGTCGGCGACGAGGAGATCGCGTGGGACGGCGAGGCGATGGGCGAGCTCGAAGTGCGGGGCCCGTGGGTGGCCGCCGGGTACTTCGAGGACGAGTCCCAGGCCGACCGCTGGACGGACGACGGCTGGTTCAAGACCGGCGACATCGTCTCGATGCACCCGAAGGGCTTCATCCAGATCAAGGACCGCTCCAAGGACGTCATCAAGTCGGGGGGCGAATGGATCTCGTCCGTCGAGGTCGAGAACGCGCTCATGTCCCATCCGGCCGTCGCCGAGGCGGCCGTGATCGCGATCCCGGACGAGAAGTGGGCGGAGCGGCCGCTCGCCGTAATCGTCCTCAAGGAGGGACAGAGCGCGACGGAGGAGCAGCTGCGCGAGCACCTGGCGCCGAAGTTCGCCAAGTGGTGGCTTCCAGACCGCTTCGAGTTCGTGGACGAGATTCCGAAGACGTCGGTCGGGAAGTTCAAGAAGACGGCGCTGCGGGATCAGTTCGCGCAGGATCGCGTCGAGGCGTAGTGCGCGCCGTCCTCCTGCGCGAGCCGGGCGGGCCCGAGCAGCTCGAGGTCACGGAGGTGCCCGACCCGGAGCCCGGCGACGGGCAGGTCCTGCTGCACGTTCGCGCGGCCGGGATCAACTTCTCCGACGTGCTGACCCGCCAGGGGCGCTATCCCCAGGCGCCTCCGCTGCCGACGGTGCTGGGCTACGAGGTCTCCGGCGAGGTGGATGGGCGGCGGGTCATGTCCGGGTCGGTCTCGACCGGTTATTCGGAGTTGTGCGCGGTGGACGAAGAGTGGCTGGTGCCGATCCCGGATTCCGCCTCGTTCGAAGAGGGCGCGTCGTTTCTGACCACCTTCCTCACGGCCTGGATTCCGCTGCGTCGCGCCGGGGCCGGCCCGGGAACGACCGTGCTCATTCACGCCGCGGCAGGCGGGGTCGGGTCGGCGGGGGTGCAACTCGCGAAGCACCTCGGCGCGCATGTCGTCGCGACGGCCAGCTCGAAGGAGAAACGCCGCGTCGCGCTCGACCTCGGCGCCGACGAAGCGCTCGGCTATGACGAGTTCGCCGACCAGGTCAAGGCCGACGTGGTGCTCGACGCCGTCGGCGGTGAGGTCTTCAAGCGTTCGATCGGCACGCTGAACCCGCTCGGCACGATCGTCGCAGCGGGTTTCGCCGACGGCTGGTGGGAACCGCTCGACACGCCGCTCATGGTCGGTCGCAACCTGATGCTGCAGGGTTTCTATCTCGGCCGGCTGATGAAGCTGCGACCGGACGTCGTCCAGGCCGCCACTCGAGAGCTCCTCGCCTTGTGGGAGACCGGCGCCGTGAAGCCGCTCGTCGGCGCGACGTTCCCCCTGGAGCGCGCCGGCGATGCCCATTCGCTGATCGAGGAGCGGAAGAGCGTCGGCAAGGTCGTCCTTGTTCCCTGAGGCGTCGACTCGGCGACGCCGCATCGAGGCCATGCCAGCTTCGCCGGCGTGGCCGCCTCCATCAGCTCTGGTGACGGGCGGCGCATCGGGGATCGGGGCGGCGATCGTCTCGCGGCTTCGGTCGGAGGGCTCGGAAGTGCGGATCCTCGACCTGGCCGACGGTTTCGACGTCTCCGACGCCGCGGCCTGGGAGTCCATCGGCCCGGTCCAGCTGGCGTGCCTGAACGCGGGCATCGGCACGGGCGAAGGGGACATGACCCGGCTGAGCAACGAGAGCTACCGGCGGATCCTGGCGACGAACGCGGACGGCGTCGTCTTCGGCGTGCGGCGGCTGGCGCGGGTGATGGACGAAGGAAGCGCGATCGTCGTGACGGCGTCGCTGGCGGGCCTGACGACGATGGTCACCGACCCCATCTATTCGGGCACGAAGCACTTCGTCGTCGGCTTCGTCCGTTCGGTGGCGCCTCAGCTCGCCGAGCGCCGGATCACGATCAACGCCGTGTGCCCGGCGATCGTCGACACTCCGATGCTCGGCGAGATGCGTGACCGGATCGTGGAAGCGGGCTTCCCGCTGATCCAGCCGAGCGAGATCGCCGAGGCGGTCGTCGGCGCTGCGCGCGACGGCTCGACGGGCGAGTGCTGGGCGTGCCTGCCCGGCCGCCCGCCGGAGAAGTTCGCGTTCCACCGCTTCTTCGAGTCGGCATGACCGATCAGCCGTGGGAGGACCTGCGGCCGCGCGGCCCGCACGTCTGGCGGACGCTCGGCTATCGCCGGACGCTGACCGAGCCCGGCCGGATGGAGATCGAGTGGGACGCGTCCGAGGACTACACGTTCCCCGACGGCAACGGCGGCTCGATCGTCCACGGCGGCCTGGTCGGCACGGTTCTCGACACGGCGATGGGAGGCGCGTGTGCGACCGTGCTCGGCGAGGGCGAGTCCTTCCTGACGGCGGATCTGCGGGTCGAGTTCATACGAGCCGCGCGTCCCGGCGTCCTGCGAGCCGAAGGCCAGGTCGTGCGCAAGACGAGACGCGTCGTCTTCTGCTCAGCCGAGCTCTACGACGCCGATGGCACGCACGTCGCGAGCGCTCGCTGCACCCAGGTGCTCAGGGCTCGTTGAGAAAGTCGTGCTCGTCGCGCCGTTCCCACCGGTAGAGCACGACGGCGCTTGCGGCCGCGCCCACGGCGACCGAGCCCATCAGCCACCCGCCCAGGTCGAAGCCCGCGAACGTGATCAGCAGCAGCGGGAAGTACACGTAGAGCACGGAGAGCATCGACCCGCAGAGCAGGCACAGCGCTGCGAGCACGATCGGGTGTGAGTGCGAGGGCGCCAGCAGATCGGCACGCCGAATGTCGCGCTCGACCTTGATCGGCCGTGTGTTCATCTGGAACGACGCCCGCTCCCACTTCCGCATGACCGAATCGTCTACGCCAGGCGACCCATCCGCAAGTAACAGTCTGTTACTTGCCTCGAAAGGCACCCTTTCGTCACAGTTCGGCGCCGGCTCTTCCGCCACAGTGAGCGTGTGGTCATGATGGCTCCCCGGATCTCGCGACACGTGCTCGAGGCCGTCTTCAAGCGCGACGACCCGAGGCTCCCGATCGCCGAGACGTACCGGAGGTCGCAGCTGACGCGGAGCGGCTCGGCTACACGCGTCCGAGCTACGAGCAGATCCGCGCGTTCGTCCACCGCGTGCGCCGGATCAAGAAGCAGCCGACGACGGCGGACATCCTGCTCGACATCGCCTTTATCCGTCGCCATCCGGAAGAGCTCGTCCAGCACTGGGCCGGAATCGGCGTCGGTCCGGCTGCCGCGGTAACAGCCGCCTCGAAGAGCAAGTAACAGACTGTTACTTGGGCTAGGAACCCTCGCCGCGGTCGGCGATCTTGACGAGGGTCTTGCCTCGGTTCTCGCCGTTCAGCATGCCGATGAACGCCTTCGGGGCGTTCTCCAGGCCCTCCGTCACGTGCTCCGTCCACCGGATCCTGCCCTCGGCGACCCACCTCGCCAGTCGCACAGCTGCCTCCTCGTAGCGATGGACGTAGTCGGTGACGAGGAAGCCCTGCATCCGCGCGCGGTACACGATCAGCGCGCCTGGATGGAACGTCGGCTCCGGCCGCTCGCGGTTGTACTGGGAGATCTGCCCGCAGATCACGATGCGCGCTCCGACGTTGAGCCGCCCGACCACGGCCGCCGAGATGTCGCCGCCCACGTTGTCGAAGTACACGTCGACTCCGTCCGGGCAGGCCTCCTTCAGCCCGGCGCGCAGGTCGTCGTTCTTGTAGTCGATCCCTGCGTCGTAGCCGTGGAGCTTGCACTCCTTGCACTTCTCGGGCCCGCCGGCGATGCCCACGGTGCGGCAGCCGGCGATCTTCGCGATCTGGCCGACGATCTGCCCGACGGCGCCTGCGGCGCCCGACACGACGACCGTGTCGCCGGGCTTCGGCTGCCCCACGTCTAGCAACCCGAAGTACGCGGTGAAACCGGTGGCGCCCACGGCATGCAGGGCCAGGGTCGGAGGGTCGAGGAACTCCGGGACGCGCCGCACGGAGCCGGCCCGCGCGACGGGGTAGTCCTGCCAGCCGAGCTGACCGACCACGAGGTCGCCCGGCGAATAGCGCGGATCGTTGCTCCCGACGACCTCGCCGACGGCCTGCGCGGTCATCACGTCGCCGACCTCGAGGCCCTTCGCGTAGGAGCGCTGCGTGCTCATGCGCCCGCGCTGGTACGGATCGACGGAGACCCAGAGGTTGCGGACGAGGACCTGCCCGGGGCCAGGCTCGCCGACCTCGGACTCGTCGATTGCGAAATCCGCCTCCGTGGGGAAGCCGGTCGGCCGCGACGCCATCGTCACGCGCCTGTTTCGGGTGCCTACCTGAACCGCCATGCGCCCCCTCCTTCGAACTCCTTCAGGATCCGACGGCTGACGACCATGCGGTGCACCTCGTCGGGGCCGTCGTAGATGCGCGCTCCGCGCGCCATGGCGTACATCGCCGCCAGAGGCGTCCTGTCGGTCAGGCCGAGGGCGCCGTGGACCTGGATCGCGCGGTCGATCACCTCGTTCAGTACGCGCGCCGCGTAAAACTTGATCAGCGAGATCTCGACGCGAGCCTCGTCGCCGGCGTCGATTCGGTGCGCGGCGTCGAGCGTCATCAGTCGGCACGCCTGAATCTCGGCCGCAGAGTCGGCAATCCAGTTCTGCACGGTCTGCTTGTCCGCGAGCCGCGAGCCGAACGCCTCCCGCTCGAGCGATCGCCGGCAGAGGAGCTCGAAGGCGCGCTGCATCTGCCCGAGCCAGCGCATGACGTGGTGGATGCGCCCCGGCCCGAGGCGCTTCTGCGCAATCCGGAAGCCGTCGCCCGGCTCACCGAGGGTGTTCGCGACCGGCACGCGAACGCCGACGTAGTCGACCTCGCAGTGCGTGGTCCAGCCGCGGCCCGGGTGGCCGAAGATCGGCACCGGGCGGATCGAGATCCCGGGCGAGTCGGCCGGCACGACGATCTGCGAGGCGCGGCGATGCGGCTCCGCGTCGGGGTCGGTGACCGCCATCAGGATCGCGAACGCCGCGCCCTCGGCCCCGGACGAGAACCACTTGCGGCCGTCGATCACCCACTCGTCGCCGTCGCGGACGGCAAGGGTCCGCAGCCCGGTCGGGTCGGAGCCCGAGACGTCCGGCTCGGTCATCGAGAAGAACGAGCGAACCTCGCCCGCGACCAGCGGCCGCAGCCACCGCTCCTTCTGGTCGCCGGTGCCGAACAGGTGCAGGATCTCGCCGTTCCCGGCGTCCGGCGCCTGGCAGCCGAAGACCAGCTGCGCCCAGACGCTGCGGCCGATCTCCTCGTTCAGATAGGCGTACTCGAGGAAGCCGTGTCCCGTTCCGCCGGCCTCCTCCGGGAGGTGCGGCGCCCAGAGGCCCTCGCCGCGAGCGCGCTCGCGAAGCCGCTCGACGAGCCGCTCGGCAGCGTCGTCCTCGCGGTCGAGCTCGCGCTCCGCCGGGTACACGTGCTCCTCCATGAACGCGCGGTAGCGGTCGCGGAGCTCGGCGAGCCCGGGCGGTGGGGCGAGTTCGGTGACCGCCACCCGGTTAGCATCGCACGCCGTGCGCCTCGGCTTCTACATGGGCTACGCCCCACCCGGCACGAACCCGGTCGAACTGATCGAGCTCGCGCAGGAGGCGGAGCGCGCCGGTTACGACTCTGCGTGGGCCGCCGAGGCCTGGGGAACGGATGCCGTCTCGGTGCTCGCCTGGCTCGGCGCGACCACCACGACGATCAAGCTGGGAACGGCGATCCTGCAGATCCCGGCGCGAACTCCGGCGAACACGGCCATGACGGCGGCGACGCTGGACCTGTTGTCCGGCGGACGCCTACTGCTCGGCCTCGGCACCTCCGGCCCGCAGGTCGTCGAAGGGTGGCACGGCGAGCCGTGGGGCAAGCCACTCGCGAAGACGCGCGAGTACGTCGAGCTCGTGCGGGCCGCGTTGCGCCGCGAGACGCTCGAGCACGACGGGTCGCACTACCAGGTGCCGTACCGCGGCGAGGATGCGACCGGGCTCGGCAAGCCGCTCAAGCTCATGGCGCGCCCGCAGCGAGCGGAGATCCCGATCTACCTGGCGTCGCTGCGTCGCCGCTCGGTTCAACTGGCCGCGGAGATCGCCGACGGCTGGCTGCCGATCTTCTTCTCGCCCGAGCGTGCTCGCTCGACGTTCCCCGTGCCGTTCGAGCGGAACGGCCTGGACATCGCGCCCGCGGTCCCGGCCGTCCTCTCCGACGACGTGGAGTCGGCTCGCGACGCGCTGAAGGGCTACTACGCGCTCTACATCGGCGGAATGGGTGCGCGCGGCACCAACTTCTACAACGATCTCGCCCGTGAATACGGCTTCGACGAGGCGGCCGAGCGAATCCAGGACCTGTTCCTCGACGGCAGGCAGCGCGATGCCGCGGCGGCCGTTCCCGACCAGCTCGTCGACGAGCTCGCGCTCGTGGGGCCGAAGGAGCGCATTGCCGACCGGCTGGCGGCGTGGCGCGAGTCGGGTGCGACGACGCTGCTGGTCTCGACACGGGACTCGGCCACCTTGCGCGCGGTCGCGGAGGCGATGTGACCGGCCTGTTCGACCTGAGCGGGAAGACTGCGATCGTGACCGGCGGCGGCACCGGGATCGGACGTCAGATGGCCGACGGTCTCGCCGAGGCCGGGGCGAACCTCGTGGTCTGCGCACGGAAGGCCGAGCGCTGTGAGCAGGCGGCCGCCGAGATCGCGGAGCAGCGGGGCGTCCGTGCGCTCGGTCTCGGTTGCGACGTGCGCGACCCGGAGCAGGTCCGGACGGTCGTCGAGACGACCACCCGGGAGCTCGGCAACGTCGACATCCTCGTCAACAACGCGGGCACCGTCTGGGGCGCGAGCCCGGAGGACATGCCGCTCGAGGGCTGGCAGAAGGTCGTCGACGTCAACCTGACGGGCGTCTTCCTCTTCGCCCAGGCGGCCGGTCGCACGATGATCGAGCGCGGCGACGGCGGGGCGATCGTCAACATCGCGTCGGTCGCGGGCCTGCAGGGCGGGCCTCCGGAGATCATGAACACGGTCGTCTACAGCGCCACCAAAGGCGGTGTGATCTCCTTCTCCCGCGACCTCGCCTGCAAGTGGGCCCAACACGGGATCCGCGTCAACGCGATCGCGCCGGGCTGGTTTCCCTCGGACATGTCCGGATACGTGCTCGACCGCCACGGGGAGACGCTCAAGCGTCACATCCCGCTCGGACGCTTCGGCGGCCCGGAGGATCTGAGGGGTGCCGTCGTGTTCCTCGCGTCGCAAGCGGCTGCTTATGTAACGGGGCATACGCTCGTCGTGGACGGAGGCGAATCGGCCTGGTAGCAGCGGTACCGTGGGCGGGCGAGCTGGAGGAGCGGCTCGGGCGCCGCGTCGACTCCATGCACCTGCTGGCCGGTGGCGCCTCCAAGGAGGCCTGGGCCGTCGACGCCGCGGGCGAGCGGCTACTCGTCCGTCGCGCGGCCGGCGGCGTCATCCACGCGGCGACGCTCTCGCTCGAACAGGAGTTCGCGGTGCTCGAGGCTGCGGCCGAGGCCGGCGTGCGCGTGCCGAGGCCGGTCGCGTACCTCGGCGACCTCGGCGGCCGCGAGGCGTTCGCGATGGAGCGCGTCGACGGAGAGACGATCGGACGACGCATCGCCCGTAACCCGCCGCCGGGCCTCGAAACGCAGCTCGCGGACGAGCTCGCGAAGATCCATGCGATCCCGCCCGAGCGCCTGCCCTTTCTGCGCAGCGGTGACATCCTCGAGCGCTTCTACGGCGAGCTCGACTCGGTCGGCGACCCCCATCCCGCGATCGAGTACGGGCTCTGGTGGCTCCGTGAGCACCGGCCCGACCCGCTCCCGGAGGTGGTCAGCCACGGCGACTTTCGGATCGGAAACGTCGCCGTGTCCGAACGCGGGCTGGAGTACCTCCTCGACTGGGAATTCGCGCACCTCTCCGACCCGCGCGAGGACCTCGGGTGGCCGATCGTCCGCGCCTGGCGGTTCGGCGCCGACGAGCGCCGCCTCGGCGGCGT
>Ga0126306_10002077_pt1 | contig 11154 bp, 11 predicted proteins | sample Plot27_FD_92592 | JGI IMG/M metagenome (GOLD analysis project Ga0126306, IMG submission 92592) | Serpentine soil microbial communities from UC McLaughlin Reserve, CA, USA - Plot27 | ecosystem: Environmental > Terrestrial > Soil > Grasslands | place: USA: UC McLaughlin Reserve, Lake County... | reverse complement strand
TTGGCCATGTCGGAGGGCGGGAACTCGATGCCATTGACCATGTCGGCCTGGTAGGCCTGCTCCCAACCGGTGAGGCTGCCGTCCTGGCTGGGCGGGGTCTTGGCCTTCGGCCAGAGCATCCAGCTGCCTTGGAGCGCCAGCGTCTCGGGCTTGGCCTTACCCGCGGTAGGCTTCAGTTTCAGGGTGAGGCGGGTCAGGTTCTGGACATTGGGCTTGAGTTCCTGCTTCACGGGCAGGGTCCATTTTCCCAGCCCCTCAATGGTGAGGGCGCCGCCGGCGATCTGTCCGCCGCCACGTCGACGGGGGCCACGTCCGCGGACAGCGCCGCTGCGGATCCCGGTCCCGGCGCCCTGGCGGAGGTCGAGGTCGCGCTCACCCCCGTGGCCGAGGCGGACAGCCCGACGTCGCTCGTCCTGCGCCCCGGGTCGGAGGAGCTCTACGTCGCCGAGCGCGAGGGCACCGTGAGGCGGGTGGACGTGTCCGGCAGCGGCGCCGACCGCAGCTACGAGCTGGCCGACGACCCGCTGATCGACATCAGCGACTCGGTGGTGGCCGACGCCGAGCGGGGCCTGCTCGACATCGCCTTCTCCCCCGAGGGCGACACCCTCTACCTCAGCTACAGCCTCGCCCCTGACGGCGACACCCGCGTCGACGCCTACGCCATGGCGGACGACGCCCTCGACACCGACTCCCACCAGGAGATCCTCGCCGTCGAGCAGCCGTACCCGAACCACAACGGTGGCGACATCGAGTTCGGCCCGGACGGGTTCCTGTACGTGGCGCTGGGCGACGGCGGCGCCGGCGGCGACCCCGAGGGCAACGGCCAGGACACGTCGGCCCTGCTGGGCAAGGTCCTCCGGCTCGACCCGACGCCGGCCGAGGGCGGCTACGCCATCCCGCCGGACAACCCGTTCGCCGACGGCGACGGCGGCGCCCCCGAGGTCTGGCTGTACGGCGTTCGCAACCCGTGGCGGATCACGTTCGACCCGGGCACCGACGACCTGTGGGTCGCCGACGTGGGCCAGGAGCAGTGGGAGGAGGTCGACCTCCTCCCCGCCGCCCACGGGGCCGGCATCGGCGCCAACCTGGGCTGGGACCAGATGGAGGGGACCCACCAGTACGACGGCGGCACCGCGCCCGACGGCGCTGTCGCCCCGATCTTCGAGTACTCGCACGACGAGGGCTGCTCGATCACCGGTGGCGTCGTCTACGCCGGCCCGTCGGTGCCGGGGCTCGAGGGTGCCTACCTTTTCACCGACTACTGCCAGGGCGTCCTGCGGGCGCTGCGGGCCACCGACGGCGCGCTGGCGGAACAGCGGGTGTTCGACGACGCCACGCTCGGCGAGCCCGTGTCGTTCGGGGTGGACGCCGTCGGAGATGCCTACGTCCTCTCGCTCGGCGGCGAGATCGCGCGGGTCGACCCGGCATGACGCTCCGCTCGGACGACGACGTCCTCCACATCACGACGCCCGCCGCCTGGCAAGAGGCGCAGGGCAGCGGCACCGTGCCGGTCGAGAGCCTGGCCACCGAGGGCTTCGTGCACTGCTCGACCCGCGGCCAGGTCCCGGGCACGCTGGCCCGCCACTTCGCCGGCGCCGGGCCGCTGCTCGGCCTGGTCCTCGACGTCTCGGCGATGGCCGACCTCCGCTGGGAGCTCAGCGTCCCCGACCAGCCCCCGTTCCCCCACCTCTACGAGCCGTTGCGCACGTCGATGGTCCTGTCGGTGGAGCCCCTGCAGGCCCCACCGACCTGACCTCTCGGCCCGCGGCCCGGCCCGGGCCTCAGGTGGTGATCTCGACGGTGTCGCCGTCGGTGAGGGGGTGGGCGCGGCCGACCCACTGGCCCGGGTGGCGGGCGGACGGGGACCACAGGCGCGCCCCGCGGCAGGCGCGGCCGAGGTCCTTGTGGATGCGCTCGGCCACGTCGGCGACCGTGACCGGCCCCGGCAGGGCCATCGGCTCCGCGGCGACGTCACCGTCCTTGGACAGGTACACGCGGGTGAGGCCCGTGAGGGACCACACGGCCTCACGCAGGGCGTCCAGCGTGGCGTCGTCGAGGACCGAGACCGGCACGACCGGCAGGTCGGCGGCGTGCCGGCGCAGGGCTGCCACGGCCTCGGGCCCCACCTCGTCGACCTTGGTGGCCGCCAGGACGGCGGGCAGGTCGATGCCCGCCGCGTCCAGCTCGCGGCGCACGGCGTCGAGCGTGCCCACCGGCTCGGTCAGCGCGTGGCACAGGACCATGGCGTCCGCCGAGCGCAGCACGCCCATCAGCGCCCGCCCGCCGCCCCGGCCCTCGGCCGCCCCCTGGATCAGCCCGGGGATCTCCACGAGCTGGACCGGCACCCCGCCGGCCCGGATGACCGCCGGGACGGGCCGGGTCGTCGTGAAGGCGTAGTCGCCGGTCCGGATCTGGATGTCGGAGAGGGCCTGCAGCAGGCTCGACTTCCCGGCGTTGGGCGGACCCACGACGGCGACCTGAGCGGCGCCCTGGCGCCGCACCTGGATGGAGTCCCGCTGTGTGACCGCCGACCGCTTGTGGGTCTCGTCGATCTGTGAATGCACCCATTTCCGCAGGTCGGCATAGGGGCCGTTGCGGTAGTCCGGCAGCTCGTCGAGGATCGCCCGCAGCTCCCGCGTACGGACGCTGCCCTCCTTGCCGACGAGACGTCGCTTGATGACCTGGCGAAAGGTCTGATGCGGCATCGGCACCGTGACCACTCCCTCATTCGACTCGAGTAGATGTCTCGAGGCGGGAGCGTCACGACGATGACGCGCGCCGGAGGTCCCGGGGGCGTCTGCCGTGCCGTGTCTCCCGCCGCTTCCTCATGGCTGAAGGGGAAGCGGCGGGATCAGCCGTTCAGGATCGTTGCCTTCGATCGCCAGGCCATCTCGCGGCGCTGGCCCGGTCGGAGAGCGGGCACGTCGGCGACGGTAGCCCGGCTCCGGGCCGCCCGGCCAGGCCTTTGGGCGGGCCTCACCGGTGCCGGCCGGTCACGCCGGCGCGGCGAGGACGACGGCGGACCAGCCGTCCTCCGCCGCCGTGGCCCGTTCCTCGAGCGCCGGGTAGGCGGCGACGACGCCTGGGCGGCGGGCGGTGAGGAAGCCGCTGAGCACAAGCGTCCCGCCGGAGGCGAGCAGCGCCGTGACCGCCGGCGCCAGCTCGACGAGAACGGGGGCGAGGATGTTGGCCACGACGACGTCCGCCTCGCCGGGAGGGATGTCGGCGAGGGTGGGGACGACCCTCAGCCGGTCGGCGACGCCGTTGCGCTCGGCGTTGGCCCGCGTGGCCGCCAGAGCCTCGGGGTCGACGTCGGTGGCCAGTGCGCCGGCGGCCCCCAGGGCCAGCGCTGCGACAGCGAGGACGCCGCTGCCGCAGCCGACGTCCACCACCCGCTCTCCGCCACGCACGACGTCGCCGAGCGCGGCCAGGGCCAGCCGGGTCGAGGCGTGCGAGCCGCTGCCGAAGGCCCCGCCGGGGTCGACGACCAGCTCGATCGCACCGGCGTCGGACGGGGACGGGCCCGGGGGCACCCACGGCGGGCGGACCGTGACGCGACCGGCGGTCACCGCCCGGGCGTAGGGCCGCCAGGCGTCGAGGGCGGCCCGCGGGTCGACGGGGACGGCCTCGGCGGGCCATCGGCCGGCCACCGCGGCCAGCAGGGGGGCGGGGTCGCCGCCGTCGGCGAGCGCGCCCACGAGCAGCATCCCGCCGGGCACCGCCCGCTCCTCCACGGCCGCCGCGCCCGCCTGCCGCAGCGCATCGGCGGCCAGCTCGGCATCGACGCCGCCGCCCGTGCGCACGTGAACGGCGACGCCCCCCGGCGCGGCGGCGCCCGACGCGCCCCCCGGCCCTACTGCGCCGCCCCCGCCCGCCGCTCCGGCGGCGCTCCCCGGGCTCACGCCAGGGCGTCGGCGGTCGCCAGGCCCAGCGCCTCGAGTGCGTCGGCCGGGAGCGGCTCGCCGTCGGGCGATTCGCCGTCGGCCAGGGCGGCGCGGCCGCCGACCAGCACGTAGATCCGGCCCTCGTAGGACACGGCCTCGTCGCCGATCCCCTCCACCCGGGCCGGCAGCTCGTCGGCCGGCCCCTCGGCCGCCACCCGGGCGTCGTACACGTCGGCGCCGGCGACGCCCACGTTGAGCTCGGCGTCGCCGCCCAGCAGTGGGACCGTGCAGCGGTCGTAGGTGTACTCCAACGCGGCGGCGAGCCCGGCGTCCGTGCTCGTCACCGGCTCGCCCACCTCTTGCCACACGTCGGGCACCAGGCCCGGCACCGCGGCGCAGAGGGTGGCGAAGTCGTCCGTGCCCTGGGCGACGACCTCGCTGCCGAGGGCGGCGAGCGTGGTCAGGTCGTCGGCCGTCGGCTCGGCGCCGGGGCCGAAGCCGAGCAGGATCGTCGCCTCCGGCGCCCGGACCACCAGCTCGGTGTCCGCCACGAACGCCTCGTCGCCCAGGCCCGTCAGGTCCGGCCCCGCCTCGTCGGCGGCGGCCGCCATCTGCTCGTAGCCGCTCACGTCCGGCTCGCCCTCGTCGTCGACCAGCTCGGCCACCACGACCTCGGTCCCCTCGGCGTCGTAGGAGCAGCCCTGCCAGCTCAGGCTGTACTCGCCCTCGCCGATGTCCCCGCTCGTCCCGCCGGCGGTGGGCCCGTTCGCGAGGACCTCCGTCCCGACGGCGGCGGACACGGCCTCGGGGCTCAGCAGGCAGCCGTCGCTCGCCTCGGCGGTGCTGTCGTCGCTGGTGGCAGCCGTGTCGTCGGACGCCTCGTCCTCGCCGCTACCGCCGCCACACGCCCCCAGCCCGAAGGCCACGACCACCGCCAGCGCCACACCCACCTGTCGCCTCATGGGCGGGCACGCTACCGGCGCGCCCACCGGCCGTCGCAGGACCGCCGCTCAGCGGCGGGCGGGACGGGCCAGCGTGAGCAGGTAGTCGCCGGCGGGGTCGGTCCACAGCCCCACGGCCTGCATCCCGGCCGCGGCCAGCTCGGAAGCCACCTGCGCCGGGGTGAACTTGGCACTCACCTCGGTCCGGACCTCCTCGCCGTCGGCGAAGCGGACGGCCAGGCCCAACCGCCGCAGCGTGACCGTGGTGGCGGCGTCGCTGCGCAGGCGCATCTCGATCCAGCTGTTGTCGGGGTCCCACACGGCGACGTGCGTGAAGCGTTCGGGGGCGAAGTCGCCGTCCAGCTCGCGGTTCAGCACGTCGAGCACGTTCCGGTTGAACGCCGCGGTCACTCCCGCCGCATCGTCGTAGGCGGCGACGAGCCGGTCGGCCGGCTTGACCAGGTCGGTGGCGAGGAGGAAGCGGTCGTCCGGCGCCAGCAACGCGCCGACCTCGCCGAGGAACTCGGCCCGCTCGGCCGGGGCGAAGTTGCCGATGGTCGAGCCGAGGAAGGCGATCAGCTGCGCCCGCCCCCCGGCCGGCACGGCGGAGAGGTGCCGCCGGAAGTCGCCGACGACAGCGTGCACCTCGATGTCGAACTCGTCGACGACCGCCTGGGCCGCCGTGCGGAGCGTCCCCTCCGATACGTCGAACGCCACGTAGCCGTCGAGCCCCCCGGTGGCGCGCTGCATGGCGCTCAGCAACTCGCGGGTCTTCTCGGAGTTGCCCGACCCCAGCTCGACGAGCACCGACGCCCCCGCCGCCTCGGCGATCTGGCCGGCGGACCGGCGCAGCAGCGCGCGCTCGGTCCGAAAGGGGTAGTACTCGGGCAAGCGGGTGATCTGCTCGTACAGCTCGCAGCCGCGATCGTCGTAGAACCAGGTCGGCGGGATCGTCTTCGGCGTCGCCGTGAGCCCGCCCTGCACGTCGCGGCGCAGGGTGGCCTTCAGCTGGTCGGGCGTGAGGCGGACGTCGACCGTGAGCCGCCCGCGGGTCAGGGTGGCGTTCACCGGCCGCCCCCGGTCGCCGTCCCGGACGCTGCCGGGTCGTCGGTCGCCAGTCGCACACCGGTGAACGGCCAGCGTGAGCCCGGTGGGTAGAAGTTGCGGTAGGACGGGCGTGAGTGGCCGGCCGGCGTGACGCAGGCGCCGCCCCGCAGCACCTGCTGGTTGACCATGAACTTGCCGTTGTACTCACCCACCGCTCCGGCGGCGGGGCGGAACCCCGGGTAGGGCGTGTACGGGCTCGCCGTCCACTGCCACACGGCGCCGAACCACTGTTCGGCGTCGGGCCCGCCCGCCCGCGGGTGGAGGCTCGTCCCGAGGGCGTCGGCCGTCAGGCCGGGGGCGGTGTGGCCGGCGGTGCGGCCGGCGGCGGTCACCTCCCACTCGACTTCCGTGGGCAACCGGGCGCCGGCCCAGCGGGCGAAGGCGTCGGCCTCGTACCAGCTCACGTGCACGACCGGCTCGGCCCCGGCCACGGCCCGCGCGCCGTGCAACGTCTGCACGAACCAGCCCGCGCGCGTGGGGTGCCAGTAGCCGGGCGCCTCCCAGCCCTCGTTCTGCACGGTCGCCCAGCCGTCGGACATCCACAGCTCGGCCCGGTGGTACCCGCCGTCGGCCATGAACGCCAGCCACTCCTCGCAGGTCACCAGGGTGTCGCGCACGGCGAACGGCCGGAGGAGGGCTTCGTGCCGCGGCGACTCGTTGTCGTAGGCGAACCCGTCGCCACCGTGGCCGGCCGCCACGACACCGCCGGGGTGTGCCAGCCACCTCGGCTCGTGGGGGCCCGGGCCAGTCACCGGGGACGGGTCACCCGGCAGGTAGGCCGGGTGCAGAGGGTTGGCCCCGAGGACGTGCTTGATGTCCATGAGCAGGAGCTCCTGGTGCTGCTGCTCGTGGTTCAGGCCCAGTTCGACCAGAGCGACGACCCGCTCGGGCAGGCGGCCCGTCCCGTCCGCGGCGTCGGCCAGGAGGCCGCCCATGGCTGCGTCGACGTGGCGCCGGTAGTCGGCCACCTCCGCTACGCCCGGCCGCGTGAGCAGGCCGCGCTCGACCCGGGCGTGCCGGGGCCCGACGGCCTCGTAGTACGAGTTGAAGAGGAACCCGTAGGCGGGGTCGAACGACTCGTAGCCGGCGACGTGCTCGGCGAGGACGAACGTCTCGAAGAACCAGGTCGTGTGGGCCCGGTGCCATTTCGTGGGGCTCACGTCGGGCATCGACTGGACCGTCTGGTCCTCGGCCGAGAGGGGCTCTGCGAGCCGCTCGGTGAGGTCACGTACGGCCCGGTAGCGATCCACCAGGGGGCGGAGTGAGCGGGTGTCGGCGAACGTCGAGGTCGTCGTCATGGCAGTCCCCTCCCGTGCCCGGAGCAAGCTATCGAGCACGCTGTGAATCGACACGGCCACGAGCTGAACATTCCCTGTCGCGGTTGGCGCCGGTGGGTCGGGGTAGACGGGGGTCCATGAACACGATCAGCAAGCGTCTTCTCGGTGGTGCCTTCGCTGGGGCCCTGGTTCTCGCTGCGCCCGCCTGTGGCGACGACGAGGACGGCGACGGCGGCACGACCGACGAGGAACTCCAGGACGTCCAGGACGGCGCCGACGAGGTCGAAGAGGACGTCGAGGAGGGTGTGACCGACGCCAGCAACGAGGTCCAGGAAGAGGTGGACGCCCAGGACGAGGGCTCCGACGAGGACGGCGAGTAGCCGCCCCCGACGGACACACACACACGGCCTGTCGGACGGCCCGCCGCCCATCACCCGAAGCGGCGGGCCGTCCCGCGCCCGGGCGTGGGGCATCGTGTCCCCGTGACCACGGCGGCGCCGACGCAGGTGATGCGGGTGATGTCCTTCAACCTCCACCACGGCGTCGGGGCTGACGGCCGCCTCGACCTGGAGCGATCCGCCGCCCTGGTGGAGGCGTGCGCGGCGGACGTCGTGGCGGTCCAGGAGGTCGACCGGCACCTCGGCCCGCGCAGCGACTTCGTCGACCAGCCCGCCTGGCTCGCCGGGCGGCTGGGCATGGACGTCGCCTACGGCGTCAACGTCGAGCGTCCGCCCGCCACGCCGGGGGCACCGCCCCGCCAATACGGCACCGCGCTGTTCAGCCGGACGCCGCTCGTGTGGTGGCGCAACGTCGCGCTCCCCCTCCCGGTCGGCGGTGAGCCCCGCGGCCTGCTGGAGGCGCTCGTCGACGTCGGCGGCCTCATCGTGCGGGCGCTCGGCACCCACCTGCAGCACGACTCGGCACGCGGCCGGGCCGCCCAGGCCGACGTGATCGCCGCCGTGGCGGCCGCCAGCCGCGAGCCGGTCGTCCTGCTCGGCGACCTCAACGCCGCGCCGCACGCCCCCGAGCTGGCATCCCTGGACGCCACGCTGGTCGACGCCTGGAAGTCCGCCGGCGACGGCCCCGGCCGGACCTTTCCCAGCACCCGCCCCCGGACGCGCATCGACTACGTCATGACCTCGCCCGACCTGCCTGCGCTGGCCGCCGCCGTGGTCGCCGGCGACGCCTCCGACCACCTCCCCGTCGTCGCCGACCTCGCCCTCCCCGGGGCCTGACGGTCGCGCAGGGCGGCCGGCGGCGGGCGCGCCGGGGCCGGCGACCGGGAGCGGCGTTGACAAGCGGCGCCGAGCCGGGATAGTCCCGAACCCGAGCGCGGTTCGACTGTGCCCGCGGATCGCCAGGGGGGACGATGCCCGACTTCACCGCCGACCTCGCTTCGGCCGACGATGAGACGATCAGGGAGGCGCTGCGCCACTCCGAGGTACCGGCGCTGCTGCCGGCCCTGGCCGCCGCCCTGCGCGACCCGTCCCTCGTCCCCGAGCACCTGCAGCCCAACCCGGCCGACATCCTGGACCCCAACGGCGGCCTCGACCCGGTGGCTCTGGCCGAGGCGCGCCAGCTGGGGTTCGCGGCGCTGTGCCGGCTGCGGGACGAGGGCCTCGAGGCGGCGGTTGCGCCGACGGCCGACGAGCTGCGCCCGCTGCTCGGCTACGTGGCGGCCGGCGCCCCGGTGGACCACTACGTCGAGCTTCTGCGCGAGGAGCTGGCGCTCGGCGAGGACCTGCGGGCGCCGTCCTGGTCGCTGGCCGACCTCGCCCCCGACCGCACGTTCCGGGTGGCGGTCATCGGCGCCGGCATGTCCGGCCTGCTCGCCGCCCACCGCCTCCGCCAGGCCGGCCTCGACGTGGTCGTGGTCGAGAAGAACGACGACGTGGGCGGCACCTGGTTCGAGAACACCTACCCCGGCTGCCGGGTCGACGTCGCCAACCTCTTCTACAGCTACTCGTTCGCCCAGCGGGCGGACTGGCCCGACCACTTCTCGCCCCAGGGCGTGCTGCTGGACTATTTCCGAGGCATCGCCGACGACCTGGGGTTGCGGGCGCTGATCCGGTTCGGCACCGAGGTCACGGCCGTGGAACTGGAGGACACCACGATGGCGTGGACACTCCAGCTCAGCGGCCCCGACGGCCGGGAGGAGGCGCTGGTCGTCGACGCCGTCGTCAGCGCGGTCGGCCAGCTCAACCGGCCCAACCTGCCCGACATCCCGGGCCTGGAGCGGTTCACCGGCCCGGCGTTCCACTCGGCCCGCTGGGACCACGACGTCGAGCTGGCCGGCAAGCGTGTGGCGGTCATCGGGACCGGGGCGAGCGCGGCCCAGTTCATACCCCCCGTGGCGGAGCAGGCCGCCGAGCTGACCATCTTCCAGCGGACCCCAGCCTGGTTCCTGCCGACGCCCGACTACCACGACGCCGTGTCCGAGCCGGTGGCCTGGCTGATGCGGGAGGTCCCGGGCTACGCCAACTGGTTCCGGTTCTGGGTGTTCTGGCGCAACGTCGAAGGCTTCCTCGGGGCGGCCACGGTCGACCCGGACTGGGCGGGCGACCCGGCGTCGGTGGGCGAGCTGAACGAGCTCGTCCGGGTGATGCTGGTGGACTACCTCGAGACCGAGCTGGGCGACGCCCCCGACCTGCTGGCCACTGCGGTCCCCGACTACCCGCCGTTCGCCAAGCGCTTCATCCGGGACAATGGCATCTGGGCCCGCACCCTCAAGCGCGACGACGTCCACCTCGTCACCGACCGGATCGAGGCGATCGAGCCCGACGGCGTCCGCACGGCCGACGGGACGGTGCACGAGGCCGACGTGATCATCTACGGCACCGGGTTCAAGGCGTCCGACTTCCTCACGCCGATGAAGGTGGTCGGGAGGGCCGGGGTCGACCTCCACGAGCGCTGGGGCGGCGACGCCCGCGCCCACGTCGGCATCACGCTGCCCGGGTTCCCGAACCTGTTCCTGCTCTACGGGCCGAACACGAACATCGTGGCCAACGGCAGCATCACCTACTTCTCGGAGTGCGAGGTGCACTACATCGGCGAGGTGCTGCGCCACCTGGTGGCGACCGGGGCCCGGGCCGCCGAGCCCACCACCGAGGCCCACGACGCCTGGAACGCCCGCATCGACGCCGGCAACGCCGAGCGGGCCTGGGGCGTGTCGACGGTGAACAGCTGGTACCGCAACGCCACCGGCCGCACGGCCCAGAACTGGCCGTTCAGCCTGCTGGAGTACTGGGAGGTGACCCGCTCGTTCGACCCGGCGGACCACCTGATCCACTAGGGCGTGTGCGGTGACGACGAGGACGCAGTCCAGCGGCGTTCCTGGCCGGAGAGGCGTGCGCCATGATTTGCAGGACACGCCCTACGCCGGGCCGAGCAGGTCCCAGCGGTTGCCGGCCACGTCCTCGAACACCGCCACCCGGCCGTAGGGCTCGGTGCGGGGCGGGCGCACGAATGTCACACCGGCCGCCACCAGCCGCTCGTGGGTGGCGGCGAAGTCGTCCACCCGGAGGAAGAACGCGACGCGCCCGCCCGTCTGGTGACCGACCGCGCGGGCCTGCTCGGGGCCGTCCGCCCGCGCCAGGAGCAGCCCGGTCTCGGCCCCCGGCGGGCGGGCCACGACCCAGCGCTTGGGGCGGCCGTCGCCGGTCTCGGCCGGCGTGTCCTCCACCAGCTCGAAGCCGAGGACGTCGACGAAGAACCGGATCGCCGGGTCGTACTCCGCCACCACCACCGTCACGAGCGACACGAGGGCCATGCCCCACCCTGTCAGCCGCCCCTGGCGGCGCGGGGCGATGATCGGGCCGCCGGGTGGCGGCGTCCGGGCCCGGGTTCGCCCGCCGGAGCCCCCTAGCGCAGCGTCGACCGCTCGGTGGGGCGGAGCCGCAGGAGCTGCGCCGGGGTGCCCACGGCGACGGCGACGGCCTCGGCCGC
>Ga0126306_10002076_pt1 | contig 11154 bp, 12 predicted proteins | sample Plot27_FD_92592 | JGI IMG/M metagenome (GOLD analysis project Ga0126306, IMG submission 92592) | Serpentine soil microbial communities from UC McLaughlin Reserve, CA, USA - Plot27 | ecosystem: Environmental > Terrestrial > Soil > Grasslands | place: USA: UC McLaughlin Reserve, Lake County... | reverse complement strand
CGACTTCGACAGCGACGAGGAAGTCGCCGCTGCTCTGGCGTCCGGAGCCGCGACCGACACTGGAGTCGTGAAGAGCTTCGTGTGCCCCGTGATTGCCGAGCCGGGTAACTAACCGCACGCAAGAGGCGACCGGCTCGAGGACTGCCCGCGGCCTTCTGGACGACTCCTGCTGTTTCGGCCCACGGTGCGAACACTCCTGGCTCACCCGGAACGGGTGAGGTTTCCGACGAGACGCTCAGTCAGGCTGGATCGTGGACGGTCTCGGTCCTGACATGGACGGGATCGGGATGGTGAGCGCCATCTGCAAGCCGACGGCCTCCGGTGCGGGCTTCACCTGGCGCGCCGCGAGGACCAACCCGGCGCGCCACCCGGGTGCCCGACCGTGCAGGGGTGGACCGAGGGGGCCCATCTGGTGATCGCTGCGGGCGAGCAACCAGGCGATCAGTGAGTTCGAGTTCCACATGTCACCCGTCTGCAGCTCGTCACGCCCCCACGTCACGGCAGGTACGTGCGGCACCAGTTCCAGCAGCCGCCTCGCCCGCACGATGTCTTGGCTGACTCGTTGCGGGCTGGCGACGGCCTCCGCCACGTCCGCGATCGCCCCCATGTGCCAACGTCGGACCTCGTACCGAAAGAACGCGGAACGGCCGAGCCAGCGAAACCCCACCGGGCCCTCCCGTACGACACCGCGGTCGGCACCCTCGGCACCCCACGCCGGGCCCATCTCGACGACGAACCGATCCGCACCGAGGTGTATCTCCAGGGCGGAATGGAAGAGATCCTGAACTGCCCGACGCTCATGACGCGCCACGAACGCCTCGAAGACACGGCCGTTCCAGCGAACCGAGTGTCCACCGGCGCCGAGCGGCAACCAGTACAGCAGCACGCTCGCCGCCTCCGGGTGACTCTCAACGGCAGAGGAGATCGCGTAGCCGTCCACCACCCCAGTCGACCATCGCCAGGGACACCGCCCACAGGGACGAAGGTCCCGTCCGCGTCCGGTCGACCCATCCTGCACAGGCACGCGCACCGGGTGTGGGCGGGCCGGACTATCATGCGCCCAGAGCGGAGAACCCCTCATAGACGAGGAATGCCGGCCACACGAAGCCCTGGAGCACGGCGAGCACGTACTCCCAGAACGTGTCGGCCTGTTGCCAGTAGTACACCAACGCACCGAAGATGCCGAGGCCGTAGATCGCGCCGCCACCAGCGGCCGCACCCGTGTTGTTGCTCATCTCATCCCACTCCTTCGTCGTCGACCTCAGTGTCCTCTGACTCAGCCGCGCGCCAGCCCAGGTCGCGCACCACGTCCACGAGCAGGTCGAGATCGACTGCGGTTGTCCGCCAGTTGCTGATGGCCGGCCGCAACGCGACGTGTCCGTCATACACGGTGGTGCCGGCGTAGACCCGTCCGTCGTCGAGCAGTGCATCTCCGAGTCGCCGGTTGACCGAGTCCAGCACCGGTTCGGCCAGTCCCGCCGGACGGTAGCGGAAGCAGACGACGTTCAGTGGCACCTCGGCGAGTCTCTCCAGATCAGGCGCGGCATCCACCCGCGCAGCCAGGTGGGCGGCGAGGTCACAGTGGCGCTCCACCAGCGCGCGGTAGCCGGCCCGGCCATAGGCCGCGAGAGTGGCCCAGATCGGCAGCGCCCGGGCTCTCCGGGAGGACTCCGGGCCGAGCAACCCGTAGCCGCCTCGTGGGTCGTCCGGGCCGGGCAAGTAGGCCGCGCCCGGCATGCCGAACGCTCTCCCCAACCGCTCGGGCTGGCGCACCAGCGCGAAACCGCTCTCGTAGGGCACGTTGAGCCACTTGTGCGCGTCCGCCGCGACCGAGTCGGCCCGTTCCACCCCGGCGGTGAGGTGCGCGGTGCGCGGGGAGAGGGCGGCGAAGAGCCCGAATGCGCCGTCGACGTGCAGCCATGCGCCGTGCTGTTCGGCCAGCACGGCGAGATCTGTGAGCGGGTCGAAGTCGCCCGCGTTGGGCTCCCCGGCGGTGCCGAGTATCACCGCGGGTGCGCCGTCGAGGTCGCCAAGCCGGCGCCTCAACGCGTCCACGTCGATCCGGCCGACGTCGTCCCGGGTGAAGACCTCGACGGTGTCCCGTCCGTGCCCGAGCATCTGCAAAGCCTTGCGCGCACTCGGATGCACGTATCCGCCGCCGAGTACCGGCATCCGCGGCAATCCGGCGAGGCCGTTCGCAGTGGCGTCGACGCCATGCCGCTCGGCCCACCAGTGTGTGGCCAGTGCGAGCCCGGTGACGTTGGCGAAGGTTGCGCTCGCAGTGAGCGCACTACCCCATTCCTCCGGCAGCCCGACCAGGTCCCGTAACCAGTCCAGCACGACGGTCTCCGTCGCGTCGGCGAAACGGGACGACGCGCGAACGAAGGCGTTCTGGTCCAGCAGCGACACCGTCCAGTCCGCGGCCAACGCAGCTGGTGTCGAACCGCCGATGACGAAGTGGAAGAAACGCGGGCCCGCCGACGCCGTTGCGCTTGCGGTCCCGACCCGCAGCAGCTTCTCCACAGCGGCCAGCGTTCCTAAGCCCTGTTCCGGCAGGGCGCCGGCCAGATCACGGAGCAGCGGTTCGGCGGCGCTGTCCCAGACCAAACGGTCGGGAAGCGCGTCGAGGTAGGTCCCAGCCGCGTCGAGCACCTGCTGCAGCGCAGCGAGGGTCCTGTCCTGCTCACCCAACGGGTCACCCATGGCACCCCTCCGTGACGAATCCCGGCCCGGCCGACTCGCTCGCCGGGCACTTGTCACCGCCGGTCGTGTGGCAGGCACACCCTAGGCGCCGGCGCGGCTGGACGGCGACAAGGAGAAGAGGACCAGGCCGGTCCGTGCCAGGCCCAACACCCGTCCCAGCGGCAGCGCGAAGCCGATCCAGAACGCGAATTCGAAAAGGCAGCAGCACCAGCGCGAGCAGGGCGCCTGCTCGCTGCCGCCGCCACAGCAGCCACCCGGCGACGAGTTCCGCCACACAGACGAGCAGGAAATAGACCAGCAGCGGCACCGTGGTCACAATGCCGGCGTCCTCGAACGGCCCCCCGCCGTATGTCGGGAACCCCATGAAGGTCCAGACGTATCCGCGGTCCGCGAAGTACCAGATGCCGTAGACGCAGGACAAGCCAAACCCGAGGCCGAGCACCCAACTGAGCAGAGCCGCCACCCGCATCACGGCTGGCCGCGCAGTACACGGCGCTGGGTCGGTTCGGCGAACGCCTGCAGTGGGCGCACCGGCCCCTCCGGCTCGGTCAGGTCTTGCTGTCGGTAAGTCGCCCTCAGGATGTTGTGTCGTGGACTCCTCCGTGCGACTCCTGGGGCCTCTTGTTGTCGAATGCCGCGACGAAGACCTGCAACGGGTGGTCCGCCATCACGATCGCCTCCTCAGCAGCCCGCTCCGCCCTCGGGGCGGCACGCCACCGTAGGTGGACCAGGGTGCGGTCAACTGTCGGAGAACGCCTCGCGAAGTCGCTGCTCCTGATCCTCGCTGAGATCCGTTGAGATCAGCTCCATGGGCATTCCCACGAACTCCATCTTGAGCCTTCCCATCGCGGCGTGGCTGGACAACAGGAACAGCGCTGATGTACCGGGAACGACCTTGTCTTGCACCGAGCGGATGAAGTCGCGGTCAATCCCGGTGTCGGCCAGATGACCGCTCAGTGCCCCGATGCCCGCGCCCACTGCGGTGCCCAGCAGCGGGACGAAGAAGAGCAGCCCGAAGAGAAAACCCCAGAAGGCACCCCACCCAGCCCTTTCTCCGGTGACCTCGGTCAGGTGCCGCGTCCTCGGCTTCCTCTGATCCGGCGCCCAGCTGACGGTGGCGGCGTCGTGAATGTCGATGTCACCCTCCGCAGCCATGCGCAGGAGAATCGCTTCGGCCCGCTCGGCACCATCCGGGGTGTCGGACCGCCACACGGTAAGAGAAGCCATCACGAATCCCTCCTCGAGGTTCCTTGAGGAAGCTTCGGTCTCGCAGGTTGAGCATCGTGCCACTCCCGTCTCCCCGCGCCCAGGCGGATGCCGACGCGCTGGATCAAGCCGCTTGCGACGGTAAGAGGGGGTTGGGTAGGCGGTCCCCACCCAGGCTCGGGTGGGCTGGGCTGATCGCAGATCAGCCCAGAGTCATTCCTTCGACGGAGCCGGACGGCTCCGGATCGGGCAGCCGCATCATGCGGAACGAGTTGAACAAACCGACGAGACCAGCGAGAAGGGGGACGAGCAGTGCTACCTGCAGGGCAAGCGGTCTGGCGTCGGTGTTGATGCGGATGATTTCGTCCTGAATCTCCTCCGGCTGCTCGGCGAGCACCTCCTCGAGCTGCGTGTTGCTCATGACTTCCGCGTCGTCCTCCAGCGCCCGCGCGACGCGCTGCTGATCCTCCTGAGGAAGGATGGTGCTCGCGTCCGCCATGTTGGTGAAGGTGACGGAGAGCGTCGCGAGCATGATCGCGCCAGCGAACGCCAATCCGAACGACAGGCCGAACGACCCCGACGCCGAGTTCACGCCCGCGGCCTCGCTGACCCGCTCCTCCGAGATTGGACTCAGCGTGTAGTTGTTGAGCTGGGAAACCAACAGGCCGAGCCCCGACCCAGCAACCACCAACGGAACCACGAGCGGCCAGCCGGAGTCAGCCCGGGGCACGATCAGGATCAGCCCGGCAATGCCGATGACGAGGAGCAGGAATCCAGCCCGGACGATGCGGCTCGGGCTTCGCCGGCCGGATCGCTTCCCAGCCAGCATCGCCAGCGCGAACATGCTGAGCGAGAGCGGAGCGATGGACAGGCCCGCTCGCATCGCGTCGTACTCGAGAACCATCTGTAAATAGATCGGCAACGCGATCATCGTGCCGCCGAGGGCGATCTGCTGCAGCATCTGCTGGGTGATCCCCAGCCGAAAGAGCTTGGACCTGAACAGGTCCGGGTCGATCAGCGTGGGCAGGTGGTCACGTTTGCGCCGAGCAAGCCAGAAGACCAGACCGGTCAGGGCCGACGCGCCGACCGCAAGGATTGCGACTACGAACTCGCCGCCTTCCTGCCACACCAGAATGCCCAGCACGATGCCACCCATGCCTAGGACGGAGACGATCGCGCCCACGCCGTCCACAGCCCGAGGTCCTGTGTAGGGCGCGTCGCGGACCAGTCCGATTCCCGACAGAACGATCGCGATCACAGCCGCCTCGAGCAGAAACGCGACGCGCCACGACAGGTAGGTGGTGATAAAGCCACCGAGCAGGGGTCCGACTGCGGCGGCAATCGCGGCCGCGGCACCTACCAGGGCGTAGACCTTCTTCTGACCCGATCCCTCGAAGTTGCCGTGGATCAGCGACTGCATTGCGGGCAACAGGAGCGAAGCGCCCAGCCCGCCGATCACGGCCCAGAAAATGATGATTGCCGTCAGGCCCTGGGCAATGGTCATCGCGAGCGCGCCGACCGCGTAGCCGAGCAGACCGAGGACGTAGGCCCGTTTGCGGCCGAACAGGTCGCCGACCTTGCTACCGATCAAGATGAACGCCGCGGACACCAGCGCCTCGAGCGCGATCGCGGACTGGACACCGCTGACTGTCGTGTCGAGGTCCCGCACCACCGCGGAGATCGACACGTTCATCAATGACGTGTCCACCACGAGCACGAACATCGCCATCGCCAGCAGGATGGCCAGCCGTCGATTGATAGGTGCATCCCCAGGAGCGCTGGTGCTCGCATTCTCGGTCACGAGGATCGACCCTAGAGGCCGAGCAGCTTCGCCTTTGCCGCCGCGAACTCCTCGTCGGTGAGCACTCCCCGGTCCCGCATCTGCGACAGCCGCTCGATCTCCGCGCCGAGCGCATCGGCCCCCGGTGCGCCACCCGCCGGGGGCGGTTGCTGTTCGTACTCCTGCTGCTGCCAACGCTGCGCCTGCCGGCGCGACACCCGGTTAGACACCGCAGTCGCGGTTCCGGCGACCACAGCGGTCCGGGCCATGCCGCGAATAAGACCCATCGTCATTGCCCCCGATCAGCGCTCTGCTCGATGTCACGGCGAACCGCCGCCACAACCTCGGACCGGATGCGCGCCTGGTCGACGAGCTCGCCGCCGGCATTGCGCACCGCATCGACGAACGGGATCGCCCACACGTTCTCGATGACGACCACGGCGACAGAGCTCTCGGGCTCCAGCCCAGCCGCCACCTCGTCCACATCCTCGGCGTCGAGCAGCCCACCGCCGAGCTGCCCGTCGAGATCGACGAACGAAGGCTCGAGCGCGGGGCCAAGCCCGCCCAGCTCGATCGAGCCGACGGTGCCGTCCTCGTCCTTGTAGACGAACAGCAGATCGATGACCCGTACCAGCCCGCGCACCACCAGGTCGCGCAGCGCGGGACCGATCTCTCCCCGGAACTGGTTGCCCGGGAACTTGAGCAGGACCACGTCCACGGGTCCGGCTTCGACAGCTTCCATCGTGATGCCCTCCATGTCGACGAGTCCAGCTCCGATAGTGCTCGCGCCATGGGTGGCCCGGCCCCACCCCTGCGTGGGTGGATCCGGGCAGGAGCCAGGCCTCGAAGGGTCACCCGGCGTCGCCACTGGCCGGCGCAGGACTGCGTTGCCAAGAACGATCGCCACATCACCACCCGCTGCGGGGTGGTCCCAACCAGCCCGCATCTGCTCCACCATCGGCAACAAGTGCGGTGACGGCGAGAGACCTGGTCGATGCGATGGCCGATACAGCAGACAATGAGCCACGAACGCTTGTGGACTCCGACCTTGTAGAGTGCTTTGTCGTCGTTGTGCCGGATCTCGACTCACTTGCGGGCGTGGCGTCGGCGCTGGCCGACCTGGTCCGTGCCGAGACGATACGAGTGCTCGACCTCGTTGCGGTTGCGCGGGCGGACGACGCGACGGTCAAGGTGCTCGAGATTGAAGCCGTGCCCAGCCTCGCGGCACTGACCGAGGTCGAGGGGGAGGTCGGTGGGTTGCTCAGTGACCGCGACATCGACCGGGCATCCGTCGTCCTCGAACCGGGCACGGCAGCTCTACTCCTCGTCGCCGAAGATCGCTGGGCGCAGCCGATCTCCGTGGCGGCGCAACACGCGAGAGGCAGGATCGTCGCTGGAGAGCGCATTCCAGCCGCCCGGGTCGAAGCGGCCCTCTCCGGCGTGCCTCGAGCACCCCACTACGCGGAAGACAAGGAGGAAAAAGATGATGCGACGCGTTGGGACGGTCCGTAGCGACCACTCGGATCTGTTGACCCGTATTCCGTGGACGGCTCGCCGGGTCGAGACGAGCGGCGGGGTCCTGGTCGTCGACCCGGTCGAGCAGCTCAGGGAGCTTGTTGACTTGTACCGGCGAGGCCTGTTGTCGAAGGAAGAGTTCGGCTCTCAGCGGGCCAAGGTGCTGGGGCAATGACGCCGGTGACGTGGTCGATGTACTGCATCACCAAGCGCATACGCACGCTCAACCGAACAGGTGCCCAACCCCTCCACCGGATCTGCGACTGCGTCCGCCTGGGCTTGTTATCGCCCGCGTGATCTCGGCGGCCTCACCGCGGGATCGGACACCGAGCTTCCGGTAGATGACCTTGAGGTGGAACTTGAGCGTGTTCACCGAGAGATTGAGTTCGCCGGCGATCTCTCGAAGCGTGAGTCGGCTGGGCAGGAAACGCAGCACGTCGCGCTCCCGGTCGGTCAGCAACTCCGCCAGCTCGTGTTGGGCCGGCAGCCTGCCTTCGCGGCTGGATGACGCCCGCCGCAGCCGCTCCAGCCATGGCCTGGGCACGCGCCACGCGGCGTGCTCGATGACCTCGAGGATCTCGGGGTCCTCCGAGGCCACCGTTTGGAGGATCCCGACCGACGTGGCCCGATCGAGCGCAGCGATGGCGCACTTCGCCGCCTCCTCGCCGGACTCGACAGCACGTGCCCGGAGCAGCTCACGGACGACATCGTGCCGTGGGCTGCGAGGCACGGCCGCGTCCAGTGCGACAAGGGCAGCGGCACCCCTGCCCTCCGCGAGGTCCACACGAGCGGCGCTGACGCCAGTCCAGAAGGGGTCGCGGTCCTGCTCGGCCCAGTGGCGGGCCTGCTCGACGTCACCCTCGGAGAGTGCGAGTTGCGTGCCGACCCTGGCCAGCCACTCGTGTCCACCCGGTCCTGGACAGTCGCCTTCCACGAGCGCCTCTGCCTGGTCGAACGCCAGTCGAGCCTCGGCGAGTTCCCCTCCGTCAAGCCGCACCTGAGCCAGTTCCAGGGCGGCGAGAAGTCGGCAGTGCGGGACCGGCTCGACCGTCGCCGTGACCAGGGTGACGAGCTCGGCGGTGGCCCGCGGCCGGTCCCCTAATTCGCGGTGCGCGACGGCCTCGGCGATCGCAAGCTCGCTGCGAAGGATCGTCATGTTGGTGACCTCGGCCGAGCGCCGCACACCGGCTATGACGCGAAGAGCGTCGACCGGCCGACCTGCCAGCGCCTCCCCCAGGGCACGGATGCCTTCGAAGCCCAGCCGGCCCTCGGGGGCTCGGCTCAGTGCAAACTCCACCTCCCGTACCTCGCTGCTGGAGTCGTCCCAGCGCTCGGACAACGCAATGTCTCGAGCGACCATGGTCCAGCCGAAACGACCTAGCGGGTCGCGCAACCAGTCCTCGCCGAGCTCGGACAGCGCCCGGCGGGCCAGCTCCGCTCCTGCCGCCCAGTCTGCACGCATGGTCGCGGCGATCGACTGAAGCAGCGACAGCCGACCTCGCACGGTCTCTCCCGGACCGCTCGCCTGGCTGGCCCACCAGGTCAGCTGCTCCACGGTTTGCAGGAATCGATGGCGGTCGAGGAGCACGTGGCACCACGCATACTCCAGCATGGCCTCGAAGTCGGCGGCCGCCACGTGCGGGGGGATGCCGGCGATGACGCGGATGATCGTCGCCACCCGGCCACTGTCGTAGAGCTCGGCGCTCCGAGCGGCCAGGAGACGCAGCGCATCGCGTTGCCGTTCCGCGAGAAGCCAGTGCTCGAGGGCGAGAGGGATTTCGTCCGCCTCCTCGAACCATCTGGCTGCCCTGGCGTGGAGCTCGGCAAGGTGTCCCGGCGATCGCCTCGCCAGCTCCACGACCAGCGTCGAACGGATGAGCGAGTGCAGCTCGGACCAACCGGCCGTACCGAGTCGCGTGACGAACAGGCCGCGCGCCTCGGCCTGCAGCAGCAGCTCACCGGCGTCGTCCCGGCCGGTGAGGGCACTGGCAAGGCTTGGGTTGAGCCACTCCACCACGGAAACGTCAAGCAGAACCTCGACAAGCTCCGGTGCCTCACCGCCGAGCACCTCGTACATCACGTAGTCCGCGACCAGCAGGTCGTCCTCGATCGGCGGGCCGGCCAAGACGTCCCGAGCCCGGGTCGAGCGGGCGGCGTACGCGGCGAGCTGCAGACCCGCGGCCCATCCCGCGGCATGCGAGACGACCCCGTCGACCTGGTTGTCGGCCAGCGATGGGCTCAGGCGGGACAGCAGCTCGCGGGCCTCTCCCGGCGAGAACCTCAGCTCGGCGAAATGTACCTCGGCCAGCTGGCCCTGGGCCCGCAAGCGGTCGACGGGAAGTCGCGGCAGCCGCCGGGACAGCAGCACAACACGGAGGCATGAAGGCAGGTGCAGCAGGAACTGCTCAAGAGACGCAGTGACCGCGCCCTCCTCGTCGATGAGATGGACGTCGTCGACAATCAGCACGCCGGCGGGGCGGCCCGCACAGTCGAGATCGTCCAGCAGTGTCAACACGGCAGCCGCCAGAGCATCGGGCCGCGGGAGTAATCTCCGGGCCCGCCCGCCAGAACCTGGCACCAGCGTCTCGACCGCAGCGATCATGCCCGACCAGAACTGGACGGGGTCGCGATCCGTCTCGTCCAGCGACAACCACGCGGCTGGCGTCGCGGACTCGGCCGCCCAACCCGACAGCAGGGCCGTCTTCCCGGACCCGGCTGGTGCGGCGACCACGGTGAGGGGTGCCCGAACCGCGTCGTCCACCAGTTGGAGCAACCTCAGGCGGCGTACGTGGTGTTCCGGCGTTGCCGGAGTCCACAGCTTCGATTGGAGCAATGAGGATGCATGCATGTCGTTCAAGCTCCCTCGCGACACCACCGCGGAGGACCCGGACGGCAAGGCCGGCATCCTTACCCGCAAGAGTATCGTCACCTCCGGGCGCCCCACCCGTTCTCGGGTGGTGCCGGACCACCCTGCGACGCGCCACCGTCGAGTCATGGCCACGAGTCATCGGACCGAGCCGCGTCAGCGCCAGGCGTCGAAAACCGGGAGACCGGCGTCGGTGCCTTCCGTGTCAGCGCTGTCAGCCGAGCAGCTCGAACAGCTTCTGAGACTGATCAGGGGTGCCGACAGTGTCGAGCTGAAGCTGAGCGTGCCGGACACCGACCGCCGGTCTGCCGTCGCTTCCTTGGGAATGGACCCGCTCGAGGCACAGATCCGGCAGGTCGCGTTCTTCGACACGCCTGACCTGACACTCAACAATCACGGCGTTGTCGTTCGTGTAAGACGCGTCCAGCGCAAGCCGGGCGACTCCGTCGTCAAGCTACGACCGCTCGATCCCAGTCAACTACCCGCGGCGCTCCGCAAGTCTCCCGGTTTCTCGGTCGAGGTCGACGCCATGCCCAGCGGCTTCGTCTGCTCCGGCTCCATGAAGAGCGAGCGCGACGATGCGCAGGTCAAGGGGGTCCTGGCAGGCCGACAACCGGTGCGAAGGCTGTTCTCCAAGGGGCAGCGCGCGTTCTTCTCGGCGTACACCCCGGACGGCCTGGAGCTGGACAGTCTCGCGATGCTCGGGCCGATCACCGTTCTCAAGCTGAAATTCACCCCCGCCGACTTCGGCCGCCGCCTGGTAGCGGAGCTCTGGAACTACCCGGACGGGTCGCGAACCCTCGAGTTGTCGACCAAGTGCGAGCCGGCGGAGGCGTTCAACGTCGCTGCTCAGACCAGGGTCTTCCTCGCCGACCGAGGAATCGATCTCCACGCCGAGCAGCAGACCAAGACGCGATCCGCCCTCGAGTTCTTCGCGAACGAGATCAGTTCCGCCGCAGCTGACCGATGAGGCGGAGCTCGCACGTCATGCCGATCGAATGCTCACAGCAGCCAGAAAGCTAGGGCGCCCACGATGACAACAGCAACACACGCGCCCGCCACACCGGCCGAGACGTCGACGGAT
>Ga0126306_10002075_pt1 | contig 11156 bp, 13 predicted proteins | sample Plot27_FD_92592 | JGI IMG/M metagenome (GOLD analysis project Ga0126306, IMG submission 92592) | Serpentine soil microbial communities from UC McLaughlin Reserve, CA, USA - Plot27 | ecosystem: Environmental > Terrestrial > Soil > Grasslands | place: USA: UC McLaughlin Reserve, Lake County... | reverse complement strand
GGGCCAGGCCATGCTGGTCGAGCGTCTGAACTGATGCCATCCGGGGGCTCGCGCCCTCGGGGCCCGTTGATGCCTGGCCGGTTGCTCAGGCAGCGGCGACGGCGCGGCCCGGGGTGAAGTCCCCGATCAGCTCGGCCAGCCGCTCCGGCCGGTCCTCCGGCGAGAACGTGCGCGAGCCCTCGATCGGCTCGAACCGGGCGCCGGGGATCAGCTTCGCCAGGCGCTCGCCGTGCTCTGGCGGGAAGAAGCGGTCGTTCTCGGACCACGCGATCAGCGCCGGCCGGTTCCAGCTCGTCAGCTTCGCGGCGGCGTCGAGCGTCAGCGCGGGGTCGAAGCCGCCGAGCAGCTTGCGCACGTCGCGCCGAATCGGCCCGCGGGTGAGCACCGGCAGCACGTAGGAGTCCTCGGCCTCCCGGTCGATCGGGTCGTTCGTGAGCCAGCCGAACGCGATCGGCAGGCGCCGCAGCGGCCGTAGTCGCAGGGCGCCGAACGCCACCGGGATCGCACCTGGGATCCGGGCCGGCGCGAGCACGATGCGGAAGAAGCGGGGTGGGAAGTTCTCGAAGGCGTCGCACGAGGTGAGCACCAGGGCCCCGATCCGCTCCGGCCGGCGCGCGGCCACGATCTGGGTGAGGCCGCCGCCCGTGTCGTTGCCAACGATGGTCACGTCGGCGAGGTCGAGCGCCTCGATCGAATCGGCGAGCAGATTGGCGAGCGCGAGCGCGCTCAAGTCGGCCTGCTTCGGCATCGGCTCGAGATGCGAGCCGAGCGGCAGGTCGAGCGTCACACGCGTGTGGCCCTTGAGGCGGGGCACCACCTTGCGCCACAGGTTCGCGTTCACCAGCGCCCCGTGGACGAACACGATCGGTGGGCCCTCTCCCGTCACGTGCGCGCGCACCCGCCGGCCCCCGCCGAGGTCGAGCGTGCGGGCGAGACCGAGGGCGGGCGAACGCCAGTCTGCGCGGCTCATGAGGCTCCTTCCGAAGGCTTACATACAGACTGTATGTAACTAGCATACAACCTGTATGGCGAGGGGGGATGTGACCAGGCAGGACCTGACGCGGGCTGCGCGCGCGCTGTTCGCGGAGCGTGGTTACGCGGGCGTCGGCACCGAGGAGATCGTCGCTCGGGCGGGCGTCACGCGCGGCGCGCTGTACCACCACTTCGACGACAAGAAGGACCTCTTTCGCGTGGTGCACGAGGAGCTCGAGCAGGCGCTCGTGGCCGGGATCGGCGACCGGCTGGCCGGAATCGACGACCCCTGGGACGCCCTGGTCACCGGGGTCCGCGCGTTCCTCGACGCGTGCACCGACCCGGCCATGATCCGCATCGCCCTGCTCGACGCCCCCGCGGTGCTCGGCTGGGCGGAGTGGCGCGAGATCGACGCCCGCTACGGGCTCGGTCTGATCACCGGCGGCCTCCAGAACGCGATGGACCGGGGCGTGTTCACACCGCGCGAGGTGCAACCGCTGGCGCACCTCCTGATGGGTGCCCTGACCGAGGCCGCGATGGTGATCGCGAACGCAAGCGACCACGAGACCGCCCGCCGCGAGGTCGAGCCTCCGCTGGTGGCGTTGCTCGAGGGCCTACGGGAGTAGGACGATCTTGCCGAGCTTTCCGCCTGCCGCGAAGCGGTCGTAGGCCTGCTCGACCTCGTCGAGTGGGAACGTCGCCGCCACGGGGACGTGGAGCCGCCCGTCCGCGAAGAACGGCAGCACCTCCCTCTCGACACGCCGGGCGGCGGCAGCCTTCTCCTCCAGCGGGCGGTCGCGCAGGGCTGAACCCTGCAGGCGGGCTCGCTTCTGCATCACGGTGAGCAGGCTGATCTCCCCAACCGGACCCGTGCCCCCGATGCCGATCACCACGATCCGGCCCCAGAGCGCGAGCGACTTCAGGTTGTCCTCCAGGTTCCCCGCGCCGACCAGCTCGAGGATCACGTCGTACGGCCCGTGGTCCGCGAACCCCTCGGGGTCGATCGCCCGCGCGCCCAGCTGCTCAACGCCCCCGCGCAGCTCCTCGCGGCGAACCGTGGCCGTCACCCGGGCACCGGTCGCCGAACCGAGCTGCACCGCCGCGGTGCCCACCCCGCCGGCTCCGCCGTGCACGAGCAGGTGGTCACCCGGGCGCAGCCCGGCTTGGGTGAAGAGCGCATCGTGCGCGGTCGTGAACACCTCGGGGATGCCCCCTGCCTGGGGCCACTCGACGGCGTTCGGAATGGGCATCGCCGCGCGCTCGTGGACGACGGCGAGCTCGGCCTGGCCGCCTCCGCCCACGATCGCCATCACCCGGTCCCCCTCGCCGAAGCGCCGGGCGCCGGGGCCGAGTGAGACCACCTCCCCGGCCAGCTCGAGCCCGGGAATGTCCGGCGGCGAGCCGGGTGGCGCCGGGTAGGCGCCGCGGCGCTGCAGCATGTCCGCCCCGTTGATGCCGGCGGCGCGGACGCGCACCAGGAGCTCGCCCGAGCCCGGCTCGGGATCTGGTCGCTCCTCGACGACGAGTTCGCCGTCCCGCACGGTCGCAGCCTTCATCTGCGCGCAATCTATTGACGCGCCGCGTAAGCCGGTGTTGTCCTCGACGTTACTTAGGGTAAGAGAGCGCCGCGATGAAGGGACCTGCCCTCATACCGCGCGGTACCCGGCCGCCGCTCTGGCGGGAGGCTCGTCTCGGGCTCGAGGCAGCCGCGCTGCTGCGCGATCCGGTGCTTCGCGGCGCCGGCCTCGCGGACGGGCGGGGCCGGCCGGTGTTGCTGGTTCCGGGCTTCCTGGCGGGCGACGGCTCCCTGGCGCTGATGTCGAACTGGCTGAAGCGGGGCGGCTATCGCACCACCAGCGCCGGGATCCGCGCGAACGTCGACTGCTCCGCCGCCCTGATCGACCGGCTCGAGAAGCGGCTCGATCGGCTCGCGGAAGAGCAGGGCAAGCGGGCGGTCCTGATCGGGCAGAGCCGCGGCGGCGCCCTCGCCAAGGTCCTGGCCAGGCGCCGCCCGGAGCTGGTCAGCGGCATCGTGACCCTGGGGTCGCCGCAGACCGATCCGCTCGCGATCCACCCGCTGGTCCGTCTCCAGGTGGAGGCGGTCGGGCGGCTGGGCACGCTCGGAGCGCCGGGCCTCTTCAGGCGGTCCTGCCGCGACGGCGACTGCTGCGCCGACTTCCGGCAGCAGCTGGGCGAGCCGCTCCCGGCGCAGGTCGGATTCGTGGCGGTCTATTCGCGCACGGACGGCATCGTCGACTGGCGCGCCTGCCTGGACCCCAGCGCGGACGAGCACGTGGAAATCGGGTCCAGCCACTGCGGGATGGCGGTCAGCCCGGCTGCCTGGCGCGCCGTGGCAGGCGCGCTCGAACGCTTCGCCCGGGCGGAAGCGCGCCGTGCGCCGGCACGGACGGACGTGTCCGGCTCAGGGCACCAGGACCGCAGCGCCGCGTAGCGCCCCGCCGCGTATCCGCTCGAGCGCGACGTTGGCATCGTCGAGGGGGTGCGTCTCGACCTCGGTGCGCACCGGCACGCGCGGGGCAAGCGCGAGGAACTCCTCCCCGTCTGCCCGGGTGAGGTTGGCCACCGAGCGCAGCGTGCGCTCCTCCCACAGCAGCTCGTAGGGAAACGACGGGATGTCGCTCATGTGGATGCCACCGCAGACCACGGTGCCCCCCTTCGCCACCGCCCGCAGGGCGGCGGGGACGAGCTCGCCGGCTGGAGCGAAGATGAGCGCGGCGTCGAGCTCCTCGGGCGCTGGTCCGAGGGCGTCGCCCGCCCACTCGGCGCCGAGCTCCATCGCGAAGGCCTGCGCCGCGGTGTCGTCGGCCCTCGTGAAGGCGAAGACGCGGCGGCTCTGGTGGCGCGCGACCTGGCTGATGATGTGGGCAGCGGCGCCAAAGCCGTAGATGCCGAGGCGCTCCGCGTCGCCGGCGAGCCTCAGGGTCCGGTAGCCGATCAGCCCGGCGCACAGGAGCGGGGCCGCCTGGAGGTCGGGGTAGCCCTCCGGCAACGGGAAGCAGAAGCGCTCGTCGGCCACCGCGAGCGTGGCGTACCCCCCGTCGCGGTCGTAGCCCGTGAAGCGCGCGTGGTCGCAGAGGTTCTCGCGACCGGAGCGGCAGTAGCGGCAGTCACCGTCGGTCCAGCCGAGCCACGGCACGCCAACGCGCTCGCCCGCGGAGAACCGCTCGCCGCCAGACGCCACCCGCGCCACGATCTGGTGCCCCGGCACGAGCGGGAGCTTCGGCCTGTCGAGCTCGCCGTCCACGATGTGAAGGTCGGTGCGGCAGACGCCGCAGGCGGCCACCTCGAGCAGCACCTCCCCCGGCCCCGGCTCGGGGTCGCTCAGTTCGGCCGGGCGCAGCGGAGACCGTGCCGCATCGAGGACCATGGCGCGCACGGCCGGAAGGCTACGCGGCCGCATACCCTTGGCGTATGGCTCGACCGCTCGTCGATCCGCCCTGGCTGCGCGAGCATCTCGGCGAGCCGGGCCTCGTGGTCGTCGACTGCCGCTTTGTGCTCGGAGACCCCTCAGCCGGCGAGCGCGGCTGGCTCGAGGAGCACGTCCCTGGCGCCTCGTTCGTCGACGTGGACCAGGATCTGGCCGCCGAGCCGGGTGCGGGCGGGCGCCACCCGCTGCCTGAGCCGGAGCGGTTCGAGGCGGCGGCCCAGCGCGCCGCGATCGGGCGCCACACGCAGGTGGTCGCCTACGACGAGGCCGGGGAAGGAGGGGCCGCGCGGCTCTGGTGGCTCCTGCGGCATTTCGGCCACCAGGCCGTGGCGGTGCTGGACGGGGGGCTCCGTGCCTGGCGCAAGCACGGCGGCCGGCTCGACGAGGGCCGGACCGAGCCCGCCCCCGGCGATTTCAAGGTGGGCGGACCCGCCGAGGAGGACTCGATGGGCGCGTCGGACATCCAGGCGCAGGCTCCGCGCCTGCTCGACGCCCGCGCGCCGAAGCGCTTTCGCGGCGAGACCGAGCCGATCGACCCGGTGGCCGGTCACATCCCTGGGGCGCGGAACGTGCCGTTCGCCGAGGTGGCACCCGATGGGCGCTTCCTCGAGCCCGCCGCGCTGCGGGAGCGGCTCGGCGACGAGCCGTTCGTGGCCTATTGCGGCTCCGGCGTGACGGCCTGCACGCTGCTGCTGGCAGCGGAGCTGGCCGACGTGCCCGCGCGCCTCTACCCGGGGTCCTGGAGCGAGTGGTCGCGGCGCGGGCTGCCGGTTCAGACCGGCGACTAGGGCGTATCCGCCTTCCACCAGGTTGCCTGCTCCACGGCGAGGCGCAGGAGCGGGCCGGGCGGGTGCTCGTCGCCGTACTGTTCGTACTTCGCCGCGAGCGCGTCGAGCGCACCAGGTGCGTCCGCGGCCGCGTGCACGGTCACGGTGCCGCGGAGCTCGACCCACGCCAGTCGGGACCAGTCGTCGTCGTAGCGGTCCACGAGCACGGCGGCTTCCGGGCGCCGCCTCAGCCGCCGCACCCGGGCCGGCTCGGCGCGGCGCTTCGGCTTCTGATCGATCGCGCTCCAGATCGCCCCGTCGAACCGCGCGAACGTGACCGGCAGCACTCGCGGCAGGTCCCGCTCGTCCCGAAAAGCGAGCCGAGCCACACGCGAGGTTGCGATCAGCTCGGCTGCCCACTCCGGAAGGCCCTCTAGCGTCACGGAGCGAGCGTAGACCAGCGCTTCCGTCCACAGCCCGCGCCACGATTCCGCTCAGGATGCCCTCGACCAAGCTCATGATCGGCGGAGCCGCGGCCACCGCCGCCGTCGGAATCCGCGTGGCGCGCTCGCTCTACGGCCGCTGGCGCGTACTGCCCGAGGCGGACCGGCGCCGCATCGAACGTCGCGCCGAGGACCTCAAGGCGAAGGCGCTTGATGCGCGGGGTGCCCCCGACCGCCAGCGCGCGGGCGCGGACCTGCGCGCGGCCAGCGAGAGCTTCGCCGCCGCGCTCGTGGAAACCGCCGAAGCCGACCCCCAGATCGGCACCGACGAGGTCCGCGCGTTGCGCGAGGAGCTGCGGCGCGAGCTGGAGCGGCTCGTGAGCGCCGACATTAAGGCTTCGCGAACTCGTCGCGAGCAGGCATCCCCACCTGGGTAGCATTTGGCGCTTCCTCCCGGGAAGCCCACCTCGCCGTGAACTCCTCCGACTCCGCCCAACTCTCGGGGCCGTCGTCGCGCCCGGCGGCAGCCACGCTCGAGTTTCGCCAGGCCACGAAGGTCTACCCAGGCCAATCGGAGCCCGCGGTGGACGGCCTTACCCTGGAGGTCCCCTCCGGCGAGATCTGCGTGCTGGTCGGACCCTCCGGCTGCGGGAAGACCACCGCGATGCGGATGGTCAACCGCATGATCGACATCACGAGCGGTGACATCCTGCTCGACGGGCGCAGCGTCAAGGAGCGCCGCCCCGCCGAGCTGCGCCGGGAGATCGGCTACGCGATCCAGCAGATCGGGCTGTTCCCGCATCTGAGCGTGGCCGACAACATCGCGACCGTGCCGCGCCTGCTCGGATGGGGCAGGGCACGCATCCGCGCGCGGGTGGACGAGCTGCTCAAGCTCGTCAGCCTCGATCCCCACGAGACGCGGGACCGCTACCCGGCACAGCTGTCGGGCGGCCAGCGCCAGCGGATCGGCGTGGCCCGGGCGCTCGCCGTCGACCCGCCGCTGATGCTCATGGACGAGCCGTTCGGGGCGATCGACCCGATCAACCGCGAGCGCCTTCAGAACGAGTTCCTGCGGCTTCAGCGCGAGATCCGCAAGACCATCGTGTTCGTGACCCACGACATCGACGAGGCGATCAAGATCGGCGACCGCATCGCGATCATGCAGCGAGGCGGGAAGCTTGCCCAGTACGCGCCGCCCGCCGAGCTCCTGATGTACCCGCAGGGCAAGTTCGTGGAGGACTTCGTCGGGGCCGATCGTGCACTGAAGCGGCTCGCCCTGCAGCGAGTGCGGGACGTGGACCTGTGGAAGGCGCCGCTCGTGCGGGTGGGGGAGCCGGTGCGCGAGGCCCGCGCCAAGCTGGCTGACAGCGAGGTCCCCTACTGCCTCCTGATCGACGAGAACGGCCGTCCGCTCGGCTGGCTGTCCGAGAAGGGCATGCAGGGCGAGCGCGTGGAGCCGGAGCTTCGCTCCAAGGCCGAGCCGGTGCTCGAGCTCGACGACGTGTTGCGCGACGCCCTGTCGGACCTGCTCCAGGAGGAGGCCCAGTACGGCCCCGTGGTAGACCACCGCGGGCAGGTGGCCGGCGTGCTCTCGATCGAGATGCTCGCGCATGCCCTGCGAACCGATCCCGAAGAGGTCCCGAGCGGGGCCGACGCGGCGGCGTGATGTTCCAGCTGGCCCAGCTCCAGATCCGGAAGGACCCCACCGAGAGCTGCGAGGCCGACAACGGCTTCTGCCCCGACTGGATCGCGGACAACTTCGATCGGTACGTGGACCCCTTCTTCCAGCACCTCTACCTCACGGTGATCGCCATGGCCGTCGGCTTCGTCATCTCGTTCGCGCTCGCGATCGTGGCGTACCGCCGCCGCTGGCTGATCAATCCCGTCACCCAGGTCACGGGGATCCTCTACACGGTGCCGAGCGTGGCGGCCTTCTTCCTGCTGCTCCCGATCACGGGCCGCGGCAACACCACGGCGCTGATCGCCCTCGTGGCGTACGTGCTCCTGATCATCTTCCGCAACATCCTCACCGGGCTCGACAACGTGCCGGAGGAGACGAAGGACGCCGGGCGCGGCATGGGTCTGACCGACAGGCAGCTGCTGTGGCGCGTGGAGCTGCCGCTCGCCCTCCCGGAGATCATGGCCGGCCTGCGCATCGCCGCGACGACCACGGTGGGGCTCGCCACGCTCGCCTTCTTCGCGGGCGCGGGCGGCCTCGGCGAGCAGATCTTCGCCGACATCACCTTCAAGTCCAACGTGATCGTGGCCGGCGGCCTCGCCGTCCTGCTGGCGGCCGTTCTCGACGGCCTGATCCTGCTCGTGCAGCGCCTGATCACCCCATGGACCCGGGCGGTGGCGGCACGGTGAGCACCTGGATCGCGGCGCTCGGGCAGTTCGGCGACGCCATCGACTTCATCTTCGACGAGCGCGAGTCTCCCGCCGGAGGCGCCCAGGTGGGCGGGCTGGCCGAGACCTGGGAGCTCATGTGGCAGCACCTGAAGCTGTCCGGTGTCTCCATCGCGATTGCCTGCGGGATCTCGGTGCCGCTCGGGCTCTGGCTGGGACACATCGGCAAGGGCGGCTTCCTCGCCATCAACGCGTCGAACGTGGGCCGGGCCGTGCCGAGCCTCGCCCTGATCGCCTTCTTCGTCGCCTACATCGGGGTCGGCTTCACGAACCTGATGCTGGCGCTCGTGCTGCTCGCGATCCCGCCCATCCTCACGAACGCCTACACCGGCGTGCGGCAGGTGGACAGGGACACGGTCGACGCGGCGCGGGGGATGGGCATGACCGGCGCGCAGATCGTGCGGCGGGTGGAGCTGCCACTGGCCCTGCCCCTGATCTTCGGCGGCATCCGGATCTCCGCGGTGAACGTGGTCGCCACGGCCACGATCGCCCCGCTCGCCGGCGTGATCACGCTCGGCGATCCGATCATCAACGTGAACACGTACGGCGACGAGGGGAGGCTCGCGGCGGCCATCGTCGTGGCCCTGCTCGCAGTCGTGACCGAGGTTTCGCTGGGGGCGGTGCAACGCGCCGTGACCCCGCGCGGCCTGAAGCTCGAGAGAAGGGAAGCAACCACATGAGAACGCACCGCTGGCTCATGCTGCTGATGCTCGTCGTGGCCGCGCTTGCGCTCGCCGCCTGCGGAGACGACGACGAGGACGAAGGCGGCAGCGGCGGGACCACCACGGAGGAGACGGCGTCGTCGGGCATCCAGAAGGACGACGCGAACGCCTCCACCTCGATCACGGTTGGCTCGAAGAACTTCACCGAGCAGAAGGTCCTCGGGGAGATCTATGCCCAGGCGCTTGCGGCGGCCGGCTACAAGGTGGACACCCAGCTCAACCTCGGCGACGAGAAGACCGCGCTCAAGGCCATCGAGGGCGGTGACATCGACGCCTATCCGGAGTACACGGGCACCGCGCTGCTGTCGTTCTTCGGAGCCAAGGCGGACGCGCTGCCGAAGGATCCGCAGCAGGCCTACGAGCAGGCCAAGGAGGGCTTCGCCGAGAAGAACCTCACCGCGTTCCCACCCACGCCGTTCACGAGCTCGAACGAGGTGGCGGTGACGAAGGAGACGGCGGACAAGTACGGCCTGACGAAGATCTCGGATCTGGCGAAGGTGGACGACAAGCTCACCCTGTACGGCTCACCCGAGTGCCGCCAGCGGCTCGACTGCCTGCTTGGACTCGAGCAGGTCTACGGGCTGAAGTTCAAGAAGTTCACGTCCGTGGACATCGCGCTCCGCCACGAGGTGCTCACCAAGGGGCAGGCCGACGTGTCGATCGTGTTCACCACGGACCCGCAGATCAAGCGCGAGGGCGAGGTGCTGCTCGAGGACGACAAGGGCATGTTCCCGCCCTACAACTCGACCCTCGTCGTGCGCAACGACATCGCCGAGAAGGGCGGCGCCGAGCTCGAGGACGTGGTGACCAAGGTGAACGAGGGTCTGACCGACGAGGCGATGCAGGAGCTGAACGCCCGTGTGGACCTCGACAAGAAGACCCCGGAGCAGGTGGCCGGCGAGTACCTGTCGGAGACAGGTCTGGTGCAGTAGTAGGGGTGGACGAACCGCTGCGCACCCGGCCGAGCCGGGCGCTTGCGCCAAGCCAACCACTGCGATGGGAACATGGCGCGCTGGTCGTGCTCGACCAGCGCGCCCTTCCCGCGGAGGAGACCTGGATCCGCTGCGACTCCCCGGCGGCGGTGGCCGACTGCATCCGCACGATGGCCGTGCGGGGAGCGCCCGCAATCGGAATCGCCGCCGCCTACGGGCTCGCGCTCGCGCCGGACCACGAGCGCCACGGCGCCGCCGATCTGCTGCGTGCCACGCGACCGACTGCGGTGAACCTGGCGTGGGCGATCGACCAGGTGCTCGAAGCGCCCGACCCGCTGGCCCGCGCCCGCGAGCTGCACGCTGACCAGGAGGCCGCCGATCGGCGCCTCGCCGAGCTCGGCGCCGAGCGCTTCGCCGAGCACGACCGTGCGCTCACGCACTGCAACGCCGGTGCACTCGCCACCGCCGGCTTCGGGACCGCCGGCGGCGTGCTGCAAGCGGCCTGGGAGCGGGGCTGCCTGTCGCAGGTCTGGGTGGACGAGACGCGCCCGCTCCTCCAGGGCGCCCGCCTGACCGCCTACGAGCTGGAGCGCGCCGGCATCCCCTTCCGCCTCGTGACGGACTCCAGCGCCGGAACGTTGATGGCGCGGGGCCTCGTGGACCGGGTGGTGGTGGGCGCCGATCGGATCGCCGCGAACGGCGACGTGGCGAACAAGGTCGGTACCTATCCCCTCGCCGTGCTCGCGGCCCGCCATGGCCTGCCGTTTCTCGTGGCCGCCCCGGTCTCGACGATCGATCCCGAGACGCCACGCGGCGAGGACATCCCGATCGAGGAGCGCGACCCGGGCGAGGTGAGCGCGGGGCTCCCCGCCGTGAACTTCGCATTCGACGTGACGCCCGCCGAGCTCGTGACGGCGATCGTGACCGAGGCCGGCGTGCTCGAACCGCCCTACGAGGAGGCGATCGCCCGTGTCGCCCGCCGCTGAGATCGTCGAGGCGGCGCGCGAGATGCTGCGGCTCGGGCTCGTGGCCGGCACGTCCGGCAATGTGAGCGCGCGCGAGGGGGACCGAGTCCACATCACGCCGAGCGGGCTGCCGTACGGGGAGATGACGGAGGCCGACCTCGTCACGCTCGGACTGGACGGATCGGTGATTGCAGGCGGGCGAGAGCCGTCGAGCGAGCGCCGGGTGCACCTGGCCGTGTACGCGGCCCGTCCGGACGCCGGAGCGCTGGTGCACAGCCACAGCGCCCACGCCACCGCCTGGAGCTTCCTCGACGTGCCGCTCGACACCGGCACCGAAGAGCTCGAGCACGCGGCCGGCGGCGCGGTGCTCACGGCCCGGTTCTCTCCGACCGGCTCTGACGAGATCGCGACCGCGGCCGTGGAGGCGCTGGGCGACCGGCGCGCCGTCCTGCTTGGCCGCCACGGCGTGCTCGCCGTGGGTGAGTCACCAGCCCGCGCGCT
>Ga0126306_10002074_pt1 | contig 11159 bp, 10 predicted proteins | sample Plot27_FD_92592 | JGI IMG/M metagenome (GOLD analysis project Ga0126306, IMG submission 92592) | Serpentine soil microbial communities from UC McLaughlin Reserve, CA, USA - Plot27 | ecosystem: Environmental > Terrestrial > Soil > Grasslands | place: USA: UC McLaughlin Reserve, Lake County... | reverse complement strand
GGATCACGCCGTGCTGCAGCTGTCGGTTGCGCTGCTCGGGGAGTTCCAGCTTGGGGTCGTCGAGGTCCTGGACCTCGACGCTGCCAGGTCCGGTGTACACCACACCGCGGTTGTCGCCGGCCAAGGGGCATCCCTCCTGTTCGAGAGGTCGTCCGGTCCCTAAGCCCCTACCCACTAGGGAGACCCGGACACTAAAGCAAGCAGCGACGAGACGGGCGATTGCCACCTCCCGGCCGTGACGGCCGCGACGGCGGCCAGCAGGACCAGCACCTCCCCCAGCTGCTGGACGGCGCCGAGCACGTCCCCGGAGATCCCGCCGAGGCGCCGGACGGCCAGGCGGCCGAGCAGGAGGGCGGCCAGGGCGGTGGCCGCGGCCGCCCACAGCGCCACCGCCCCCAGCAGGGCCAGGGCGACGGCCAGGCCGGCGGCGGCCCCGGCCAGGGCCCGGCGGCGGCTCAGGGCCAGGGCGTAGCTGGCCCCGAGCCCGGTCTCGCCGGCCACCGGCAGGGCGGTCATGGCGGCCACGGCGGCGGCCCGGCTGAGGGCGTGGGCGGCCGGCAGGGCGGCCAGGGCGGCCGCCGGGGCCAGGGCGGCCACCGCCGCCACCCGCAGCAGCAGGCTGGCCGCCACCGCCAGGACCCCGAAGGTGCCGAGGCGCGGGTCCTTGAGGATGCGGGTGGTGCTCTCCCGGTCATGATGACCCATGAAGGCGTCGGCGGTGTCGCCCAGGCCGTCCTCGTGGAACGCCCCGGTCAGGCAGATCCCGGCCACCACGGCCAGGGTCGCGGCCGGCAGCGGCGGCAGGGCCAGCCGGGCGCCGCCGTAGACGGCCGCCACCGCCAGCCCGACCCCGGCCCCGACGACCGGGAACCAGGGGACGGACCCGGCCAGCTCCTCCGGCCGCCGCGCCCCGGTCCCGGTCGGCACCCGGGTCAGGAACGACACCGCCCCCAGCAGCCCCTTCACCGGCGCTCCTCGGGCCTGTGGACAGCCGGATTCTCCAGTTCCGGCGTTGGGCTACCCTCCCGGTTGGGGCCCCCGCGACCGGGGGGTTGAGGTCCGGCGCGGCCGGGGTCGGCGCGCCCGGGGTCGGCGCGGCCGGGGTCGGCGCGCCCGGGGTCGGCGCGGCCGGGGTCGGCGCGCCCGGGGTCAGGGACGGGGAGGCCCCACTCGGCGAAGGTGGCGACCTCGGTGACGGCGGCCGCGGCCAGGCGCAGCAGGGGCACGGCGGCCAGGGCGCCGCTGGCCTCGCCCAGGCGCATGCCCAGGTCGAGCAGGGGCGACATGCCGAGGCGCTCCAGCAGGGCCTGGTGGCCGGGCTCGGCCGAGCGGTGCCCGGCGACCGCGTTGGCCAGGGCGCCGGAATGCAGCTCGGCCAGCGGCGCGACCGCGGCGGTGACCACGAAGCCGTCCAGGACCAGGGGCAGCCGGCGCAGCCGGGCCTCCAGGGCTGCCCCGGCCAGGGCGGCCAGCTCGGCCCCGCCGGCCTGGCGCAGGGCCTCCATGGGCGAGGCGGCCCCGACCCGCCGCCGGGCGGCCTCGACCGCGGCCCGCTTGCGGGCCAGGCCGGCGTCGTCCACGCCGGTGCCGCGGCCGGTGCTGGCCTCGGCCGAGCGGCCGAGCAGGATGGCGGTGACGGCGGCGGCCGCGGTGGTGTTGCCGATGCCCATTTCCCCCAGGACCAGCAGGTCGGCGTCGAGGGCGGCCACGGCGTCGCGGCCGGCCTGGAGGCAGGCCCGGAAGCGGGCCGGGTCGAGGGCGGGCTCGCGGGTCAGGTCGCCGGTCGGGTCGCCGATGCCGACGTCGACGACCTCAAGGGTGGCGCCCACCTGCCGGGCCAGGGCGCAGGCGGTGGCCACGCCCTCGCGCAGGGCCTTGGCCATGGCCGCGGTCACCTCGGCCGGGTAGGCGCTGACCCCGGCGGCCGCGACCCCGTGGTCGGCCGCGAACACCACCGCGGCCGGGCGGCGCACCGCCGGCCGCTCGCTCCCCTGCCAGGCGGCCAGCCAGGCGGCCAGCTCGTCCAGCCGGGCCAGGGCCCCGGCCGGGCGCAGCACCTCCCGGGCCCGCTCGGCCACGGCGGCGGCCGCCGCCTCGTCGGGCCCGGGCGCCCCGGCCAGCAGGTGCGCGACCTGCCGGTCGAGGCCGCCGAGGGCGCGGCCGGTCACGGGCGTCGACCGGCGGGCGGGCGCAGCGGCGCCGGCCCGAGCACGTCCAGCGGGTCGGCCAGGGCCACGGCCCGACCCGCGACCAGCAGCAGGGACTGGTCGGCGGCGGCCGCCCAGATGGCGTTGACCTGGCCGAGCAGGTCGCGGTAGCGGCGGGAGAGGGCGTCGGCGGGGACGATGCCGGCGCCGACCTCGTTGCTGACCGCCACCGTGGGCGCCGCCCGGGCCGCGGCCGCGGCCGCGGCCGACCGGGCCCGCTCTTCGACCTGCGCGTCGGTCAGGCCCTTCTCGAGCAGGTTGGACACCCACAGGGTGAGGCAGTCGACCAGCGCGCAGGCATCGGCGGGGACGCCGGCCAGGGCCGCCTCCAGCTCCAGCGGCTCCTCCACCGTCGGCCAGCCGGCCGGCCGGGCGGCCCGGTGGCGGCGGACCCGCTCGGCCATCTCGGCGTCCCTGGCCTCGCCGGTGACCACCACCGTGACCGGGCCGCCCCAGCGGCCGGCCAGCTGCTGGGCCAGGGCCGACTTGCCGCTGCGGGCCCCGCCGAGCAGCAGGGTCAGGGCCATCAGTAGTCGATCCCCCGCCGCGCCCCCACGCCGCTGTCGTAGGCGTGGCGCAGCTTGCGCATCTCGGTGACGGTGTCGGCCACCTCGACCAGCTCGGCCGGGGCGTCGCGGCCGGTGGCGACCACGTTGACCTCCGGCGCGCGCCCGCGGATGGCCGCGGCCACCTCGGCCGGGTCGATCCAGCCCCAGTTCATCGGGTAGGTGACCTCGTCCAGGACGACCAGCTGGTAGTCGCCCGAGGCCAGCACCTTCCGGGCCGCCGCCCAGGCGGCCACCGCCTTGGCCTGGCTGGCCTCCAGGTCCTCGGAGTCCCAGGTGAAGCCGTCCCCCAGCGGGTTCCAGTCCACCCCGAGGCGGCGGCCCAGCTCCTCCTCCCCGGTCCGCCAGCGGCCCGACTTGAGGAACTGGATGACGCACACCTTCCAGCCGCGGGCCACCGCCCGCACCACCACCCCGAACGCGGCCGTCGACTTGCCCTTGCCGTCGCCGGTGTTGACCAGCACCAGCGAGGGCGCCCGGCGCCGGCCCGGCCGCTCCGGCGGGGTCGTGGGAGGCTGCTGGGTCATGCGCTCACCTGCTTTCCGGTCGCGGTATCGACCGGGGGGCTAGGCTTGAGCCCCCCGGACCCCCTCACCGGGACCACCACGATCCCGCCGCCGGGATCCTCCAGCACCCGCACCGAGGCCGCGTAGTGGCGGGCGATGACCCGCTCGGTGAGGACCTGGCGGGCCGGGCCGGCGGCCGCCACCCGGCCGCCGTCGAGCAGGACCAGCTGGTCGGCGAACTGGCCGGCCAGGGTCAGGTCGTGCATGGCGCTGACCACGGTCAGGTCGAGGTCCCGGCGGAGGGTGTCGACCAGCTCCAGCACCTGCTGCTGGTGGCCGACGTCGAGGCCGGTGGTGGGCTCGTCCAGCAGCAGCACCGGCGCCTGCTGGGCCAGGGCCCGGGCCAGCACGGCCCGCTGGCGCTCGCCGCCGCTGAGCGAGTCGAGCCGCCGGCCGGCGAAGGCGCCCAGGTCCAGGTGGTCCAGGACCCGGGCCACGATCTCGAGGTCGCGGCGGGTCTCGGTGGCCAGGTAGGGGATGTAGGGGGTGCGGCCCAGCAGGGCGTAGTCGCCCACGGTCATGCCGGCCGGCACGGCCGGGGTCTGAGGGACCAGGGCGATGCGCCGGGCCAGCTCGCGGCGGGACAGGCTGCCCGGGGGGGCGTCGCCAATGCGGACCTGGCCGCGGTGGGGCAGCAGCCCGGCCACCGTCCGCAGCAGGGTGGTCTTGCCCGACCCGTTGGGCCCGATCAGGGCCACCCGGGACCCACCGGGGACGATCAGGTCCAGGTCGCGAAGCACCGGCCGCCCGTCGAGGGCCACCGACACCCCGTGCAGCTCGATCCCGGTCATGGCACCCTCCGGGTGGTCCGCAGGACCAGGGCGAAGAAGGGCGCCCCGACGAAGGCCGTGACCACCCCGATGGGCAGCTCGGCGGGGGCGGTGACGGTGCGGGCGGCCAGGTCGGCCAGGATCAGGAAGGCCGCCCCGGCGACCAGGCTGAGCGGGGCCAGCAGCCGGTGGGAGGTGCCGACGAGCAGCCGGACGGTGTGGGGGACGACGATGCCGACGAACCCGATCAGGCCGCTGACCGCGACCGCGGCCGCGGTCGCCAGGGTGGCGGCCACGACCACCACCAGCCGCACCCGGGCCGCCCGCAGGCCCAGGCTGGAGGCCTCGTCGTCGCCGACGGCGAGCACGTCCAGCAGCCGCCGGTGGAGCAGGATGACGACGGCGCCGACCACCGCGTACGGCGCCATCAGGGCGACCTCGCGCCAGCCGGCGGTGGTCAGGCGGCCCAGGATCCAGCCGTACACCTCGCGCAGGGTCTCCGACTCCCGCTGCTGCACGTAGGTCTGGATGGCGGTGAGGAAGGCGGCCACCGCGACCCCGGACAGGATCAGGGCGGTGGCCGTCCTGGTCCCGCTCGACCGCCCCAGGGCGTAGGCGGCCGCCACCCCGCCGACCGCCCCAGCGAACGCGGCCAGCGGCAGCAGGTCGACCGGCCAGCCAGAGGTCTCGGGGCCGTAGGCGATGGCCAGGGTGGCCCCCAGCCCGGCCCCGGCGGCCGCGCCCAGCAGGTAGGGGTCGGCCAGGGGGTTGCGGAACACGCCCTGGTAGGCGACCCCGGCCACGGCCAGCATGGCCCCGACCAGCCCGCCCAGCACCACCCGGGGCAGCCGCAGCTCCCATAGGATGGCCGCCTCCTGCTGCGACAGCCCCGAGGTGGTGTGGACCAGCGGCAAACGGCCGGCCAGCTCGGCCAGGACGGCCCCGGGGTCGAGCCGGACCGGCCCGACCAGGACGGCCAGCAGGGCCGCCCCGGCCAGGCCGGCGCAGGCGACCAGCAGCGGGCCGGCCCGCAGCCGGGCCGGGGCGACGATCACGACCGGACCGCCTCCAGGGACTCGACCTTGGCCGCCACGGTCTTCAGGAAGTCGACCACCCGCGGGCCCCAGCGGGAGGCGACGTCGTCGTCGAGCTCGACCACGCCGCCCGACCTGACCGCGGTCAGCTGCTCCCAGCCGTCCCGGGCCGCGACCGTGCTGGCGCTCTGGCCGCAGCACTTGGTGTCGGCCAGGAAGATCAGGTCGGGGTCGGCCTTGACGACGTACTCGGCCGACAGCTGCGGGTAGCCGGTGCCCTCCTTGTCGGCCGCGTCGGCGATGTTCTCCATGCCGAGCTGCTTGTAGAGCTGGCCGATGAAGGTGCTGGAGGTGGCCGTGTAGAGGTTCTTGTCCAGCTCGTGGTAGTAGGTCAGCGGGCGCTCGGGCCGGGAGCCGACGGTGATCTTCTGGATCTCGGCCCGCATCGATTCGGTGAGCCGGCCGGCCTCGGCCAGATGGCCGGTGGCCCGGCCGAGCTGGTCGAGCTGAGCGTAGGTGTCGTCGAGGCCCTTGGCCGCCGGCTGGGCCAGGGCCGGGATGCCGAGCTTGCCCAGGCCGGCGGCCAGGTCGCCGGGGTCGTCGGAGTAGACGACCAGGTCGGGCTTGTAGCCGGCGATGGCCTCGAGGTTGGGCTCGTAGGCCGACAGGTCGGTGGTGGGCGCCTCCTTGGGGTAGTTGGAGTTGCTGTCGGTGGCCGTGACCTGCCCGCCGGCGCCGATGGCGAACAGCATCTCGGTGGCCGTCGGGGACATGGACACGATCCGCTGCGGCTGCCGCTCGAGGGTCAGCTTGCCGCCCGGGGTGTCGAGGGTGACCGGGAAGGTGGCCGCCTGGCCGGCCGGCGCGGCCGCGCCGGAGGTGGAGCCGTCCTGCCCGCAGCCGGCGGCCACCAGGGCCAGGACCAGCAGCGTCAGGGGTAGAAGGGATCTCCTCACGCATCCTCCTCTCGGTCGGAGGATGCGAGGCCTATGGGAATCCGAGGCACAACCCGCCCTTCCTCCGAGGACTGAGCTTGCGGCCACGGAGGCAGGCGACCTGGCTCGTCCCCGCCGGGAAGGGGCGGGGCCTCACAGTTGCGGGACAGCGCCGGGTTCGCACCGGACTTCGCTGGTCCCCGTGGCGCCCGGCGGAGGCGCCGGGCAGGCCGAGTATATGACAGACTCCGGCCATGACAGGTGCGACAAGACGGACGCTCGACTCTATTCTGGATGCGATGCTGGACGCGTTCCCGTCATCGGGTCGCGAGCTGGGTCTGCGCGCCTACGAGGGGCGGGTCGACGACCTCTCCCCCGCCGGCCTGCGCCGGCGGGCCGCCGAGCGCCGCCGCCACCTGGCCGAGCTGGCCGCCCTGGACGCCGCCGCCGGCCAGCAGGCGGCCGACCGCGACCATCTCGCCCTGGTCCTGGCCGAGGAGGAGCTGCTGCTGGCCCGGCGCGAGCTGGCCCGGCGCGACCCGCTGTGGGCGGGCCGGGTGCTGGGGGTGACCTCCTATCTGGAGGGCCCGGCGGCGACCGCGGCCGAGCGGGCCGAGGGTCTGCGCCGGCACCTGGAGCACATCCCCGACGCCCTGGCGGGGCTGGCCGCCGGCCTGGAGGAGGTGCCGGCGGCCTTCCAGGAGGCGGCCGCCGACGTGTTGCCCGGCTACGCCAGCTTCTACCGGACCGAGGTCGCCGCCCTGGCCGGGGCCGAGGTGGCCGAGTGGGCCGCGGCCGCGGTCGAGCGCTACGGGGCCGCGGTGGCCGCGCTGGACGGGCCGCCGCTGGAGCCGTGGGGGCCGGCCGACTTCGCCGAGCTGGTGCGGGTGCGCACCGGCACCGCCCTCGACCCGGCGCGGCTGCTGGCCCGGGGCCGGGCCGAGGCCGACCGGCAGCTGGCCGCCCAGCGGGAGGCGGCCGCCCGGGCCGGCGGCACCCCGGCCGAGGTCCGGGCGCGGGCGGCCAAGCGGGCCCCGGCCGCGGGCGAGCTGCTGGACGCGGCCCGGGCCTCGGTGGCCGAGTGCCGCCGGTTTGTGGTCGACAGCGGCTTCATGACTCTGCCCGACGACCAGCCGCCGGGGGTGGAGGCGGCCCCGCCGTACCTGCGGGGGGCGCTGGCCTTCCACCACGCCCCGGGGCCGTTGGACCCGGTGCCCCCCTCCAGCTTCCGCTACTACCTGAACCCGCCCCTGCCCGAGTGGGACCGGGAGCGCGAAGAGCGCTGGCTGGCCCTGTTCGAGCCGCACATCCTGGCCGTCTGCACCCTGCATGAGACCTACCCGGGCCACCACGCCCACGAGCTCCACCTGCGCCACGCCCCCAGCCGGGTCGCCAAGGCGCTGTGGAGCGAGCTCCTCGGCGAGGGCTGGGCCCACTACTGCGAGGAGGCCGCCTTCGACGCCGGCTTCCGCGACGGCGATCCCGAGGCCGAGGTCGCCATGCGCACCGACGCCCTGGTCCGGGCGGCCCGGCTGCTGTGCGCGGTCGGCATGCACACCCAGGGCATGACCCTGGAGGAGGCCGGGGCCGAGTTCGAGTCCACGGCCGGCCTCGACCCCGACCACGCCCGCCTGGAGGCGGTCCGCGGCGCCTGGGACCCCGGCTACTTCGGCTACACCCTGGGCAAGCTGGAGATCCTCGCCTTCCGCGACCGGGTCGGCGGCGACCGACGCGCCTTCCACGACCGCCTGCTGGCCGCCGGCACTCCGCCGCCGGCCATCGCGGCGCGTCAGCTACTGGACGGTGGCGCTCAGCGGGCGACCACGAACAGCGCGATCAGCGCGGCCACGCCCAGCGCCACCCAGAACAGCGGGTCGATCCCGGACCGTCCCCGGCGCCAGCCGTAGCTCCGCCGGGTCCTGGTCCTCCTGCGGTACCGGGCCATGTTCCCTGCCTCCTCGGTCGTAGCGGCGGTTGCACTGCTCCTTCCCCGGCAAGGGCGGTCCCAGACCCCCTACTGTGAGGCGATGCGCGCCGAGACCCGCCCGGATCGCCGGGCCAGCACCGCCGCCGTGGGGCGGGTGGTGCTGGCCGGGGCGTGCTGGGCCCTGGCCGCGGTGCTGGCCAAGTACGCCTTCCAGCGCGGGGTGCCGCCGGTGCGGCTGGCCGAGGGCCGGGTGGCGATCGCCGTGGTCTGCCTGGCCCCGGTGCTGGCCTGGCGGCGGCCCGACCTGCTGCGGCCACCGGCGGGGACCTGGCCGGCCCTGGCCGCCTTCGGGGCCAGCGTGGCCGCGGTCAACCTGACCTACTACGTGGCCATCGACCACCTGCCGGTCGGGGTCGCGATCGCCCTCCAGTACACCGGCCCGGCCATGCTGCTGGCCGCCACCGCCCTGCTGTTGCGGGGGGTCGAGCCGGCCCCCGGGCGGCTGGCCTGGGTGGCGGCCGGGCTCACCCTGGCCGGGGCGGTGCTGGCCAGCCGGGCCCTGGAGGGCCTGGGCGGCCTCGACCTGCCCGGGCTGGCCGCCGGGCTGGCCTCGGCGGTGCTGTTCGCCGCCTACCTGCTCTCGGCCGAGCTGGCCGGCCGCAAGGGCGCCGAGCCGGCGACCACGCTGCTGTGGGGGTTCCTGGTCGCGGTGGCCATCTGGGCGGTGGCCGCGCCCTGGTGGTCGTGGCCGCTGCACACCCTGGCCGACCCGGGGGTGGCCGCGGCCGTGGTCGGGGTCGGCCTGGTCGGCACCCTGCTGCCGTTCGCCCTGGCCGTAGGGGCGGTGCGGGTGATCAGCGCCGCCACCGCCGGGATCGCCGCCACCTCCGAGCCGGTGTTCGCGGTCGCCTTCGCCTGGCTGCTGCTCGGCCAGACCCTCAACCTGGCCCAGCTGGCCGGGGCCGCGCTGGTCGTGGCCGGGGTCGTCCTGGCCCAGCTGGCCGCCCGGGGGGTCCGGGGGCCTCAAGGCTAGGCCCCCGGAGGATCGGGGCTAACCCAGGGCCGGGAGGACGTCGCGGGCCAGCAGGGTGACGGCCAGGCCGAGGAACGCCACCGCCGACACGGCCGTGAACCAGGCCTGCCCGCGGGCCCCGACCCGCCGGCCGGAGCCGGCCACGGCCAAGGCGATCACCGCCTCCAGGCCCGAGGCGACCACGAACCAGGTGGCGGTGAACAGCACCAGCCCGGCCGGGCCGGCCGACCGCTGGGCCGCCAGCATCGCCGGGGTCCCCGTGGCCAGCCAGAACGTCCAGGTGAGGGGGTTGGCGAGGTTGCCGGCGACGCCCCTCCAGAACGCCCAGCGGCCGTCGGCGGCCAGCTGGGGCTCCTCGCGCCACAGGCTCGCGGCGTCCCGGGCCGCCTGCCAGGCCAGCCAGAGCAGGAACAGCGCCCCGACCGTCCCCACCCACAGCGCCCCCCGCTCCAGCGAGCGGATGATCCAGGCGAAGGCCAGGGCGGGGACGAGCAGCAGCAGGTCGGCCGTGGCCGACCCCAGGATGACCCGGAAGGCGGCCCCGAACCCGCTGGTCGCGGCCTGCTGCACGATCACCACGAAGATGGGCCCGACCGACAGCGCGGCCCCCACGCCCAGCAGCAATCCCAGCCATAGGACCTCGATCACGCCGGTCATGGTAGTGGTTGGCATCGGCGACTAAGGTTAGGTGTTGGAGAGGAAGAGACCCCCGGACCCAGGGAGCCGACGGTGAGCGACGAGCGCGATGAGGTCACCGCGGGTGGGGCGCTGGACCAGCTCCCCGACCCCGACCCCGACGAGACCAGAGACTGGCTGGACTCGCTCCGCGACGTCGTCGACCGCGAGGGGCCGGGGCGGGCCCGCTTCCTGCTCCGCAAGGTCCTGGACCGGGCCGGCGAGCTCGAGGTGGGGCTGCCGCCCCTGCCCTCCAGCGACTACGTCAACACCATCCCGGCCTCGGCCGAGCCCGACTACCCGGGCGACGAGGAGCTGGAGCGGCGGCTGCTGGCCATCGTGCGCTGGAACGCGGCCGCCATCGTGTCCCGGGCCAACCGGCCCGAGCTGGGCGTGGGCGGGCACATGGCCTCCTACGCCTCGGCGGCCGAGCTGTTCGAGGTCGGCTTCAACCACTTCTTCAAGGGCAAGGAGGGCGGGGCCGGCGACCAGATCTTCTTCCAGGGCCACTCCGCCCCCGGCGTGTATGCCCGGGCGTTCCTGGAGGGGCGGCTGACCGAGGCCAACCTGGACGCCTTCCGCCAGGAGAGCAAGCCCGACGGGCTGTCGTCGTACCCGCACCCGCGGCTCATGCCCGACTTCTGGGAGTTCCCGACCGTCTCCATGGGCCTGGGCGCGCTCAACGCCATCTACCAGGCCCGCTTCAACCGGTATCTCCGGCACCGGGAGCTGGTCGACACCTCCGGCTCGCGGGTGTGGGCGTTCATCGGCGACGGCGAGATGGACGAGCCCGAGGCCCAGGGCGCCCTGACCGTGGCCGGGCGGGAGCGGCTGGACAACCTGACCTTCGTGGTCAACTGCAACCTGCAGCGCCTGGACGGGCCGGTGCGGGGCAACGGCAAGATCATCCAGGAGATGGAGGCGCTGTTCCGCGGGGCCGGCTGGAACGTCATCAAGCTGGTCTGGGGCCGGCTCTGGGACGACCTGCTGGCCACGGACGCCTCGGGCGAGCTGGTAGCCAAGCTGAACGCCACCCCCGACGGCCAGTTCCAGACCCTGGCCGCCGAGAGCGCCGCCTATGTCCGCGAGCACCTGTTCGACACCAAGGGGCTGGCCAAGCTGATCGACGGCCTCTCCGACGCCGAGGTGGTCGCCCTGGCCGTCGACCGCGGCGGCCACGACCTGCGCAAGGTGCATGCCGCCTACCGGGCCGCGGTCGACCACCAGGGCCAGCCGACGGTGATCCTGGCCCAGACCATCAAGGGCCGGGGGCTGGGCCGCGAGTTCGAGGCCCGCAACGCCACCCACCAGATGAAGAAGTTCGTCCGCGGCACCCTCAACACCTTCCGGGACCGCCTCGGCATCGACGTGCCCGACGAGGCCCTGGAGAAGGGCTACCCGCCCTACTACCGGCCGCCCACCGACTCCGACCTGCACAAGTACCTG
>Ga0126306_10002073_pt1 | contig 11160 bp, 11 predicted proteins | sample Plot27_FD_92592 | JGI IMG/M metagenome (GOLD analysis project Ga0126306, IMG submission 92592) | Serpentine soil microbial communities from UC McLaughlin Reserve, CA, USA - Plot27 | ecosystem: Environmental > Terrestrial > Soil > Grasslands | place: USA: UC McLaughlin Reserve, Lake County... | reverse complement strand
TTCCCACTCTCTGACGCACTTCTCGTACCAGATAGGTCCCATAGCAAGTAGGCGGTTGGGACGAGGTATGCGTCGGAAGTTCCTCCGGGAGAGGTACGCGAGCACCGTATCGCGCTTGAATCCCAACCGCCTGCCCAGAGCTGTTGCATCCAGGACCTCGTAGTCCACTGGCACCTCTATCCGGTTTAGATCTGCCTCCTTCACCATGACCGGCATCATACATAAATTATAGACGTATCCGGAAAATATGTCCATAATTTATTGACGTATAGAACTCCCTAATTCACACTCGGGTAGGATGAAGAACGATCCCCTCGTGTAGTTGTGTAGGACTGAGAAGGGCGGGCGGTCTCTCCAAATACGCTAACCAACGGGGTGCCAAAAGTGCCAAAAGGGTGCTCCGAGGGCTTCTGTCACTTTTGGCACCCTGCTGGATTGCATATCTCGAACATCACGCTTGCTTCTTCAAGGTGGGGTGGAGGCGTACCTTGGTGGTGGAACGGCCGTCGGTCTTGACTGTCTCTAGCCGAGTCCAGCCAAAGTCCTCGAGCACACTGCAAGAGCTCTTTACCTCGTCGGGTGTGGAGAGCTTGCTCCAGTGCTTCCGATACACAGACCGGGTAGCATCACCGTCGCGCACCTCTCCCTTGCGGATGTGATCTAGCAGTGCCCGTGCTCTCTCCATCGCCGGGTTCCCGGCGGAGGAGTAGAGCCTTGTGGCGTGGGTCTCCAGGTACTCGCACCAGGCAGCGGCCTGCAGAGTCGGCCTGAGTCCCACAGCACCTCTCTCACCAGTGCCGTCCACGAACCCGATTAACTGGAAGATCAATGCTAGGAGGGCATGAGACGTTGGCTCTTGGTCCGCAGAAGCACCGACGATCCCGAGGACCGCGGGTTCTACCAGGCCTACGGTCCGGAGGAGACGACCGTGGAGGAACTCGTTGGGGTGTGCCAAGAGCGCTCGGCCGTGGAGGAGTGCTTCGCCGTGGCCAAGGGCGAGGTCGGTCTCGACCACTACGAGGTGAGGAGGTAGGATGCCTGGCACCGCCACGTCACACTCTGCCTGCTGGCCCACGCCTTCTTGGCCGTCACCCGTCAGGCCGCTGTCGAGGAGGAAGGAAGCACTAAAAAGGGGATCTTGACGCGGGTCTGATCCCTCCGACGGTGCCGGAGGTGCGTCGTCTGGTGCTCGCGATGGCCGAGCCGGAGCGACGAAGACGCTTCCTCTTGGGATGGTCATTGTGGAGGCGGGCGCACCAGGTCGTGGCCGTCCGCTGCTCGGCCCGCCCTTCGTACAACACCCCTTCGTGGTAGTGCAACTGAACCTGCCTGCCGGGAGGGGGGCGCACCGGGTTCTTTACCCTCCCATTTGGGCCGCCAAGGCAAACCTCCTTCAGTTCGCACCTCCGGCACGCTTCCCGTGGAAAACGGAAGAGCTTGACGGGACGGTACCATCCGTCGCAGGCCATCCGGAAGTCGGTCGTGGTGATCCCCGCCGGACACGTTACACTCCCTTCGCCACCGTTTGCCTCAAGGTCGATCTTGAACTCATCCTTGCGGAAGTGCTTGGAGTCGGTGAGCGGCCTGAGTTTGGCCACCACCTCCACCCCCAGCTTCTTTAGATCGGCACGCACGTCGTCCGAGCCGTAGGCTCCGTCGCACAGGAGCTCCTTCGGTCTGAGCCCCACGGACTCTCGCTGTCGCTTCAGTAGGTCGGGGGCGGCGTTGGCATCGTATTCGTTGGCCCGACGCACTCCCACCTCGGTGATCAACTCGGTGTTGGGTTCCTCTGCTATGTGAACCTTGTATCCCGCCCACGCCTGGCGCTTGGACTTATGACCAACGCGCATCTGGGGATCGACCACGCTAAGGACGCGATCCTTCGCCACTCTCCGGCGCAGCCTCGGACCAAGGAGTTCGTCGGTTGAGGGAGTGTCGTGTCCCTGGGACGACGACCGCTCGACCTCTTCAGCCCTTTTCTTGGGTGGGCGAGCCTTGCGCTTCGGTGGCGGTGGCGGGCCTTCCTCGACGTCGTCGGAGACGATCTTAGAGAGCAGCGCGGAGGCTGCATTCGCCGCGGGACTCGTGCTTGTTGCACTTTGTGCCAGCGAAAGCGCCTGTCGCCCGTCACGGACGATCTCTTTGAGATGGCCGACGCGCGCCTCCGACTCACTCCAATCGATGTCTGGTTTCTCTGGAGCCTCGGGTCCATGTACCACCACAGTCTCTCGCCGAGTGTCCCACTACTATTGGCCGTCGTATGGCCCAGCGTCCGCAGCAGCTTCCTGATGGCGCTGCGGATCAGGGTATAAGTGTCCCTCGCCCCGGCGGCCTCGAGGATGTGGGAACTGTCCAAAAGCTGGGTGGCGTCTTTGGCGATGAGTCCCGCCTCCCTGGCCGCCTCAACCAGCCGCTCGAACAGGTTCCGCTCAAGCCCTCGCTCAAGCAGCTCGCGGCGAAAGCGGCACAAAACAGTCGCGTCGAAACCCGCCTCTTCGAGTGCGAGACCAAGGCCATGCTTTCATCTCAGGTCGAAGCGCATGCGCTGCTCGGCCTCTGCGTCGGAGCAATCGTCGTGGTATTCGAGGAGCATGGCGAGCACGACCATCGAGGGAGGTATGGATGGCCTACCTTTCGGTGAATCTTTGTAGGTGGAGCGTAGTCTTCGTCGTCAACGAGAACATCCTCTATTCGGCGAGCCGAGCGTAAAACGAATCGGCAGGGACCATCTGCGCCCACGGTTGTGGGTCTGCGGGAAGCAGGTCGCTGGGGCGGCGCATCATACGGGAAGCTCCTTCTCGAGGGTGCTACGATGCTACATCTGGCAGCCGGAAACTGCCATTAAATCAGCGGCTTCTTAAGTCTCCGTTTCTCCTGCAACAAGCATATTTTCAGAGTGGAGCCGAGGGGATTCGAACCCACGCCCTCCGCCATGCAAAGTCAGAGCAACACATGCCGCTGCTTACCGTAGGGTATCAACAATGCTCATTGGAGAGCCTTATCCTGCCTTAGTAGGTCCGTACCCCTGTCGCCAGATGTCGTCGCTTACCGCTCCCACTGCTGCCACGCTGCTGCCAATCGCTTTCGAGCACTTAGACGTTTGATGCATAACTGCTCAAACCAACGAATCGGCCAAGTGGCGCACCGGACGACCCAGCTGGACATTGAGCCGCTGCCCGCAGGTGTAGGCTGCGATCTTGGCCGCCATGCACGCCAACAGAGACCCTGCAGGGTCTTGGCCCGGTGGCGCTCCAAAGCGAAGAGGTCCTTGAGAGCTGGTTTATGACCCCCTCGATGATTTGCCGCTTACCAGCAGCCCAGCGAGAGTCGGCCTCCGACCATCTCCTTCTGGAGTTGTCCTTGGGGGTGGCTGCTAGGAGGGCTCTGTAGCTCTCCAGCCAGTGCCTCTCCCAACGTACTCCCGCGAAGCCCTTGTCCGCCAAGTACGCTTCGTAGCGGTCTTGAGCTATGAGAGACTCCCCTATGGGTCGCTCGTCGCGTGAGCGCAGCGGAGGAGAGATCATCCTGAGCTCTGTATCACCAACCTGGCATGGTAAGCACTAATCGAACTAGCAACGGGCTTCGAAAGCTCTACCCTAACCTTCGTTCTCCTCCAATCCAAACACTTTCGACCTCCAGATCTTGAGACAGCGCAACTATGTCTGCTTGATATCTAGGAGCCAGACGTCCGCGCCTTTCCATCTCACCTATCAAACGAGTTGGCGTAAAGCTGGCCATACGCACGGCTTCGACTATTGTGCATCCTGTGAACTCCATAACGTTCCTTAGGGCCTCATTCATGATCAGATTGCTCCCCGCTAGAGCACCGGATGCCAAGTGCGGAACACCATCCAACAAAACGTGTTGACCAGCCAACGTGAATTCGCCCGTTTCCATACCAGCCGCCGCTACCGCATCGGTAATCAGATAGATACGGTCAGGGCCGAGTAGCCTGAACGCGAGATCAACAACCTCGGGATGAACGTGTTGCCCGTCGGCGATAATCCCGCAGGCAACCCGCGGGTGAGCGAATGCCGCGCCAGGTAATCCCGGTTTTCGGTGATGCAGCGGACTCATCGCATTGAACAAATGTGTCACGGCCGTTCCGCCGGAATTCATAGCCTCGTATGCTTCCGCGAAGGTTGCCTCCGAGTGACCAATGGAAACCACCACTCCCCTGCTAACAGCGGTTCTAATCGCCTTGTCCGCCCCATGCAGTTCTGGGGCAACAGTCAACATTCTTACGGGGGCGACATCCAGCATGGTCACCAGAGCTCCAACGTCCACCGGCGCAATATGCGCCTCAGGATGCGCTCCTCGCTTTTTTGGGTTCAAGAACGGACCCTCCAGATGAAGCCCGAGCGGCTCGGCTCCCTCATTGTCCGCGATGGGTAATATCCGAGGCAAGAGATTCGGGTACTCCTCCGGCGGCCGGGAGATCACTGTGGGAAGATACGCTGTTGTGCCCGTACCGACTAGCCTAGTGGATAGTTCCTTGAGTCGCTCAGGTTTAGAAACTACATCTATGCCGAAGGCACCATTGATCTGTAGATCCACGAAACCAGGCACTAGGAAGCTGTCAGGGAATTCCAAGGTCTTGTCTGCGTCTGCCACATCTCGGCTGACAGCTTTGATCGTAGATCCCTCGAGTACTAAGGTACCTTCATGCCAAATCTCGTGTTCGGTTACTACGCGACCCCTGAGCGCCAACGTGTCCATCCGCTCGCCTTTCTTTGGCTCTACCTGCTAGGAAGCATACCAATAGGATCCTTGCAGAGCGACTAGACCGTGGAGGCTCTCATGAGCTCGGTACTAGAGGCCTGATATCTGATAAAGGGCGGGGTACCAACATACGCTTGCGGTGAGGGCAACTTGCTCACAGTGCGCCTTGTTGATTGCGTCAGTGTGAGGGCTTGCACATCCCTAGCCTAGCTCATCGCGGCGAGGTATTGTCAAATGTTGTGGATCGGTCCCGATCACGCGGCGTCCTCCTGCTCCTGCTCGCTTCATTCCACCAACTCTCCGTTCACGAACCTAGCCCCGGCTCTCACCAGGGGAATCAGCCGGTAGCCGTTTAGCCTTCGCCACCTCCCCTCCTGGGCTTCCAATAGCTTTAAGATCATCGCTACCCCAGCCTTCCTCGACCCCGGTCCTTTCGTGATGTCCGTCCTCGCCCTCACCGTCGCAAAAGGCGACTCTATCGGGTTGGTCGTCCTAAGGTATCTCCACTGCTCGGCCGGATAGTCGTAGTAGGCAAGCAGCGCCTCCTCATCGTTAGTGACCTTCTCAACCGCCTTGGGCCACTTCACCCCGAACTCCCCCTCGAACTCCTTCACCACCTTTCTCGCCTCCGCCTTGTTCTCCGCCTCCGTTATCTCCTTCATGGCCTTCTTGGCCCGAGCCTGCACGCTTTTGGGCAAAGCGTCGAGCACATTGGCGCTTTTGTGCACCCAGTCTCGTTGGTGGCGGGTCTTGGGGAAGGCGTCCCTCAGTGCCCCCCAGAGTCCCAAAGCCCCGTCTCCCACCGCCAATACCGGTGCCCGCATCCCCCGTTTCTTGAGATCCCTCAGCAGTTCCGCCCATGACGCAGTGGACTCCCGGTAGCCGTCTTGTAGGGCTACAAGCTCCTTGGTGCCATCGAGCCTCGCTCCCACCATCACCAGGCAGCACACTCTATCGTCTTGGCCCAGCCTCACCTTGGTGTGTATGCCGTCCACCCATACATAGACGTAATCCACTCCCGAGAGGTCGCGCTTCTCGAATGCCTCGCGCTCGGCTTGCCACTGCTCGGTGAGGCGAGTGATGCTCGCCGTCGACAGCCCGGCCCCAGTACCGAAGAACTCCTCCAAGGCCGGCGCGAAGTCGCCACTGGATAGCCCGCGCACGTAAAGTAGCGGCAGCACCTCCGTAACCTTCGCAGAGCGGCGCATGTAGGGCGGCAGGATCGCGCTTTTGAACCTCCTTCGCTCGCCGGTGGTTTCGTCCACCCTCCGGTCGTTGATCCTAGGGGCCCTAACCTCGATGGCCCCAACCCCGCAGAGCACCTGGCGGCCGTTGTGGTAGCCGTTTCGGACGACCAGGGCGTGCCCGTGCTCGTCGCGCTCACCTCGGGCAGCCTCGAGCTAGTTTTGTACTTCAGCCTCAAGTGCCTGGGCGAGCATCTTTTTGGCCCCCTGGCGAGCGATCTCGTCGAGGTCGAGCGAGAGCTCTTGCTCACGGGCGGACTAATAGTGTGTACTCTTTGCATCGGTGTATCCTTCCCGCCGACGTTGGCGCGTCGGCTCTTCCATTCGATTACACGAAGGGAAGATACACCACGTCTTTCAGGAAATCTCCGATCCACAACTTTCGAGCATATCTCTCGCGGCGCCTACCGGAGGCATGGAAATGGGCGACTGATCTACCAGAGGCATATCGCCAATTCATTCGGAATTCATCGCTGTTTGGTTTCATACGACAGCTTATAGATGGAATAGAAGGAGTAAACTGCCAAGGCAGAGCGCGGCTGTATTTGCAATCGAGCACTCATGTAGCGAAGACTACATTGGTGCCTCCTGAGTAGGTTTGGTACACGGCGAATCGGAAGGTCTGGTGAAGATACGTATGAGAAAGTTGTATCGCCGGTGGACAACGAGAAAGGTAGATCGTCAGTGCAACTGTGAAACAGAGGGGTCTCTATACGAATTGCGATCAGCCTGCAAGCATCTCATTCCTGAGCATAAGTATGAGGGGGATTGGTACTGCATCTTGCATTTGCCCTCTGAGGACAAGGGAGATGAGTTTGAGAGAGCACTGAGGCAAAAGCTAGACGCAGGTGACTTCAATCTTCGCGGCGTTTGGTTTCCTTCCACTGTTAATGTCAAAAAATTTGGTTTTGACCAAAAGGTCAGCTTGACCAATGAGAAGGACTTCTTCAAGGCGACTTTCAGAGGAAAGGTGGACTTCTCGAAGACCGCCTTCAAGGAGAAAACCAACTTCTCTAGGGTTACCTTTGGCGGGGAAGCAAACTTTTCCGACGTCACCTTTGACGAGGAAGCATTCTTTCGTGCCGCCCGGTTTAAGGGAAGTGCGGAGTTTGCCTGGGTTGATTTTAAGAGAAGCGCGTTCTTCTTTGGCGCTATCTTTGACAAGGGGTCATCTTTTCAGAGTACACGTTTCGGGAGCAGAGCAGAATTTTCGGGAACTATTTTCAGGAAAGACTCGGACCTATCTTACGCCAACTTTGCCAAGGAAGCATATTTCCGTGAGGCCTTTTTGCAGGGAGATGCACACTTCTTTGGCAGTTCATTCGACCGCGTCGCAGACTTCACGAACGCTGTATTCAAAGGTGAGACAAGCTTTCAAACATCCGCCTTCAAGGACTCCGCACATTTTCACAGAGCGCAATTCGGAGGTTCGTGTGCCCGCCTCTCCAGCGCCACCTTCAGTGACGAGGCGGACTTCCGCGAGTCCTCCTTCAAACAAGCGGACTTGCACGGTACCACCTTCAGCAAACCGGTAGATTTCCGCAAAGCAACGTTAGAGAAAGCGAACTTCCATTATTCTGTCTTCGAGGACTCAGTAGACTTCCGTGAAGCCTCCTTCCGTGACGAAGCGAATTTCCGTAGTAGCACCTTTAAGGGCAGCGCAACTTTTAGGGGCAGCGACTGTAGAACTGTATTCTCTGAGAGTACATCTGTGGATTTGCAGTTCGCTCAGCTACATGAGCCCGGGCGCATTTCCTTTCACACAACCATACTCAGACCTGGCTGGTTCGTTAACGTGGACGCTCGAAATATCGACTACACCAATGTGACGTGGTATGGGTTGTCTACTGAACACAAAGGCAAGCTTGGTACCGAACTTCAAGCTCTCAAGACACGGAAACTAGAGGGCAGATCGCCTTATGTCTTAATGGCCGAAACCTGCAGAGACCTTGCCTTTAATCTTGGAGAGAGCCAACGCTATGATGAGGCGTCAGCGGCTCGTTACTGGTCGATAGAGGCGTTGCGAAGAGAAGCCTTGACCGGTTACAAGGTGCTGAAGAACCCGGTGAGCAAAATCAGACCGACACGATCCATACATTGGGCACTGAGTGGTTATGGAGAGAGCCCTATCCACGCGTTCCTGGTATTGGTAGGGATATGGATTGTTTTCGCCCTACTCTATTTGCTGGTCGGCACCGCGCAAACCGGCGAATCTTCCCTACCATCTCAATGTCCTGTGCAAATCTGGTCAGCCTGCTTCTGGGAGCCGGCCGGAAAGGCATTGGGCTATAGCCTCGGTGCTCTGACGCGGCAAGCCCAAGATTCACTGGATAGGGCAATCGGATTGGCTCCCACCCTTGTGTTCATAGAAGGAATTTTGGGGCCTCTGCAGATCGCTCTGTTCTTGTTGGCTGTCCGTCGAAGGTTCATGCAACAGTAGACGTTTTTACGCTTGGTGTTCTCGATTGACATAGGAACAGGGAGGTCCGGTGTCTTCAGCTAAATCAGATGTCACCATAGATATTCCGCTAGACATGGAGACAGAATCAGGCCCAGTCTTACTTTGTGATCTGATAGCGCCCAAAGAATGGCAAGCCATCGTACTCTTCGCGCATGGGAGTGGTAGCAATCGGAAGAGCAGACGTAACGTGGATGTTGCCGAGAAGCTGTGTAGAGCAGGTTTTGCGACGCTGTTGGTTGACTTGCTAACTGAGGAGGAGCAAGAGCAGGACGAAAGGGAGCGATCCAATCCTGAAATCGAAGAAGACCTAATGAACTTGCGGCATGATATCGGTATACACGTGCAGCGGCTTGTTGCCGTTACAGAATGGTTGCCAACGAACCTCAGGACCCGAGAATTTCGCATCGGCTACTTCGGCAGCAGTACGGGCGCTGGAGTTGCACTGACCGCCGCCAAGCTCCGCCCAGGCGCTGTAGGAGCAATCGTCTCACGCGGCGGACGCCCCGACTTGATGGAACCCGTTTTACTAGGTGCTTCTTCGAATCTCGCCCAATCTGGACATTTACCTGCCACACTCCTAATCGTCGGAGGCAAGGACGACGCCGTATGCAGGCTTAACACGAACGCATTTGACCACCTTCCCGCACAAGAAAAGCGGCTTGTGATCATACCAGAGGCCACACATCTCTTCGACGAACCGCCAGAAGCCTTAGAAGAGGTCGCACGCCTTGCGATCCACTGGTTTGGACGTCACCTGCTACCTTGAACGAGACGAAGGTGACTTGTCCCGATGCGGGAGGGAGCAGCGCTCCTCTTCCAAGAATGCCTTGGATATGCGCGGACACTGACTAGCCGGAACCTCGTAACGCTCCCACCCGATCCCGTTAGTCCACTCCTCGAAGAACACACCACGTTTGCCGTAGGGCGTACTGAGCATCATCAGAGAGCCGTCCGAGACGGCAAGCATGGGCCTTACTGCGTAGTAAAGGGAGTCCTCCACGCGGGCGGCTTCGTCCACTACCAAGAGAGCTGCTCCGCTGAACCCTCTTACGGTCTTCTCCGAACCGGGCAGCGTGATGATGCGGGAGCGGTTTTCTAGCTCTAGAGATAGCTTGCGTTCCGCAACCGCCGAGACGGGCCTCCCTAGGTCCCGATAGAAGCCGGCCATCTTGGAGAACAGCTCCTGGGACTGGCGCAATGCCGGGGCTAAACACAGTATCAGCGAGCCGGGACGGTAGAGGGCACGGTGGAGCGCTATCACCGCGGTCATTGTGGACTTGCCGCTCTGCCTGCAGCAGTTGAGGAGCACCCTCTCGGATGCGGAGCGCAGCAGGTTATCCTGCCAGGGGTCTGGATCGATGCCCAACCTCCTGGCGAAGATCACGCGGTCTAAGGCTAGCTTGAGGTCCTCGGCTAGGCTAACCATTGCCCACACTCTCCAACGCCCTCAGAACGTCTCTGTGCGCCACCGGGTGAGGCTCCAGAGCTGCAACTATTACCGTCCTGAGTTCTAGCCATTCGGGGGAGACGTTGAGGTTGACCACAGGTCGCTCATCAAGCTCACCAGCGAGCTTGCCAAGTAGTTCCAGGTTCCCTCGCGCCTGGGAGATTGCAGCCAGGGCGGTTCTCAAATCCCCGGTCTTCTCTGCACGCTCTAGGATATCTAGGGAATGAGCCTGTAGATTCCTTACCTGTTCGAGTAGGTCGTCAGCCCGAGCCACGTCTTCGACCTCTTTAGCCTTCAACAGGTGGGCAGGTAGGTGCTCGCTCTTGTGACGGTAGACTGAGCTCTCGGAGAGCCCAAACCGCTCCGCTACGCCCCGGTACGGTGCTCCGGTAACCAAGGACTCGTCGATGCCGTGCCTCTCGTGGTGGTTGCACACGGTGCACCTTCTAGGCATAGAGCTAGTCTTCTCGCCAGCTCTCGGTCTCGCTGATGTCGCGCCTATCTACCACGTGCCTGACTCTCTTCCTTCGCTTCCCACTCTCTGACGCTCTTCTCGTACCAGATAGGCCCCATAGCAAGCTGGCGATTGGGGCGAGGTATACGGCGGAAGTTCCTTCTTGAGAGGTAGGCAAGCACCGTGTCGCGCTTGAAGCCCAACCGCCTGCCCAAAGCCGTGGCGTCCAGGACCTCGTAATCGTCCGGCACGTCTATCCGGTCAAGATCGGCCTCCTTCACCATGAGCAGCATCATACAGAGATTATAGACGAACCTAGAGCATAGATCAATATTTTATTGATGAAACACGCGTTCTCAGCGTGCGTACAGAGGTGGGATGAAAACCTTCACTCCCGTAATGTGAAGCTGAAGAGGGCGTGTTGTTTCTCCAATACGCTAACCGACGGAGTGACAAAAGTGCCAAAAGGGTAGCTAAGGGATTTCTGGCACTTGTGGCACCGCCTCATACTAGGATGTTGTTATGAAAACACTCTGAGTTGCGGTTACGTGCCCTGCTGACCGGAGACGGCTACGAGCGGGGATACAATTGGTTAGAGCTTGAAGTAAGGAGAGCCGCCATAAGCCGCAGTCGAGAGAGAGCACACTATCGTGGGGGGGATGTACTCGTTCTGCGCCACGTCAGCTGGGAAGGAGTGGGTGCCTTCGGAGAACAGCTCGATGCACGCGGGGTGTCCTGGCGTTACGTGGATCTCTTTGCTGATCAGCCGCTGCCTGACCTTCGCCTCGCGCGAGCGCTCCTCGTTATGGGAGGACCGATGGGCGTCTATGAG
>Ga0126306_10002072_pt1 | contig 11164 bp, 9 predicted proteins | sample Plot27_FD_92592 | JGI IMG/M metagenome (GOLD analysis project Ga0126306, IMG submission 92592) | Serpentine soil microbial communities from UC McLaughlin Reserve, CA, USA - Plot27 | ecosystem: Environmental > Terrestrial > Soil > Grasslands | place: USA: UC McLaughlin Reserve, Lake County... | reverse complement strand
GATCGACCCGGGGATGCTGGCCGCGATCGGCTGGTGCCATTACGCGGTCGGCGAGCCCGACATGGCCGTGCGCGTCTATACCGAGGTGCTGCACCGCGATCCGGCGATGATCGAGACCGAGTTCGACCTCGGGCTTGCGCTGCTCGCCGCCGGCCGCTGCGGGCAGGGCCGGCGGCAGATCGAGCGTGCACTGGCGCATCTGGAGCTACTCGACCCGCTCCGCAGCCACGGCGTGCTGCGCGTCGCGCGGACCGACGTACGCGAGGCGCTCGACGAGGAGCGCGTCCCCGAACGCTGCTCCGGCACGCTCGAGGACGCGTACAAGCACGTCCGCGCTGCGGTGCGGAAAGCCCGGCCCCAGGCGGCCGCGGTCCTGCTCGAGATCTGCCCGGACATGCTGGAGACCGGAGTTTGGCCGCGCTGACGATCGACGAGGCGGGCGCCGCCGTGCTCGAGCTGCGGCCGCGCCTGCCGGCGCTGCTGGGCAGCGACTGGGATCGCGTCGGCGACGATATCGACGCGCTGCTGGAGCGGCTGCGGCGCACGGCCGACGTCGAGGAGCACGAGCGGATCCTGGCGGCGCTGCTCGAGCTGCTCAGCCCGTTCCGCGACCTCCGCGAGCCGCTGATCCCGATCGCGCGCGGGGTCGACGAGCATCGCCGCGCCACGCCCGCGCGTCCGCGGCGCGGCGAGTTCCGGTTCGAGGAGACGTTGAGGACCGGCGAATGGCGTTTGCGGGCGCCGCCGGCGACGGCGACGGTCGAGCGGTTCCCGCACATCGACGTCGATGCCGCGCCGCCGATCGCCGTCGGCACCCGCTTCACCGCCTCAGTCTACGTCGACCGCGAGGCGCTGCGGCCCGGCGAGGAGGGCGGCCCGCTGCAGCTCCCCGACGTCCCGGAGCTGAGGCTGCAGGTGTGGCTCGTCGCGTCCGACCACTTCGAGGTGATCGGCGCCGACAGCGGCCTGATCGTCGTGCGCCCGGACGAGGACCGCTCGACCACCGCATCGTTCGAGCTCGCGTGCACGCAGCTGGCGCCCGGCGAGCAGGGGCTGACCGCGACGTTCGCCTACGGCGGGCGCCCCGCGGGCTCGGTCTGGCGGCAGCTGTCGGTCGGCCCGGGCGCTCGTCCCGCGCCGGCGCCCGCGATGCGCGCCGACGTCGGCGCGCGCGCCGCCGACCTCGTGGTGACCGTCCTGCGCGACCCGGACGGCGACGAGCGCCACTTCGTCGTGGCGTTCGACAGCCCGCTCGCGCCGGAGCTGGGCGGACGCGTCAAGTGGTCGCTGCCGAGCGCCACGAAGGAGTACGTCGCCGGCTATATGGACAGCTTCACGGGCTCGACGCCCGGTGGCCGCAAGGCCGCGCTGGTCGGCGCGGGCAAGGCGCTCTTCCGCTCCACGCCGCCCGAGTTCCAGGCGGCGTTCTGGCAGCTCGCGGACACGATCGAGACGATCCTCGTCGTCAGCTCCGAGCCGTACATCCCATGGGAGCTCATGATCCCGACGCGCGGGACCGACGTGCGCCGGGCGCTCGGCGTGGAGTACGCGGTTGGGCGCTGGGTCCACGAGCAGCAGACGCCGCCCGGGCAGGTGCGCCAGATCGCCGACTGCTACGTGATCGCGCCGGCCTACCCCGCCCCCGGCACGCTCGCGTTCTCGCGCGAGGAGGAGAAGTACGTGATCGAGGCCTTCGGCGGCAAGCCGATCAGGCCCGCGTATCTGCAGTCGATCGAGGAGACGCTCGGCGGTCGCGGTGCGACGCTGCTGCACTTCATCTGCCACGGCGAGGACCGGCCGGGCGGGCAGATGCTCGAGCTCGACCCCCACGACGAGCTCCACGACTTCCAGCTCGACGGTATGGACGGGGTCGTCAAGGCGGTGCGCGAGCAGGAGCCGTTCGTCTTCATCAACGCATGCAAGGTCGGTCGCACGACGCCGGCGCTCGTCGGCACCGGCGGCTTCGCCGCGATGTTCACGCGGCTCGGCGCGCGCTGCGTGATCGCGCCGATCTGGAGCGTCGCCGACGACGTCGCGGGCGTCGTCGCGCGCAGCTTCTACGACCAGCTGCACGCGCGCCCGCACAAGCCGTTCGCGACGATCATGCGCGACATCCGCGCGCGCGCGTACGACGGCCCCGACCCCGAGGACAGCTACGCGGCCTACTGCTTCTACGGCGATCCGCTCGCCGCGCAGGTGGCCCCACGCGAAAGGACGGCATGACCCAGGACGACGTCGACACCCGCCAGCCGGTAGTGACCCCGCGCAGCCTCGAGGGGCTGACGAACCTCGAGTCCGTCGCGCCCGAGCAGGAGGGCGCGGACGCCGAGAACATGGAGCGCGCGCTGACGATCATCCGCTTCACCAAGGCGGTCGAGAAGATCGACGAGGAGACGCGCGAGGCCGACCCGGACGTGCTCGTGACCGCGCGCGACCGCGACGCCTCACTGCTGCAGAGCCGGATCGCGGAGGAGGGCCGGCCGGTCGAGGAGCTCACGCCCGGGGGGCTCGAGGTCAAGTTCGGACCGGGCCTCGAGGACCCGTGGGGCTGGGCGACGAGCCTGATCGACTACATCGCCGGCATCAAGCGGCACGCGCTCGTCCGGCCGCCGGACGACACGGTCGAGGACCTGGCGGGCGACGCGCGGATCGCGATGGCGTCGGACTGGGGCAGCGGGATGTACGGCGCGCCGGTGACCGCGAAGACGATCGCCGACCAGGGCAAGTGGGACGTCGCGCTGCACCTCGGCGACGTCTACTACGCCGGCACGCCGAAGGAGGTGAAGGAGCGCTTCCTGGCGATCTGGCCGGCCGCCGCGGCGGAGCGCAACCGCGCCTGCAACGCGAACCACGAGATGTACTCCGGCGGCTACGGCTTCTTCGACCACATCATGCCGGCGTTCCAGCAGCGCGGCAGCTACTGGGCGATGGGCAACGACCACTGGCTGCTGGTCGGCCTCGACACCGCGTACGACGACCACGACCTCGACGACGAGCAGGTCGGCTGGCTCACGCGGCTCGTCAAGGCGGCCGACGGCCGTGGGATCCTGCTGTTCTCGCATCACCAGCTGTTCTCGCGCATCGGCAGCCAGGGGCCGGATCTGCGCAAGGCGCTGGCGCCGCTGCTGGAGGCGCGCGCGTTCACGGCCTGGTACTGGGGCCACGAGCACGACTGCATGGTCTACGACCCGCACCCCGACTTCGGGCTGCGCGGCCGCTGCCTCGGCAACGGAGGCGTGCCCGCGCCGCGCCGGAGCGAGGTGCGGCAGGCGCCGGAGGTGGGGCGCGCGCCGGGCGTTACGTGGCACCGGCTGGAGGGGAACGACAAGGCGCCCGCGTGCGACCTGCTCGACGGCCGCAACCCGTACATCAAGGGCAAGGAGGAGAAGTTCCTGCCGCACGGCTACATGACGCTCGAGTTCGCCGGCCCGAAGCTGACCGAGCGTATGCACCTGCCCGACGGCACGGAGATCTGGTCGCACACGATCGACGGGCGGCCGTGACCGACGAGCGCCACGCCGCGCTGCGCGAGCGCGCCGAGCGCGCGCTCGCCGGGCGCCCGGTCGCCGAGGCGGTCGCCAAGGTCCGCGCGATCGTCTTCAGGCTGCCGCTCGTGCCGGACGCGGAGACCGCGGCCCAGACGGCGTTGGACAAGATCAACGCCGGCGAGGCGCCGACCGCGGCCGAGATGGCGGCGCTGGAGATGGTGGTCCGCATGATGCGGCCGGCGCCGCTGTCGCAGGGCGGCGAGCTGGAGCAGCTCCCCTCGGCGCCGGGCAGCAGCACCTACAACCCCGCGCTCGTCGACCTCTGGGACCGCTTCCGCGCCGGCGTGAAGCCGATCATGTACTCGATCGGGCGGCTCGAGGATCACGGCGGCGACGCGAAGGGCACCGGCTTCCTTGTCGCCGACGACCTACTGCTGACCAACCGCCATGTGCTCGCCCAGCTCTCGAACGGCGTCGAGCAGCTCGACGAGGGCCAGGCCGTCGTGCGCTTCAACCTCGAGTGGGGCACGCCCGAGCCCGCCGACTCGAGCGCGCCGGTCGCGGGCGTCGCGGCGATCCACGACACGCTCGACATGGCGCTGCTGCGCGTGCGGCTGCCACAGCCGCGGAAGCCGCTCGTGCTCGACGGCGACCCGGCGCAGCGCGCAAGCCCGGTGGCGACGGTCGGCTACCCGTTCAAGGACCCGACCAGCCCGCTGTTCGTCGAGGCGATCTTCAACGGCCGCTACGGGGTCAAGCGCGCCGCGATCGGCGACGTGCTCGACGTCGGCGAGCGGCGCTTCTTCCACGACTGCTCGACGCTCGGCGGCAACTCGGGCTCGCCCGTGTTCTCACTCGACAGCGGCGGCGTCGCCGGGATCCACTGCAGCGGCGTGTTCAACTACCGCAACGAGGCGATCCCGGCGGCGGAGATCGCGGAGTTCGTGGAGGCGTGAGATGCCGATGCGGGCCCTGATCGTCGCGATCGAGAACTACGCGCAGATGCAGGAGGGGCTCGCCCCGACGCTCGACGGCACCCACGCGGGCGCGCTCGCGTTCCGCAAGTGGCTTGTCGAGGAGCGCGGGGTCGAGCCGCAGCACATCCGGTTCTGCGCGGAAGATCCCGCCGTGGAGGGCCGCACCGGCGGCGCCACGCTGAACGAGATCGTCGACGAGATCGCCGCGTTGGTGAATGAAGGTCGGAACACCACGGAGCAGCTGTTCGTCTACCTCGCCGGCCACGGGTTCTGCTACACGGACATCGACGGGATCCGCGTCGCGGACGTGCTGCTCGCAGCCGACTATCGCGACACGCAGCTCAGCTGGCGGACGTGCATCTCGATCGAGCAGATCAAGACGTTGCTGCAGCGGAGCCTCGGTCCGCATGACCACTTCTACTTCGTCGACTGCTGCCGCAACGAGATCAGCGGCGCTGATGTCAAGGTTCCGGCCATCCCAGCGTTCCCCCCCTCGGAGCTCGGGTTTCCGGACGTGTACATGCTCTACTCGACCACGCCGGGACAGCTCGCAGCCGTCCAGAGCGGCTTCTCGCGCGTGCTCGTCGACGGGCTCAACGGCGACGGCCGCGCGAAGGACTGGGACAAGGGCCGGATGGCGGTCCTGTATAGGACGCTGAAGCCGTACCTCGTGAAGGCGATCCCGGGCCAGGCGGTCGACGGGCGCGACGAGGGCAACCACGATGGCCTGATCCGCGTGATCGAGCCGACGCCGCAGTACGCGTGCACAGTCGTGGTCGAGGACGCCGCGGCAGACGAGCAGTTCACGCTCGAGGTCAGCACCGAGCGCGGGCAGTCGCTCGGCTCGCGCACGTTCACGGGCCCGAGCTTCCTGCTGCGCGAGCCGCCGGACGACTACCGGTTGTCGCTGTTCGCCTCCGGGGTCGAGCTGATGCCTCGCGACCCGCTGCCGGTCGACCTCTTCTCCGACTGCACGATCCGCTTCGACCGCCCGGCGGCGCGCCGCCGCGGAGCCGAGCTCGAGGCGGCGCCGGCGCCGCCTGCGCCCACGCGCGTGCGGGCGCCCGACAGCGGCCGCGTGGTCGTGCGCCGCGCCGGCGCGCCCGAGGAAGAGGAAGCGACGGGCGCCGGCGAGTTCGCGGTCGACCTCGCGCCCGGGACATACGAGGTCGAGGTGCTCGACGTCCGCGACGTCACGGTGCGCCGCGAGGAGCTGCACGTCGGAGCGCAGCCGCCGGCGGAGATCGACTTCACGCCGTTCGAGCGCAGCCCGCTGCGCGACGCGCTGCTCCAGGCGATCCCCGGATACCACCACGGCGGCGCGGTCGACTTCTCCGAGACGCTCGGGCCTATGACGGACCAGGGGCTTGACCTGTGGCTCGCCGTGATCGGTGCCGCCCGGGTCCTACTCAGCGACCAGGACGACTTCTCGAAGCTCGGCCCACTCCCGCTCGCGTCGTTCGACCAGATCGCGGTCGGCGCCTGCCCGCTCTACCTGCTTGCCGGGCTCGAGGACGGCGCGCCGCTCGCCGCCGGCGTCGACGGGCCGCTCGCGCCGCTTCCCTCGCACCCGACGATCCCGGGGCTGCACGAGCTGGTCGTGCCGGACCTCGGGGCCGGAGTGCACCTGCTCGGCGTGCGGACCGGCCCGGGCGGGCCGCTCTCGCTGCCGGTCGCGGGGCTGCCGAACCGCGCGACGCTCGTCACCGCCTGGCGCGACGAGCGCGGCGCCGTCCGTTTCGGCCACTTCGTGCTGCCGATCCCGCACCTCGCCGGGCAGCTGCCGTACGGCCACATGCTGGGCGACGACCCGCCGCTGCGGATCGTGCGCCGGCTCGTCGAGCTCCAGCGCCAGTTCGCGGCCGGGCGCGAACTGACCGAGGTGATCGAGGACGACGAGCTGCGGTCGCTGCTCTACGTCAAGTGGTTCGAGCCGGTCTCGACGCTGCTCGCCGCGTATGAGCTCGCGCGGCGCGGCAAGGGCGACCAGCTGCGCGAGGCCATGCACAACTTCCGCAACTACTTCGGCGAGTTCCCGGACGTCGAGGCGATCGCCCGGCGCGCCGGCCAGCGGTGGTCGATGCCGAACCAGCCCCCGCTCGTCCTCGACGGCCTGCTCGCGCTCGACCGCCTGCCGCGCCTGCTGCCGCTGCCGCCTGAGGACCTCCTCTACGAGGGTCCGTGGACGCTCTGGCGTAGCGAGCCGGCGAACGTCTGAAGCCGCGACGTCGCGCCTGCCGAGACGCTGGCGTGCCTCAGCCCCTCGCCGGCGCGGGCACGCCGCCGGCGCTGCGCAGGCGTGCGAGCCAGACGGCGCCGCCCACGAACATCGCCAGCGCGATCAGCTGCGGCACGGTCAGGCCGGCCACCACGCGCTCGTTGCGGCGCAGGAACTCGACGAGGAAGCGCTCGGCGCCGGCCAGCACGAGGTAGAGCGCGAACAGGCCGCCGGGGCGCATGCTGTGCCGGCGGCGCCAGAGGGACCACGCGACGAGGCCCATCGCGAGCGTCTCGTAGACCGGCGTCGGGTGGACCTCGTCGGTCGTCGGCACCGTGCCGTCGGGATACGCCATCGCCCACGGCCCGTCCCACGCCTTGCCGTAGTCGCCGTCGCCCGCGAGCTGGCAGCCGATCCGCCCGATCGCGTACGCGGCCGCGAGCGGCACGGCGGCGACGTCGAGCGTCTTGAGATCGAGCACGCCGCGCCACCAGGCCCACGCGAGCACGGCGATCGCGCCGCCTAGCAGGCCGCCGTAGAACACGAGCCCGGCGCCAGAGAACAGCGAGCCGAAGATATCGTCCTTCGCCTCGTCCCAGTCCTCGATCACGGACCACAGCCGGGCGCCGGTGATGCCGCCGATCAGCGCCGCGAAGACCATCTCGTAAGCCCAGTCCCCCGGCCGGCCGAGCTCCTTGAGGTAGCGCTGGGCGAAGATGCCCGCGACGACGAAGCCGAGCCCCAGCATGAGGCCGAACGACTGCAGGGTCAGTGGACCGAGCTCGATCTCCGGCTGCATCGACTACAGAGTACGAAGCGGCTAAAGATAGCCCAGCGGGTCGACCGGCGACCCGTTCACGCGCGTCTCGAAGTGCAGGTGGTCGCCGAAGCAGTGACCGGTGCAGCCGACGTAGCCGATCACCTGGCCCTTGCTCACGCTCGCGCCCATCGACGTCGCGTAGCGCGACTGGTGCGCGTAGCAGGTCGAGAGCGAGCCGTGCGAGATGCAGGTGTAGTTGCCGTAGCCGCCGGTCCAGCCGAGCAGGACGACGCGTCCGCTGTCGGCGGCGCGGATCGGCGTGCCGGACCCGACGGCGATGTCGACGCCCGCGTGCAGCCGGCCCCAGCGCATCCCGAACGGGGAGACCACCGGGCCGTTGACGGGCCAGATCAGCGCGCCCGAGCCCTGGCGGATCGGGCCGGCCGAGCCGCCGCCCTGCGCGGACTGCAGCTTGGCGAGCACCGCCGCCTGCTCCTTCTCGAGCGCGCGCAGGTCGCCCTCGAGGTCCTGGCGCTGGGCGCGCGTGCTGGCGAGCGCGCGCGTCTTCACCGCGCGCGCGCCCTGGATGTCCTGCTGGCGGTCGACGAGCCGGTCCTTGATCGCGTCGACCTCGGCCGCGCGCCGGGCGACCTCGGCGGCGACCTTGCGCAGGCGCGCCTCGAGCGCGTCGAGCCGCTTCTCGGCCGCGACCGCCTCCTGCTTGGCCGCGCGGACGCGGTCGATGATGCGAGCGTCCTGCTGCGAGACGCGCTGCATGAACTCGGCCCGCTCGAGCAGGTCGGCGAAGCCGTCGGACTCGAGGATCACGGTCACGACGTCGGGCTCGTCCGCCTTGTAGAGCTCGACCAACCGGTCGCTCAGCGCCGCGCGCGCCTCGGCCAGCCGCGCGCGCAGCCGCGCGAGCAGGATGCGCTCGCGCCGCAGCTCGTCCTGCACGCGCGCGAGCTCGGCGCGCTTGTTGGCGAGGTCGGTCTCGATCCGCAGCTGGCGCGCCTGCAGGACCGAGATGTCGCTCTCGAGCACGTTGATCCGCTTCGTGTAGGTCGAGATCGTCGTCGTGAGCACGCGCTCGCGGCCCTTCTTGCGCTCGATCTCGCGCTTCTTGGACTCGATCCGGCTCGGCAGCGGGGCGCCGTCCGAGAGCACGGGCACGAACAGCCACAGCGCGAGCGGCGTCGCCGCCACCAGGATCAAGAGGCGCAGGCGGTACATCCGGCGCGCCATCCTAGGCCCCTCCACCGCGGCCCACCACCAATCGGCACCCCGTTATGGAGCATGCAACGAACCATGCAGGATGCAGGGATTTTCCGAGCCTCTTCATACTTGCGGCCTGCGGGGTTAGCTGACGGGCTCGCGCATCGCGCTACCGGGCGCTCAGGCCCGGATTCGCCCCGGAACCGCTCTAGTGGGTCCCCCGCTCCCACCCGCGCACAGGTGGGATTCGGCGCGGCGAACCCTACCTAAAAGGTCGCTCAAGTGGCAGCGGCGACTGCCAGAATGGTGGGCACATGCCCAGACCCACTTCATTCGGCAAGGACACCGGGCTCCAGCTCCGGATGACCTTGACCATGTTCCTGCTCGGCCTCGTCTACGTCGTGCTGGTCGTCGCGCTGCTCGGCTCCGGCGTCAACGGGGTCACGGTGGCGGTGATCGCCGGCGGCCTTGCGCTGTTCCAGCTGTTCGGCTCGGACAAGCTCGCCCTGCGCGCGATGGGCGCGCGCGAGGTGACGCCGGCCGAGGCGCCCGAGTTGCACGCGATGATCGACCGGCTGTGCGTGCAGGCCGACCTGCCGAAGCCGAAGGTGGCGGTCGCGGACACGCGCATGCCGAACGCGTTCGCGCTCGGCCGCTCGCCGAAGAACGCGACCGTGTGCGCGACGACGGGGATCATGGAGCTGCTGTCGCCCGCGGAGCTCGAGGGGGTCATGGCGCACGAGCTCACCCACGTCGCGAACCGTGACGTGCTGGTGATGACGCTCGCCTCGTTCTTCGCGACGATCGCGGCGTACATCGTGCAGTTCGGGTTCCTGTTCGGCGGCAGTGCCGGCGACGACGACGACAACCCGAGCGTGATGGTGCTGTTCCTCGTCTCGATCGGCGTCTACGTCGTGTCGTTCTTCCTGATGCAGGCGCTCTCGCGGTACCGCGAGTTCGCCGCCGACCGCGGCGCCGCGCTGATCACGGGCCGCCCCAGCGCGCTGGCTTCGGCGCTGACGCGGATCTCCAGCGGCATGCAGCGGATCCCGCAGCGCGACCTGCGCGCGACCCGGGAGCTGCAGGCGTTCTACATCTTCCCGCCGGGCGTCGGCAAGGCGATCGGCGGCCTGTTCTCCACGCATCCGCCGATGGAGAAGCGGATCGCGGCGCTCCAGCGCCTGGAGATGCAGCTGCAGGGCACGGCCTGAGATGGGCCTGTTCGACATCCTCACCGGCAAGCGCAAGATGAAGGCGCCCGCCGAGAGCCGGCTGTTCGCGATGTCGACGGCCGCCGTCACGCTGGAGATGACGCTCGAGCTGCGCAGCTCCGGCAAGGCGGCAATCGTCTTCCAGCCGCTCGCGACCGCCGACTTCGGCTCGATCGTGAGCGACATGGAGGAGGTCCTGCGCGGCACCGGCGAGGACTCGGGCACGCAGGTCGAGAAGACCGACGACAGCTTCGGCTACCGCTGGATGGTGCTGTCCGACGAGGACTTCGAGGACCTCGTGGTCGGGATCAACGTCGTCTCCCAAGCGCTTCAGGACGGCGGCTACGGCGAGCGGATCCTGTGCGCGGTGTTCGCGTTCCGCGACGCCCAGGACCAGCCCGTCTACTGGATCTACAACTACAAGCGCGGCGCCTACTACCCGTTCGTGCCGGCCGGCGGCGACCAGCGGCGCGACTCGGAGCGCGAGCTGCGGCTGAAGGCCCAGATCGGGCACGAGCTCCCCGTGGAGGCGGAGCTCGAGCGCTGGTTCCCGCTCTGGGGGATTCCGATCTGAGCCCCCGCTCAATCCGGGATCAAGCCGTCGCCGTTGAACTCCAAGTGGGCCTCTGAGAACGAGAGGTCGGGCGGCGGCAGGATGACGTCGGACTCCTCGAGCTCGTCGTCCCCGAGCCGGTGGCCGTCGCTGCGCACGAGCGCGATCATCTGCTCGAAGACCTCGTGGAACCGGTCCTCGTCGTCGGCCTCGACCGCCGCGACGGCCTCGTTGTCGAGCGCGTTGAGGCGCTCGGCGTCCGCATCGGGGAGGCGGTACTGGTCCTCCGTCGAGATGCGGACGATCACTGCTGGCCGCCCTGGCTGGGCTGGTCGGCGGGCTTGCCCTCCTCGAGCGCCGGCGACGGCTGGGAGCCCTGGCCGAGCTCGGCCTTCATCTTCGCGAGGTCGTCCTCGACCTGGCTGCCCGACGTGAGCTCGGCGAGCTGGCGGTCGATGTCGTCCTGGCCGGCGGTGAGCGTCAGGTTGTCGTCGAACGCGCCGGCGGCCTCGAGCTCCTCCATCGCGCCCGCGCGCGCGCGCATGCCCTCCGTCTTGTCCATCGCGCGCTGCATCGCGAGGCCGACGTCGGCCATCTCCTCGCCCACGCCGGTCGCGGCCTCGGAGATCTTGACCTGGGCCTCGGCGGCCGAGTACTGGGCCTTGATGACCTCCTTCTTGGTGCGGAACTGCTCGAGCTTGGAGCGCAGCTTCTGCTCCTTGTCGATCAGGCCCTGCTGCTG
>Ga0126306_10002071_pt1 | contig 11164 bp, 9 predicted proteins | sample Plot27_FD_92592 | JGI IMG/M metagenome (GOLD analysis project Ga0126306, IMG submission 92592) | Serpentine soil microbial communities from UC McLaughlin Reserve, CA, USA - Plot27 | ecosystem: Environmental > Terrestrial > Soil > Grasslands | place: USA: UC McLaughlin Reserve, Lake County... | reverse complement strand
TCGCGTACATGACCCGATCGTTGTTTCGCCGCAAGCGCTTCTCGGAGAAGCGCTTCCCAGGATGAAGGTCCTCGGCATCAACGCGGTCTTCCACGACCCGGCCGCTGCGCTCGTGATCGACGGCGCGACGGTCGCCGCGGCCGAGGAGGAGCGCTTCTCGCGCCGCAAGCACGGCAAGCCGCCGGTCGCGTTCTCCACCTGGGAGCTGCCCGAGCAGTCGATGGCCTGGTGCCTGTCCGAGGCCGGGATCGAGCCGGCCGACCTGGACGCCGTCGCGTACTCGTATGAGCCCGACCTCGCGTTCCAGCCCAACGGGGACATCACGGCGGCCGGATGGGAGGGCCTGCGAACTCTCTACGTGCGGCGTGCGCCGCTGTTCCTGCGCACGGCGCTGCCGGGCCTCGACCCCGGCTGCGTGCGCTGGGTGCCCCATCACGTCGCGCACGCGGCGTCCGCGACGTTCGCGTCGGGCTTCGACCCTTGCAGCGTGCTCGTGCTCGACGGTCGCGGCGAGCGCGCCTCGCATCTGGCGGGGCGCTCGACCTGCGGCGCGCTGGAGATCCTCGCCGCTCAGGAGCTGCCGCACTCGCTCGGGCTGCTCTACGAGGAGCTGACGGCTCACCTCGGCTTCCGCCGCTCCTCCGACGAGTACAAGGTGATGGCGATGGCTTCCTACGGGGAGCCGGAGCACCTCGACGCGCTGCGCGGGCTCGTGCGGGCCGACGGTTGCGGCGGGTTCGTCGTCGGCGACGTCGATCTGGCGGCGCTCGCGCCCGCGCTGGCGCCGGGCGCCGAGTTCACGCCACGCCACGCGGCGCTCGCCTGCTCCGTCCAGCGCCGCCTGGAGGAGGTCCTGCTCGAGCTCGCCGGCTGGTTGCACGAGCGCACCGGCGACCGCGACCTCGTGATGGCCGGCGGCGTGGCGCTCAACTGCGTCGCCAACTCGCGCGTCTGGCGCGAGGGGCCGTTCGACCGCGTCTGGGTGCAGCCGGCCGCGGGTGACTCGGGGACCGCCCTGGGCGCGGCGCTGCACGTCGCACACGAGCTGGGCGACGCGCCGTCGCCGATGCGGTCGGCAGCGCTCGGGCGCGGCTGGGACGACGCGGCGCTGGCGGCGCGGCTCGCGGCCGCCGATCTCGCGTTCGAGCGGCCCGACGATGTGGCCGACACGGTTGCGGACGCGCTGGCGGCCAACCGGGTCGTCGCGTGGTTCCAGGGCCGCTCGGAGTTCGGACCGCGCGCGCTCGGGCACCGCTCGCTCCTCGCCGACCCGCGCCGGCGCGCGAACCTCGACAAGCTCAACGACATCAAGGGGCGCGAGCAGTTCCGGCCGGTCGCGCCGATGGTGCTGGCCGAGCGGGCGGCCGAGATCTTCGATGCGGGGCCGATCCCGAGCCCGTTCATGCTCTTCACGCACAGGGTGCGGCCCGGCTGGGCCGAGCGCATCCCGGCGGTCGTGCACGTCGACGGCACCGCGCGGATCCAGACCGTCGACCGCGAGCAGGAGCCGCTGATGGCGCGCTGCCTCGAGCGCTTCGAGACCCGCACGGGCGTGCCCGTGGTGGTGAACACGAGCCTCAACACCGCGGGGCGCCCGATGGTCGACGACCCGCGCGACGCGCTGGAGTGCTTCGGCTCCTCGCCGGTCGACCTGCTCGCGATCGGGCCGTTCGTGGTCCGCCGCGCCGGCGTCGCGGCCGGATCGGAGAGCGCGGAGCGGGCGGCGGCGTGACGTTCGACGTCGTCATCCCGAGCTCCGGGCGGCCGAGCCTCGCGGCGCTGCTCGCCGCGCTCGAACGTGAGCGCGGCGGGTCCGCGGCCGCTCCAGCACGACGGATGTCGTCTCACGCCCCCATGGCGGGTATCAGACGACGTTCGTCGTTCGATGACGCTTGGCGGTGCGTGGTCGTGGTCGACGACCGCGGCGCGGCGGGGCGGCGTGAGCCGCTCGGCGTGTCCGCCCACGTGCGCGTCGTCCCCGGGCCGGCGCGCGGTCCGGCCGCCGCGCGCAATGCGGGCTGGCGCGCGTGCGACTCCGAGTGGGTCGCGTTCCTCGACGACGACGTCGAGCCGGAGCGCGGCTGGGCGGCGCGGCTGGCCGCCGAGCTCGCGGCGGCCGCGCCGGACGTCGGCGGCATTCAGGGACGCGTCGTCGTGCCGCTGTCGCCGGGCAGGCGCCCGACGGACTGGGAGCGCAACACGTGCGGGCTCGAGACCGCGCGCTGGGCGACCGCGGACCTCGCGTACCGGCGTGGCGCGCTCGAGGCGGCCGGCGGCTTCGACGAGCGGCTCCCGCGCGCCTACCGGGAGGACGCCGACCTCGGGTTGCGGGTGACGGCCGCCGGCTGGCGGATCCTGTCCGGCGAGCGGATCGTGCGCCACCCGGCACGTCCGGCGCCGGCATGGGTGTCGATCGCGAAGCAGGCCGGCAACGCCGACGACGTGCTGATGCGCCGGCTGCACGGGCCCGGCTGGCGCGAGCGCGCCGGCGTCCCGGCGGGCCGCCGGCGGCGCCATGCCGCCGTCACGGTGGCGGTCGCCGGCGCGCTGGCGGCGCGCCGGCCGCGCGTCGCCGCCGCCGCCTGGCTGGCTGGGACGGCCGAGCTCGCATGGGCCCGCATCGCCCCGGGCCCCCGCACGCCGGGCGAGGTCGCGAGGATGGCCTGGACGAGCGCGCTGCTGCCGTTCGCCGCCACCGGCTGGTGGCTCTGGGGCCACGCGACGCTGCGCCGGCGCCTGGCCGCGCCGCGCGGGTCCGCCGCGCCGGCCGATCCGCGCGCGCTCCCGGCCGCCGTCCTCTTCGACCGCGACGGGACGCTCATCGTCGACGTGCCCTACAACGGCGACCCCGCGCGCGTCGAGCCGCTCCCCGGCGCGGCCGCGGCGGTGGCGCGGCTGCGCGCCGCGGGCGTCCGCGTGGCGGTCGTCTCGAACCAGAGCGGGATCGCTCGCGGGCTGCTGACGCACGCGCAGGTGCGCGCCGTGAACGCCCGGGTCGAGGAGTTGCTCGGGCCGCTCGGCCCCTGGAGCTGGTGCCCGCACGGTCCCGTCGACGGCTGCGGTTGCCGCAAGCCGGCGCCGGGGCTGATCCTGCGCGCGGCCGAGCGGCTCGGCGTCGACCCCGCGCGCTGCGTCGTGATCGGCGACATCGGCGCGGACGTCGAGGCGGCGCGCGCCGCCGGCGCCCGCGCGATCCTCGTGCCGACGCGGGTGACCAGGGCGGACGAGGTGGCTGCGGCGCAGGAGGTCGCGCCCGACCTACCGGCCGCCGTCGAGCGCGCGCTGGCGGGACGCGCATGACGCACGTCCTCGCGGTCCGGCTCGACAACGACGGCGACGTGCTGCTCGCCGGCCCGGCGATCCGCGCGCTCGCGCACGGCGCCGATCGCGTGACGCTGCTGTGCGGCCCGCGCGGCCGGCAGGCGGCGAGGCTGCTGCCCGGCGTCGACCGGATCGTCGTATGGCGCGCGCCCTGGATCGACCCCGATCCCGAGACCCTCGACCGCGCACAGGTCGAAGCGCTCGTCGACCGGCTCGCCGCGCTGCGGCTCGGCGCGGCCGTCGTCTTCGGCTCGTTCCACCAGAGCCCGCTGCCGACCGCGCTGGTGCTGCGGATGGCGGGCGTGCCGTTCATCGCCGCCACCTGCGTCGACTACCCGGGGTCGCTGCTCGACCTCCGCCACAGCATCGGCGACGACGTCCACGAGGTAGAGCGCGCGCTCGACCTCGCAGCCGCCGCCGGCTTCCCGCTGCCACCCGATGACGACGGCGCGCTCGCGATCCGGCGTGCGGCGGCGACCTGGAGCGCCGCCGGCTTCGTCGTCGTCCATCCCGGCGCGTCGGTTCCCGCCCGCGCGTGGGCTCCGGAGCGCAACGCGGAGCTGGTGCGCGCCCTCGTCGCCGGCGGGCGCCGCGTGGTCGTCACCGGGACGCCGGGCGAGAGGCGCCTGACCTCGTTCGTCGCCGGCCCGCCGTGCGCCGAGGTGACCGACCTCGGCGGCCGGACCAGCCTGGCCGAGCTGGCCGAGGTGCTGGCGGCGGCGGACTGCATCGTCGTCGGCAACACCGCGCCCGCGCACCTCGCGGCCGCGGTCGGCACGCCGGTGGTCTCGCTCTTCGCCCCGACGGTCCCCGCTGTGCGCTGGCGGCCGTGGCGCGTGCCGCACGAGCTGCTCTACGCCGACGTGTCCTGCGCCGGCTGCCGCGCGCGGGTCTGTCACGTCGAGGGTCATCCGTGCCTCGGCTCGGTCGCGGCCGAGGACGTCGTGCGCGCCGTGGACCGCCTCGCGCCAGTCGCCCTGGAGGCGGTCGCGTGAGGATCCTGCTCTGGCACGTGCACGGCGCATGGACGACGGCATTCGTCCACGGCGAGCACGACTACGTCGTGCCGGTGCTGCCCGACCGCGGCCCCGACGGCGTCGGGATCGCGCGGACGTACGACTGGCCGGAGCGAAGGGTGACCGAGCTCTCGCCGGAGGCGCTGCGCGACGAGCACTTCGACGTCGTGGTGCTGCAGCGCCCGCACGAGCTCGAGCAGCTCGCCGAGGGTTGGCTCGGCCGCACCCCCGGGCGCGACATCCCGGCGATCTACGTCGAGCACAACGCGCCGCAGGGCCGGATCGCCGAGATGCGCCATCCGGCGGGCGATCGCGACGACCTCGTGCTCGTGCACGTGACCCACTTCAACGCCGTCTTCTGGGACGCCGGCACGACGCCGACGCGCGTGATCGAGCACGGCATCGTCGATCCCGGCGATCGCTACACCGGCGAGCTCGCGCGCGCGGCGGTCGTGATCAATGAGGCGCGCCGGCGCGCGCGCGTCACGGGCACCGACCTGCTCGAGCGCTTCACGCGCGCCGGGCCCGTCGACCTGTTCGGGATCGACGCCGGCTCGATCGGGGGGATCGAGGACCTGCCGCAGGACCGGCTGCACTCCGAGATGGCGCGCCGGCGCGTCTACGTGCATCCGATCCGCTGGACCTCGCTCGGGCTGTCGCTGCTCGAGGCGATGCACCTGGGGATGCCGGTGGTCGCGCTCGGGACGACGGAGGTGCACGAGGCGGTCCCGCCCGCGGCGGGCGTCGTCTCCACGAGGGTCGACGCGCTGGTCGCCGCGATGCGGCGGCTGGTGGAGGACCGCGACGAGGCCGCGGAGCGCGGGCGCGTCGCACGCGCCGTCGCGCTCGAGCGCTACGGCCTTGCGCGCTTCCTCGACGACTGGGACGAGCTGCTGGCCGAGGTTGGAGCCCGATGAGGATCGCGATGGTGTCCGAGCACGCAAGCCCGCTCGCCGTGCTCGGCGGAGTCGACGCCGGCGGGCAGAACGTGCACGTCGCAGCGCTCGCCGCCACGCTCGGGCGGCGCGGCGACGAGGTCGTCGTGCACACGCGCCGCGATGACCCGGGACTGCCGCGCCGCGTCGGGCTCGCGCCCGGCGTCGAGGTCGACCACGTCGACGCCGGCCCGCCCTGCGAGGTGTCCAAGGACGAGCTGCTGCCGTACATGGGCGACTTCGCCGACCAGCTCCGCGACCAGTGGGCGCAGGATCCTCCGCATGTGGTTCATGCGCACTTCTGGATGTCCGGGCTGGCGGCGCTGAGAGCCGCGCGCGAGCTCGGGATCCCGGTCGTGCACACCTTCCACGCACTCGGTGTGGTCAAGCGTCGCCACCAGGGCGTCAAGGACACGAGCCCATCGCAGCGGATCGCGATCGAGCGCAGCATCGCGCGGCTCGTCGACCGCGTGATCGCGACGTGCTCGGACGAGGTGTTCGAGCTCCTGCGCATGGACGCCGACCGCCACCGGGTCTCGGTCGTGCCATGCGGCGTCGACGTCGGCCGCTTCACGCCGGACGGTCCCCCCGAGCCGCGCCGGCCGGGCCGGCGTCGGCTGGTCGTCGCATGCCGGCTGGTCGAGCGCAAGGGCGTCGGGAACGCGATCGAGGCGCTCGCCTCGCTGCCCGAGGTCGAGCTGCACGTGGCCGGTGGACCCGACGAGAAGGCGCTCGACTCCGATCCGGAGGCACGGCGCCTGAGCGGGCTCGCCGCCGAGCTGGGAGTCCGGGACCGGCTCGTGCTGCGCGGCCGCGTCGGGCGCGAGGAGATGCCGGCGCTGCTGCGCTCGGCCGATGCCGTCGTGTGCGTGCCTTGGTACGAGCCGTTCGGAATCGTCCCGCTGGAGGCGATGGCATGCGGCGTCCCCGTCGTGGCCTCCGCGGTCGGCGGGCAGATCGACTCGGTCGTGGACGGCGTCACGGGCGTGCACGTGCCGCCGCGCGACCCGGCCGCACTGGCGCATGCGCTGGGCGCCCTGCTCGACCATCCCGAGCGGCGCGCGCAGCTGGGCGCGGCGGGAGCGCGGCGCGCGCGCGAGCGCTTCGCGCACGAGCGCGTCGGGGCCGCGACGCGCGAGGTCTACGGCGAGGTCGCGATGAAGCGCGCCGCGCAGGCGGCCCGGCGTGCGCGGGAGCTGCGGGCATGACGGTCGCCGCGCGCCGCGATGATCCGCTCGGGCGCGCGCCGCTGCCCGCCGGCCGCCGCCACCTCGACGAGCTCGAGCGCCCGCTGCGCGACCTGCGGCGTGAGGCCGAGCGGCTCGATCGCTGGGGGCGGCGGCTCGCCGACGTGCTGCTGCGCGGCGGCCGCCTGCTGACGGCCGGCAACGGCGGCTCGGCCGCGGAGGCACAGCACCTCGCCGCCGAGCTGGTCGGGCGCTACCGCGACGACCGCGCGCCGCTCTCCGCGATCGCGCTGTGCGCGGAGTCCGCCTCGGTCACGGCGATCGGCAACGACTACGGCTCCGAGGAGGTCTTCGCGCGACAGGTGCGCGCGCACGGCCGTCCCGGCGATGTGCTGATGGCGCTCTCCACCTCCGGCCGCTCCGCGAACGTGCTGGCCGCCGCGGACGCCGCGGCGGAGACGGGCATGATCACCTGGGCGCTGACGGGAGCGCCCGGCAACCCGCTGGCCCTGCGCGCCGACGACTGCGTCGCGGTCGACTCGCCGCACACGGCGACCGTGCAGGAGATCCACCTGATCGCGATCCACCTGCTGTGCGCGGCCGTAGACGAGTCGCTGGCCGCCCCGGCAGGGACGCGTTTCACGAGGGCGGCGGCGTGAGACGGCTCGTGGTGATCGGCGACGCGCTGCTCGACCGCGATCTCGACGGCCGCGCCGAGCGGCTCGCCCCCGACGCGCCCGTGCCGGTGGTCGACGCGATGGAGCGCCACGACCGCGCCGGCGGCGCCGGCCTGGCGGCGACGCTAGCCGCCGCCGGCGGCCACGCGGTGACGCTGGTCTGTGCGCTGGGCGACGATGCCGCGGGCGCGCGCGTGCGGGCGCTGCTCGAGCAGGCCGGCGTGGCCGTCTGCGATCTCGGCCTGCACGGTGCGACGCCGGAGAAGGTGCGCGTGCGGGCGGGCGGGCGCGTGCTGGTGCGGCTCGACTCGGGCGGCGAAGCGCGCGGCTGCGGCCCGCTCACCGAGCGTGCGCACGCCGCGCTCGCCGGCGCGGACGCGGTGCTCGTCTCCGACTACGGCCGCGGCGTGGCGGCGGCGCCGAGTGTGCGCGCCGCGCTGTCCCGTCGCGGCGCGACGCCGATCGTGTGGGATCCGCACCCGAATGGCCCGGACCCGGTTCCCGGCTGTGTGCTCGTGACGCCGAACGCGCGGGAGGCCGGGCGGGCCGAGCCGTGGCCGGCGGGGCGCGACCCGGTTCCCGGCTGTGTGCTCGTGACGCCGAACGCGCGGGAGGCCGAGCCGTGGCCGGCCGGTGGCGAGCCGGCCGCAGCCGACCGCGGGTCGTCGCTCGCCATCGCCGAGGCCCGCGCGCGTGCCCTGCGCGCGCGCTGGGGCGCCGTCAACGTCTGCGTGACGCTCGGCTCGCGCGGCGCCGTGCTGGTCGGCGCGGCCGGGCCGGCTCTCGCGGTGCCCGCAAGGGGCGTCGCCGTGGCCGACCCGTGCGGCGCCGGTGACTGCTTCGCCGTGACCGCGGCCGGGCTGCTGGCGGCGGGGGCGCTGCCGTCCGAGGCGGTGCGGGCCGCGGTCGCCGCGGCGTCCGACTTCGTCGCGGCGGGCGGCGCGGCCGGCTGGTCGGCGCCCCATTCGCAGCCGCTCGAGCGTGACGCGATCGAGCTCGCCGCGCGCGTGCGTGCCGGGGGCGGCACCGTCGTCGCGACCGGTGGCTGCTTCGACCTGCTCCACGCCGGCCACGTGCGGGCGCTCGAGGCCGCCCGCGGTCTAGGCGACTGCCTGATCGTGTGCCTGAACTCCGACCAGTCGGTCCGCCGCCTCAAGGGGGACGACCGCCCTTTGGTCCCGGAGCGCGACCGCGCGGCGGTGCTCGCGGCGCTGCGCTGCGTCGATGCCGTCGTCGTCTTCGAGGAGGACGACCCGCGTGCCGTGCTGCGCGAGCTGCGGCCGCACATCTGGGCCAAGGGCGGCGACTACGCCGTCTCGGAGCTGCCGGAGGCGGCCACGCTGGCCGAATGGGGCGGGCGCGCCGTCGTCGTGCCGTACGTCGCCGGCCGCTCGACGACCCGCCTGATCGAGGTTGCCCGTGCCGGTTGAGCCGCTGGGAACGGTCCTGATCACCGGCGGCGCCTCGGGGCTCGGCGCGGCGATCGCGGTGGCCGTCGAGGCCGAGGGCGGCACGGCCGTCGTGCTCGACCGCCGGCCGCCCTCGAATGGCTTCGCGTTCCACGAGGTCGACCTCGCCCGCCCGCGTGATGCGGAGGCTGCGGTGCGCGCGATCGCCGCGAAGCACGGTGGCCTCGACGCCGTCGTCACGGCGGCGGGCACCGACGCGTGCGGGGACATCCTCGAGGTCGAGCCCGACGCCTGGGACCGCGTCGTGGCCGTCAACCTGATCGGCACCGCGGCGGTCGTGCGGGCCGCGCTGCCCGCGCTCGAGCGTGCGCGCGGGCGCGTCGTCACCGTCGCCTCTACGCTCGGGCTGCGCGCGTTGCCTGCCGCGACCGCCTACTGCGCCAGCAAGTTCGGCGTCGTCGGCTTCACGCGCGCGCTGGCCGCCGAGCTGGGGGACCGCGTCGGCGTGACGCTGCTCGTGCCCGGCGGCATGAAGACGCGCTTCTTCGACGACCGTCCCGAGAGTTTCAAGCCGGCGCCCGAACAGCTGCTCAACGATCCCGCGCACGTCGCGCGGACGGTCATCTTCGCGCTGCGCCAGCCGGCGGGATGCGAGTTGCGCGAGCTGGTGGTCGCGCCCGTGGGCGAGCCCTCCTGGCCGTGAGCCGCCCGCTGCTGGTCGCCTACCGGGCGCTCGGGCTGGGCGACCTGCTGACCGGCGTGCCGTCGCTGCGCGGATTGCGGGCCGCGTTGCCCGACCACCGCGTGGTGCTCGCGGCCCCGGCCGCGCTCGCGCCGCTCGCGGCGCTGTCGGGCGCGGTCGACGGGGTGCTCGACACCGCGCCGCTCGCGGTGCCGGTGCTGCGCGGCGCCGATCTCGCGGTCAACCTGCACGGGCGCGGTCCCGAGAGCCACCGCGCGATCCTCGCCTCGCGCCCGCGGCGGATGATCGCGTTCGCGGCGCACGACGTCCCGTGGCGCGGGCCGGAGTGGCGCGCCGGCGAGCACGAGGTGGAGCGCTGGTGCCGGCTGCTGGCCGAATCGGGCATCGCGGCCGACCCGGCGCGCCTCGACCTGCCCGCGCCCGCCGGCACGGGCGCCGCTGCCTTCGCGCCGGGCGTGACCGTCGTGCATCCCGGCGCCGCCGGCGCCGCGCGACGCTGGCCGGCCGAACGCTGGGCTGCAGTCGCCTGCGCCGAGCGCGATGCCGGCCGGAGGGTGGTCGTGACCGGCACGGCCGCCGAGCGGCCGCTCGCCGAGGAGGTCGGCCGCGGCGCCGGGCTCCGCCCCGGCGACGTGCTCGCCGGCCGGACCGGCCTGATTCAACTCGCCGCGCTGGTCGCCTCGGCGGGCCGCGTGCTCTGCGGCGACACCGGCGTCGGGCACCTCGCGACCGCTTTCGGCGTGCCCTCCGTGCTGCTGTTCGGCCCGACGCCCCCGTCCGAATGGGGCCCTCCGCCCGGCCGCGCGCGTCACGTCGTGCTGCATCGCGGAGGGCGCGGCGACCCGCACGGCCTGGAGCCCGATCCGGGGCTGCTGGAGATCACCGTCGAGGATGTCCTGGCTGTGGTCGGCGACAACCGTTTTCGGGTGGAACGTTGGGAGAAGGCCACTGGCTGAGTTGTGCCGTGGGCGCCGGCGGCGGGTGGTGGGGGGCGATTGTGAGTGTCGGGGTGGCGGGCGTCCGATGCCTCGGCGCTCCCGCGATTACGTCAACGGCGGCCTGGAAGGATGGACCCGGGGCGGGGCCGGCGAGTGTCGTCTTGTGCACGACAGTCGTGCTCGAGACGACAGTCGGCCCACGACGTGCGGCGAGTGTCGTCTTGTGCACGACTGTTGTGCTCAACACGCCCCTCGTCCTGCCGCAACACCTCGGACCCACCCTTCGATGCCCGCCGTTCAACGACGCCGGAACCACAACACGGCTTCACGGCCGACCAGGTCGCGCGCGAGCGTCATGCGGAGTGGACGGAACGTATGCTTGGCGGCGCGCTCGCCCGCGAGGACGACGTAAACACCGGGGCGGCGCGGCGGCCTGGAAAGACCGGCGCCGGCACGGCGCCTCCACGAGCGGCGCTATCCCCTGGCGCGCAGCGCAAGCACGGCGATGTCGTCACGAGGCGGCGCGCTCTCGTTGCCGAGCGCGAGCGCGGTGAGCTGCTCGACGATCCGCTGCGACGAGTCGGGTGCCATCGCCCTCAGCGCATCGTGGAGGTCCTCGGGGTCGAGCAAGCGCTTGGGCGCGCGCGCCTCGGTGATGCCGTCCGTGAACAGCACCAGGGCGTCGCCCGCGTGCAGCTCGGCGCCCGCGTCCTCCAGGTGCGGGTCGCGCACGAGCCCCAGCAGCGTTCCCGGCACGCCCAGGTCCTCGACCGCTCCGCCGGCCCGCCGCAACAGCGCGGGCGGGTGCCCTCCGCAGGCGATCCTCGCACGGATCGCCGGACGCGAGATGTCGAGGTGTACGCAGGCGACCGTGCAGAACCGGCCCGCGAGATCCGCGCGACACATGTCGTCGTTCAGCCAGCTGAGGATCGCCGCGGGCGACCGCCGCCGAGCCGCCGCCGTGCGGATCGTGTAGCG
>Ga0126306_10002070_pt1 | contig 11166 bp, 14 predicted proteins | sample Plot27_FD_92592 | JGI IMG/M metagenome (GOLD analysis project Ga0126306, IMG submission 92592) | Serpentine soil microbial communities from UC McLaughlin Reserve, CA, USA - Plot27 | ecosystem: Environmental > Terrestrial > Soil > Grasslands | place: USA: UC McLaughlin Reserve, Lake County... | reverse complement strand
CTCTCGGAGGCCTCTCCCGTGACGCACAACAACCCGCCGTTCCTGGGGCAGGGACGCGAGGGCAGCATCGGCATCCCCATCCCTTCGACGGACGCCAGGATAGTAGACGTGGAGACTGGAGAGCAGGAGATGCCCATCGGCGAATCCGGGGAGCTCATGATTAAGGGTCCGCAGGTCATGAAGGGCTACCTCAACATGCCGGATGAGACAGCCATGACCCTGAAAAACGGCTGGCTCTATACCGGCGACGTCGCGAAGATGGATGAGGACGGCTACTTCTACATTGTGGACAGGAAGAAGGACATGATCGTGGCTTCCGGCTACAACGTCTACCCGCGTGAGATCGAAGAAGTTCTCTTCGAGCATCCTGACGTGACCGAAGCCGTCGCCATAGGCGTACCCGACGAGTACAGGGGCGAGTCCGTCAAAGCCTTCGTCGTGAAGAGGGCCGGCGCCCCGGCGACGGAGGAAGAGGTGCTGGCCTTCTGCAAGGAGCGCCTCGCCGCGTACAAGACCCCCAAAGCCGTCGAGTTCCGCGAGGAGCTGCCAAAGTCCGCGGTCGGCAAGCTCCTCCGTCGCGTTCTCGCTGACGAGGAGCGCCGAAAGACAGGGACTGACCACGATGGGGCCGACCAGGCGTAATCAAGGAGGAGATCATTTTGAACGCCCTTGACCTCTTTCGTCTCGACGGCAGGACGGCCATCGTCACCGGCGGCGGCCGCGGACTGGGCCGCTACATGGCGGAGGCCCTCTCGGACGCCGGGGCTGGCGTCGTGCTGTGCGCGCGCAAGATAGAACCTCTCGAAGAGGTAAGGAGCGAGATAGAGGCCGGTGGCGGCAGGGCGCTCGCCGTCGAGTGCGACGTCACAGATCCCGAGGACGTCGAGAGGGTCGTATCGCAGGCCGAAGAGGCTTTAGGGAGTCTGGATATAGTCGTCAACAATAGCGGGGCCACGTGGGGTGCGCCGCCCGCGGAGATGCCCCTGGAGCGCTTCGATCAGGTACTCAGGGTCAACGTGCGGGGGACGTTCCTCATGTCCCAGGCTGCGGGGAGGCGTATGATCGAACGCGGGTCCGGCGGCACCATCATCAACATCTCCAGCGTGGCCGGCCTGGTCGGCGGCCACCCCGACTACATGCAGACCGTGGGCTACAACTCCTCCAAGGGCGCCATCATCTCCATGACCCGTGACCTTGCGACCTCCTGGGCCCCGCACGGCATAACCGTCAACGCCATTGCCCCGGGCTGGTTCCCGACCCGTATGAGCGGGGGCCTTATCGAGAAGTTCGAAACCAGGATGCTCGAGGGCATCCCGCTCCACCGTTTCGGCAACCCAGAGGACCTCAAAGGGGTCGTGATCTTCCTCTCCTCCCCGGCCGCCGCCTACATCACAGGCCAGACCGTCGTCGTGGACGGCGGCGCCACGGCCTGGTAGCAGAAGGAGCATTTCAGCCAGTCAGCACTTCAGCTGGTCAGCATTTTAGTTTCTTGTTTTCGCTGAAAGTTGATCGATTTTAGCCGAAGCGCAATTCGCAGTAGTTCAATTTCCCTGCAAATCACTCTAATCCTCCACACAATCGTAGTTTCCATCCGAGAACAGACCTTCAAGGCGAAAGCCCTCAGTCCCCAGCAAGCTGAATGCTGAAAGCTGATTGCTGACAAGCTGCCTTCGTGACGTTTGTGATCCGAGTTCGTGGCCGCAAGCGTAAACGCATCGCCTGACAACGGAGGCTGGCTGCATGGCAGCCGGACTGGAGAAGGGAGAGTGTATGGCGGCGGTAGACGGTTGGCTCGAGGGCTTCTTGCACGGGCCTACGGCGCTCTGGGCCATACTTCTGGTCAGCCTGCTGCTCGGATTGCGGCACGCTTCCGACCCCGACCACCTGGCCGCGGTTACGACCCTCATAGCCTCCGAGAAGGATGGTGGCGCGGCGAGGAAGGCCAGCTCGATGAGCTTCTGCTGGGGGCTCGGTCACGGAACGTCCCTGGTTCTCATTGGCCTTCCCCTGGTGTTGTTGGAACGCTATTTGCCAGAACCCGCGCAGCAGGCGGCGGAGACTCTTATCGGTGTGATCATAATCTTCCTCGCCGCACGGTTGCTCGTTCGCTGGCGGCGCGGGCACTTCCACGCCCACACCCACAGCCCCACGGCGGTGAACCCGCTCACCGCCACGTCCACTCGCATGCATCCGGCTCCTCGCACGAGCACGCCCACCACACTCATTCCCACGGCGGCCACACGCACGGTCATGCGCCGGCGGATGGCTCGAAGGTAACCTGGCGTGGGCTGATGGCGCTCGGTGTGAGCGGTGGGCCCGTGCCTTGTCCGGCGGCGCTCGTTTTGCTTCTTGGCGCGATCTCGCTCGACAGGTTGGGCTTCGGGATGGTGCTCGTCGTCGCGTTCAGCGCGGGATTGGCGATAGTCCTGACCGGGATCGGGCTGCTCATGATCTACCCAGAAAGCTCTTCGAACGGTACTCCTCCGAGGCGAGGGTGCCTCGCCTCTTACCGGTCGTGAGCGCCTCGGTCATCACGCTAGCCGGTGCTGGTATAGCGCTCGAAGCCCTCCAACAAACCGGTCTCGTGTAGGCCATGAGATGTGCGCGTGCCCAACCGGGACCCTCCACTACCGTCATTCCCGCGAAGCTTGTCCCCGCGAAAGCGGGGAGCGGGGATCCACGACGACGAACAAGAGGTTCGTGCGCGATGGTAGCCTCCATGGTGCCGTTGGCAATCACCCGTGCTTGCATGAGAGATCCTTGACATCAAAGATACATACGCTTACACTGTAATTTACAGTGTAAGCACATCGAGGAGGAAAGAACGATGAGGCGTGCGGGCCTGACATTCGTGATAGTGGGGGCGATGTTCGTTCTCTCGGCCGGGATGGCGGTTGCGGCGGTAAAGTTCGGCACCGAGGGGCGTGATTTTCTCAGAGGGACTGACGAGCCCGACGTTCTTTACGGCAAAGGCAGCAGGGACATCCTGGTCGGGAAAGGAGCCGATGACGTTCTCTATGGCGGTGACGGCGATGATGCCGCGGTCGGTGGCAGTGGGACCATAGAGGGGAACCTGAGCGGTCCGAGCGGCGAGGACACGATCTACGGCGGTGACGGTCGCGACTGCGCATTCGGCGGGACCGGGGATGACACCCTCTACGGCGGGGGCGGCAGTGACCTGATCGGCCTGTTCTGCATCGAGTTTATCTCCGACACGGGCAACGACGTCATGTATGGCGATGACGGCAATGACTTCATCATCAGCGTCGACCGTAATGGCAGGCCGGAACGGGACACCGTCTTCTGCGGCAGCGGTACGGACAACGTCTTCGCCGACCGCCTCGACCGGATAGCTGACGGTTGCGAGAAGGTTTCTAGAGGATTCTAGACCGCTCCCTGGATAGCCCCGAGGATACGGAGCACCACGGAGGCGATGACGAGGACGACTATCACGATGGCCGCGTACTTGATAAATACGGCGGCCGTAAAGGCACCGTCGCCACTACGGCGCGAGCCGGTCTCACGGTCCTCATGTCCCTGCGGGCATCCTCGTAGCCCTCGTCGTAGTCCCTTCTCCTGCCCATAAACATTGTGTTCTCGTCGGCCACATTATAGATGCTGCTCCGGAGCAACTAGCCAGTTGCAAAGGGGCCCCGGCCCCTTTGCAAGCCATCAGCCATCAGCGATCAGCTTTTTGTTCTTGCTGATCGCTGATGGCTGATGGCTGAATCGCGGATTCAACTTGGCGTAGAATAACCTTCTCGCAAAGCCACGAGCGGAGGATCTTCTTTGAAGCCGAACGTAACCATCATCGGTGCCGGGCTCGCCGGGAGCGAGGCAGCCTGGCAGGCCGCGGAACTCGGCTGCTCGGTCGAATTGTGGGAGATGCGGCCGGTGCAAGGGACGCCGGCCCACCGAACAGAGCACTTCGCGGAGCTCGTGTGCTCGAACTCGCTGGGTAACCGTTCTATCGAAACGGCCTCGGGGCTGCTAAAGGAAGAGTTGCGGCGTCTCGGGTCGGTGATCCTGGCCTGCGCGGACTCCAACTCCGTACCCGCGGGCGGCGCCCTCGGGGTGGCTCGAGAGGATTTCCCGCGCAGCGTTACGGAGACCGTCCACGCCCACCCCAACATCAAAGTCGTACGTAAAGAGGCCACACATATCCCCGACGGTCCTACGGTCGTGGCGACGGGCCCCCTGACGTCGGACGCGCTAGCCGGGAAGATAGAGGCGCTTTCGGGGGAAAGGCTCTACTTTTACGATGCGGCCTCGCCTATCATCCACCGCGACTCTCTGGACGAATCGATAATCTACCGCGCCTCCCGCTACGGCAAGGGCGAGGCGGACTATCTGAACTGCCCGATGACCGAAGAACAGTACTACGCCTTCGTGGAGGACCTGTCGGCTGCAGAGCTCAGCCCCATAAAGGACTTCGAGGAGGACCTGTACTTCGAGGGCTGCCTACCCGTCGAGACCATAGCCCGTCGCGGCAAGGAGACCCTGCGCTTCGGCCCGATGAAGCCGGTTGGCCTACCCGACCCCCGTACGGACGAGATACCCTACGCCGTCGTGCAACTCCGGCAGGACGACGCCGAGGGCCGCCTGTACAACATCGTCGGCTTCCAGACACGACTCAAGTGGGGAGAACAGCGGCGCGTATTCCGTACCATCCCGGGCCTGGAAAGCGCCGATTTCGCCCGCATGGGTGTCATGCACCGCAATACGTACCTGCCTTCGAACCACATGCTCGAGGCCACGATGAGGGTAAGAGACGATCGGGGCACGCCACTCTTCTTCGCGGGACAGCTCACGGGCGTCGAGGGCTACGTCGAGAGCACGGCGATGGGCCACATAGCGGGCGCGAACGCGGCCAGGCTCGCGATGGGGGAGGAGCCAACGACCATGCCGCGCGGCACTATGATGGGAGCGCTGGCCCACTACATCACGACCAAGGAAGGCACACTCCAGCCCATAAACTCCAACTGGGGCCTCGTCCCAACCGCGCCGAAAAAGGAGAACGGCAGGCGCCTCCGCAAACCCGAACGTAGGCAAAGGCAGGCCCAGATGGCGCTCTCCGTGCTGGATGAATTCATGCGCGGGGGCGTGAAGGCAGCCGTGTAGGCGGCGAGACAGTATCGCGCGGCATTCGGCCCTCACAGGCGTTCTGCCGTCTGGACCTTCTGCAATACGGCTTACTCGGAGCAGCGTCGTCGACGGCGATTGGGTCCACACGTTCGAACTGGCCGACGGCAAGATCTCGGCTTGACGATGAGTACGCATGCTTTGATAAGGTAGGTCTTCCCGCTGGAGTGTCAGCGATGCTAACCTGCCAGGATGACAGAACTCACGCTCGAGCCTGGGGTACTCCGAGGCGCGTCGGCTTTCCCCGACCGTTAGGCAGAGATGGCGATCAGGCTCATTCGGCTCTTCACCAGCGACGATCACCAATCCCACTTTGATGTAAGCGAGATCGAATCGAACAAGAGCGGAAGCTCCCAACGCCATCTCCCGGAGCGAACCGGCCGAGACTGTTACCTTCGAAGAGACCGCAGCAGGCTCCACCCTTGACTGGCACAACGCTCCGCCAGTATGTGATCACCTTGAGCGGCCGGCTCGAGTTCGAGACCCGTGGCGGCGCAAAACAAGTAGTCGAACCCGGCGACATCCTGCTGGCAGAGGATACTTCGGGCGGAGGACATCGCTGGCGCCTTATCGACGATCAACCCTGGCGCCGTGCCTACGTCGCCGTACCGTAAACCAAACGCGGCATCCAGGGCGGGACAGTCTTCCACATGAGATCTACTGATCTGACAGTGGGATGCGGTAGGGTTGACCCTTCCTTACACTGCGCTGGTCAGCAATTCAGCCAGTCAGCTTCATGTCTTGCTGAAATGCTGAGGGACTGACTTGCTCGTCGTGCATAAGGCTCAAGAGCCTTATGCACGACGCTGCGAGAACAGGCCCTGGTTGCGGTGAGGTCAACCCGTCGTCCACCCTTGTACTATCCTCCGACTGTGTTTGCAGACGACGTTGGATCGCGAAGAACAGCCGAGCCGGGCTTCTGATACCCTGCGGGTGCCCGACAACACCAGGGGAGGCGAATATGGATGGGGAGCGGGTTCCTGACTCGTGGGTCGGACAACGGGTACGAATTATTACCACCGTCACGGCCGATAGGACCGCGCAGGAGGAAGCCACCCTCCTTAGCCTGGATCAAATTGGAATCACTATCTCGCGGGAGGAGTTGGTCGGAGGCGGGGAGGAGATCGTGTTCCATCCCTGGGTGCACGTTTACCAGCTCGGACCGCTGGTGAGATAGGCTCTCGAGGCCCGATCGCTGTCACGGAGTGCGAAGCACCTGTGCCCAGAGCGATCCTGAAGCCTCATAGAGAGCCATTACTACAACCGATCTAGCGGGCTCGAGTCCCTATCGAGCGGGTTCGGGTCGACACGGCGCTCGCCGAAGTAGTCCATGTCCTTGAGGAACAAGGGATACCTCGCGGCTACCTGATACTTATCCCACGGCTCCGTGTAGTCGGGATCCGCACCCTCAGCGTGTGGATCCCCGGAGACTGGTAGCAACTCGTAGACGGGGTTGGCGGGATTGCCCTCGTCCGCGATGTGGACGCGGTAGGCTTCTCGGTCATAAGTGATGCACCTGTAGAGCGTGTAGACGATATGTTTGTCTCCCCTGGCATCCGTGTAGGAGCTGACCTCCTCACCCTCGAACTCGGCCCAGAAGCCGGGAAACCTGTCGCCCTTCTTATGTCCAACCAAGACCCTGACCACAGCGCTCCTTTCCTGAGATACTCGAACTCATACCCGGTAGAGCCTCGGACCACACAACGTCCCACAAGTTACCCGGTCTATGGCAGTAAGTAGCCACTGCAATTCGCTCATTCAGCCAAGAGCGTTCAGCAAGAACAAGAAGCTGACAAGCTGAAGTGCTTGCAAAGGGGATGAGCCCTTTGCAACACCTTACAGATTGCCCAGGAGACCACCCTTGTTCTTGCGCGCCTGCTTGTCGCGGGATTTCTCGGCCCGGTCGGCCTTGTCCTGCTCGGCTTTGGTCCGCTTCTTTTGCTCCCTATCCTCTCTCGCCGCCGCCTTCCTCTGCTGCGCCTGGCCCTCGGCCTTCTTGTCCTCGTCGCCGCTTATGGCGCCGTAGGCCTCTTTGGCCTTCCCCTTGGCTTCCTCCGACATCCTCGACCTCCTTTACCAACTCGGTTGCCTTCGTACTGTTAGACGCAAAAACACCGGGACCGTTACGGCCCGCACTCCCCGCCTCACACTATAGCTTGGCTGTCGCTTCCGTACGAAGTGCTGAGTCAAGGATGGTCTCGACGAGCATCTCGAAGGTGGTGCCCGCGGTCTCGGCCGCGAGGGGGAACGTTGAGGTCTCGGTGAAACCGGGGATGGTCTTTACGTCGAGAACCCAGGGGGTGCCCTCCGCGAAAATGGTATCCACCCTGGCGTAGCCGGAGCAGCCGAGGACTCTGTAGGCGGTGAGCGCCGTCTCCTCGACGAGGGATGAGGCAGCGGAAGGTATCTCGGCCGGGATGGCGAAGTCTGTTGCGCCTGGGGTGTACTTCGCCTCGAAGTTGTAGGCGCCTTCGCGGGGACGGATCTCGACGAGTCCCAAAGCTCTGGGCTCCTCGCCAGCTGGTTCGATGATTGGGATGGAGATCTCCTTCCCATCCACCCAGCGCTCGAGCAGGATCTTGGCGTCGTAGCCGAGCGCCTCATAAACAGCGTCGAACAGCCCTTCTGCTGCTTCGACCCGCGAGAGCCCGAAGCTAGACCCCTCCCTGGCGGGTTTGACGACGAGCGGATAGCCCAGTACTTCGGCGGCGACGTCCAGCGCCGCCGAGGCGCCCATCTCGTTCATCGCCCTTCTCAGGAAGGTGCGGAAAGGAGGGGTCTCTATGCCGGCGGCCCGCAGCGCACGCTTGGCGTAGTCCTTGTCCATACAGCGGATGGACGAGAGCGGCCCGCTCCCCGTATACGGGATACCGAGGGTCTCGAGCAGCGCCTGCACCGTACCGTCCTCGCCGCCGGGGCCGTGGAGGCAAACGAAGGCGGCATCGGGTGAGATCTCCATCAGCGTCCCTGTGGTCGAGTCCTCTATGTCGAGCGGATGAACGTCGTGGCCAAGGCGTTCGAGGGCGTGTTGGACGCGCCGGCCCGTGACGAAGGAGACGTCCCTCTCCATCGAGTGCCCACCGCGCAGGACGGCCACGCGCGCCACGGGACCACTAACCTTCCGTGCCGGGATCGAAACTCATGGAGCGGCTGCCGTGTAGCGCGCTTTCCTTGCGGTGCGAGCCGCGTTCGAGGTCGCTGCGCAGCTCCATACGCTCCCTGATCACCTCGGAGAGAAGCTCTATGCCGCGCCGGATCCTCTCCGGTTCCACAAACGAGAAGTTGAGCCGCATGTTGTTCTTGCCCGTCCCTGGGGCGCCCCCGTAGAATCCCTCGCCAGGAACGTACGCGACGTTCCTGGCTATGGCGCGTGGGAGCATCGCAGTCGCATCCAGGTAGGAGGGGAGGGTGGCCCAGACGAAGAGTCCGCCCTCGGGGTGGGTCCAGTGGACCTCTCTTGGCATGAACTCGACGAGGGCGGCGAGCATCGCGTCGCGCCGCTCTTTGTACATGGAGGTCAAGCGTTTGACGTAGGACCTCCAGTCCGCGTTCTGGAAGTACGAGGAGATCATCATCTGAGACAGGTTCGAGGAGCAGAGGTCGGCGCCCTGCTTGCCGACGTTGATCTTGTGCAGGATACCGGGTTGCGCATGAACCCACCCCAGTCTGACGCCTGGTGCGAAGATCTTTGAGAACGTCCCAAGGTACACGACCCTGTCGACGTCGCCTTCCTCTTGCTCCAGCGCCGCGAGGGAGGGGAGAGGCTCGCCCTCGAAGCGGAGCATCCCGTAAGGGTTGTCCTCGACGATCACGAGGTCGAACTCACGCGCCATCTCGAGGAGCTCTCTGCGCCGCTCGGCGATCATCGTAACCCCTGCGGGGTTCTGGAAGTTGGGGACGGTGTAGAGGAACTTGACGTGGAGTCCTCCCTTGCGGGCCTTCTTCAGGGTCTCGCGGGCCGCGACGGGGATGATGCCGGCCCTATCCATCGGGGCGTGGGCTATGCGCGGCCTGTACGCGGCAAACGCGTTGAGCGCCCCCGCATACGTCGGACCCTCACAAAGGACGGCGTCGCCCTCGTCTAAGAAGACTTTGGCGATCAGGTCGAGCCCCTGCTGGGCTCCCGTGGTTACGAATACGTCCTCCTGCCTCGCCGGCGTGGCCTCAGCACCCATGACCTCGACTATGACGTCCTTTATGGCTTCGAGGCCCGCCGTCGGCCCGTATTGGAGGGCCTGGGCCGCGTCCGAGGCGATGTTGCGGGAGATCTCACGGAACGCCTCTTCGCCGAAGGCCTTCGTATCGGGGAAGCCGCCCGCCAGCGAGATGATGCCAGGCCGCGAGAGCGTGGCCATCAGGTCGCGGGTCGCAGCGGACTTCATGCCCTTGACGCGGTTGGCATAGAGGAAATCGAATCGGTCGAGGTCTACGAGCGGCAAAGGTTATCTCCCATTAGCGATGGTCTGAACGCCCCCAGCCACACGTGCCTGCCATAGCTCTGGCAGAATCTCGAAGTGGCTGGTACAAGGATACATGGATGCGACTGTATCATAAAGAATCGCTGTTATGTAGACTCTTACGCCATGCAAGCCATCCTGGTGACCACCAACGAGCGCAAGCAAATTGCGTCCCCAAGCTAAGGTGACGACGTGGAGAATATATGTGCTGGCGAGTACAATCGCAATAGAGAACACTTGGTAGGAGGTTGGTAATGTCTGTGTTTGTTATCTACACTGACAGAGCCGGTGAGTACCGTTGGAGTTTCCAGGCTAACAACTACCGTACGATCGCTGACTCTGGCGAGGGGTACAGTTCCAAGCATGACTGCCTGCACGGGATTCAGGCTCTCCAGAACGATGACGGGTCCTATCAGGTATACGTAGACACAAAGGGAGATCACCGCTGGCGTTTCAGAGCGCACAATGGCCGGATAATTGCGGATTCCGCCGAAAGCTATGCCTCGGACTCGAATTGCCAGAGAGCTGTCGACACGGTGAAACGAGAAGCCAGGTACGCGCACACTGAAGACTAATGCGATTCGCAGAGGGTCGACCCTCTGCGAATCGCGCATTTCAGCCGGTCAGCACTTCAGCAAGAACAAGTAGCTGAAATGCGGACCAGCTGACCGGCTGAAATGTTTGCAATGAGGTTGAACCTCATTGCAAACCGATTTAGTGCTCTCTACCTGGGAACGTTCCGGGATGGGCCGGAGGTCCGGGCTTGGAAAGGCTTCGACTGGGGCAGCATGGACCGGCTCCACGAGAAAGGGTTCATCCACGATCCCAAGAGCAAGGCCCGGTCTGTGATCCTCACGGAAGAAGGTGAGTGGGCCACGAGGGAGCTCTTCGAGCGGCACTTCGGGCGCTAATGTGTGGGTCCTGCACGCTCACTGGCGCCCGGATGGCGGCCTCCTGTTCTGGGCGAGGTCCAGCCGGACGGGGCCACGGGGCGTTCCTCACGGGAGCACCCTTTCTGCACCGATGCCGGCACCTTGCGCCGTTTGCTCGGGGAGAGCGGGGCCAGTGCGTGTTATGAACCCGCGCTGAGAATCCCGGCTGCCTGTTGGAGGAAGAGGCAAGCAAACGCGACGAAGTGCAACCCCGCCAAACTGGCGGGCAGCCTCTCATAATCCTTTACCATCCGCCTGAACCGCGATGCCCATGCGAAATCGCGCTCCACCACCCATCTCATTGGCAAGAGCACGAAGCCGCCCTTGGTCTCCTCATGCTTGACCACTTCGAGCCTGATGGCGTCGTGTTCGGCGGCCAACCCGGAGGCCCTCTCGCCCGTGTATCCCTGGTCGACGTAAGTCAACTCTACGTGCTCTCCGGTCGCTTGCTGTAGCTCTCTCCGAGAGCATCCACACTTATTTGCGGTCGTCCTCGCTGGCCGGGCTCACGCGCAGGGCGAGCAGGTGTCCTAGAGTGTCCACCGCGGCATGCACCTTCGAGCCCTTCTTGCCCTAGTGCCCGTCGTAGCCGCTCCGATGGACGCTCTCCGGGGTAGATCTCAGCGTGCGAGAGT
>Ga0126306_10002069_pt1 | contig 11166 bp, 12 predicted proteins | sample Plot27_FD_92592 | JGI IMG/M metagenome (GOLD analysis project Ga0126306, IMG submission 92592) | Serpentine soil microbial communities from UC McLaughlin Reserve, CA, USA - Plot27 | ecosystem: Environmental > Terrestrial > Soil > Grasslands | place: USA: UC McLaughlin Reserve, Lake County... | reverse complement strand
GCGCACCGGCCGCCAGGCGGAGATCGTCGAGGTCTCCGGATCCGTCGAGCTGGCCCCGCAGACCGGGCTTGCCGAGGGGATCGTCGACCTCACCGCAACCGGCACGACGCTGCGCGAGAACGGCCTCGTCGTCCGCGAGGAGATCCTGGCCTCGACCGCGCGGCTGATCGCCAACCCGGTCGCGCACAAGCTCAAGGCGGCGGAGCTCGACGACGTCGTCGCGCGGATGAGGGCGGCGCTCGGTCGATGAACGGGCGCGCTCGCCACAGCACGGAGGCGCCGCGCCGATGATCGAGCGGCTCGCGGTCTCCTCGGACGACGCCACCGCGATCGCGGCGCACGTGCGCCGCTATCTGCCCGCCTCCGGATCGGTCGCCGACCGGGTCGCCGGCATCGTCGAGTCCGTGCGCGAGGGCGGCGACAACGCGCTGCTCGAGCACGAGCGGCGCTTCGGCGCGGCGCGAGGAGGAACCGGCGAGGCGTCAGCCGATGGCGAGCCCTCCGGGCGAGACAGGAAGCCCGTGGGCGAGGCCCCGCCGCTGCGCGTGCCGGACGGCGAGCTGCACGCCGCGCTCGCGAACCTCGACCCGGCCGTCCGCGCGGGGCTGGAGGTCGCGCGCGAGAACGTCCGGCTGGTCGCGGAGGCGGGACTGAGCGAGGACCGCGACGTCGACCTCCCGCAGGGCCAGCGGATCCGCCTGCGCGAGCTGCCCGTCGCGCGCGCCGCGATCTACGCTCCCGGCGGCCGGCAGCCGTACCCGTCGTCGGTGATCATGGGCGCCGTGACGGCGCGCGCGGCCGGCGTGCCGGAGGTCGTCGTCGCCGCCCCGTCGCATCCCGTGATCCTCGCCGCCTGCGCGCTCTGCGGCGCCGACGAGGTCTACCGCATGGGCGGCGCGCAGGCGATCGCCGCGCTCGCGTACGGCACCGAGACGATCCGGGCGGCCGACGTGATCGTCGGGCCGGGCAACCTCTACGTCCAGGAGGCCAAGCGCCAGCTGTCGGGGCTCGTCGGGATCGACGGCTTCGCCGGCCCGTCGGACCTGCTCGTGCTCGCGTCCGCGGGCGCCGACGCGCGCCTCATCGCGCTCGACCTGCTCGCGCAGGCCGAGCACGGCGACGACTCGCTCGTGGTCGCCGTCTCGGACGATGCGCCGCTGCTCGACGCCGTGGGTCGCGAGGTCCAGGCGCTCTACCGCGATCGCACGACCGTCGCAGCCGGCCCGAAGGTGCTGGTCGACGCCCGCGGGCTCGACGCGGCGCTCGCGTTCTCGGACGCGCTCGCGCCCGAGCACCTGCAGCTGATGGGCGCTGCCGCCGAGGCGCTCGCCGCGCGCGTCCGCCGCGCCGGCTGCGTGTTCGTCGGCGCCGCGAGCGGGACGGCGTTCGGCGACTACGTCGCGGGCTCGAACCACACGCTGCCGACCGCCGGCGCGGCCCGCTTCGCGTCCGGCCTCACCGTCGCGCACTTCCGCCGCCGCATGGCGGAGGTCCGAATCGGCGCAGCGGCCGGCGAGCTCGCGCGCGCCGGCGTGCCGGTCGCCGAGGCGGAGGGCTTCGCCGTGCACGCCGAGTCGATGTCCGCCCGGATCGGCGAGAATCCGTGACCAGTGCCCCGTCCCGCAACAGGCGACCCGAAATGACGCACGTCGATCACCGACGGGCGGCGCACTGTCTCGGCCTGCGGCCTCGCCACCGGTTTCGCCTCGCGACCCTCGAAATCCCAAAGGGATTCCTTCGGGTCTGCGTCCTTGCCCATCAGCGCCGCCGCACGCCCTTTCGGGCCGCCCGTCACGGGACGGAACACTAGATGAGCCGCAGCGCACAGCTGACCCGCAAGACCGGCGAGACGGACGTCGATGTCAGTCTCGACCTCGACGCGAGCCTGCCGGGGAAGATCGACACCGGCGTCGGCTTCTTCGACCACATGCTCGACCTGCTGTCGCGCCACGGCCGGATCGCGCTTGGCGTGACGGTCCGGGGCGACCTCCAAACGGGCTCGCATCACACCGTCGAAGACACCGGCATCGTGCTCGGCCAGGCGCTCGACCAGGCGCTCGGCGACCGCCGCGGGATCCGCCGCTACGGCCACGCCGTCGTCCCGATGGACGAGGCGCGCGCCGCCTGCGCGATCGACGTGTCCGGGCGGCCGTACTGCGCGGTCAGCGGGCTCGCGCTGCCGCCCGGCGAGATCGCGGGTTTCGAGCACGAGGCCGCGGAGGAGTTCTTCCGCGCCGTCGCCGCCGCCGCCCGGCTGACGCTGCACGTCGAGCTGCAGGCGGGCACCAACGCGCACCACATGATCGAGGCGTGCTTCAAGGCGTTCGCGCGCGCGCTCCGGATCGCGGTCTCGGTCGATCCCGACGAGACGGGCGTGCCGTCGACCAAGGGCACGCTGACGTGACCGTCGCGCTCGTCGACTACGGGATGGGCAACCGCCGCAGCGTCGAGAAGGCGCTCGAGCACGTCGGCGCGCGGGTCGCGCGCACGGGCGCCCGCGGCGAGATCGACGCGGCGGAGGCGATCGTGCTGCCGGGCGTCGGCGCCTTCCCCGAGGCGATGCGGCGGCTGAGCGCGCTCGGCCTGGTCGACCTGCTGCGGGAGCGGGCCGCCGCCGGCGTGCCGCTGCTCGGGATCTGCCTCGGCATGCAGCTGCTGTTCGACCGGTCCGACGAGCACGAGGGCGCCGCCGGCCTGGGCCTCCTGCCCGGGACGGTCACGCGGCTGGACGCGCCCGGGCTGAAGGTCCCGCACATCGGCTGGAGCACGGTCGCGTTCGAGCGCCCGGCGGCGCTGACGCACGGCCTGGGCGCTGCCGCGGCCTTCTACCACGTGCACACGTACGCCTGCCGGCCGGACGACGAGTCCGACGTCGTAGGGCGCGCGGAGTACGGCGAGCGCTTCGTCTCGATCGTCGAGCGCGGCAACGTCATGGGCGCGCAGTTCCACCCGGAGAAGTCCTCGCTCGACGGGCTGGCGCTGCTGCGGAACTTCGCCGGCGTGCGGGTGGCGGCGGCGTGATCCTCTATCCGGCGGTCGACATCCGCGGCGGCAAGGCGGTGCGGCTGACGCACGGGCGCTTCGACGCCGAGACCGTCTACCACGACGATCCGCTCGAGGCGGCGCGCTCGTGGGTCGAGGCGGGTGCGCGCTTCCTGCACGTCATCGACCTCGACGGCGCCAAGGCGGGAGCGCCGGCGTCGATCGAGCACCTGCGGCGGATCGTCGCCGGCACCGGCGTGCCGGTGCAGTACGGCGGCGGCTTGCGCAGCATCGCTGCGGTGCGCGACGCGCTGCGGGCCGGGGCCGAGCGCGTGATCGTCGGCACCGCGGCGCTGCGCGACGTCGACTTCCTCGACGACGTCCTCGCCGCCTACGGCCCGCGCGTGGTCGTATCCGTCGACGTCCGCGGCGGCAAGATCGCGACGGCCGGCTGGACCGAGGTGACCGACATGCCGGCCGCCGACGCGATCGGGCGGTTGCACGACCGCGGCGTCGCGTCGTTCGTCTACACCGACGCCGACCGCGACGGCGCGCTCGAAGGGCCGTCGCTCGACGACGTCGCGAAGATCGCCGGCGCGGTGCGCGGGCGCTTTCTTTACGCCGGTGGGGTCGGGCGGCTAGAGCACCTGCGCGCATTGCGGGAGCTGCGCCAGGTCAACCTGTCCGGCGTGATCGTCGGCAAGGCGCTGTACGAGGGCCGGTTCACGATCGCCGAGGGCCAGGCGGCGCTGGACGGCAAGGCCTGATCAGGTCGGCGGGCGCCGCCGGTTCTCCTGGTTCTCCGTCCACTCGCGGTAGGTCTGCACGAGCGCGACGGCGATCAGGCCGGTGACGAGCGCGGGGAACGCGACGAACCAGACGATCACGTACGTGATCGTCGTCTTGGCCGCTTCGCTCATGGCGAGTAGGAGCATCGGCCCGGATACTAGCCTCTGGCCGGTGCACTACAAGCGCGTGATCCCCTGCATGGACGTGGACGCGGGGCGCGTCGTCAAGGGCACGCGCTTCATCGACATCCGCGACGCCGGCGATCCCGTCGAGCTGGCCGCCTTCTACGACCGCGAGGGAGCGGACGAGCTGGTCTTCCTCGACATCACGGCGACGGCCGACAAGCGCGCGACGGTCGTCGAGCTCGCCCGGCGCGCCGCCGACGAGGTCTTCGTCCCGTTCACGATCGGCGGCGGCGTGCGCGCGGTCGCCGACGCGCAGGCCGTGCTCGACGCGGGCGCGGACAAGGTCGCGGTCAACTCGGCCGCGGTCGCGCGGCCGCAGCTGGTCGGGGAGCTCGCCGCCGTGCTCGGCGCCCAATGCATCGTGCTCGCTATCGACGCAAAGGCGCGGGCGGGCGGCTGGGAGGTGTTCGTCGCCGGGGGGCGCACGCCGACCGGCCGCGACGCCGTCGCGTGGGCGCGCGAGGGCGTGGAGCGCGGAGCGGGGGAGATCCTCCTCACGTCGATGGACCGCGACGGCACCCAGGACGGCTACGACCTCGAGCTCACGCGGGCGATCGCCGACGCGGTCGACGTGCCGGTGATCGCCTCCGGCGGCGTCGGCGGGCCCGAGCACATGGTCGCCGGGTTCGCCGCCGGCGCCGACGCCGTCCTCGCCGCGTCGATCTTCCACTACGGGCGCCACTCCATCGGCGCCGTCAAGTCGGTGCTGGACGCGGCGGGCGTGCCGGTGCGCCTCAGTGGCGCCACACGCCGCGGCGCTTGATGCAGCCGCGGTAAGAGCGCCGGATCTTGCCCGGCTTGCCCTCGTGGATCCGCTTCGCGCGCTCCAGGCAGCGCCGGCGCGCAGCCTGGCGCCGCAGCGCCGGGCGCCGCTTGACGCAGCGCGTGACCGAGCGGTCCTGCGCGCGCGGCCTGCCGCGATGGGCCTTGCGCGCACGCTCGCGGCAGATGCGGCGATCGTCGCGCAGCCGCTGGGCGCGCTCGCGCCGCGCCTTCGCGCGCGCCTTCTTGTCGGCCGTCGATAGCGGCTGCAGCGCGTACATGGCGTGATAGCCGGTCAGGTAGATCGTCTCGCCATCCGACACCACCGGGTTGTAGGAGCCGCGCTCGTGCTCGAACACCTTGCGGCCGGTGCGCGCCCCGAGCCCGATCGTGCGCTTGTTGCCGAGGTCGGCGTAGTAGACGATGTCGCCGATCACGCTGGCGCCGCCGGAGATCCTCCCGTTGCCGCCGCGCGACCAGCGCACGGCGCCGCTGCGGGCGTCGAGCGCGAAGAAGCGGCCGCTGTACGAGCCCGCGTAGACCATCGGACGGCTGCCCGGCAGCTGGGCGACGGCCGGGGACGCGTAGACGTAGCCGCCGGTGCTCCTGCTCCAGGCCAGCCGCCCGCTGCTCGCGGAGAACGAGTAGATCCGGCCGTCGGTGTTGCCCATGTAGACGCGCCCGTACGCCACCGCGGGGGTGGAGTAGAAGTTGCCGGCGCCAAGGCCGAAGCGCCCGCCGCGCGTGCTCGCGCGCCAGACCTGGCGACCGCTGTCCTGCCGGATCGCGTAGACGCGGCCGCCGTAGTCGCCGAAGTACAGCCTGCCGTCGGCGAGCGCCAGCCCACCCTTGACGGCGCCGTCGGCGCGGAAGCGCCAGCGCACGCTGCCGTCGCGGGCGCTCATCGCGTACACGGTGCCGCTCTCGGAGCCGAAGTACAGCCGGTCGCCGGCGATCAGCGGCGACGACTCGCTGCGGCTCGCCAGCTCGCGCGCCCAGCGGACCTTGCCGGTCTTGCCGTCCAGCGCGACGACGCGGCCGATCCGCGCGCCGCGCCCCTTCAGGCTGCGCTGGAGGAGGACGACGTAGACCGTGCCGTCCGCGTACGCGGGCGACGCCGCCGCCAGGGCGCCGAGCCTGCGCTTCCACAGCGTCTTGCCGCCGTGCTTGTGGATCGCGAACAGCTTGCCGCTGTCGTTGAGCAGGAACAGGCGCTTGCCGCCGATCACGGGCGGGAACTCGAGCAGGACGTTGCCCTGGTACTGCCAGATCTCCTTGAACGGCGGTCGCAGGGGCCGCTTCAGCGGCAGGAAGCGGCGGCGGTCGCGCGTGTAGCCGTAGTTGCTCCAGATGAACCGGTCGACGGGCGCCGTCTTCTTCCCACCGGGCGCGTCGGGCTCCTGCTCGGCGTCGGGCGTCGCGGCCGGCTCGTCGCGGAACTCGACGTCCGGGTTGGAGACGTCGCCCTCCTGCCGGGTCACGACGTACGCGGCGGCGGCGCCAACGAGCGTAAGTAGTGCGATCCCGAGACCGAGCACGATCCGCCGCAAGCGCCGCTTGCGCTCCTGCGGTGGCATGCCCCTCTAGGTTACCGGCGTGCCTTCGACGCTCCTCGAGCGGCTCCAGGCCCTGCCGGCGGCCGAGCCGGTGCTGACGGCGCTCGGCGGGGAGCCCCGCGTGTGGGTCGTCGGCGGCGCCGTGCGCGACCTGCTGCTCGGCGGCATGCCGAGCGATCTCGACCTCGTCGTGGAGGGCGATGCGCTCGCCGTGGCGCGCCGCGCGGCCGAGCGGCTGGGCGGCGAGGTGCTCGTGCACGAGCGCTTCGGGACGGCCACGGTGAGCGGCCCGGACGCCTCGTTCGACCTCGCCGGGGCGCGGCGCGAGCGCTACCCGGAGCCCGGCGCGCTGCCGCTCGTCGAGCTCGGGGCACGGCTCGAGGAGGACCTCGCGCGGCGCGACTTCACGGTCAACACGCTCGCGCTGCGGCTCGCGGACGGCGAGCTGACGGGCGCTCCGGGCGGCCAGGAGGACCTCGACGCGCGCGTGCTGCGGGTGCTGCACGACGCCTCGTTCCGCGACGACCCGACGCGGCTGGTGCGGCTAGCGCGCTACGCGGCCCGGTTGGGCTTCGCGGTCGAGCCGCACACGGCGGCGCTCGCCGGGCTCGCGGTCTCGGTGGGCGCGCCGGCGACCGTGAGCGGCGAGCGGCTCGGCGCCGAGCTCAGGCTGCTCGCGGGGGAGCCGCAGCCGGCAGCGCTGCTGGCGCTCGAGCCGCACGGGCTGGGCGCAGCGCTGCTACCGCGCTTCCGCGCCGACGCCGCGCTCGCGGAGCGGGCTGTCGCGCTCTGCCCTGTCGACGCGCGCGCCGGCCTGGTCGCGCTCGGCTCCGCCGTCCGCGACGCGTCCGCCGCCGATCTGGCGGCGCGACTGCGCGAGCTGGCGTTTCCCGCCGCGGAGGCGGAGGCCGTCGCCGCTTGCGGCGACCTCGACGCGCTGCTGTCGGAGCTCGACGGCGCGCGGCCGTCCGAGGCCGACGCGCTGCTGCGGCACCGGCCGCTCGAGACGGCGGTCGTGGCGGCGGCCGCCGGCTCGGCGGCGGCGCGCGACTGGGTCGAGCGCGCGCGCCACCTGCGGATCGCGATCGGCGGCGACGACCTGCTCGCGGCCGGCCTCAGCGGCCCACCGATCGGGCGCGGCCTGCTGGCCGCCCGCGCGGCGCTGCTCGACGGCGAGGCGGCCGGCCGCGAGGCGCAGCTGGCGGTCGCGCTGGCGGCCGCGCGCGGCGGCTGACGCCGCGTGCGCCGGCGGCGGACCACAGGCTCGTGCGCTTCGGTTAAGCCGGGCCGCGCGGGTGACGCCGCCGCTTGTGAACGGCGGCTTTGAGGGAGCGGGTTCCGTTGGCGCGGCGGTTCGCGAGGCGCGCGTCAACGCTGGTCACTCCCGGTTTCGGGGGGGCGTGCAGCATTGACGGCGTATATCGCCGTCAACGCCGGTCGGAGGGCGCAACGGACAGGGTGAGCAGCGTTGACCGGCGGCTCCGCGCGACCCGCGGCCACAACCCGACCGACTCCTCGATGCCCACCGTTCACAAGCGGTCGCGTCACCCGCGCGGCCCGGCTCACCGAAGCGCACGAGGGGAATGAGTGCGGAGGGTCAGGACCCACGGCCGACAGGCTCGCGGTGCACGGCCACGCCGCCCACGACCAGCGCGACGCCGAGCGCCTCCACCGGCGACGGCACCTGTCCGAGCACGACGATCCCGATAACCGTCGCGGTCGCCGGCAGCAGCGAGACGAGCAGGGCGTAGGTCGAGCGCGCGAGCCGCGCCATCGCGAGCTGGTCGCAGACGTACGGGATCACCGACGACGCGACGCCGACGCCGATCCCGGCCGCGATCGCGACCGGGTCGTCGAGCGCCGGCAGCGCGTCCCAGCCCGCGAGCGGCGTCACTACGACCAGCGCGGCGAGCATCGACGCCGCGAGGCCGTCGATCCCGCTGGCGCCGGCGACGCGGTGGCTGAGCACGATGTAGAGCGCGAACAGCCCCGCGTTGGCGAACGCGAGCGCGAAGCCGAGCGGCTCACCGGCGAGCTGCACGCCGGTCAGCATGTACACGCCGGCGACCGCCAGCGCGAGCGCCGCGGCGTTGCGGCCGCTGCGGGCGCCGAGGGCGGCGAGCGCGATCACCGGCAGGAACTCGATCGCCGCGACGGTGCCGAGCGCGAGCCGGTCGATCGCCAGGTAGAAGCAGCAGTTCATCACCGCGAGCACCGCGCCGAGCGCGATCAACGTGCGGTCGCGCAGGAGACGCCACGGCCGCCGCCAGGCGCACAGCACCAATGCCGCCGCGGCGATCCGCAGCCAGCCCGTCCCGAGCGGGCCGACGCGCGCGAACAGCAGCACGGCAAACGCGGGCCCGAGGTAGTGGAAGATCGCGCTGCCGACGAAGTAGGCGTGCGGCGGAACCCGCTCCACCAGCGGAGCCCGCGCGGTCGTCACGATTGCCACGGCCGGGACCTTGCCCGGCTGCATCAGAGCGGTACAGTACTGATCGAAGGAATCATGCCTCCGCGGCTTTCGGATCAACAGCTCGACGGCACGAATCGCCAGCTGATCGAGGCGCTGCAGGACAACGCACGCCTCAGCCTGGCCGAGCTCGGGCGGCGCGTCGGCCTGACGGCGCCGGCCGTCGCCGAGCGGCTCGGGCGGCTCGAGCAGGCCGGCGTGATCCGCGGCTACCACGCCGACGTCGACCCGCGCGCGCTCGGCTACCAGCTGAGCGTCGTGCTGCGGATCCGGCCGGCGGCGCGCATGATCGCGAAGGTGGCGGAGCTCGCGCAGGCGACGCCCGAGGTGACCGAGTGCCACCGCGTGACCGGCGAGGACTGCTTCGTCATGCGCGTCCACGTGCGCGACGTGCTGCACCTGGAGGAGCTGATCGACCGCTTCGTGCTCTACGGGCAGACGACCACGTCGATCGTGCAGTCGTCACCCGTGCCGGGCCGCGGCCCGGCGGTCGCGTAGCCTGCTCGCCGTGCCCGATCCGGCCCTGCCCGCGCCCTTCCGCTGGGAGGGCGAGCACATCGCCGCCGACCTGCCCGGTGGCCGCGTGCTGTTCTCGACGCGCCGCGGCGGCGTCTCGGCGGGCCCGTACGCGTCGCTCAACCTCGGTCGCCTGACCGGCGACGACGGCGCTAACGTCGACGCGAACCGCGAGCGGATCGCGGCCGTCGTCGGGTTCCCGCGCGAGCGCTTCGTCTACGGGCGCCAGGTCCACGGCGCGTCTGTGCGGCGCGCGACCGAGCCGCCGGGACCGGCCCGGCCGGCCGTCGCGGAGGACGGCCAGGCGACCGCGCTCGACGACGCCGCGGCGCTCGTGTTCGTCGCCGACTGCCTGCCCGTGATGGTGGCCGGCGACGGCGCCGTGGCCGCCCTGCACGGCGGCTGGCGCGGGCTGGCGGCCGGGATCGTGGCCGAGGGCGTCGCCGCCGTGCGCGAGCTCGGCGCGGACGGCGAGCTGACCGCGGCGCTCGGTCCGAGCGCGCGCGGCTGCTGCTACGAGGTCGGCGAGGAGGTCCACGCCGCGTTCGCGGACGTGCCGGGCGCGCGCGTCGGCGACCGCAACCTCGACCTGCCGGCGATCGCGCGCCGCAAGCTGGCCGACGCCGGAGTCGAGACGGTCCACGACACCGGGCTGTGCACCATGTGCGCGGGCGAGGCGCTGTTCTTCTCGCACCGGCGTGACGCGGGCGTGACCGGCCGCCAGGCGGGGATCGTGTGGCGCGCGTGACCCGGCTCGACCCCGCCCGCGTGCGCGAGAACGCCGCCCGCGTCCGCGACGAGATCGCCGCCGCCGCCCGCCGCGCCGGCCGCGACCCGGACGACGTCGAGCTGCTGACCGCCGTCAAGTACGTCGAGCTCGAGGACATCGGCGTGCTCGCCGACGCGGGCCTCACGCTGTTCGGCGAGAACCGCGCGCAGGAGCTCGAGGCCAAGGTCGCAGCCTGGCCCGATCCCGCTCTGCGCTGGCACTTCATCGGCCAGCTCCAGAGCCGCAAGGTCAAGCAGATCCTGCCGCTGGTCGAGCTCACGCACTCGGTCGCCTCGGATTCCGCGCTCCGGCAGCTCGAGCGCCACGGCACGCCGGAGACCGAGGTCCTGGTCGAGGTCAACGTCGCGGGGGAGGAGGGCAAGGCGGGGATCGCCCCCGCCGCACTGGGCGACTTCCTCGCGCGCGCGCCGGTCCGCGTCGCCGGCTTGATGGCGATGCCGCCGTTCGCGAGCGATCCGGAGGCCAGCCGGCCGCACTTCGCCGCGCTGCGCGAGCTGGCAGCGCGGCACCGGCTGCGCCACCTCTCGATCGGCACGTCGCAGGACTACGCGGTCGCTGTCGAGGAAGGCGCGACGATCGTGCGGCTCGGCTCGATACTCTTCGACTGAGTCCGGCCGGGGAAGGGAATGCCCTGCTGGTACCGAAGATCGCACCGCGATGGGCTTCTCCGACTACTGGCACCGCGCGCTCCTCTACTTCGGCCTCGCCGAGGACAGGCACGCGTACGAGCAAGAGGAGGAGCAGCCGGCCGCGATCGCCCAGCCCGAGGCCGAGCTGGAGGACCGCTACCGCGAGCGTCCCAACGTCCGGCGGCTGAGCACGCGCCGGCGCAGGGACGAGATCGACGACATCTTCGCCGACGACTCGCCATCCGAGCGGCGCACGTCCGTGCTGCGCCCGGTCGGCGGCCGTCCCGCCAACGGCCGCAGCGGGGAGGTACGCGTGCACCTGGTGATCCCGAAGTCCTTCAACGACGCGCAGGACGTGGCGGACAAGTTCAAGGACTCGATCCCCGTCATCATCAACCTGCAGGGCTCGGAGACCGACCTCTCGAAGCGCCTGATCGACTTCGCCTCCGGGCTCACGTACGCGCTCGACGGGGGCATGCAGCGGATC
>Ga0126306_10002068_pt1 | contig 11166 bp, 7 predicted proteins | sample Plot27_FD_92592 | JGI IMG/M metagenome (GOLD analysis project Ga0126306, IMG submission 92592) | Serpentine soil microbial communities from UC McLaughlin Reserve, CA, USA - Plot27 | ecosystem: Environmental > Terrestrial > Soil > Grasslands | place: USA: UC McLaughlin Reserve, Lake County... | reverse complement strand
CATGGGGATACCGCGTGCACCGCGGCCTTGGGGGCACTGGCGTCGTTGGAACTCTGGCCAATGGCGCCGGCCAAAGGTCCATCGGATTGCGCGCCGATATGGATGCGTTGCCGATCGAGGAGACTACGGGTGCTGAACATGCCAGCCGGGTGCCGGGCAAAATGCATGCCTGCGGACATGACGGCCACACAACGATGCTGCTCGGCGCAGCACGCCATCTTGCTGAAACGAGGCGGTTCGACGGCGTCGTGCATGTCATTTTCCAGCCAGCGGAGGAGGATATCGGCGGGGCACAGCGCATGATCGAGCAGGGGCTGTTCGAGCTTTTCCCCTGTGACACAGTGTTCGCCATGCACAATATGCCGGGTGTCGAGGTCGGCGGTTTTCTGTTCCGCAAAGGACCGATCATGGCATCGATCGACATTGCGCAGGTCACCGTGCTCGGCAAAGGTGGTCATGGCGGCATGCCGCATCTGACCAGGGATCCGATCATTGCGGCCTCCGGCATCGTCGTGGCGCTGCAATCCATCGTCGCCCGGAACGTCGAACCGGGAGAACAAGCGGTGATCACGGTCGGAGCAATCAATGCCGGCACCACCGCCACAATCGTCCCTTCCGCCGCTCGGCTGCAGATCGGCATCAGGACATGCTCGGCAGGCACGCGGGACCTTCTTGAAAAGCGAATCCGGGAACTCGCGACCTGCCAGGCTGCAAGCTTCGGCTGCACGGCGGAGGTCGAATATGAGCGTGGTTATCCCTGTACGGTGAACAGTGACGAGGAGCATGATTTCGCCCGATCGACGGCGATGCTGGTAAGCGAGGAAAAGAACATCGCCGATCTCGAGAAGCCCTTCATGCTCGCGGAAGATTTCGCCTACATGCTGCAACAGCGGCCGGGATGTTATTTCTTCATGGGCAATGGCAGCACGGCCTCGCTGCACGACAGCCGCTATGATTTCAACGATACAGCCATCCTACCCGGCGTCCGCTATTGGGTCGCGTTGGCCGAGCGCTATCTCTCCAGCTGACTTTCCAGCTGCTGGCGGACAAGCTCCAGCGCCTTGGCAACAGCGGCGAGGCGTATGGCGGAGCGGCTCCGGTTGCCGAGTTCCAGTTTTGATAGGCTCGGCACTCCGCCGCGGCGAATGCACGCCAGGAAGACGAGGCCGACTGGCTTTTCTGCGGTGCCGCCGCCCGGCCCAGCAATGCCGGTGATGCTGACCGCAATGGAAGCATTCGACCGTTCAAGCGCGCCGGCGGCCATAGCGCGCGCAGTCTCCTCGCTAACGGCACCATGACGTGCGAGCGTTTCGCGGCCGACGCCGAGCAATTCGCTCTTGGCCTCATTGGAATAAGGAACGAAGCCTCGCTCGAAGGCATGAGATGAGCCGGGCATTTCGGTCATAAGAGCTGCCAGCAAACCCCCAGTGCAGCTTTCGGCAGTCGCGAGGTTGGCCCCGCGCGCGCGCAGCAGGCACACGAGATCCTCTGCGGCCGCAATCAGCTGTTCGGGAAAGCTCACGGGAGCCTCACCGTGGCAGTAGCAAATGCTGCCAGGCCCTCGCCGCGGCCGATAAAGCCCAAGGCTTCGTTCGTCGTCGCCTTGATCCCCACGCGATCGGGCGAGAGTTTCAGGATTTCCGACAGATTTGCACGCATGGTCGGAATATGGGGCGCGATGCGCGGGGCCTCGCAAATAATGGTGATATCGGTATTTGCGATGAACCCGCCGCGCTTTTCTATGAGGCCGGCAGCATGGCGCAGGAAGATGGCGGAAGCGGCATTCTTCCACTGCATTTCGCTCGGCGGAAAATGGGTACCGATATCACTCTCGCCGATACTGCCCAACAGGGCGTCGGTGAGCGCATGCATAGGCGCATCGGCATCTGAATGGCCGGCAAGTCGCGCGTGATGGGGAATGGCAATGCCGCAGAGAACGACCCGGTCACCGGGCTCATAGGCATGCACGTCGTACCCCTGGCCGACGCGAATGTCCGGGCAGTGCTGAAGTCGGTCGCGCGTGAGGCGCTGCTCGGCGGCGCGCAAATCGTCGGAGGTCGTCACTTTGACGTTCGCCGGCTCGCCCTCGACCACGGCGACCGCAATGCCGGCCCATTCGGCCACGGCTGCGTCGTCGGTGAAATGCGCGAGCCCGGCAGCGGCAGCGCGGCTATGGGCCTCGCATATCGAGCCATAGCGAAAGCCCTGCGGCGTCTGCGCAGACCATAGACCTTCCCGATCCACCGTGCCGGCAATCAGGCCTGCAGGTGCGCGCTTCAGCGTTTCGGTGACCGGCATGGCAGGGATTGCTCCCTGATGGCGCTCGAGTCCGGCAAGCACCTTGTCAATCAGAGAAGCGGAAACGAAGGGGCGCGCAGCATCGTGGATGAGTACATGGCGCGGCGGCGTTCCGGCCAAGGATTCCAGCCCGAGGCGACCGGATTCCTGGCGCGTTGCACCGCCTATGACCGGTGTCGTGTCCAGATCAGAAGCGACCGCCTTGAAACGGGCTTCGTCACCTGCAGCAATAACGACCCGCACGGCGTCGACTTTCGGGTGGCGGCAAAAGGCCTCGAGCGTATGGCGCAGCAGAGGCTTACCAGCGATCAGCTGATATTGCTTGGCAAGGGCGCTCCCGGCCCGGGAACCGGAGCCAGCGGCGAGTATGAGTGCTGTGTTGGTCATGGTCGGGTCTCGCTGGAAGCATAAACTGCGCTAGGCGGCTAGCGCACTATATGCAGATTGCCAAGCCTGCCGGCTTCTCCTATTCTTGCCCGAAAGCTAGGCATTGAAGGGCTCTGCATAATTTATGGGCATTTGTATCGGGCCTGTGCTGACGCGCAACCGGATTTTCCTGGCTCCCATGTCAGGCGTAACCGACGAGCCATTCCGTGTTCTGGCCAACCGGCTTGGGGCCGGGCTCGTGGTCAGCGAAATGGTCGCGAGTGAGCAACTGGTGCGCGCCAGGCCAGACATGCTGAGGCGAGTAAAAGGGGCCGGAGCCCTAAGACCGTTCGTCATCCAGCTTGCCGGCCGGGAGGACCGCTGGATGAGCGAAGGCGCCAGACTGGCCCAGGATCTCGGGGCCGATATCATTGACATCAACATGGGTTGTCCGGCGCGCGAAGTGACCGGAGGGCTCTCGGGTTCTGCCCTGATGCGCGATCTCGATCACGCGCGACGGCTGATAGATGCCACCATCGGGGCCTCGAAGGTGCCGGTTACCCTGAAAATGCGGCTCGGCTGGGACGAGGCCCAGAAGAATGCTCCAGAGCTCGCCAGAGCCGCGGAGGCTTCCGGCATCGCGCTCGTGACGGTACACGGGCGAACACGATGTCAGTTCTATAAAGGCAAGGCCGACTGGACGGCCATTCGCCGCGTCCGGGAAGCGATCACGATCCCCCTCATCGCCAATGGCGATCTCGACTCGCTCGCCGAAGCACGGCAAATGCTCGATCAATCGGGTGCGGATGGGCTCATGATGGGGCGCGGCGCTTATGGGCGGCCATGGGCGCCAGGAGTGCTCGCAGAGGCGCTTGATGCCGGTACCGGAATTGCGATGCCGTCGATGGCGGAGCAGCGGACGATCGTGCTCGGCCATTTCGAGGCGATGCTCTTGCATTATGGCAGGGAGCTCGGTGGCCGGGTCGCGCGCAAACACCTTGGCTGGTATGTCGAGGATTTGAAACAGCGAGGCATTCTGAATGCGGGGCAAGCGCAGGCCTGGCGAACCCAGCTCGTCAGCCAGACCCGTGCTGAAGACGTGCGGGAGAAGATTCACACGCTCTATGATGCTCTTAGCGATGCTCGCCTGGAGACAGCGGCATGACACCCATGCCTCTATCGCAAATGCCGCTGGAGCCCTTCGATAAACATGCCGCGCTCCTGGAATCGCTGCCCGATCCGCTGCTGGCGATCGACGGGGCAGATCGGATCATTTACGCGAATGCCGGCGCGGAGGAATTCTTCAAAGCGAGCACGTCGGTGCTGCGGCGGCTGAAGATCGAAGAAATAATACCGGCAACGAGCCCGGTGCACGATGTTATTCGCCGAACCCGCCAGGGCCTGCAATCGTTCAACGAATATGGCGTCTATGCCGGAACGCCACGGACGGGGGGCGAGCGGCTCGTCGATGTGCAGACGGCGAACGTTCACGATTTACCGGGTGTTGTTCTTCTGACCATCCACGCGCGCTCGGTTGCGCAGAAGCTCGACCAGCAATTCAGCCAGCGTACCGGCATCAGGGCGGTGAAGGGCCTTGCCGCGACACTTGCGCATGAGATCAAGAATCCGCTGTCGGGCATCCGCGGCGCAGCCCAGCTGCTCGAACCGACGCTCGGCACCGATGACCGCGAACTCGCGCAGCTGATCCAATCGGAAGCCGACCGTATCCGGGACCTTCTCGATGAGGTGGACGTGTTTTCCGACGACCGGCCATTGCGGCGGCGGCCCGTCAACATACATGAGGTCCTCGAGCATGTGAAACAGGTAGCACGCGTCGGCTTCGCCAAGGATGTGCGCATCGCAGAGAACTACGATCCCTCGCTTCCTTTCGTCGCCGGCGACAGAGGACAGCTGATCCAGCTCTTCCTGAACCTGGTGAAAAATGCGGCGGAAGCCGTGCGGGAGGTAAAGAACGGCGCGGAAATCGTTCTGGCTACTGCTTTCAGGCCCGGCGTGAGGCTCGCATTGGACAGCGAGGAGCAGCCGGTAGCGCTGCCGCTCGAAGTGACCGTGCAGGACAACGGCCCGGGAATTCCGCCTGGGCTGAAGCCTTATTTGTTCGATCCTTTCGTCACCACCAAATCGAATGGCAAAGGGCTGGGCCTGGCGGTGGTCGCGAAAATCGTTCGCGACCATGGGGGCATCATCGAATGCAACAGCCGCAGCCGGATAACCGTTTTCCGCATTCTGCTGCCGATGGATCCGGTCCGCAGTCAAGAGGATGAGGCGTAATGGACGAGACCACCCCGAAGACGATCCTCGTCGCAGACGATGATGCGGCGATCAGAACCGTCGTGACGCAAGCGCTCAGCCGTGCCGGCTATGACGTGCGCGCCACCGGAACGGCTTCAAGCTTATGGCACTGGGTGTCGAACGGCGACGGCGATCTGGTCATTACCGATGTGGTGCTGCCCGACGAGGATGCCTTTCAGGTTCTCCCCCGCATGAAGAAGATCAGGCCACGGCTGCCGATCGTGGTGATGAGCGCCAAGAACACCATCGTTACCGCGATCACGGCGGCGGAGCTCGGGGCTTTCGATTATCTGCCGAAACCCTTCGATCTGAACGAGCTCATCTCGATTGCCGGCCGCGCGCTCCAGGACACAAAACGCCAGCAGCCCGGGGTGAAGGAGAGCAGCGAGCAGTCCGAAAATCTGCCGCTCATCGGCCGTTCCGGCGCAATGCAGGATATCTACCGGGTGATCGCCAGGCTCACGCAAAGCGATCTGACGGTTCTCATCACCGGCGAGTCGGGAAGCGGCAAGGAGCTTGTCGCACGCGTGCTGCACGATTTCGGCAGACGGCGAAAAGGGCCGTTCATCGCCGTGAACATGGCAGCAATTCCGCGCGAGCTCATCGAGTCGGAACTGTTCGGGCACGAGAAGGGCGCCTTTACCGGCGCAATCAACCGGCAGAGCGGGCGATTCGAGCAGGCGCAGGGCGGAACGCTGTTTCTGGATGAGATCGGCGACATGCCCATGGAGGCGCAGACACGGCTGCTGCGGGTTCTACAGCAGGGCGAGTTCATGCCAGTCGGAGGGCGGAGCACGATCAAGACAAATGTGCGCATAATCGCCGCCACGCATCGCGACCTGCGGATACTGATTCAGCAAGGACAGTTTCGCGAGGATTTGTTCTTCCGGCTGAATGTCGTGCCGGTGCGCATACCGCCTTTGCGCGAGCGGGCAGAGGATATCGGAGATCTGGTGCGGCACTTCCTGGTTCAGGCCGCAAAGGAAGGCTTGCCGGCGCAGCAATTCTCGCGCGGCTCCCTCGATGCCCTCATGCGATATCGCTGGCCAGGCAATGTCCGGGAGTTGCAGAATCTGGTGCGCCGGCTTGCGGTGTTGCAGGCCGACGAGGTCATCACGGCCACGATGGTCGAACAGGAACTCTCCGGGCCGGTGGAGGCACCGGGCGCTGCGGGGAGCGACCGCAATCAGCATTCAATCGAGCAGTTCATGGAGCGCCATCTAGCGCGCTATTTCGCCGAGTTCGGCAATGGGCTGCCGCCCGACGGCTTGCATGAACGAATTCTGCGCGAGGTGGAAATTCCGCTCTTGAATGCCGCGCTGGCGGCCACCAATGGAAATCAATTGCGCGCTGCGGATCTTCTTGGCATTAACAGAAATACGCTGCGCAGCAAGATAAGGAATTACGGGCTAAAAATAACCCGTAGTCCAATATCTGCCCGCTAGCTGTAGCAATTCCGCCACAAAACTGTTGATTCTAAGCAACAAGACGTAGATGATTCGGTGTCCGTGGGGCGGACGATATCGGGGATGCGGGGTTTCAGCGGTGGTAATGACTGTTACGGAAGGAACTGCCATGGCAAGCTCTCAGCCATCGCTTTCCGTCCGCAATGAGCATCCGTTCACAGCGATCGCTTCTGCGGTCATCGTCATCCTGTCGATCGTCTGCGGGCTCGCGACTTATCTCATCCTAACCGGTCTCGCCCCGATTAAGCCGAATCGCGAGCTGATCGGCGCGCTGATGGCGGCGAACCTGCTCCTCGTTACGCTCATGGCGGGAATGATCGGCTGGCAGATCTGGAAGCTGCTCCGCGACCGGCAGCGCGGTATCGCCGGAGCAGGGCTGCATATCAGAATTGTCGGGCTCTTCAGCCTCATCGCTGCACTTCCTGCCATCATCGTTGCACTCTTCGCCACGGTGACCCTGAGCAGGGGCCTAGACACATGGTTCTCCGACCGGACACGCTCGGTCGTCGACAGTTCGGTCGCGGTGGCGCAGTCCTACATCCGGGAGACGAGCGAGCGGATACGAGACGACGTGGTATCGATCTCGAACGATCTCAACCAGCACCGGGAAATGTTCGAGAAGGACAGTTCCGGCTTCGTGAAGCGTGTCGCCACCCATGCAGCGCTCAGGGGCCTTTCGGCGGTCTATGTCATGGACCGGGCACGGAAATACCTCGATGTAAGCGTCACTGCAAACAGCAAGGTTCACTTCAAGCCACCCAAGGAAGAGGCGTTCGAGAAGGCCGAGGGCGGGGAACTGGTGATCCTGCCGCCCGCAGAGGATAATTTTATCCGTGCGCTGATGAAGCTTACCGCCTACGACGGGCGTTACCTTTATATCGCCCGCGATGTCGATACCCAGGTGCTGAGACAGCTCGAGAAGGCACGGGCGAGCAAGCTCGAGTTCGACCAGATGCTTAACCAACGCCAGGGCGTGCAGCTGACGTTCGCGTTGGTCTATGCGGGAGTGGCGTTGATCTTTCTTCTGTCGGCGATCTGGCTGGGGTTGTGGTTCGCCGACAGGCTGGTCGAGCCGATCATCAACTTGGTGAACGCATCCCGCAAGGTTTCGCAAGGCGATCTCGATGCGAAAGTGCCGACGCGCGGCGGACCGGGCGATCTCGCAACGCTCGGCCGCACCTTCAATCAAATGACCGACCAGCTCAAGTCGCAACATGATGCGCTGATGAATGTGAACCATCAGCTCGATGAGCGGCGTCGGTTCACGGAAGCCATGCTGGCCGGCGTGAGTGCGGGCGTGATCGGCGTCGACCCGTCCGGCCGGATCGATCTCGTCAACCGTTCGGCGATACAGCTGCTGCAAAAACCCGCCGATCAGCTTATCGGCAAATTCATCGCAGATGCCATCGTGCCGTTCGCTTCGTTTGTGGAACAGGCCTCGCACAAGCCTTCCGGAATGGCCGAGGGGCAGCTCGGGATAAAGGCCGGCATGGACGAGCGCAGTCTTTTCGTGCGCGTGACCACGGAAAAGTCAGATCAGGCGCAGCACGGCTTCGTGGTGACGTTCGACGACATCACCGAGCTCGTGTCGGCCCAGCGCAACTCCGCCTGGGCGGACATTGCGCGAAGGATCGCTCATGAGATCAAGAACCCGCTGACGCCGATCCAGCTTTCGGCGGAGCGGCTCAAACGGAAATACACCAAGGAGATCCAGACCGACCCGCAGATCTTCGAGCAGTGCACAAATACCATTATCAGGCAGGTGGGCGATATCGGGCGGATGGTGGATGAATTCTCGTCGTTCGCTCGCATGCCGAGCGCAGTGCTGGAGACGCAAGATCTCGCGCAAGTGGTGAAGGAGGCGACCATACTCCAGCGCGTCAGCGCCAGCGACCTCACGATCGATGTCGAGATTCCCGACCATTCGATCATGCTTTCGATCGATCGGCGCCTCGTGTCGCAAGCGGTTACCAATCTGGTGAAGAATGCCCGCGAGGCGATCGAGACACGGCAGAAAGACGAGCCGGGGGCGACAGGGGTGATCAAGGTCGAGATCGAGGAGAGCCCTACCCAGGTTTGCGTGAACGTGACCGACAATGGCGTGGGCCTGCCGGTGGAGAACCGGCACAGGCTTACCGAACCCTATATGACGACGCGCGAGAAGGGCACCGGTCTGGGCCTCGCGATCGTAAAAAGGATCATGGAAGAGCATGGAGGCCGGCTCATTCTCCATGACGCACCGATCAACGGTGGAGAGCAGCAGGGAGCGCAAGTGCGGCTGATCTTCAACCGGGAAATCGCAGTAGCGGAATTATCGCAGCTGGCGGGCAAATAGGCGGGACGGCTAATCATATGAGTGGCGTCATGGCAGCGGACATTCTTATCGTCGATGATGAAGCAGACATACGGGAACTGATTGCCGGCATACTTGAGGACGAGGGCTATCAAGCAAGACTGGCACATAACAGCGATGCAGCTCTCGCTGCCATTGAGGAACGGCGACCATCGCTGGTGATCCTCGATATTTGGCTGCAGGGATCGCGGCTCGACGGGCTCGACCTCCTTAATGTTATCAAGGAGAAGCTGCCGGATCTGCAGGTGATCATCATTTCCGGACACGGCAATATCGAGACGGCGGTGTCGGCAATCAAGCGCGGTGCCTATGATTATATCGAGAAACCATTCAAGGCCGACCGGCTGATCCTGGTTATTGGCCGGGCGCTCGAGGCCTTCCGGCTGAAACGCGAGAATGAAGAGCTTCGGGGCAGGGCAGGGGCCGATACGGAGCTCATGGGCAGCTCGGTGGTGATGCGGCAATTCCGGCAGGCGCTTAAGAAGGTGGCGCCGGCGAACAGCCGGGTGCTCATCTCCGGCGCTCCGGGTGCCGGCAAGGAGCTCACAGCACGCGCGATTCACGCCTGGTCGCAGCGCATGAATGGGCCCTTCGTCATTCTCCCGGCCGCCAGCATGGCACCGGAGAGGATGGAAGAGGAACTTTTCGGCACGGAAGATCCCCAAGGGGGACGACTGCGCGTCGGCGCTCTTGAGGAGGCGCATGGCGGCACGCTGTACATCGACGAGATCGCAGACATGCCACTGGAGACACAGGGCAAGGTGCTGCGGGTTCTAGTCGATCAGACCTTCCAGCGGGTCGGCGGCGCGAAACGCGTGAAGGTGGATGTCCGGGTTCTTTCGTCGACGAGCCGCGACCTGGAGAGCCTCATCAGGCAGGGGACTTTCCGGGAAGATCTCTACCATCGTCTTGCGGTCGTTCCGGTGCGGGTGCCGGCGCTTGGCGAGCGCCGCGAAGATATTCCCGAACTCATCGAGTATTTCGCCAAGCTCTATTCGCTTCAGTCTGGACAGGCCGTCCGGCGCTTTGCCGATGATGCCACTGCCATTTTGCAGACCCAGGAATGGCCCGGCAATGTTCGGCAGCTTCGCAACAATGTCGAGCGGCTGATGATCATGTCGGCCGGCGAACCGCAGCAGGAGATCACGGCGGTGATGCTCACGGGAAATGGCGCGGGCAATGTGTCGGTGGGTCTCGGCGGCGCCGGCAGCGAGCAGCTCATGGCACTGTCGCTCCGCGAAGCGCGGGAAATATTCGAGCGCGATTATCTCGCCGCGCAGCTTTCGCGCTTCGGCGGCAATATCTCCAAGACATCATCTTTCGTCGGCATGGAGCGCTCGGCTTTGCATCGCAAGATCAAGCTCCTTGGACTGGGCGAGGCCAGCCGCGTGGAAGAACATTGAGTCGTAAATCGGAAGTCTGGCTGAAAATTTACTTGTGAAACTCAATCAAAGATAAGTATTGGCATGCACGTTGTAATAGAGAATTGCGATTAGTTGTAATTTATAGTTGTATTAACCGAATTCCGTCAAAATCTTCTTCGTGGTTCGTAACGAGGGGGATTCCATGGTTCGTCGTGGATTTGGCTGCCGCGCGCCGGCAGCAGTTTCGTCAGTCGAAGATTCGAACAATGTTGGAGCACCTTGCCGGACGAAGTTTGCTCGGCTGCTTCTCACCACGGCAGTCGTCAGCGTAGGCCTTAGTCTAGCGCCATTCGATGCCGCGGCGGTGACGGGATGCACCGGCACGACGATAATTACTTGCACGTCGAGCGGCAATAATTATGCGACCGGCATTCCCTACACCACCAACACTCTCGATCTTACCCTGATCGTACAGGGTAGCGTGATCGTGACGTCGACCGCGGCCGGGGTTAAGATCGGCAACAGCGATACCGACAATGATATCATCATCGACCTCTATAGCGGCGCGCTGATCACCACCACTGGCGCCAGCATTAGCGGTGTCCGTGTTGACGATGCAGCGAGCGTTTACCTCAACTCCTCCGCCCAGATCACCACTTCGGGTAGCGATGCCGAGGGGATCTTCATCGACGACACGCTGGGCAATGTCACGGTAATCACAGCCGGTGACATCACCACAAACGGCGTGAAATCGCGTGGCATTTTGGTTTCGGACGCCCTGGGCAATGTTACGATCACTTCGTCCAGCGACATAACCACGAAATCCAATGTCTCGTCCTCTTACAGTACCGGCATTTGGGTCGGCGACTCTGGCAATGTCTCCGTGACATCGACAGGAGACATTGAGACCTATGGCGATCGATCACGCGGCATCCTTGTAACCGACTCGGGGAATGTTACGGTCAATTCCTCGGGCGACATCACCACCCGTTACAACAGCAATAAT
>Ga0126306_10002067_pt1 | contig 11169 bp, 17 predicted proteins | sample Plot27_FD_92592 | JGI IMG/M metagenome (GOLD analysis project Ga0126306, IMG submission 92592) | Serpentine soil microbial communities from UC McLaughlin Reserve, CA, USA - Plot27 | ecosystem: Environmental > Terrestrial > Soil > Grasslands | place: USA: UC McLaughlin Reserve, Lake County... | reverse complement strand
TCAGAAGGACTTGACGTTCTGATGCTGGAAACAAATTCCCCTGGCGGCCAGGCGGGTTCAAGCTCAAAAATCGAAAATTACTTGGGATTTCCCACTGGTATCTCGGGCCAGGAGCTCGCAGCTCGGGCGTATCATCAAGCGCAGAAGTTCGGCGCGGAGATGCTTATAATCAAGGCCACGCGGCTCGTCTGTGACCACAAACCGTACGTCGTTGAAGTCGAGAACGGGGCTCGAATTCCGGCACGCACTGTCGTAATTGCATCGGGGGCGGAATATCGAAGGCTGCCATTGAAAGACCTGCCGCGATTTGAAGGCGCGGGTGTCTATTATGGTGCAACTTTTGTGGAAGCGCAGTTGTGTAGTGGAGAGGAAGTGATTGTGGTTGGCGGAGGAAATTCCGCCGGTCAGGCTGCCGTGTTTCTAGCTGAGACTACTAAGCGCGTTCACCTACTCGTCAGGTCGGAAGATTTGTCCAAGAGCATGTCGCGCTATCTGATTCGTCGGATCGAAGAGACTGCTACGATAGTATTCCGGCCGCACACAGAGATCGTAGCTCTCGAAGGAGGTGATCATCTCGAATCGGTTCACTGGCGAAACAGTCACACAGGGCAAATAGAGGAGCATAAGATAAGGCACGTGTTTGTCATGACCGGCGCTGATCCGAACACAAGCTGGCTCAATGGCTGCGTTGTGCTTGACACCAAAGGCTTCATTAAGACGGGTCCAGATTTGTCGCCCGAAAATCTGAGCTATGCAAGCTGGCCGCTTACCCGTCAACCATACTTGCTTGAAACCAGTGTGCCGGGGGTCTTCGCTGTGGGTGACGTGCGTGATGGCAGCATCAAACGTGTTGCATCTGCGGTGGGTGAAGGATCAATTGCGATCTCATTGGTCCATAAAGTACTCGAAGAATAGAAAATAGATCGAACACGGACTTGATTAGACAAGTGACTAAAAAATATGGTGGCTAGCACGCTTTTCTATAGAGTCTTCCTTCCCTATGAGTGGTGCAAAATATAAGCCTAGAAAAGAAAGCGATATGGCGTACAATTGTTCAAAACTGGTCGACAAGAACCATCTGAGCGAATTATATTTGTATAAATATTTGCTATAACAAGAATGATCTCGCATAATTTCTCCAAAATCATCAGCTTCGGTATGTAATCTCGATTTCTGATTAGTATGGTGGCTTCTCTTCAAAACAGACAAGAGGAAAGGCATCATTTACAAAATCTGCTAATTTATTTGTGTTAAACCTCAGATTATGTAGATCAAAATACTACGTCTGCTAGTCTAGAATATGTGCCACTTCTAATCCATTTCATCTGGGACTCATGGCAACTTCAGAAAATTTACTTTATAACTTAATAACGGATAAGTTATGGTAGTAACCTTTTCATTTACAACTTTGCTTTTGCTAAGTCTGATTACTCCTATTGCAAGTATAATTAGTAATGCAGGTACAGATTCTGGTACGTTTTGTGCCAAATTATGAAAGAAAAAAGTAGACACATTATTTGTTGCTACTGTTCCATTAACATCTCCATTTAGACTATCTGAAGAAAATGATCTTGGTAATGATGGAATGATCCAAAGTAGCAAAGCTGCGAAAAGTATGCATAAGACTACTTTTTCTTCTGTTGTGATTTTACCCAGCTTCTTCAAGCTTAGTTCTAAAGCGTTCATACGATGCTGAGAGTGATTTTACCTCAGGTTTTATAATTAGAAAAATGATAGTCCAAGAAATTAATAAACCAATAATTGCATGTGGAGTTCCGATTATAAACCAATCAGTAAATGAAATAGTTTCATTTGGCACAAAATCCTCTACAGTTGATTTGGCAATAAGATTGGGTGCTGTACTTATAAGAAGCAACATTGCCCCGGCAGTAGCCGCCTGTCCTAATGATAGAAAACTGGCCTCTGCATATTTACTCTTTCTGTCTTTTGAAACGGCATTTAGTGGACTACCAATGTCACTTACATTTTTACTATTGAAGGTTCTGTGTACCTCTCCATCATTATTAGTATTAGTTGCGCCAATAGGTATGTTTAGAATTTTCATAAACGCTACAACAAAAGGAAATACTATGGTAGCAGAGGCTGTTATAGAACCAGTCATAGAAATTATAAACACCGGAAGTGAAGCAACAAAAAAAGTTGCAATTTTGGGATTATTACCTTTATAAAAGGTAGCAAGTCTGTACGCAATTCTTTCATCCAGTCCACATTTCTGAAATGCAGCTGCAAGAATAAAACCAGAAATAAAAATCCAAATTATCGGGTCAGCAAATTTTGTAAGTGCTTAATTAACTGGCAATATCCCACTAGTTATGAAAATAAAAGATGCTAACAAACTCGTAAACCCTAGGGATACACATTCTGCAACCCACCATACAACCATCCATAACATTGCGCCCAATGCAATTTGAGGAGATAAATGAGAGATGGACCTGCATCATACTTTGCGGGGTGGGTATGAGAATTACAATTACAAAAAGAAGAGGCCCTAATATCAGACCTATATTCTCCTTCTTTTTGAGAGTAGCAAAGTGTCTTCTGGTGTGGATTATATTGTGCTATGCTTGTGATCACATAGGAAGCCACCTTAGGAGACGAGGTTAGTCTTATAATATTTGTTCAACAAATCGAAACAATAAATGATACTAATTGTATCATGAAACTGATTGCAGAATCTATTAACCAATCTTCCTTTGATAGATTGTAAGTGTGTGGTGGCCGTGGACTGGTGCTGCATTTTATGCTACTAGATTTGACACAGATGATTTGGGACACAGGATTCTAATACTTTTGCAAATGGTAGGTGCTGCAGCCTTGGCTGTAAATGTATCTTGTGGCTTAGGCAATGATTCTGCAGGTTTTGCTTTATCATATGCTGCTATCCGTATAATTCTTGTTTTAGAGTATATGCGAGCAGGTAGAAGCAAATCTTTTTCCTCAGCCACTCCTCTTATAAGAAGGTACACCAGGGGTTTTCTATGTGCTGCAGTTGTATGGATTATCTCGGCGTTTATTCCTCCACCATTTCGCTTTGTTTTATGAGGAATTGGGCTAGTAATAGATTTTACAACGCCTATAACAGTAGGAAGATTGCATTCACAATTTGCACCGCACATATCACATCTACCTAAACGTTTGGGTCTTTTTACAATAATAGTACTAGGACAATCAGTCCTAGGACTTGTGGCAGGGGTTTCAAATATGGAATTTGACACCTATTCTATGCTGATTCTAGGATTAGGTCTCAGCATATCTTTTAGCTTGTGGTAGCTCTACTTTGATAGTGTAGAGTTGACTAACCTTAGCTGATAGATATGTTCTGGAGCCGATTCTGGCTCATTTATCATGGATCTACAATCATCATCATAACCCTGGAAACAAGCATATACTTCTTTTCCTATTTCTACAAATAATGAGAAGAGTTGACTTATTTTGATGCTGCTATTTCTTAGCGGCACCCATTCTAAGCACATCCACCTGACCGCTATGCAGCCAGTCCTTTAGCTCTTCATGAGTTGGCTTGGCATCATGCTTGCCGGCTAGATGGAGATGTAAAAGAACGTAGTTAACTTGATTTAGCAACGGTTTGTTTGCTTCATCTCCCTTACGGGACTTTTGTCTTAAGTCTTCAGGAACTGTCCTCCACCAATCTTCGAAGCTCCTTTTTCCTGATGTGCTTGGTCTTTGACCATGTCCTTTAGGTAATGTCATAAATATAAGTTCTAATAATGCTATTTTAGAGTTAGTCCCATCTCTTCTTGATGGAATAAAATTATCCTCTTTGGACTGTAAAAGATAAAAACATGATAACAAGGAGGTTCTCTAGAACACTAGTCAATCGATCAACTGTCTATTTGCCAAGAATGATGTTATTCTGACTAAAACTAATAGTGAACTTCTTAAGCACATCTACTCCCAATAAGCTTAATTGATTACTCTCATCATTGGCCCTATTGGTAGTAGTGGGTGGTAGCGGTGGCGGTGGCATGACATGTATATTTCCAACATACTCTAATATAGAAGTCCCTTCGGAATTAAATAAAATTTCGGCACCAGGTAGTATATATGGTATAAATGCTCGAACTCCATTTATCGTCTGTTGATCTGATTTCTGAAGACTTTTATTATTACTATAATCAAGTCCCATTCTTAGTGCATCCAAGTGACTAATAATAGTTACAGAACAACCAGTATCTACACAGAATCTTATCGGCGAACATATCCTATTAGGTCTGCTTATTAGAATAGCATTGATATAACCTAATCCACCAATGCCAATATCTCCTACTATTTTTTTTAGTGTCAGTCATCATCATCATTGATTTTCATAAATTTTCCCTATGAAGAATACTCTTGTTGTATCTCCTGCAAATCTATGCTTTAGTCTATTTGTTATAAGTCGTTCATAATCTACATCATGATCTATTACTTTGGAATCGTTAATTGCAACGTATTCGCCTTTGTATTTTGTATATAAGTCATTGTAATGATCTCTAAACCATTGAAAGTTTTTGTTAAATTTCTCCAGTTTATCAATATCTTCTTGCTGCTGATGATGATAAACTATAGCCAATTAATTAACTAATTCATCCTCTTGTTATTAAAGTGATTAAATGATTTGTCCATTATTTGGTCTAAAAAAACCAAAGACAAACGATTATACTACTATACGTTATTTTTTGGGCTGCAGCTAAAAATAGCCAAAGACAAAAGGTAATAGCAAACTTTGCAATGGCTAGCATCTGCTTTGAAATATCTGTAGCCAAAATATGACTGTCATGGTAAATTTTCTAAAAACTCATACACGCGATACAAACTTTGAGAATCTGAACGAGAAAGATATTTCCACCTTGTTGGGTCCAGGTTCACCTCCTGGAACTTGACATTTCTCAAAAAATCTTCATTGTTTGCTGATGAAAGAAGAATATTGTAAATAAATTCACCTACCAATATCTGATTAGGCCGTGCTATAGATGCAACCTTTGACGCTAAACTTATACTGGAACCTACTATGTCTATGTAGGATTTTTCCAAACTCTTTCCGTAAAGTACTACTAAAGCATAGCCATAAGCCAATCCAACTCTTATCGTGATTTCCGGTAACTCATTTGCCTTAAAAACTGGATTAATAACTTCCCTTATGATTTCCAGTATTGCTCTTGAACAATATAATGCATTTATGCATGCTTTTGTCTGATCGTACTCTGCGGGAAATAATGCTATAACAGCATCACCTTCATACTTGAAGACATATCCACCATAACCTAGCACAGCAAGACTTACTTCTTGTGCGAAGGTCTGCAATATTAAAGCAAATTTCTTCTCTGTCAAAGCTAGGCTCATTTGTGTGGAGTTATTAATATCTATAAACATGATCACAAGATTTGTTTTGCTATTTACATGTCTTTTGAGAAACTTTTTTGATTCTTGGGTTGACATATCAAGCTGGATGCCATCCTTTAGGGTTTTAGTTATCCTAGCACGTATCTGCTCCAATGAAGGCTGCTGTGTAAAACTCATAAATTGTCCTCCTTGTTAGTAGTTAAACAGCTTCTAGTCCTAATAACATGATTAATTCTAATGTGTTATTGACTCTCATTTTCGCTTTTATCATATATAATTGCAACTTTATCTCTAATTAATAGTGTTCACGGATCTTCATGATAGTATAAAACTACTGCATAGCAAAATAAAATTGATAAGCTATATAGGCAAATTATTACTGTCAATATAGGCTAGTATTGATAAAAAAAGTATTATCTGGAGATGAAATTAAGCAGATCCTGTACTCTGTAATAGAATATGAAATAGGTAGGGAAAAAATTCAGACAGACATCACTTCTGACATTGAATTATCACGAAAATATATTGAGCTTATAATGAGCAAATGTATTGCAAAATTAGACTTTGAATCAAATGATGATGATAATGACGATCACTTTTATGCAACAATCGTAACTACATTAAGCGAGGCTCTTCTTCATTTTATGCTTACGATTTGTACTCTACCATCAGAAAGAAAAATCGCAATCAAGAATGATTTATCTCTTGATGTGATCATACCAAGCTTACAAAGTCTGAAGATAAAACCTGAGAAATCTATTATTGTTCAATTTATAAAGGAAAAGATGGACTTAAATAAAGTCTTACATTTGGAATCCTTACAGCCACATCATAAGAATGTGTGGTTGGTATCTGGCAAACCACTTCCATTAACAACGAAATATACCAAATATTATATCTTGCCTAATGCTAACCTACATAACAAGTATTCAAATATCATAATAGATATTGATAACTTTCTGAGGGAAACTGGTGATAAAAGCTTCAGATTAGTTCATTAGCATAAAAGCAGCATATTTTGGTATTCTTCCTTCTTTGAATTCATAAGAAAAGATACGTGTGTTTTACGAAACAATTCTGCAGGCTTGGCATTAGTTGTAATTTATTTATACGCCATATCATTATTGTTGTTCAGCAAATTTTTTCAAAAATTTATCAAACTCTATTTTAAAATAATCTAATACTATCTTTCTATTCTCCGGATGCGCCTTTCCGTACTTTTCTGAAATAAAATGCAATACGTTAAGTAAGGCTGCTGAAGCATGTGCGAAAGATGCGGCATGTCTCTCAAAAACAAACATAATTTCTTGGTTTAACTGTTTGACTTTCCTCTGTTCTTCCTCTTCCTCCTTGTCTTGTTTAATATTAGTATTACCTTTATTCATATATTCTATGAATACTATCTTTAATCTAATAACATTGACCCTACATGGGCACAAGGTGGGTAATTAAAAATCTTTAAGGTACAACAGATGGAAACGTATTCGCATATCATCCTGGAATGTAAAAGCATTTTCAGTACTAAGTTAGTCTTTTACATGAATTGAATTTTTTAATCCACTTTACGATTATCAGTAATAGCTAAAGCCTGGACTTGTGTAAGATATTTAGTGACCTTCAAAGACCTAAAGAAGAGAGTTAGTTTAGAGACTACACAGCGAAATAAATTATTCGAAAAACTAAAGGGTAAGCCATTTTGGATTTGGAACACTGAAGAACATAAAAGAGAAGATATCAAAACTAAAGGAGTTTGCTGTTTTAATCATATCATTGGATTGCCACAGAAAAATGGTGTCGATAAACCTCTTTACGACTATGAAAAGGTAATTTTCGATTCTCTAGTCACTCAAAATGGTAACAGTAATCCTTCTAATAAGCATCTCTGGATAAAGAAAGCAACAGGGTTAGGTATATCAGAGTTCATGCTCAGGTTTATGGCCTCGCTCTCTAAAAGATAATGCTCTATCAGGCTCACAAATATGTATTGTTACAGGACCTAGCTGTAATCCTGTAATAGAACTGAGCAATGTGAAGATAGAAGCATTCCCATCACATCATTTAGATGCAATGAGAGGACTACCTAACGTATCTTTTATACTATTAGATGAAGCTGATTTCTTTCCGCCAGGACAGCAGCAAGATGCTAGAGATGTATCTGAGAGGTATATTGCAAAATCAAATCCACATATTGTAATGGTATCAACTCCAAACGAACCAGAGGGCTTGTTGAAAGAATAGAGAAAGAATTAGAAGATGTTTGTATATACAAACGCATAATTTTGGATTATACTTATGGCATTGGTAAGATATATACTGCAGAAGAAATCAAAAGAGCAAAACAATCACCTTCATTTGAGCGAGAATATAACCTAAAATATCTAGGTAGAATAGGGAATGTATTTCATACCAAAGACATTGAAGCGGCAATAGAAAAAGGAAGGAAATACAACCCTGATGTTATAATACCATTCTCCCTTAAATCAATCGGTATAGATCCAGCGTGGGGTAACATTGATGTGCCAATCCTTCTTTTATCAGATTGTTAAAGCTGCAAAAATAGGTGAAGATCCAGATTATGACAAAATAATTGCTAGGTATAAATCAGAAAAGATGAGTGGTAATTGGAGCCAAGACATGAGAATTGTTCCTGTCAACTTCAACTCAGAGCACAAAGCTATGTTGGGACATTGCAAAATGATATTGGAAGATGACTGTGGGAGAATAGTTATTAATCCAGACAGGTTTGATAAGCTAATTACTACGTTAAGGACTGCAGTAGATAATTATGGGATACTAGATAAAGAAGCAACATCCTACAACGGCATATTTGATGCTTTAAGGCTGGCTTTGAAGTTTTGCTTGCTGTTTGAGTTGTTCTTTGTCAAATATCCAAAGGGTTTGTCCAGCAGCTTTTGAACGCCATTTCCATGAGATATATTAGCTTCAGACTGTGATTGTACTAGCTTTTGTAAATCACGAAACGTCAATCTTATAATGATAATGGTTCCAAGATAGATAAGTTAGTTGTTAGTTATTATCATAGCTAGTTGGGTTAAAAACCGTATTTCTATCATTTTGATCTCAAATCCTCTGTAACAATCAACCAAGGAATTTAGCCACTGTCTTCTGATTTACCATATTCGATTTTACAATTCCCTGTTAACCTAATACTGATTGAATAATACGCCCATAGCAATAGTGCTATAGAGACAATTCTTAGTGGAGTTTGATAATTTGACAGAAAGGTGGAAATTGTTATCCCCGCTCCACCTAATGTAGACATTAAAAGAAAGCCAAGTGAGGAACAACTTGCACAGGTGCTAGAAAGAACACCTATAGAAGAACCAGAGAAAAATGAGGTGGCATTGAATTTTTGACCTATTGAATATCTAAGCACATAAACATTCATACTGACTACCATTCCCAATAGAATTGCTGTTATGTTTGATAAAATGAAACCCGTAATTGCATCCTCTGGTAGATAGAATACTACAATAGGGGAGAAAAAGATTAGTTGCTCAAAGACGTTGAAAACTATCCAAAATATAATGGCTATTGTTCCTGCAAGAGCAATATATACCCAGTGAGAGAAAACAAATTTGACGGATATGAGCATTGATCCTAGCCGTTGGATTAATGATCGCTTTATTGAAGCATTTGCAGTTGTATTCCTATTTGTTACCATTTCTTACTCTCTAGATTTTTTATCAATTATTGATTGAAATGAAGGAAATGGTTGTGCTCCAAGTAATGTTTCTGGCTTAGAACCATCATTTTTTACAATTATGAAACTTGGTGTTCCCTGCATTCCCAAAGAAACTCCAAGAGTCATATCATTATCAACTAATGACTTGTATTTTTGGCTGTCTATACAAGAATCAAATTTTTGTTTATCCAGGCCTGGTATCTGAGATGCAAATTTTTTCATATTTTCTGTGCTTGCCCATCCTGAATTCTCAGGGCCTTGATTTTCATATACCGTCCTATAGAAGTTCCAAAATTATGTTATTTATATTTACTCACAGGTGTTTTCTGAGAATTTACATATAGATACTCAAGGATAGACAGCATTGTATATTCTGATGAAAATCTCTTTTTATTCCCAGAACTCATGATGTGTGCAAATATCCTTAACTTGATGCTACTGGGCCTGATCACATTGTGGATAGGCTAGACTATCACTAAATAATTATATTGTAAATTCTCATGATAATATAGCAATAGGAAGACACTTCCTTAGGAATTATCCTCTATTACTACACTTTAATGAACCATCAAAATACTTGAATAATGGAGACATGTAGTTAACAAAAACTAAAAGGAAAATTCATCATTAGATATTTTCTCTTGTCTTGTTACTTGCATTTAAGGCCAACCTTAAGATTTTTGATATTCTCGTTCATCTTATCTAGATATCCTACATCTGCATTTTGCTCTTCTTTGTCAATACCTTCTATTGGACTCAATACAAGCACTTTACCATTAGGAATCTCTTGAGCAATCACATTAGCTAACCGAGGATCAACCAATTCTTCCGAGTATATTGTGTCTAATCCCATATCGCGGGCAAGACCGATTATTTGCTCTATTCTCTGAGGTAATATTTCTCCTTCAGGGGAGTTTGGATGTATTTCGTGTTCCGTTAGACCATATCTATTTGCAAAATAACCAAATGCTCTATGAAAAGTAATGAAATCTTTCTTTTCACAATTTGACAACTCTGATCTGATACTTGTATCAAGATTGTCAAGTTCTGTGATGAATCTTTTAGCATTTTCATTGTAGTATGCAGCATTTGCAGGATCAACCTTTATCAAACCATCACGAATTTTTTCAACTTGTTGTTTTGCTAATAGAGGATCCAGCCAAATATGAGGATCCAACAATGCTCCGCCATGTTCGTTGCCGGTATATTCATCTGTGCTTCCAGTTAAATTCAATCCTTTACTTGTGTCAATCATAAATTTTGTATTGATATTTTTTATCCATTGTCCCTCAAAGCCTGCACCATTGAAAACCAACATGTCTGCTGTCTCTGCATTCTGTACTTGTTGTACAGTTGGCTCATAGTCATGAGGCTCAATACCAACTGGAATTAAACTTGAGACTTCAACTCTGTCTACACCAACCTTCTTGACAAATTCAAATATTGGATAGAAAGAAGCAATGACCCGTACTTTATCTGGTGTAGTCGAAACAGAAGGACTAGAATTAACAGTACTGTTTTCAGCAGTGGTATTTCCCCCAGCCACTGAAGTGCCATTTACTGATGGAAGAACGAAAGAGAATATAGAACAAAATATCGCAAAGAGAACCGCAGCTATTACCGATTTGTTATATTGCGTCACGGTTGGAAGACAACATTATTAGCTATTTAAATATATGTTAATAACTTTTAATTAGTCTCTTATAAGAAGTTAATAACACTACGCTCCTTAAGACATTCCCACCCTTTCTTCAACGTTTTATAGTCTTATGCTCTGCCTTATTCTTTGAGGAAAGCTATCGAGACTGGGATTTCTGTTTCTGTATCCAGTCAGCCAATGCTTTACCTATTGCTTCAGGATAGTGTATTCCTTGGCCTAGGTCAATAGTCTCAAGATTTTCTAGATTTGCTTCACTCCAGTCCACTATCGATGCATTTGTAAGACCTCCAGGATTTGCATAGAATAGTAGCTTTGGTAGTTCGGTTTCTTGTAACCATTGATTATAGTCAGTAACGATTTTATGCACATCAGCTGGCTTCCCATCAATAGGAATTTCATTAGGCCACACCCAAGTTGGCTTGCGACTCTCCACTGTCTT
>Ga0126306_10002065_pt1 | contig 11170 bp, 5 predicted proteins | sample Plot27_FD_92592 | JGI IMG/M metagenome (GOLD analysis project Ga0126306, IMG submission 92592) | Serpentine soil microbial communities from UC McLaughlin Reserve, CA, USA - Plot27 | ecosystem: Environmental > Terrestrial > Soil > Grasslands | place: USA: UC McLaughlin Reserve, Lake County... | reverse complement strand
GACGCGGCCCTGCGCTTCGTGGAGGAGCGGACAGATATGCCTCTCTTCCTGTTCGTTCACTACTGGGACCCGCACACGCCGTACGGGCCCCTCCCACCTTACGACACGATGCACTACGAGCCTGGCTCGGGCACGTACAAGATGTCCGACGTCGTCGGGCTCTGCCCCGAGTACTACGAAGCCTTTATCGAGGACATGAACCTCGATCGACCCGACGACTACGCGTACGTGGTGGCGCAGTACGATGGTGAGATCTCCCAGATCGATACCCAGATCGGGAGGCTCGTCGATGGCATCAAGAGAGGTGGCTCCTGGGAGAACACGGTCCTGCTCCTCGTCTCGGACCACGGCGAATGCTTCGGCGAGGGGGATTTCCACTTCGACCACCACGGCCTCTACGACGCGGTAACGCGCGTGCCCATGATCCTGCACGCGCCAAACCGGGTCCCCTCGAGAATCAAAGGCCTCGCCTCGACCGAGGACGTCCTTCCCACCCTCGCAGATCTCGCCGGCCTCCCTCTACCGGACTACGACCTAACCGGGGCGAGTCTGCTCCCCCACCTCGACGGCGGCCCGCCCGTCCGCCGCCGCGTCATCTCCTCCGAGTCCACCCGACAGGCCTCGCTCGCCCTCAGAACCGAGTCCTGGAAGCTGATACTCCCGATCACCGAAGACGCCGAAGGCCACCCCATCCCAAATTTCTACGGCCGCCCCCGCCCACCCGAACCCCTGCTCTTCGACCTCAAAGCCGACCCGACCGAAGAGCGGAACGTGGCCCCGCACATGCCGGAGACGCTCTCCGAGATGTGCCGGGAGCTGGAGGGCTGGCGCAGCGAGATGGCGGAGGCTACAGGGGAGCCGGACCCGATCCAGGCCCAGGGCCTCGGCCTGCCCTACGACCGTTTCATGCACCGCGTCCTCAACCGTCGGTAGAGCGATTCGGTAGGGACGGGTTTGAAGCCCGCCAGGCCACGCTAACCGGCCTGCCTTCGCAGTTTCACGGGGCCGAAGAGGCCGGTGATCCTCTGGCCGCGGAACACGTAGTGGGTCGGGCTCTCGGTGTCGAGGTAGGGGCCGAGCGTGCCCAGCACCAGGACCTCGAGCTCGTTCTCTCCCGGTGAGAGGAAGTCCGTCAGGTCGAAGACGTAGGGCGAGAGCACCCTGACGCCCACATCCCTCCCATTCACACGAACTTCGGTGGTCCCACGGACTTTGCCCAGGTCCAGCAGCACGCGGCCTCCGTCTGACCGGTCCTTCCACTCCACCCGCTGCCGGTAACGCACACCGCCGCTGTAGCCGGCGAGTCCCTGCTCCTCCCAATCCCCGAGCCCGATGGAGCCGTCTCCTAGTTCGAAGCGCACGGGGGCCGCGAAGATGCCCCCGGCCCTGGACTCAGGCTCCGTCTCGACCCTGAGCGCACAGACCCTCCGTGGCTTATTATGGTCGGGAAGATCAACGGTCAGAGTCTTCGATCCAGTATCGTCTCCACTGACCTCGTACGGGACCGTCTCGCCGTCCGCGAAGACCTCAGCCTTTCCAAGTACTTCGAGGCTCATGCGCCTGGCGCCCGGCGGGACCAGGAACCTGACCCACTCCACGCTCCGGTCCCTGGACGGTACCCCGACCGGGAGCGGGAGTACCCCACCGGTGTCGGGGGCGTCCTCGAGCCAGCCGGCGGCGGGCAGGGGATGCGCCCTGCGCCACAGGTGCGGGTGGGCCGGATCGCCCCACTGCAGGCGGCGCAGACGGAGGGACACGGGCGCTCCGTCCCTGGTTACGGTCCAGCTAGCGTCGGAGACAAGGGTGAGTATCTCGTTCTCTCCTTCGAACATAGCATCTACCAGCGTCGTCGGCGGCGCGCCGAGGTCGGAGACACGGACCGAGATCTCGTTCTCCCCTTCCCCGACGTGGGCCGTGACGTCGTAGGGCTGTATCCGCGCCCGCCCCCTCTCGAAGTAAGGGTCGAAGCCGCCCTGACGTCCGACCTCGACGCCGTTGACCAAGAGCCTGCACGGCGCGTCCGCCGCGACCTGAATGATCGCCTTCTTCGGGGCGGACGGGATCTTCAGGATCTTGTCGTAGGAGACCACTGAGTCCTTCGACGGTTCGCCTGTGGCCTCCATCATCTCGGGCCTGAGGTACCCCTCGGGGGAGGCTACGAACGCGAAGTGCGCCCGGAGATCCGGGACGTCCTCCTCGGCTTGGAGGCGGAACTCGAGCAGGTTCTCCCCAGCCCGCAATCCGACCGGCGTAAAGCTCTGGTACCCTTCCGCAACGCCAGAGACCTCTTCCCCGTTCAGCCATATGCGCCTAGCGGCCTGGGCGCCAACGGCGAGGTACAGAGAGGATTCTTCCGGAGAGGAGACTGTGGCGCGGAACTGAACGGCCTCGCGGGCACCGACCGGCCCGAAGCGCAGGAACTCCTCGGGTACGTGCCCCTTCGGTCCCAGCGTGGCGTGGTGGATGGGATCTTTGTGTATGCCCCGCGACGGCGAGTAGACCGCCTCCTTCCATCCGGCCGTGTCTCCCGACGCCTCTTCGGCACCGTCCGCGGGCACGGGTAGGGTGTCAGGGGCGCCAGGACCGATCCACAGACCGCGCGGTCCGAACGTGGCATGCACCCGGGCCCAGCCCGAGTCGTCGAGGCTGGCCTGGTGCCAGCCTTCGGCGCGGCCGTCCTCGCCGTTCTCGGCCCGGTGCCGGAACTCCCGGCGGAGTACCGGCACCGGCTCCTCGCCGGCGGGGAGCGTGAAGTCACCCCAGCGGTTGTCCAGCGTGGGCTCGAGCTCCACGGACCAGACCTCGCCGAGGTCCTCCTCGGTCCCGTTCTCGGACGGCGCGACCTGCTCCGTCGCCTCATCCCCGTTCCGGCCTGACCAGACGAGCAGGACGCCGGGGCCGTGCGCGAAGGGAACCTTCACCTCGACGCCGTCTTCCGTCTGGGTGGAACTCGGGGGGCTCTTCTCCCCGCCGAAAGGTTCCCAAACGGTGGGAGCTCCGCTGACGTTTCGGACCTTCACGCGCATCGGGCTCTCGTAGGAGGCGGGATCGAAGTCGTAGTCGGCGAGGAACCAGTGTTCCGTCTCCCGCGTCGTGGTGGCGCGCGGGAAGGCCGCCGGTATGAAGACCACGGTGTCCTCTCCCACCCGCCTGACGAGGGTGGGGACCGGGGCTTCGACCGGGTCGGCGGTGTCTAGTACGCTCACAAGATCATCTGCCGAGTCCACGCGCGAGACGCGGTCGTCGGCGAGGAGGGCGGTGAGCGCTTCTATTCCCTGGCCCGCCGCGTCATCGGACAGGCGCGGCGCGGCGCCAAGGACAATCAGCTTTCCGCCAGCTTCCACGAATCCGGCCAGCTTCAAGGCCGTCGTGTCCTCGAGCACGATGCAACCCGGGAGCACCACCGTCCTATAGCTTTCTTCTCCGATGCAGAGCGTGCCATCTTCGACCGTTGCGCGCTGGATGGAGTCGTCGTCGAGGACGTCGTAGTCGCGGCGGGCGTTGTCCATGGCCCCCGGCTCAGTAGCGTTCCAGAACATGGAGCCGACGAGCTGCAGGTAGGCCTCGTGTGCTGCCTTCGCCTCGTCGGTCGGCCCGTCCAGGCGCAGCCCCGCCTGCACGGTGGCGCCCGGGAAGAGCAAACCTACGTCGCAGACGTGGTGGCCGAGGGTAAGTACGGAACAGAGTCGGCTCACCGCGCGCGAGAAGTGTTCGTAGTGTCTCCAGTACGGCTGGCGCCAGTCGGTCGATGGCGGGGCCCACTCCCACCAGCCGCCGCGGGTGCTGTAGTAGACGGCGTGGGGGTCGTAGAGGTTCGCGCCGGCCCGCAGCCAGGGCAGGAGCCAGTCGAAGGTCTCCTCCAGCGTCCCTCCCCAGCCAGTGCTGTGGAAGGCTTCGATCCAGGTGCGCGGCCTGCCGTAGAGGTGCGCAAGGGAGGAGTGGATCTTGGCCTCCCCGTGATGGTCGCTACCCGGCGCGCTGAACCAGCGGTGCGTCCGTTGGTAGTCGGCGTAGTGGACCACCGTCTCGACCGGATGACCCGCGCGGGCAGGACCCTGCTGGTCGAAACCGCATGTCAGGCCGCGCCCTTCGTGCCAGTCGAAGAGCGGCCTGAAGAAGGCTTCTTCCCCGATCTCCGCCCGCGTCGCGTGGTAGTCTCGCCTGACCCGCCTCGCCCCGTCCCCGTACTCCTCCCACAAAGCAGCGAGGTGCGGTACCAAATCGTAACCGCGGCGCGCCTCGAAGTCCGCCGCGAAGCTCTCCGACCACGTTGGCATCGAGGGGAGCTCGTCCTGAAAAGAGCCGACGATGACGTCGCCGAAAAAGTCCCCGGCGTGCGACTCGTACGCGCCATGTACCCTCTCGATGAGGGTCCTGCACGCCTCGGTGCCGAAGTAGTCGAAGCCCCGCTCGATGGAGTAGAAGAGCATCAGGCGGTGCCTGCCGTTTCCTTCCCACTCGGCTTTCCTGCCCGTGAGCGAGAGCGGCAGTGGGTCTCCGGTGGGGGTTCCATCGTCGTCCACCGGGATGGCCGCGGCGGCGATGGGGGTTCCTCCGGCCGGGCACTCGCGTGTGCCCGAGTCAGTCGTGGTGGTGACGGTGCGTTCCAGCCAGCGCCCGGCGAAGGTGGGTTGCTCGTTCACGATGGAGCCCTGCAGGTTCGCGCCGGAGAACCCGATCTGGTCGTAGAGCCAAAGGCGGACGCCGAGGCGTCTTGCATCTTCGCAGACGCCCCTGAAGATGTCCCACCACTCTTCGGAGAAGAAGGGCGGATCGTCGGCGTCCGAGCCGTAGAGCGGTGAGGTCGGGGCGAGGTTCATGATTATGAGGTTGAAGACGCCGCCCTCGACGAACCTTTCCAGCTGCCAGCGCAACCGTTCGGGATCCAGTCTCTCCCCGCTCCACCACCAGATCGGGGCTGGCGAGAACTCCCGCGGCGGATCGTCGAACCTCTCCCTCAGCTCGGACATTGCGGCATCCCTTCTAGTCTCCATTAGTCGACCTCGACGAACTCGAGCCCGAGGAGGTGCGCCACCTTGCCGAGCGTCTCCGCTTGGTGGCCGACGCCGCGGGCGCAGTGGTGCGTCGGGCCCTGCTCGCACCAGGCCTCTTCCTCGTCCACGGCTCTTCGAACCTCTTCCCCATTCGGCTCCCGGTCTCAACCGACCGGATGCTGCTGTCTCCTATACCTGTCGTAGTGCTACTCCAGCCTCCGCCAGGCTCTCCAGTTGCGCGGCTGTGGCGTCAGCCACGAGGACCTGCGCGAACCTGGAGACGTGGGCTATGACGTGCAGTCCCCTCTGCTCGAACTTGCCCGCGTCGATGAGCAAGATGGGCTGCTCGGATCGCTCGGCCATCGTGCGCTTGACCTCGGCCTCGAGTGGGTCGGGGTCGGTCAGGCAACCGTCCCGGGTCACGCCTTTGACGCTGATGAAGGCTTTGTCCGCGAAGTGATTGCGGATCATCTGCGTCGTGTGCGGACCAACGTACGACTGCGTTAGCGGCCTTAAAACCCCGCCTAACCCCACCAGTTCGACGTTGGGTGCCTCCCTGTCGGAAAAGAGGGCCATCGCCGGTAAGAGGTTGGTCAGCAACGTCGCGCGTAAACCCTCGTCCAGGATGCGACGCGCCGCGTAGTATGCCGTGGTCGAGGAGTCCACAAAGACCGCCTCACCCGACTCGAGGAGGGAGACCGCGGCGCGGGCCAGCCTCTCTTTCGCCGCCACGTCCTCCTCCAGCCGCTGCCCGAATGAGTCTTCGTGGCCCGCGAACCCGGGCAGGACAGCGCCCCCGTACGTCCTTTGGGCCCTGCCCTCCTCCTCCAGGGTTGCCAGGTCTCTCCGCACCGTCATCGGCGAGATCCCGAACTCTCCTTCAAGCTCAGATACCGTCACGCTGCCGGAAGCACGGATCAACTCGGCTATCCGTCGGCGCCGTTCTCTGGGTACTAGCGAGCGATTTGATGAGTATTTATGGTCGTTATACCCCAAAACCTTGACCTATCACCCGTATACGATCATGATTAATAGCAGAAGCAGCATGGGATTGCAAGTTAGAATACGGGGGTTTCCGGGACGCTGATTCTACGGTGGGAGAGCGGGCCAGTACTCAGGCGGACTCTGACGAGGTTGGGAAGGGATGGACTCTATGGATGGCGGGGGCGGCTATGACTGAGGTTTCGTTTCTGAACTCTTTCCGCTCGCCCCCTGTGGATTACGGGCCAGCCCCGCTGCTGGTCTTCAACGACGAGCACGAGGGCGAAGCGGGCGAGGCGCGCATTACCAGGGTTCTTGAGGGTCACGTGCGGGTAGGGTACGGTGGGGTCTTCCTGCATCCGCGGCCCGGTCTCATGACCGAGTACCTCTCGGCGCGATGGTTCGAGTTGATGCGGCACGCCGTGAGTGAGTGCCTGCGGCTTGGGGTGGTGCCCTACCTCTACGACGAGAACTCCTACCCGAGCGGGTTCGCAGGCGGCCACGTCCCGGCCCGCGTGCCGGAAGGCAGGAGGAGGTACGTGGGTGCAGGCTTCGGCGGAGGGCCGGAGGAGATCCCCGAGGACAGGCTCTCACTGTATCCGTGGGACGGTGAGCGGCCCGGATGGGTGGTAGAGAAAAGAGAGATCCAACCTGGCCAGGGCTGGGTCGCATTCGTGATGGGCTCTATGCAGCCGCTCGCCTGGCACGGCGACACCGTCTACCCGAGCCTGCTCGACCCGCGCACGGCGGAGACCTTTCTAGAGACTACTTACGAGGCGTACAAGCGAGAGCTCGGCGAGCTGTGGGAGGCGGTTCCCGCCGTGTTCACGGACGAGCCACACCTGCCGGCCGAAGGACACGGTCCGTGGAGCCCTGGGCTCCACCTCACGCCTTACCTTCTCGGGCAGTTCCGTCAGCGGAAGGGCTACGACCTCAGGCCTCAGTTGGCGAGCGTCTTCTACGACGTGGGGAACTACGGGCGAGTGCGCTTTGATCTCTACGAACTCATGCACGAGCTATGGGTCGAGAACTGGGCCCTGCCTATGGAAACGTGGTGCGAGGAGCGGGACGTCGCCCTGACCGGCCACTACCTGGAGCACGACTGGCCGTGCCCCTACGCCACGCCAGGGCACGTTCACATGCTGGCCCACATGCACTGGCCAGGGACCGATATGCTCGAGACCTTCCTCCTCAAGGGGCACGACTTCCACGACATACAGAACTTCCACCCTGTCGGCGACGGCAGGGAACCGCACGGCCTCATGTATTTGCGCCAGGTTCACACGGTCGCCAACCAGCTCGGCAAAGAGAGGGTCGTAGACGAGAGCTGGGGCGCGGGAGGCCACGACTCTACTCCGGCGGACTGGGCCCGCATCGGGCGCTGGCTCGTGGTGCACGGGGTCAACCTGCTCGTCCCCCACCTCTCGTTCACCACCATCAGGGGAACCAGGAAGAGTGACCACCCGCAGACCTTCTCGGACCACAGCCCCTGGTACGACCACCTGCGCCCGCTCCACGACGAGCTCGGCAGGCTGTGCTGGGCAGCGAACCGCGGCCGGGTGGAGCAGAGGATTCTCGTACTCGACCCCCTTACCACAGGCTACGGCCTCTCCCGCAAAGCTGACTGCATCCCCGAAAGAAACGGTGGCGCATCTCACAACGCAGGCGCCCCTCCCGGGGAAGAGCAGTTCACCAGGACGATAGCGAGCGTCCTGGATCTCCAGCGCGACTTCGGCGAGCTGGCCCAGGACCTGAGCGACGCACAGGCTGACTTCGACCTCGGCGACGAGTACGTCATCGAGGAGTTCGGCAGGGTCGAGGACAGCGAACTCCTCGTGAGTGAGCAACGGTACGGGCTCGTCGTCTGGCCGCCGCGTATGACCAACCTCAGGAGCAGGACCGCGGAGATGCTCGGGGAATATCTGGCTGCCGGTGGTCTCCTCTACGGCGTTCATCCCGAGGGGATCACGGTTGACGGCCGTTCGTCTGATCTCTTGGAGCAATGGGAACGTCGAGTCTCAGACCAGTGCCGCTGGTTCCCGGACAGGGAAGCACTGGTCCGGGCCGTGCTGGAGCAGGTGCCACCGCGCTTGACGTTCGATAACCAGCCCGGAACGGGCCTTGCCCACATGCGTAGGGTGGACGGAGACTCTGAGCTTTTCGTGGTCGTCAACTCCTCCTCGGAGCCGCTGGAGAGCACCTTCGAGATCGACACTCCGCACAGTCGTCTCTACGAGCTGGACCCCTCAACCGGGGCCTGTTATCCGCTGGAGACCACTTGGGAGGGTGATCTCCTCCTGGGCGAGTTGCGGCTCGGGGCGCGTGCTGCCACGGTTCTATGGGCCACCGACGAAGACGCGCCGGTGGACGAGCGTCCTCCAGTTCTCAGCGTCGGAAGAGGTGAGACGGAGCTGGAGTTGGATGGCGTACGGCGCGTGGAGCCGAACGTCCTCGTCGTGGACCACTGCGAGCTGGAGCTCGGCGGAGAAGCCAGAGAGCCGGAGCAAGTCTCCGCCGCCAATGCGGAGCTGTGGGCGGTCCACGGAATGGAGACCAACGGGTGGATGGCGACCATCCAGTACCGCGACCAGATCCTGGCCCGCAACAGGACGATGCCTCCGGGGAGCGGCGGCATCGTGCGCTACCGCTTCACGATCTCGGAGGGCCTCGACCGGGCAGGCATCCGGCTTGCTGTCGAGACGCCGGAGCTGTGGAGTGTGAAGGTCAACGGAGAAAGCATCGACCTCACCCGTGGCGAGCGGTGGCTAGACGATCACATCAAGGTTGCCCTGGTCGGGAATCTCCTGGTACCTGGTGAAAACGTGGTCGAGTTGGAGGGGTATCCCTTCGACGTGCGCCGGGAGATAGACCAGATCTACCTGCTCGGAGACTTCACTTGCGTCGAAGACCGGCCCGGCTTCCGACTCGCACCGCCGCAACGCCTCGGCCTCGGTCCCTGGCGCCGGCAGGGCCACCCATTCTACGACCGCGAGGTCGCCTACACCTTCAGGCTTCCCGAAACGAACGTCCGAGGCGTTCTGGCCCTGGACGACGCCGACTGGCGCGGTTCCTTCCTCCTCGCCGAGCTGGCCGGGGAGGTCGTGGCCAGGCTTTGGGAGCCACCGTACCGGTTCCTCGTGGAAGGGAGCCGCGACGGACTGCTAACCCTGCGAGTCGTCGGTCTGCCGAAGAATTTGCTCGGTCCGTGGCACGACCCCAAACGCCAGCGTGGCAGAGCCTGGATCCCGATGTGGTACGGGCCGGACATCCCCACCTCGCCACAGCCGGGCGAGCGCTACGATCTACTCGACATCGGCCTCTTCAGAGCTCCCCGCTGGCACCCGTCGTGAGCCGGGCGCTTTAACTCTTGCTCTGTCCATAGTTGGCGATCTTGGCGCGAACCTCGGCGATCCGCTCAGGGCCGAGGATCACGGGCTCCCCTGCGAGCAGGGTCCTGTAGTAGAGTCCGGCCATCTCCTCCAGGATCTCGGTCAGCGAATATGCCTTGCTGGCCGTCTCCCCCACCGCGATCGTCCCGTGGTTCTGGAGCAGGCAGACGGAGTGCGCGTCGCCGAGTGCTTCGCTGGCGTAGCCTGCCAGCTCCTCGGTGCCGTAGGTCGCGTAACCGGCCAGTGGCACGCGACCTTCCTCTGAAAGGGCGGCGAGCAGGTAGTGGACTGGGGGGATCTCAAGTCCCAGGCAGGCCAGCGCCGTCGAGTAGGGCGCATGGGTGTGCACCACCCCGCCGACGCCTGGCTTCGCGCGGTAGAGACCCGTGTGCATCGGGACCTCGCTGGACGGCTCTAAGGAACCTTTGAGGACCTTGCCTTCGATGTCCACCAGCACCATGTCTTCCGGTTGGAGGTCCTCGTAAGGCAGGCCGCTCGGAGTTATGAGGATGTCTCCCTCGGGGGTGCGGGCGCTCACGTTGCCCGAGGTCGTGGGCACAAGCCCCGAGTCGCTCATCCGGCGGGAGACCCTGGTTATCTCTTCGCGCAGTTCTATGTGCATGATCTCTGGTCCTCCTCCGTTGTACGGCAGGCTCAGAAGGTCAGGGGCGCGGAGGGCCGGCGCGCAGCTCGTCCCACAGCTCGCGGGTCGCCTGGACGGTCGTCAGGTACCGGTCGAAGCCTTCTCCGTAGAGGTCCGCCAGGTCTTCGCTCGGCTGCACCTCGTCCTCGGGGCGGGTCCATCCGGCGTGCTCGAAGTCCATACCGGCGGCGGTCATGGCCGCCATCGCCGCGCCGCGGGCGCCTACCTCGGGACGGCGGGCCACCTCGAGGGGTTGCTGCAGCACGTCGGCGAGCACCTGCCGCCAGGCTCGGGATTCCGCGCCGCCGCCACAGATGGAGATCTTGCCCCGAAGGCCTGCCGCCTCCAGGCAGTGCTTCGCCGCATAGCCGACCGACTCAGCCACGGCGCGAACCACGTCGGAGCGCGTGGTGTTCAGGGTCATTCCGGCGAATTGCCCGCGGGCGTCAGGCTCGACGAAGGGGGCTCGCTCCCCCGAGGGAGAGAAGAAAGGGAGCACGTGCACGCCGTTCGCCCCGGGCGGGCTCTCGGCGAGGAAGTCCTCTATGTCCGTGTGTGTCGAGTCGAGCAGATCCAGGATCAGGTCCATGGACGCGGTGCCGACCATCGCTGGCATCGCCCTGAGCCACCGGTTCGGCTCCGGCATGCACAGCGTCTGGCCTCCGGGCTCGCCGCTCGTGTCTGCGCGGTCCACGATCACCTCGCAGGCGAGGGTGGTGCCGACGATGATCACACCATCCCCCAGACCGTCCACCCCCGCTCCTATCGCTGTGGCAGGCAGGTCGAACGGGCCGCTGTGTACCGGGGTTCCCTCGAGGAGGCCGGCCAGCCTCGCTCCCTCCGCGTGCAGGGGGCGCATGGGTCCGGGGGAAGGGTCTATGGGGGCGAGTAGGCGCCCGTACTCCTCCAGGCCGAACAGCTCGAGGATTTCAGGATCGTAGGATCGGGTGGAATGGTCCATGAACGGCTCTGAGGCGTCGGAGACGTCGGTGGCCCGCTCCCCTGTCAGGCGCTGCAGGACGACGTCCTTGCAGTAGCCCGCGGTCGCGGCCCGTTCCAGCGACTCCGGCTCCTCCCTCGCGAGGGCGGCCATGATCGCGGACGGCGCGCCAGGGAACGTGACGTTACCGTTCCTGCGAAAGTGCTCCTCGAAGACCCCCGAG
>Ga0126306_10002064_pt1 | contig 11170 bp, 11 predicted proteins | sample Plot27_FD_92592 | JGI IMG/M metagenome (GOLD analysis project Ga0126306, IMG submission 92592) | Serpentine soil microbial communities from UC McLaughlin Reserve, CA, USA - Plot27 | ecosystem: Environmental > Terrestrial > Soil > Grasslands | place: USA: UC McLaughlin Reserve, Lake County... | reverse complement strand
CATCGCTCTCGCCCTCGTGGGCGCGCTGGCCGGCTGCCAGGAGTCCGGCTTCGACGAGTCGAGGGAGACCCAGCGGCCCCTGAAGGTGCAGGACGCGATGAACCCGCTGACCGGCACGAAGGTGCCCGGGCAGGCGGAGCGGCCGGCCACGCTCACGGCCGACACGCTCGGCGACACGCTCGCGCTCGGTGTGACCCCGGTGGTGGCCTCGGACGTGCCGGATTACATGCGCGACGAGGCGAGCGGCGTGCGGATCGTCAAGGAATCGGACCTGTCCGGGATCGGCGCGGCGACCCCCGACGTGATCCTCGGCACCAAGGAGAAGCAGGGCGGCGAGTACGGCGAGCTCTCGAAGATCGCGCCGACGATCATGACCGAGGGCGACGACTGGAAGCTGAACCTGCGCGAGCACGGCGAGGCGCTCGGACGCACCAACGACGCCGAGGAGCTGCTGACCGACTGGGACAACCGGCTGGCGAAGGTGAAGCGCGCGCTCTCGGGGCGCAGCGCGTCCGTGCTCCTGATCGGGCAGAACGACGCGCCCGTGTCCCCCGGACCGGTCGGCGAGATGGTTCTGGAGGATCTTGGCGTGAGGAGCGGCAGCGGCGGGAGCAGGGTGCTGCGCATCGACGCCGGCCCGGAATGGTCGGATGGCGGGCTGCTCGCGGCCCGCGCGGCGCTCGAAGACGTGGCGAAAGCCCTCTAGCAGTTCGGCTGCCCCCCTACGGGAACACCCTCTTTTCGCCGATGAGAAGCGGGGGAAACATGACCACACAGCTCCTCGACGCCCTGTCCCGCCTCGCTGCGCGGCGATTCGGCAGCTTTGCCGATGCCGCGACCCAGGTCTTCGACCTGTTGGAGAGCGCATGCCCGGGCGGGAACCTGGTGCTGGGCCAGATCGACTGGGACGAGGGCAAGTGCCGCGCGATCGACGCGCGCGGCGAGGGCGTTCCGCGCGGCGCCGAGATCCCGCTGGCGCCTGGTGTGCCGGTCAACGGCTCGGCCGCCGACGAGCTGCTCGACACCAGCGCGCTCGAGGCGCTGGGACCCTCGAACTGGGTGGCCGCGCCCCTGGACGCCGCCGACGGCAGCGTCGTGGGGCTGCTGCTCGCCACCGGGCCGAACGGCGAGGCGCCGTCCCGTGACGTGGCCCAGCTGATCCTGGTGGGCGCGCGGCTCCTCTCCTACGAGTGGGAGAGCATCTCGGCGCGCGCCGAGCTGCGCCGGCTCGCCGAGCAGGCGCGCGACCGCGCCAGTACCGACCAGGTCACGGGCCTGCCGAACCGCGAGACCCTGGTGGCGTCGATCGAGCGTGAGCACGAGCTGAGCAGACGCGGCACGGTTGAGAGCTATGTCGTGGTGTGCCACCTGCGCGACCGAGAGGCGCTCGTGGAGCGCTTCGGCCAGGCGATGGCCAACCTGCTGCTGAAGGACGTGGCCGAGGTGCTGAGCGGCGCGATCCGCCGCACGGACTATCTGGCGCGCGTCTCGGAGGACGGCCTCAGCGTCGTGCTCGTGGGCTGCAAGGGGCCGGATGGGGCGCTCGCCTTCCTGGGCCGCTTCGAGCGGTCGCTCGAGCGGGCCACGGCGAGCCGCCCGGCTGCCGTGCGGCTCTCGTTCGGGATTCAGCGGCTGGCGGACGCGGATTCGCCGCGGCAGGCGCTCGAGCTGGCGGAGATCTCGGCCCAGTCGGGGCCGGCGCGCCGCAACGGCACACCCCTCGGCACCGCTCCCGCGAAGGGGGAGGCGTGAGCACCGACCCGCTCATGGGCGAGATCGCGGGGCTGGGCAGCGGGCCGCCGCTCTCGGGCGCCGGCGTCACGGCGCCGAGCCTGAGCGGCGCCGGACGGCGGTTCCTGTCCGACATCCTCGTGGAGCTCGGCTTCGTGAGCCAGGACCGGGCCGAGGAGGCGGTCGAGGCCGCCCGCAGTCCGGGCCAGACGCCCGAGAAGGTGCTGCTCGACAACAGTGCCATCACCGAGGACCAGCTCGCGCGGGCGCTCGCCGAGCGGTACGGGCTCGACCACATCGACCTGACGGAGTTCCCGGTCGACACCTCCGCCGCGGCGCTGCTTCGCAAGACAGCCGCGAAGCGGTACATGGCGGCGCCGGTGGGCTTCGCGGAGGATGGGGCGCTGGTGCTCGCGGTGAGCGACCCGGCCGACTCCCTCGGTCTGAGCGACATCGCCGTCATGACCAAGCTGCCGGTGCGGCCGGCCGTCGCTGCTCGCAGCCAGATCGCCAAGCTGGTGGACACGCTCTCGTTCATGGTCGAGCCGGCTCAGGGCGCCAGCGAGTCCGTGAGCACGGTGATCATCCCGCCGGACGGGGGCGCCGCAGGCGGCGAGCCCTCGCGCGCCGAGCAGGCCGAAGCGAACGGGATCGTGCCGACGGGCGGCGGCGCCGACGAGCGCGAGCTGTCGCGCCTGCGCGAGGAGCTCGCGATGGCGCTCGTGGAGCGCGACGAGGCGAAGGCGAGGCTGGAGCAGCACGGCGAGCAGGCGGCCGGCGCGCACGAGCGCGAGCTCGAGGAGGCGCTGGCCACCCTGAAGCTCGAGCACGAGCGCGCGCTGGCGGCGGCGGAGGCCGCGGCCGAGGAGGCGCTGCGCGCCGAGCGGACGAGCGCCCAGCAGGCACTGACGTCGCTGCGCGCCAAGCACGACGAGGCCCTGGAGGCAGACCGCGCCAAGCGCGTCGAGGAGGTCGAGGCGGAGCGAGCGCGCACGGCCGAGGCGATCGGCGCCGAGCGGGAGCGCAACCAGAAGGAGCTCGAGGCCCTGCGCGCCCGGCTCACCGAGGAGCTCGAGGCTGCTCGTGCCAGTGCTTCTCAGTCCCAGGATCGATCTGAAGAGGATGAAGTGCTTCGCCGGGAGCTCGCCGAGGCACGCGACCAGCTGGAGCTCACCACGGACGCGGACCGGCGCGCTGAGGCCGCTCGTGCTGCCCACGCCGCCCTCCGGGAGGAGAGCGAGCGGCAGGCGCAGGTGCACGCACTCACCGAGCGGGAGCTGCGCGCCGAGCTCGACCGGCTCCGCGCGGAGCTCGAGTCGCGCTCAGAGCCGGCTCAGACGACCGGCGAGTAGCTCCTCGCCGGCCAGCGTCGTGCTGGTGGCGGACGCGATCTCGACGTCCGTGAGCTCTCCGGCCGCGGCCACGCCCGTGAAGTTCACCGTCTTGTTGTGCCGCGTGCGGCCGCGCAGCCGCGACGGATCCGTACGCGACGGGCCCTCCACCAGCACGTCCATGGTCCGCCCCACGAACCGCTGGGCGCGCTCGGTCGCGTGCCGCTGCACCATCTCGACCAGCCGGCCCATCCGCTCGCTCGCCACCTCGTGCGGGATCTGGGCGGGCAGAGTCGCCGCCTCCGTCTCGCGACGGGGCGAGTAGATGAACGTGAACGCGCCGTCGTAGCGCACGTGCTCCACGACATCGAGCGTCTCGGCGAAATCCTCCTCCGTCTCCCCCGGGAAGCCGACGATGATGTCCGTCGTCAGAGAGCAGTCCGGCACGAGCTCGCGGACCATGGCGACCCGGTCGAGGTAGCGCTCGCGGTTGTACGTGCGCCGCATTGCCTTGAGGATGCGGCTCGACCCCGATTGCAGCGGCAGGTGGATGTGCTCGCAGACGCTCGGCAGCTCGGCGTGCGCGGCGATCACGTCCTCGCGGATGTCCTTTGGGTGCGGGCTCGTATAGCGGATCCGCTCGATCCCGTCGACCGCGTCGATCGTCGCGAGCAGCTCGGCGAACGTGGTCTTCGAGCCCTTCGGCAGGTCGCGCCCGTATGAGCAGACGTTCTGCCCGAGCAGCGTCACCTCCCTGACGCCCTCGGCCGCGACTCGCTCCACCTCGGCCACGATCTCCGCGGCCGGTCGCGACACCTCCCGCCCGCGCGTGGACGGCACGATGCAGTAGGAGCAGCGGCAGTTGCAGCCCACGGAGATCTGGACCCACGCCTGGAACTCGCGCTCGCGCTTCATCGGCAGGTGGCCGGTGAAGCCCTCGAACTCGAAGAACCCCTGCGCGGTGATGCTGTCGCTCGTCAGGAACTCGGCGAGCTTGTGCATCTGCCCGGGCCCGAACGCCACGTCCACGAACGGGAACATCTCGAAGACCTGGTCCTTCAGCGACTGCGACCAGCAGCCTCCGATCCCGATCACCCGCTCCTGATCCTCCGCCTTCAGCCGCTTGGCCTCACCGAGGTGACCAACCAGCCGGTTGTCGGCCTTCTCGCGGATCGAGCAGGTGTTGAACAGGATCAGATCGGCGCCCGCGCGATCGCCGGCCTCGCTGTACCCGAGCGACTCGAGCATGCCCTTCATGCGCTCCGAGTCGTGCTCGTTCATCTGGCACCCGAAGGTGGTCAGGTGGTACGTCTTCACCGCGCCGAGGATAGACCTACGCCGGAGCGGGCAGCAGCCGATCCACAAGTGCCAGCGCCGGCCGCCCTTCGAACATCGGCATGACGTCGTGCCGGTACAGGATCAGCGCGAGGCTCGGCGCGACCATGAAGTCGGCGGCGTTCAGCTCGGGCCCGTTCAGGACGCCCTCCTCGATCCAGGCATCGATCCGGTCGAGCAGCCCCGGGAGCTCATCGGCGGGGTCCCGCTCCGGGTTGGCGCTGGCGGCGAACACGCTGCCCGCAAGCCATGGCATCACCACTCGCCGCGTCAGCGCCCGCTTGTAGAGGAGGTATCCGAGCCGGCCGTCTGCCGCCGAGCGACCGAACGCTTCCGGGTCGCGCCTGATCGCCGCCCCCGGGATCCGGCGAGCCGCCATCTGGAGCGTCTCGTTCGCCCACCGCTCCGCCTCCTCGACCGCCGCCCGCTCCGCCGGGTCGGCCGGGAACAGCGGCGGGTCCGGGTGCTCCGCGTCGAGGAAGCGCGCGATCCGATGGTTCGTCGAGATCCGCCGCTTCCCGGCCCTCAGGCCCGGCACGGTGCCCAGCCGGTCGCCGAGCCGCAGGCCGAACGACCGCTTCCCGCCGGCGCTGCGCGTCTGCCCGCCGGCATCGAACCCGCGCAGCCGGGCGGCGACCGGATGCAGCAGCGTCACGAAGTCGACCGTCCGGTACGGCAGCGCCTTGTGGTCGAGCATGAGCATCGCCGACCGGCACGCATGCGACCCCGGAATGACGTACAGCGTGTACACCTACGCCACGCGCTCCAGGTAGTCCTCGTACAGGCGCACGAGGCCGTCGTCGTCGAAGTGGATGTCGGCGCTGAAGTCGCCCGACGCGTAGTTCACCCGGCTGTCGCCCAGCGGCGTGTAGCGCTGCTCTGAGCGGGTCACGGCGAGGTCCGGCACGGTGACGAATGCCATCACAAAGACGCGCGGCTCGCCGCCGGCGCCCATGCCGTGGCGCAGAACGGGCGTGGAGTTGAACACGGGCGAGCTCAGGACGTCGAAGTCGAGCGCGCCGTCGAGCTCCGGCAGCGGCCGGTCGTCGGCCGTCCAGCTCCCGTCCGGGTGGCGGACGATCAGGAGGCGCCGCAGCCGGCCGCCCGTCAGCGCCGACAGCTCGAGCCGCTCGGCCACGAACTCCGCGCCGGTCCTGAGCGATTAGTCGAGTCGGTACGCGTCCGGCGTCACGCCGAGCTGGGTGCCCTGCGCCGTCAGGCGGTCGCCGTCGATCCGCACCTGGGCGGCCTCCGCGCGCCACTCGTCGAGGCCGCGCCAGATCAGGAGGCGCTCCATCTAGCGGGCGTAGTCGGTGGCCCTGCTCTCCCTGATCACCGTCACCTTGATCTGGCCCGGGTACTCGAGCTCCTTCTCGACGTCGCGCGCGATCTGGTGGGACAGCAGGGTCGCCGCGTCGTCGTCCACCTCCTCCGGGTGCACGATCACGCGGATCTCGCGACCCGCGTGCATCGCGTACACCTTCTCCACGCCCACGTTGCGGCACGCGATCTCCTCCAGCTCGTGCAGCCGCTTGACGTACTGCTCGAGCGACTCGCCGCGCGCGCCCGGCCGGGCGCCGGACAGCGCGTCGACGATCTGGACGATCACGGCCTCGACGGTCTGTGGCTCGACCTCGTTGTGGTGGGCCTCCATCGCGTGGGCGACCGCCTCGGACTCCTTGTAGCGCCGTGCCAGCTCGCCGCCGACGAGCGCGTGCGGGCCCTCGCTCTCGTGCGAGACCGCCTTCCCGATGTCGTGCAGCAGCGCGGCGCGGGCGGCGCAGCGCGGGTCGGCGCCCAGCTCGGCGGCCAGCATCGCCGCGAGCCGCGCGCACTCGATCGAGTGGTGCAGCACGTTCTGGCCGTAGCTCGTCCGGAACCTCAGCCGGCCGAGCAACTTCACGAGCTCCGGGTGCAGCGAGCCCACGTTGGCCTCGAACACCGCCTGCTCCCCGACCTCGACGACGTGCTGGTCGATCTCGGACTTCGCCTGGTGGAAGGCCTCCTCGATCCGGGCCGGATGGATGCGGCCGTCCTGCAGCAGCTTCTCGAGCGTGAGCCGCGCGATCTCGCGGCGCACGCCGTCGAAGCCGGACAGAAGCACCGCTCCGGGTGTGTCGTCGATGATGAAGTCGATCCCGGTGAGCGTCTCGAGCGCGCGGATGTTCCGCCCCTCGCGGCCGATGATGCGGCCCTTCAGCTCGTCGGACTTCAGCTCGACCACCGACACGGTCGTCTCCACCGCGTGGCTCGAGGCCACCCGCTGCATCACCGCGGCGAGGATGCTGCGCGAGCGCCTGTCGGCATCGCGGCGCGTCTCCTCCTCCACCTGACGGATCACGCGCGCGCTGTCGTGGCGCAGGTCGTCCTCGAGCTCGCGCATGAGGACCTGCTTGGCCTGCCCCGCGCTGAGGCCGGAAACGCGCTCGAGCTCGCGCAGCTGCCGCGCCTTCTCGGTCTTCAGCTCCTCGCGCACGTGGTCCAGGTTGCGGCTGCGGTCGTCGAGCGAGCGCTCGCGCTCTCCCAGCTGCTGCTCCTGGACCGTCAGCGAGCCCTCCTTCGCCCGCAGGCGCTCCTCGAGCCGCGCGATCTCCGTGCGGCGCGCGAGCAGCTCCTCCTCGAGGCCGTCGCGCGCGACCGGCACGGGCGTGGGCTCCGCGACGGCCGAGCCGGCGGCAGCCTGGGTCAGGGCGGACCGCTCGGCCGCCCGCGGCTGCGCGGACACCGTCGCGCCCACGGCGCGTGGGCGCTGCACGAGCGCCACAACGGCCACCGCAACCCCCGCCGCAACCCCCGCCGCGACCAACGCCGCAATCACGATCTCCATCTCCGTCTCCTCACACGGCGCAGAGCGCCGGTCTCAACATTCAGTTCGTTGAGCGGTGCGGTTTGCGGCAGCGAGACGGCAGACGGCTACGGACCCTCCCGAGCACTCCTTTCGGGGCGGTCGCATTCAACGCCGCCCCGCAAGCCAAGCTTGCGCTGCGGCGGGTTGGTTGTCAGGGTGATGTTCAGGTGAAGCACGAAATCAGGCGATTTGCTCGTCTTTTTGTCTCGAGCCGGCAATCCGGCCGCTGGTCTAGGAGACTAATGCCGCAAGCCGCGATCGGCAACTAGGCCGCGCGGCGGCGTTCCCGCTCCGTGCGCTCCCAGGTGCGGATCGCGTCGTAGGAGAGATCCGGCGAGTAGCCACGGCGGACCAGCATCTGCCAGGCGCGGTCGCGCTCGCGGTCGTCGCGGGGCGCGTGTGGGTAGCGCTCGCGGAGCAGCAGCAGCGCGGTGCGCATCTCGGAGTCGCGGTCGTGCGTAGTGAGCGCGGCGTCGATCAGCTGCGGCGCGATGCCGCGCCGGCGCAGATCCATGGCGATCCGTTCCGAGCCCCACTGGTCGATCTCGCGCTTGTCCTCCGCGAACTGGCGCGCGTAGCGGGCGTCGTCGATGAAGCCGGTCTCCTGCAGCTCCGCGACGGCGTCGTCGATGGCCTCCGGCGGGACGTGCTTTCGCTCGAGCCGCGTCCTCAGCTCGGCGACCGTGAGATCGCGGCGGGCGACCGCCTTGTAGGCCAGGTCGATCGCCCGCTCGGACTCGGTGCGTCTCACGCTAGGCGGCCTGCTCCTCCGCGATCGGGCCCTCGGGGGCCTCGGTCTCGGCTTCGGATCCTTCCTCACCATCCGGCGGCGGCGACTCGATCACCCCGAGCGGCGACGCGGGGTCCACTCCGAGCGCGTCGTAGATCTTCCGCTCGATCTCCTCCGCCACCTGCGGGTTCTCGCGGAGGTAGCCCTTCACGTTGTTGCGCCCCTGGCCGAGCCGCTCGTCTCCGTACGAGAAGAACGAGCCCGACTTCTGGACGATCCCGTGCTCGATGCCGAGGTCGAGGATGCAGCCCTCCGAGCTGATCCCCTGGCCGTACTCGATGTCGAACTCGGCCTGCCGGAACGGCGCGGCCACCTTGTTCTTGACAACCTTGACGCGCACCCGGTTCCCGACCGCCTCGGTGCCCTCCTTGAGGGTCTCGATGCGGCGGATGTCGAGCCGCTGCGACGAATAGAACTTCAGCGCCCGGCCGCCCGGCTGGGTCTCAGGCGAGCCGAACATCACGCCGACCTTCTCGCGAATCTGGTTGGTGAAGATGCACAGCGTGTTGGCGCGGTTCAGATTGCCGGCCAGCTTCCGCATCGCCTGGGACATCATCCGGGCCTGCAATCCCACCGTCTGGTCCCCCATCGCGCCCTCGAGCTCGGCCTTGGGAGTGAGAGCGGCTACTGAGTCGATTGCAACCACATCGACCGCCCCCGAGCGAATCAGGAGATCGGCAATCTCGAGCGCCTGCTCGCCGTGGTCGGGCTGGGAGACCAAGAGCTCATCAACGTCGACGCCTATGCGCTTGGCATAGGCGGGGTCCATCGCGTGCTCCGCATCGATGAATGCGCAGATCCCGCCCATCTTCTGAGCGTTGGCGAGGACGTGGTAGAGCAACGTCGTCTTACCCGACGACTCCGGGCCGAAGACCTCGACGATGCGCCCGCGCGGAACGCCGCCGACGCCCAGCGCCAGGTCCAGCGAGATCGCCCCTGTGGACACGGCGGCTACGCGCACCTGCGGCGTCGTCCCCCATCTTCATGATCGAGCCCGCTCCGAACGTCCGCTCGATCTGGGTAAGCGCGCCCTTGAGCGCAGCCTCACGCGCCTTGGCGGCCTTCTCTTGCTCCTTCTCCATGACTGTGTTCTCCTCTAAGTCTTGAGGTCACAACGTAGGAGCACGGTCGGATGGATACTCGCCCCACGTACAGCCACGCCCAAGCGAACATCCTGAAGCGCACGATCCGGCGCTCCGCGGGCTGGAAGCCGCTGTCGCTGTTCTACGCGCGCACGCTGCATCTCTTCGACCGTGCCGTCTTCAAGCTGACCCGAGGGCGGGCCACGTTCACGTCGTGGCTGGCGGGCCTGCCGGTGGCCTGGCTCACCACCACCGGCGCGAAGAGCGGCGCGGAGCGCACCTCGCCCGTGCTCGCAATCCCCTGCGGCGACGGCCGGCTGATCGTGATCGCCTCCAACTACGGCCAGCGCCACAACCCGGCCTGGTACCACAACCTCCGCAAGCACCCGCGCACGCGCGTGCTGTTCGACGGCACCGAGCACGAGATGGTCGCCCGCGAGCTCGAGGGCGACGAGCGCGCCCACTGGTACGACCGCGGGATCGAGATCTATCCCGGCTGGGTGCAGTACCGGAAGCGCGCGCCCCGCACGATCCCGGTGATCGAGCTGAGCGCGCCGGAGGGCTAGCCGGCGGGCAGCTCCACCGATCCGTCTTCGCGGATCGTCCAACGCGGGTTGTGGGCCACCTCCCAGGGGTGCCCGTCCGGATCCACGAAGGCCGCGGAGTAGCCGCCCCAGAACGTCTCGGCCGGCTCGCGCACGATGTCCGCGCCCGCGCCACGGGCCTCCTCGATGACCGCGTCCACCTCCTCGGGCGAGCGCACGTTGTGGGCGAGCGTCACGCCGCCCCAGCCGCCGCCGTCGTCCACGCCGCTGTCCTCGGCGAGCCGGGCGCGGTCCCACAGCGCGACAACGAGCCCGCCGGCCTGGAAGAAGACCACGTCGTCGTCGGGCTCCGCGCGCGTAACCCAGCCGATCGCCTCGTAGAACGCCCGGGCGCGAGCGAGATCCCGAACGCCGAGCGTGACGAGGCTGACCCGCTGCTCCACAACGACACAGCCTAAGCCGTCACGTCGCAGACATACACCTCGGTGCGGTACGGCACGGTCACGGGGCCGTCCGCGGTCAGCTCTCGGGCGCGCGCGAGGAGTCCCGCGCGCTCCGGCTCGGACAGCCTTGCGATGAAGCTGATCGAGCAGATCCGCGCCGCGAGGCCGTCCTCGTCGAGCACCTGCCGGTTCGCGAAGACGTGCTCTTCGAGCGCCCCGAACAGGCTGGTGCGCTCGAAGGCGGCGCGCCAGGCGTCGCCCCGATGCGTCGGAGTCCCCATGCGATGAGGCTCGACCAGCTCCTCGATCGCGCGGTTGATGGGCGCGTTCTCCACCCGCCTGTTCCACAGCAGCGCGAGCCGGCCGCCGGTCCTGAGCACCCTGTGGATCTCGGCGAGCGCCGCCGCGCCGTCGAACCAGTGGAACGCCTGGGCCACGGTCACCAGATCGACGGAGCCGTCATCGAGCGGGATCGCCTCCGCCGTGCCGTCCAGCGCCTCCGCCGAATCGGGCAGCGCGGCCCGCATCTCCGCCACCGGCTCCACGGCGATGACGCGCACTCCGGCCGCCGCGAGCGCACGCGTGAGCTTCCCGGTGCCCGCCGCGAGGTCGAGCACCGTCATCCCTGGAGAGAGCCGAAGCGGGTCGAGCGCCGCGGCCGGGTAGCCGGGCCTGCCCTGCTCGTAGGCCTCCGCGGCGCGGGCGAAGCCGCGGGCCGCGCTCTCATGCATGCGACTCACGGGTCCAGGTCCTCCGCCAGCAGGGAGTACATGACGAGGTCCTCGCGGGCGCCGTGGCGGCGGCGGTACCTGCGCAGGACCCCCTCGCGCGTGAAGCCGGCGCGCTCGGCGAGCCGCTGGGACGCCTCGTTGTCGGGGTTCGCCAGCAACTCGACGCGCTCGACCCCGAGCGTGGTCACGGCCCACTCGGCCAGCATCCTGGTGGCGCGCGACCCCACGCCGCGCCGGCGCGCCTCCCGGGCGATCCAGTAGCCGATCTCGCCCTTCATGTCGGTCCAGTCGAAGTTCGACATGCCGAGGGCGCCCAGCACGCCGTCGTCCGCGT
>Ga0126306_10002063_pt1 | contig 11170 bp, 10 predicted proteins | sample Plot27_FD_92592 | JGI IMG/M metagenome (GOLD analysis project Ga0126306, IMG submission 92592) | Serpentine soil microbial communities from UC McLaughlin Reserve, CA, USA - Plot27 | ecosystem: Environmental > Terrestrial > Soil > Grasslands | place: USA: UC McLaughlin Reserve, Lake County... | reverse complement strand
GCGGTCGCTTTCGAAGGTTTCCATGCCGACGTGGGCGTTGTGCCGGAACGAGTTGTTCACGATCCGGATGTGATGCGAATCGCCCAAGGCCAGCCCCATCCCGTTGCGGCCCAGCGAGCCATCCCCCGAGCTGTTTCGGACCACGCTGCGGACCTGGGAAAAGATCCCGAGGCCGGCGAATTGGTTCCTGGTCGCAGAAACGCCCAGCACGCGGTTGTGGCGGGCCCTCCCGGTCAAGGTGCCGAACAGCACCCCCGTTTGGAACTCCCGTACCGAGCCGTGCATCACGGTGACGCCGTCGTGGCCGTCGTTGAACAGCCCGAAGTCGCACGGCTCCTTTTGGGGGTCGCAGCCGGCAGCCGGGGTGCCGTCGCCGTCGACCAGGTGGCCGTTCAAATCGAGGGTGACGTCGTCTGCGCCGATCACGATCCCGTGGTTCGGGCAGTTGACGAGGTCGCTGTCGAGCGTCGTGTCAGCCGCGATGGTGTCGCCGCAGCTGACGTGGCTCGCGAGCGCCGGGCCGGCGCCAATCACCAAGCAGCAGCCCACGACCAGCAAGATGATGGGCACGCACAGTCTTGCTTTGCGCATCTTTGCTCCTTCGCCGCTCGCCGTTTGCGTTCGACGCTACACCCGCGTGGCCTTACCGGGCAACGGGGCCAGCAACAGTCGTCCTCCGTGCTGGCACGGATGCTTTCGCGAACGCGCGCAAGCGGACTGCGATCCGCGCGTCGCGCGGCGGGGCCAGCTGCATCCTGGGCGGGAAACGTCGGACGCGTGAACCGGTGGCGGAACAACAGCGGCGGGGCGTTCCCCCATCGCGGTGAGGAGCTACCTGCGCAGCGTTCCGCGGGTCAGTACCACTTGCCGCGTGCGAAGCCGCCGAATGCGATCAGACCGACCAACGCGACGATCAAGCCGATCCAGAAGCTCCACACGATCATCAGGACGATCCCGACGATGACGATGATCCCGCCGAGCGATATCCCGGCGATTCCTCCTCGGTCTGCGCGATCCGCCATCTGGTCCTCCCTTCGCTCAACCGACGTCCTGCGGGATTCTTGCCCGGGTAGCCGATGAACAATCCGGTCGCTTTGCGCGTCACAGCTAGGCACGCGTTCGAGGTTGCGCGGCTGCTCGACCGCACCGGAGACGGCATCGTCTACGGGGACGCGGAGATCGTCACGGTGCTGGTGGACGTCTACCGCACCGGGAGCCCGAACGTCGCGCTCGAGTTCCTCGCGTACAACGGGACCTACCGGGTGCCCGAGCCTCACCGACTGATCGCCGAACTGACGGAGGCGTGGAACGAGGCCCACATGGCCGCGAACCCCGACGGGCGAACGGTCGAGGTAACGCCCGCGCTTACAAGGCGATCAACCGGCTCGTGTCCACACAGGGCTGCGACCGGATCGTCAAGGAGGACTAGATGGCCCGCCCGGCTACGGGAGCCGTTATCCCGACCAAGAACGGTGGCTGGGCGCTTCGCTTCACCGCGTACGGCAAGCGGCGGTTCGTCGCTCTCGGCACCGAGCAGGACGGGTGGGACCGTGACCGGGCGGAGGCCGAGCTACAGAACCACGTTGGCGGACGTGAGGCGGGGGCTTTGGTCCCCGCCCACGCTGGCCGTCGAAGTTTCCGTCCGGACGGAAGAACCGATCTTCCACGAGTTCGCCTCGGAGTGGTACGCCGCGAAGAAACCCGAGCTGTGCGACTCCACCGCCGAGGCGTACCTGTGGCACCTGCGGGACCACCTGCTCCCCTAGTTCAAGGACTACCGGCTGTCGGAAATCACGATCGCGGAGGTTGATAGGTTCCGGCAGTTCAAGCTCGCGGAGCGCGCGCGGATCCGGGTTGCGCACGCCCGTGGGGAGACGCGGCTGCGGCCGCTGTCGAACGAGACGATCAACAAGCTCTTGGTCAGGCTGGGCCAGATCCTCGACGTGGCGGAGGAACGCGAGCTGATCGCCCGCAACCCCATGCGCGTCAACACCCGGAATCGCAAGCTCAAGGTGGACCGGCCCGCCCGGTCCTACCTAGACAGCGCCCGCCAGATCGCGGCGCCGCTCGACGCCGCGGGCGAGCTTGACCGGGAGGCGCGGGCGGACCACCGGCACTTGGCGCGGCGGGAGATGTTCGCCACGTTCGTGTCTCCGGGATGCGGCTGTCGGAGTTCCTCGCGCTCAGGTGGCGCGACGTGGACCTCGCGGACGGCTGGCTGTACGTCGGTCGCATCCGTATCCGGCCGGCGCTCCGCGACGAGCTGCTCGCGCTCAAGGCAAATGCGCAACGCGTTTAGCACTCAGACGCGCTGGTGTTCGCCACGGCGAGCGACAAGCCGCACGCTCAGAGCAACGTCCGCCGCACCATGGGCAACGTGGTGAAGCGGGCGAACGAGCGGCTTGAGGACGCTGGGCAGGCACCCCTCCCCCACCTCTCACCACACGCGCTCCGCCGCACCTTCGCGAGTGTCATGTTCGTGCGCGGCGAGCCGATCCCCGTCTGATGGCGGACGGCGGCTGGGCGGACCCCAAGGTGGCGCTGACCGTGTACGCGCACGCGATGCGCCGCGACGACGCGGAGAACGCGGCGCTGCGGGCGCTCGTTGAGGGCTCGTCAATTGCCAGCATTGGCAGTGACGCCGAATCGCCGGCGACGGCCCAGTCGGTCGAGGCCGCCCCGTGAACGCAGAAACCCGCTCTGCAAGCAGGCTTCCGGGGATGGGCCGTACTGGGCTCGAACCAGTGACCTCCGGCTTGTCGAGCCGGCGCTCTCCCAGCTGAGCTAACGGCCCGGGAGTCGGCCGAGTATAGCCCTCACTCAGGCCACGCTTGGAGTGGTCCACGCGGCGTATTCCGCGCGCCGGAGCTACCCCTCGTCGTCCGCGAACTTCTCTTCGAGGTCCTTCATCACCCCCGGCTCGCGCAGAGTGGTCACGTCGCCCAGCTCGCGGCCCTCGGCGATGTCGCGCAGCAGGCGGCGCATGATCTTGCCGGATCGCGTCTTGGGAACGTCAGCGGTCCAGATGATCCGCTTTGGCCGAGCGAGCTTGCCGATCCGGCGCGCCACGTGCTCGAGGATCTCCTGCTCGAGCCGTTCATCGCCCTCGTCGTTCTCGCCCTCGAGGATCACGAAGGCGGCGATCGCCTGTCCGGTGTCCTCGTCCTGCTGCCCGATCACCGCCGCCTCGGCGACCTTCCGGTGGGAGACGATGGCGGATTCGACCTCCGCGGTCGAGAGCCGGTGGCCTGAGACGTTCACGACGTCGTCCACGCGTCCCACGATCCAGAAGTAGCCATCCTCGTCCTTGCGGGCGGCGTCACCGACGAAGTAGGTCGTCTCATTCCATCGGGAGAAGTAGGTGTCCTTGAAGCGCTCCGGGTCCTTGTCGAGGGTGCGCAGCATGCCGGGCCACGGCCGCCGCAGCGCCAGCAGGCCTTGCTCGCCTGGCTGCAGCTCGTTGCCGTCCTCGTCAAGCACCGCGGCGTCGACCCCGGGCAGGGGCCGCGTCGCCGACCCCGGCTTGGCCGGAGTCACGCCGGGCAGCGGCGAGATCATGATGTGCCCGGTCTCCGTCTGCCACCAGGTGTCGACGATCGGACAGCGGCCGCCACCGACGACCTTCCAATACCAGAGCCAGGCCTTCGGGTTGATCGGCTCGCCCACCGTGCCGAGCAGGCGCAGGTTGGAGAGGTCGTACTTCTGCGGGTGCTCGACTCCCCACTTGATGCAGGCCCGGATCGCCGTCGGCGCGGTGTAGAAGACAGTCACCCCGTAGCGCTCGCAGAGCTCCCACCAGATGCCCCTGTGCGGGTGGTCCGGCGCGCCCTCGTACATGACCGACGTCACGCCGTTCATTAGCGGCCCATAGACGATGTAGGAGTGGCCGGTGACCCAGCCCACGTCGGCCGAGCACCACCACACGTCGTCCCCTGGCTTGAGGTCGAAGACGTACTTCGTCGTCCACGCCACGCCGGTGAGGTAGCCCGCGGTGGTGTGAAGGATCCCCTTGGGCTTGGCTGTCGAACCGCTCGTGTAGAGGACGTAGAGAGGGTGCTCGGCGTCGAGCGGCTCGGCCGGGCAGTCCTCGGACGCCGCCTCTATAGCCTCCTCGTAGTAGAGGTCGCGCCCCTCCTGCATCGAGACGTCGGAACCGGTGTTGCGCACCACGATCACGGTTTCGATCGAGCGGACGTCGTCGAGGAACTCGTCCACCGCCGGCTTGATGTCCGCTGCCTTGCCCTTGCGGCGAGCCTGGTCGACAGTGATCAGCGCCTTTGCCTCGGAAAACTCCATGCGCTCCTTCACCGCGTCCGGCGAGAATCCGCCGAACACGACGTTGTGGGGCGCGCCGATGCGCGCGCAGGCGAGCATCGCCACGGCGACCTCGGGGATCATCGGCAGGTAGATGCCGACCACGTCACCGGGTCCGACGCCGCGCTCCTTGAGCACGTTGGCGAGCCGCTTGGTGTCTCGGAGCAGCTCAGCGTAGGTCACGTCGCGCTCCTCGCCCTCCTCCCCGCGCCAGTGGAAGGCGACGCGCTCGCCGCGGCCCGCCTCGATGTGGCGGTCAAGCGCGTTGTACGAGGCATTCAGCTTGCCGCCCGTGAACCACTTGTAGAAGGGAGCGTCGGACTCGTCGAGCACTGTGTCCCAGGGCTCGGACCAGTCGAGCGCCTCGGCCTGCTTTGCCCACCACGCTTCGGGATCGCGGGCGACCTCCTCGTAGACCGACTGGTCCGTGATCAGCGCCCTCTCGCGGAAGTCGGCGGGCGGCTCGAACGTCTCCCGGTCGAGGAGCTCGGCGATCTCGCGCTCGATCTGCTCCGCGGAGGGCTTGGTGGTGGCTTCCATCTTTCCTCCTTGTCGTCCTCAGCCGCGTTGTACCCGATGGGGCAGGGCCGCACACCGGCCCAGCTCCGCGCGAGCGGGAGGGAGCCGCCCCCTAGCCGAGTCGCAGTCAGCTCACATGGCGGATGCTGGCGCCTTCCCGGCCGGCCTCCCAGTGAGCCCGACCCCGGTGCCAACCTCGGCACCGAGCCCGGTCTCCGAGCGGACGTAGAGCTCGTCGAAGCTGCGCTCGGCGATCCGCTCCTTCCCGCTCAGCACGGTGCCGAGCCAGCAGCCGAGGAAGCCGAGCGGAACAGAGATGATCCCCGGGTTCGCGAGGTCGTAGAAGCCGAACGCTCCGCCCTCCGAGTCGTTTCCGGGCCACACCGTTGGGCTGATGATCACAAGCAGGATCGAGCTGAAGGTGCCGACCAGCACGCCCGTTACGGCGCCTGTGGTGTTGAACCGGCGCCAGGTGAGCGACAGCAGGAGTGCGGGGAAGTTCGCGCTCGCGGCGACCGCGAACGCGAGCCCGACCATGAACGAGACGTTCAGCCCAGACCCGCCCAGGATCGCGATGACGATCGCCACGGCGCCGATCGTGAGCGCCGCGATCCGGGCCACCAGTACCTCCTCATGCTCGGAGTCCTTGCCGTGGCGCACGATGTTCGACCAGACGTCGTGGGACATCGCCGCCGACGCCGAGAGCACGAGGCCCGCGACCACGGCGAGGATCGTTGCGAAGGCCACGGCCGCGATCACTGCCAGGAACAGGTCGCCGCCGAAGGTCCCCGCGCCACCGCCGAGCTCCTCCGCCAGCAATGGGGCAGCAAGGTTGCCGCCCGTGCCGGCAGCCTCGACCCCTCCCTCTCCGAGCACTGCCCGCGCGCCGAACCCCAGGGCCGTCGTCATGACGTAGAAGGCGCCGATCAGCACCACGGCCCACACGACGGAGGACCGCGCGGCCTTGGCATCGGGCACGGTGAAGAAGCGCATCAGGATGTGAGGCAACCCCGCGGTGCCCAGCACCAGTCCGATGCCGAGCGACACGGTGTCGATCGGGCTGGCCAGGAAGAGGCCGGGCTTGAGGTAGGCGTCGCCCTCGGGGGACTTGGCCTTCGCCTCATTGAACAGGTCGACCGGATTCCATCCGACCTCGTTGAGCACGAACAGCGTCAGCACGATCGTGGCGGTCATCAGCAGGATGGCCTTGATGATCTGCACCCAGGTCGTGGCCAGCATGCCGCCGAAGACCACGTAGATCAGCATGAAAGAGCCGGTGAGGATGACCGCGAGGCTGAAGTCGATCCCCACGAGGGCCTCGATCAGCACCCCCGCGCCGACCATCTGAGCGATCAGGTAGAAGCCGGCCACCGACAGCGTGCCGAGTGCGGCGGCAGCGCGGGCGGGCCGCTCGTTCATGCGGAACGAGAGAACGTCCGCAATCGTGAACTTGCCGGAGTTGCGCATCCGCTCGGAGAGCAGAAACAGCACGGTCAGGAAGGCGACGAGGAAGCCCACGGAGTACAGGAAACCGTCGAAGCCGAACAGGAAGATCAGACCGGCGATTCCGAGGAACGACGCCGCCGACATGTAGTCGCCGGCGATCGCGAAGCCGTTCTGGGGACCCGTGATCGCCCGGCCGGCGGCGTAGAACTGGACGGCACCCGTCATCCGCTTCGACGCGAGATACGTGACCGCGAGGGTGATCGCGACGACGATCGCGAAGATCGAGAGGGCGGTCTCGTTGAGGTCGGCAGCGATCGGGAACCTCATGACGGCCTCATCTCCTCACGCCCGCCGGCGAGACCCGTAGGGCGCTCGTGTCCGCTCGGCTCTCCCTCGATGCGTTCCCCCCGAGCCGCTGCGACGGCGGTCTCGGCCGCCTTCCGGGCCAGTGGGTCGAAGTCGCGGTCGGCTTTCCTCAGATACAGCCAGCCGAGTCCCCAAACCATGATGAACTGCGTCAGGGCGAAGAGATAACCGACCGTGAATCCCTCATAGATCGATTCGCCCATGAAGTCCTCGGCATAGCCCGCCAGGATGATGAAGCCGAAGTACCACGCGAGGAAGAAGACCGTGGCGGGCAATACGAAGCGGCGCCGCTTCTTGATCAAGTCTCTGAACTCGGGGGATTGCTCGGCCGCGATCCAGTCGATCTCCGGGTGGTGATCCGGCCCCGCCGTGACGCGCCCAGACTCGGTCGCAAGGCCCTCCCTCTCCTCGGGCATAGAGACCCCTCCTTAGGTCGTCTCCCGAAGTATTTATTTCCCCTTCCAGCGCATACCTCAACCCTCTTACTAGCAGGACAGGGCGAGGCCCTAACCCGTATAGAGTGACTCGCTCACGCGCGCGAGATAGCTTCGCCGGACGGCCTCGCGAACGTCGCCGAGCGTGCCCAGGCCGAGGGTGGCGAGCAGCCTCGACTGCTTCAGGAAGATCTCGCCGGTCAGGATGGCGTCGCCCAGTGCCGTGTGGCGCCCGACGACGCTGACGCCCAGGCGGGCCGCCATGGCCTCGAGCGAATGGTCCTCCTCCTCGGGCTGCACCACGGCCGAGATGAGCAGCGTGTCGAGCACGGGCTGTGTGAAACGCACGCCGGTGCGAGCCTCATTCAGTTCGAGGAAGCGCAGGTCGAAGCCGACGTTGTGGCCCACTAGCACGCTGTCCTCCGCGAAGCGCGCAAATAGCGGGAGCACCTCGTCGATCGTGGGCTGGCCCGCGAGCATCTCGGAAGAGATGCCGTGGACACGCGTCGACGCCGGATCGACCGGACGCCCTGGGTCGATGAGCCGATCGAAGGTCTCCTGCCGCAGTAGTCGGCTGTTCACTATCCGCACCGCGCCGATGGCGATGATCTCGTCTTCCGCGGGACGCAAGCCCGTCGTCTCCGTGTCGAAGACCGTGAAGCCGAGCTTGTCGAGCTCGGCCTCGTCGCGTTCCGGGTTCTCCTCGCTGGAGCGGAGGAGGTCGAAGTCGTAGAAGTCCGGCCGGCTCGGCGCCGCGACCGGGGCCGGGCGCGGGCGCTGGGCGGCCGGCTCTGCGACCGGAACGAGCAGCCGCACGTAGGCGGTTCCGGCGCCGGCATCCGCCGGGGCGAAGACCTCTCCGCCGTGACGCTCCACCACCTCGCGCACCGTCGATGCCAGGCCCGCTCCGCCGTTTCCGAGCGGCTCCTCGACCCAGACACGCAGTCTCTCCTCGGCGAGCGGCGCACCCTCCCAGCCGAGGTCGAGGCGTGCGTAGCGCCCTGCCTGCCCGAGGTCGAGTGAGAAGCGCGTGACGGCGGCGTCGGCATGCAGGCTGCGGGCGATGTGGCCGAGCGCCCGCACCAACGCGTAGCTGTCGACCTTGAGCCAGAGGCCGTGCCCGGCATCGCCGACCTCGGCCTTCACGCCGGACTCGCGCTCCAGGCTTCTCTGCAGCGCGGTGAGGAGGTCGGAGCCGAGCATGTCCGAGAGTGACCACTGATCCGCGAGCTGGGCGGCGGACTGCCGGGCGGCGCCTTCCACCCGCTCGCTCAGAGCCTCGGCCTCGTGGCGGATGACCGCCGCGAAGCGTTGCCGCTCGTCGGCGTCCATCCTGGGGTAGTCGAGCATGCTCTCCACAGCCGCGCGTATGTTTGCCACCGCCGAACGGGACTCCTCGGTCAGGGATCGCAGCAGCGCGTCTCGGCGGAGGCTCGTCTCGGCGGTCTCGGTGACGTCCTCGAGGATCAGCACGAAGCCCGCGGCCTCGCCCTCGCGGTCGCGGACGGGCGCCATGGCGACGCGGAGCAATAGGCCGCCGCTGGTGCTCGCGGCGAGATGCACGCTCGCGGCCGTGGCGGCGTCCGCCGTACCGATCCGCTCGAGCGCGTGGGCGACGAGGCTCCGGTCCAGGATTGCGAAGATCGAGCGTCCGAGACCCACCGGGCTGGGTGCCGCGCCGTCGCGGCTCAGCAGCTCCTTGGCGGCCACGTTGTAGAGGAGGATGCGCCCATCGGCGTTGCAGACGAGGACCGCCAGGGTAAGCTCGGACATGAGCGCGGCAAGCCTGTTCCGTTCCTGCTCGAGGTCGACCCGCGCGGCGGCAATCTGCGCGCGGATCCCTTCCTGGCCGGACTCCGCGCGGCCCGCGAGTTGGTTGACCGCTCCGGCGATCGCACGCAGCTCCGGAGGACCACTGGGCTCGATCCGGTGACTCGGGTTGGCGGCGGCGATCAGCTCGGCCTCGCGCCCCAGACGCCCAGCCCCGACCACGTACTGCTTGAAGAGGAGGGAGATCACGAATGCGAGGCCGGCCAGGAACAGCAGACCGATGAAGATGGCAAGCGAGGCCTCCCGGCGTAGCACGCGCTCGAGCACCTCCCGCTCGACTGATCCCAGGTCAGACGAGACGGCGGCTGCCAGCGCCACGAGAGCCACCAGGACGTAGACGGACAGCGCCGTCACGATGAGGACGAGCCTGAGCCTCGCGGTCACTCGGCGCCCTCCAGCATGTCGGCGACGCGCGCCACCAGCTCGGCCGTGGAGAAGGGCTTGGTCACGTAGCCGTCGGCACCGAGGCTGAGGCCTTTCTCGATCTCGACGTCACGCCCCCTCGCGGTGAGCATCAGGATCTTGAGCTCCGACCAGCCCTCGGCGCGCAGCCGCTGGCACACCTCGAAGCCGTCTCGCCGGGGCAGCATCACGTCGAGTAGGACGAGGTCGGGCCGGAAGCGCTCGACCTCCGCGAGCGCCTCGTCACCGTCGCGTGCGACGTGCGTCTCGTACCCCCTCTGCTGCATGAGGAATTCGAGCGAGAGGACGATGTTCGGCTCGTCGTCGACGATCAGGACCTTCCGTGCCATCACCCCTCCCCGACGACCGTGCTGGCCGGCGCACCGGGCACCCGAGTCCCCGAGAGCGGGAGGGTGAACGAGAATGTGGAGCCCTCCCCCGGTGCGCTGTCCACCCACAGCTCGCCGCCCAATTGTCTGATGATCTCGCGGCTGATCGACAGTCCCAGCCCGGTACCCGACGGGCGCTCGGTTAGCGCCCGTCCGCCCTGCCGGAACCGGTCGAATATGAGGTTCTGGTCCTCGGGCTTGATGCCCGGGCCATTGTCGCGGACGTCGACCCGGACCGCCCCGTCCTCAAGCGCCAGCTCGACCGCCACTCGTCCCCGCTCCTCGTCGCAGAACTTGGCGGCGTTGGAGAGCAGGTTGAGCAGCACCTGCTTCACGCGGTCACGGTCAGCTGAAACGGGCGGCACCCAGGCGGGCACGCTTACCTGTAGCTTGGCTCTCCTCTCGGTGAGGAGGTGGGCGGCGGCCGCCGTCGAATCCTCGATTAGCTCACGCAGGTCCACCTCGGCGATCTCCCATTCCGCGCGCCCCGCCTCGATCTTCGAGAGGTCGAGCACCTGGTTGATGAGCCGGCTGAGCCGCTCGATCTCCTCAACGACGATGCGCAGGAACCGCTCCCGCTCCGCCGTGGGAAGCTCCGGGTTGTCGAGCAGGATCTCGGCAAAGGCGAGCATCGAGGTCAGCGGCGTGCGCAGCTCGTGGGTCACGGTGGACAGGAAGTCGTCCTTCAGTCGGTCAAGCTCGCGCAGGCGCCGGTTCGCCTCCCGCAGCTCCGCCGTCGCCGACTCGAGCTCGCGTGACTTGCGCTCAAGCTCGCGACTGTAGGCGATCACCTGCGAGGTCTCGGCGAGTATGTCCAGCACCTCGTCGATTCCGAGCGGCTCCTCCTCCACCACGGATGCGACCATCACCCGCGCCGAGGCCGCGCCGATGGAGCCGGCCAGCAGCGTCTCCACGTGGTGTACGAGCTCCGCGTCGGCCTCGCGCCAGCCGCTGAGGTCGAGTCCGCGGCCGGCCGCGTAGCGGGCGAGGGCGATGCGCGCCCGGTCCGGCCCGAGGAAGCGCGCCAGGAGAGACTCGAGCGCCTCGACCGAAGCGGTGCCGCGCCACAGGCGCGGGCCGCGCCCAGCCTCGCCCGAGGCATCGACGAAGAGTGCCGCCTGCCCGTGCTCGGCCGCGCTCTGGCGCGTGAACAGCGACACGCCGACGAATAGGCCGACGTTCGCCAGCATCGTCCAGAACATGGCGTGCGAGACGGAGTCGAGGCCGGCCAGCCCGAAGAGCTGTTCCGGCTTGAGCAGCTCGATGCCGAGCGGGCCGTCGTCGAGGAAGCTCACCGACAGCCAGCCGGAGCGCGCGAACGACGGCAGGAGAAGGGTGTACAGCCAGAGGACGAAGCCGGCCCCGAGCCCGGCGAGAGCTCCATTGCGGTTCCCGCCCTTCCAGAAGATCCCGCCGAGCAGGGCCGGCCCGAACTGGGCGACGGCCGCGAAGGACACCAGGCCGATCGAG
>Ga0126306_10002062_pt1 | contig 11171 bp, 10 predicted proteins | sample Plot27_FD_92592 | JGI IMG/M metagenome (GOLD analysis project Ga0126306, IMG submission 92592) | Serpentine soil microbial communities from UC McLaughlin Reserve, CA, USA - Plot27 | ecosystem: Environmental > Terrestrial > Soil > Grasslands | place: USA: UC McLaughlin Reserve, Lake County... | reverse complement strand
CACGTGCCGGCGGGCGCGGGCAGCGACTGGTACGAGCCGGAGGTCAGGTCGGGATGCCGCTTGCGCAGCGCGATCAGGTCGCGTACCAGATGCAGCGTCGAGCCGCGGTCCTCGCGCTGCGCCACCACGTTGTGCGCCGCGAGGTCTCCGAACGGCAGCCACGGAGTCACATCGGCCGCCGTGAAGCCACCGCCCGGCTCGTCGGTCCACTGCATCGGCGTGCGACAGACGTCGCGGTTCTCCGACGGGTCGCCGAGGCGCCGCGCCACCGGGTCGAGCGCGGTCTCGAAGTCCTGCGGCACCTCCGGCATGCCGATCTCGTCGCCGTAGTAGAGGAACGGCGTGCCGCGCAGCGTCAGCAGCATCAGCAGCGCGGCGCGCGCGGCGCGCGGATCGTCGCCCGCCCAGCGCGTCGCCAGCCGGCCGGCGTCGTGGTTGGAGCCGGTGTAGACGGGCCAGGCGCCGAGCGGCAGCTTCGCCTCCATTCCCTCCACGATCGTGCGCAGCGCGGCGGCGTCGAGCGGGGCGTGCACGAACAGGAAGTTGAACGCGAGATGCAGCTCGTCCTCGCCGCTGCCGTAGTACGGGATCAGCGTGTCGAGGTCGAGCACGTAGGTCTCCCCCACGAGCACCCGCCGCGGATCGTGCGCATCGGCCAGCGCGCGCCAGCGCCGCAGCACGTCGTGCACCTCCGGCCGGTTCATCGAGAAGACCTGCTTCAGCGCCCGCTTGCGCACCTCCGGGTGGTCGTCGTCGGTGACCGCCGGGTCGTCGCGCAGCTCCCGGTCCTTGACGATCGCGTGGCAGACGTCGATCCGGAACCCGTCGATCCCGCGCGCGAACCAGAAGCGCAGGATGTCGTCGAAGGCCTCGCGGACTTCGTCGTTCCACCAGTTCAGATCCGGCTGGCTCGGCAGGAAGTTGTTCAGGTAGTACTGGCCGGTCGGCTCGTGCAGCTGCCAGGCCGATCCGCCGAAGTTCGACTCCCAGTTGTTCGGCGGGCCGCCGCCGGGCGCGGGATCGGCCCAGACGTAGAAGTCGCGGTAGCGCGCGTCGCGCCCTGTCTGCGCGTCGACGAACCACTCGTGGCGATCGCTGGTGTGGTTCGGGACGAGGTCGAGTAGCACGCGCATGCCACGCTCGCCGGCGGCCGCGACGAGCGCGTCGAGATCCTCCAGCGTGCCGAGGTCCGGATGTACGTCGCAGTAGTCGGCGACGTCGTAGCCCCAGTCCTCGTTGGGCGACGGCATCGTCGGGTTGAGCCAGATTCCGTCGATCCCGAGCCACTCGAGGTGGTCCAAGCGCGCCAAGATGCCGCGCAGGTCGCCGATCCCGTCACCGTCGGAATCCGCGAAGGAGCGCGGGTAGATCTGGTAGAGCACGCCGTCGCGCCACCACGTCTCAGCTGCCATGGCGGGGCAGCATACGTGGCGCGCGCTTGACAGCGATGGCACGATGGAACCGGTTCCACCGGTCCGTTTCCGGAGGCGGAATGAGGGATGAGGGGCACCACCATCGCGCGCGTGGCAGAGGAGGCCGGTGTGGGCGTCGGCACGGTGTCGCGCGTGCTCAACGGTTCTCCGGCGGTCAGCGCGGGTACGCGCAGGCGGGTGCTCGAGGCGATCGCGACGCTCGACTACCAGCCCAGTCCCGCGGCGCGCGCCTTGTCCACCGGGCGAACCTATGCGATCGGAGTCGTCGCGCCGTTCTTCACTCAGCCGTCGGTGATCGAGCGGCTGCGCGGCGTCTCGCACGCGCTGGCGGGCGAGGGCTACCAGCTGATCCTGCAAGACGTGGAGCGCCCGGACCAGCGGCGCGACCTCTTCAGCTCGCTGCCCGCGCGCGGGAGGATCGACGGCCTGCTGGCGATCTCGCTCGCCCCAACCGAGCGCGAGGCGCGCAGGCTCGAGCGCGCCGGCGTGCCGATCGTGCTGCTCGACCGCGATCACCCGACGCTTCCCTGCATCACGATCGACGACGTCAAGGGCGGCCGCATGGCGGCCGGGCACCTGCTCGCGCTCGGTCACACGCGGATCGCGTTCCTCGGCGACGAGGAGGCGAACCTGTTCGGCTTCGACTCCAGCGCCCACAGGCGCGAGGGCTTCGAGGCGGCGCTGGCCGCCGCGGGAGTCGCGCCGCCGCCGGAGTGGATCATGCGCCGGCCGCACGGGCGCGAGCCCGCGCGCGTCGCGGCCGCGGAGCTGCTGGCGCGCGACCCGCGGCCGACCGCCGTCTTCGCCAGCTCCGACGTGCAGGCGATCGGGGTGCTCGAAGCGGCGCAGGCGGCGGGCGTGCCGGTGCCCGAGGAGCTGTCGGTCATCGGCTTCGACAACGTGGAGGCCGCGGGTTACACGGGGCTGACCACGGTCGCGCAGCCGCTGGAGGAGATCGGCAGCCTCGGCGCCGACCTGCTGCTGCGCGCGGTGTCCGGCGAGGCCGTCGCGTCGCGCCGGATGCCACTCGAGATCGTCGCGCGTGGCACCACGGGCGCGCCGAAAGTGAGAAAGTCTCGGGTTGAGGGGTAACGATCAAACCGCGAAGCGGTCGCTAGACCGCCGAGGAGGGGTTCACCAGTGAGATGGAACCGACACGTCGCCGTCTGGCTCGGCTGTGCCGCGCTGCTGGGGGGCGTAGTAGCCGGCTGCGGCGATGACGAGGAGGGCGGCGGAGGGGGCGCCGGCACCGAGGAGACCGGCACCACCGAAGGCGCGAAGGTCATCGACGTCAAGGCGATGGACAGCGCCAAGGGCGAGGTGACGTACTGCACCGGCAAGGATACCCCGGGCGACAAGACCGCTGCGGTCAAGAAGTTCAACGCGGAGAACAACGGCGTGACGGTGAAGATGCTCGAGTTCTCCACCTCGGCCGACGAGCAGCGCGCCCAGTTCGTCCAGCGCCAGGAGGCCAAGTCGGGCGAGTGCGACGTGTTCTACTCGGACGTGATCTGGACGGCGGAGTTCGCGTCGCAGCAGTGGCTCTACGACATGACGCCTTACGTCAAGTCGCGCGAGTCCGATTTGATCCCGGCGACGCTCGAGTCGGTCAACTACGACGGCAAGTTCTGGGGCGCGCCGCAGCAGACCGACTCGGCGTTCCTCTACTACCGCAAGGACCAGGTCAAGCAGGAGCCGGCGACCTGGCAGGAGGCCTACGAGATCGCAGCGGAGAACGACGGCATCGTCTACCAGGGGGCGCCGTATGAGGGCCTGACGTGCGACTTCCTCGAGCTGGCCTACGCGGCCGGCGGCGAGGTGCTGAGCGAGGACGGCAAGAAGGCGATGATCGACTCGCCCGAGAACGTCAAGGCGCTGCAGTTCATGGTCGACGGCGTCAAGAACGAGATCGCCGCACGCGGCGTCACGACCTACATGGAGGAGGAGGCGCGGCGCTACTGGGAGAGCGGCAAGGCGACGTTCATGCGAAACTGGCCCTACACGTATGCGCTCGGTGAGAAGAAGGGCACAAAGGTCGCCGGCAAGCAGGGCGTGATGCCGCTCCCGCCGTTCGAGGGCGGCGGCAAGGCGGGCATCCTCGGTGGGCACAACTTCGTGATATCCGTGTTCTCCGACAACCCGGGCGCCGCACTGAAATGGACGGACTACATGATGCAGGAGCCCCAGCAGAAGACGTCGTTCCTTGAAGCTGCGCAGGCGCCGACGCTGGCCTCGGTGTACGACGATCCGGCGATCCAGAAGAAGTACGCCTTCGCAGCGCAGCTGAAGGAGGCCGTGTCCCAGGCGAAGGTGCGGCCGGTCTCACCGGTCTACCCGCAGATCTCGCAGGCGATCTACAAGAACGTCAACGAGGCGCTAGCGGGGCGCACGTCGCCCGAGGACGCGCTGAAGAAGGCGCAGTCCGAGATGCAGTCGGCACTGGAGACGTTCTGATCTCCCATGTCTGACACGGCTGCATTGCAAGCCGGAAAGCCGACGAGGCGGCGCTCCCGGGGGCTCCCGGAGCGCCGCCTCGCGCTGTTCATGGTCGCGCCGTCGATGGCCCTCATCGCGCTCGTCGCGCTGTGGCCGATCATCTACGCGATCTGGCTGTCCATGCACGAGTACAGCCTCCGTGAGGCTGGCCTCTCGCGCTGGGCGTCGCCCGCCGGCTTCGGCAACTACATCGACGCATTCGAGAGCTCCGAGTTCTGGAGCGCAACCCGGGTGACGTTCATCTTCACGATCGCCTCCGTGATCCTCGAGACGATCATCGGCCTCGGCATGGCGCTGGCGATGCACTCGGCGTTCAAGGGCCAGGGCCTGCTGCGAACCGTCGTGCTCGTCCCGTGGGCGGTGCTCACGGTCGTGACGGCGATCATGTGGAAGACGATCTTCGACCCGAACCTCGGCTTCGTGAACTCGCTGCTGGGGACCAACACCGTCTGGCTCGGCGAGGAGCCGCAGGCGCTGATGGTGATGATCTTCGCCGACGTCTGGAAGACCGCGCCGTTCATGGCGCTGCTGCTGTTAGCGGGGTTGCAGGTGATACCCGGGGAGATCTACGAGGCGGCCAAGGTGGACGGAGCCACCGTGATGCAGCGCTTCAGGAAGATCACTCTGCCGCTGTTGATGCCCGCGCTGCTGGTGGCGCTGATCTTCCGGACCCTGGACGCCCTGCGCGCGTTCGACCTGCCGAAGGTGCTGACCAACGGCGCCAACGATACGACGACCCTGTCGCTGATAGCGCAGCGCACGTTCCAGGAGAACCGCCTCTACGGCGAGGGCTCGGCGTTGTCGATCCTCACGTTCATCATCGTGATGGCGGTGTCGTTCGCCTACATCCGCCTGGTCGGCGGCAACATCCGCGGAATGACGGAGGACTGAGATGGAAGCCGCATCCGTCGAACAGGCACGTCCTGCCGCCAAGAAGCGGCGGAAGACCGCCGTCGGCGCCGAGCCGACGACCCCGTGGTGGCTGTGGATCGTCGTCACGGCGATCGTCATCTTCTGCCTGGTGCCGTTCTACTGGCTCGTCAACATCTCGTTGAAGACGGGCGCCGACCTCTCGGGGTCGGACATCATCCCGCCCAACCCGACGCTGGACAACTACCAGTCGATCTTCGAGAGCTCGTCGTTCACGCGCGCGCTGGCCAACAGCGCGATCGTGAGCCTCGTCACGACGTTCCTGGGAATCGTGGTCGGCGCGTTCGCCGCGTACGCGCTGGCGCGCTTGAAGATGAGTGGGAAGGCGATCCTGCTCGGGATCGTGCTGTCGATCACGACCTTCCCGCAGATCGCGATCGCGGCGCCGCTGTTCCGGCTCTGGTCGGACATCGGCCTCTACAACACGCTGATCGGCCTCGTGATCCCGTACCTGACGTTCGCGCTGCCGCTGTCGATCTACATCCTCGTGTCGTTCTTCCGCGAGATCCCGCGTGATCTCGAGGAGGCGGCGCTGGTGGACGGCGCGACCTACTTCCAGGCGTTCAGGAAGGTGGTCGTCCCGCTGGCCGCGCCGGGCCTCGCCACGACGGCGATCCTGACGTTCATCGCGGCGTGGAACGAGTTCCTGCTCGCGACTACGCTGACGACGTCGCCGAACGCCCGGACCACGCCGGTGGCGATCTCGCAGTTCACGGGGTCGTCGCAGTTCGAGGTCCCGCTGGGCACCCAGTCCGCGGCATCGGTTGTCATCTCGATCCCGCTGATCATTCTCGTTCTCTTGTTCCAGAAGCGAATCGTCGCCGGACTCACCGCCGGCGCGGTAAAGGGGTGATGTCGTAATGGCGGAGATCCTGCTGCGTCAGATGACCAAGCGGTACCCGGACGGCACGGAGGCCGTCAAGAAGGTCGACCTCGACATCGGCGACGGCGAGTTCATGATCCTCGTCGGCCCGTCGGGCTGTGGGAAGTCGACGGCGCTGCGGATGATCGCCGGGCTGGAGGAGATCTCCGACGGCGATCTGCTGATCGACGGCGAGCGGGTCAACGAGCTGGCGCCGCGAGATCGCGACATCGCGATGGTGTTCCAGAACTACGCGCTGTACCCGCACATGACGGTGCGCGACAACATGGGCTTCGCGCTCAAGCTGGCCAAGGATGACCCTGCGGACATCAACAGGCGCGTCGAGGAGGCGGCGCGGATCCTGGACCTCGAGAAGCATCTGGACCGCAAGCCGGCCAACCTGTCGGGCGGCCAGCGCCAGCGCGTCGCGATGGGCCGCGCGATCGTGCGCTCGCCGAAGGCGTTCTTGATGGACGAGCCGCTGTCGAACCTCGACGCCAAACTGCGCGTGCAGATGCGCACCGAGGTGTCGCGGATCCAGCAGCGGCTCGAGACCACGACCGTCTACGTGACGCACGACCAGGTCGAGGCGATGACGCTCGGCGACCGCGTGGCCGTGATGCGCAGCGGCATCATCCAGCAGGTCGACACGCCGAGGAACCTCTACGAGCGGCCGGAGAACCTGTTCGTGGCGGGCTTCATCGGCTCGCCGTCTATGAACTTCGTCGGCGCGCGGCTCGAGGGCGACACGATCAAGCTGCCGTTCGGCGAGACGCCGCTCCCCGACGAGCTGCGCGGCAGGCTCAAGGGCGACGGCAAGGCGCGCGACGTGATCGCCGGCATGCGGCCCGAGCACTTCGAGGACGCCACCGTCGAGCCGGACCGGCCCGGACTGAAGTTCACGGCGCCGATCTCGGTCGTCGAGTCGATGGGCTCCGAGCTGTACGCCTACTTCGACGTCGAGCACGGCCACGTCGAGTCCTCCGACCTGACCGAGCTGGCCGCCGACTCGGGCATGGAGGACCTGCCGCAGCACGGCAGCGGCGACACCCAGCAGGTCGTCGCGCGCCTGTCCGCCGCCAGCGACGCGCGGCCGGGCGGCTCGGTCAACATGGTGCTCGACACCACCCACCTGCAGCTCTTCGACCCCAGCGGCGGCAAGAGCATGACCGTGGAGTGATCCGCCTGGTGTTCCCGCCGCTGCTCCTGATCGCCCTGGGAGCGGCGGCGGCGGCGCTCATCGACAGCACGGCGGGGACGGCGGTCGCGATCTTCCTCGTCGGCACCGGTTGCGTGCTCGCCGTCTCGCTCGTCTTCTGGCAGATCGGGCGCGGCGAGGACCGCGACCGCGGAGCGCCCGACGCCTGAGCCATGCTCGACCGGCGCACCAAGATCGTCGCCACGCTCGGACCGGCAACCGATCCGCCCGGCGTGCTGGACCGCCTGGTCGACGCGGGCATGGACTGCGCGCGCCTGAACTGCTCGCACGGCACGCACGACGACCTGCGCCGCCGCACGGCGGACGTCCGGGCGGCGGCCGACCGCAGCGGGCGGCTGCTCGGGCTGCTGTTCGACCTCCAGGGACCGAAGCTGCGGCTGGCGGCCGACGTCGAGGCCCGGAACGTGCAGCGCGGCGACAGCCTGACGTTCTCCGGAGCGGCGCGCGCGACCGAGCCACAGCGGGTCGGGGTCGACTTCGAGCACTTCGCGGCACTCGTGACGGAGCGCTCGGAGATCGTGATCGGCGACGGCGTGCCGCGCTTCACGGTCGATCGGATCGAGGACGGCGACGTGGTGGCGCGCGCGGTCTCCCCCGGCCCGCTCTCGGCGCGCAAGGGCATCAACGTGACCTACGCGCGGCCGGAGCTGCCGGCGATCACCGAGAAGGACATGGCCGACCTCGAGTTGGCGGCCGAGCTGGGCGGGGACCTCGTCGCGCTGTCGTTCGTCCGCTCGGCCGGGGACCTCGAGCAGCTGCGCGCCCTGCTCGGCGACCGCGGCTCCGACGCGCGCATCGTCGCCAAGATCGAGAAGGTCGAGGCGTACGAGCAGCTCGACGAGATCATCGCCGTCGCCGACGGGCTGATGGTCGCGCGCGGCGACTACGGTGTCGAGGCGGGCGTCGCCCGCGTGCCGCTGATGCAGAAGGACACGATCAGGCGCGCGACCCAGGCCGGCAAGCTCGTCATCACGGCGACGCAGATGCTCGAGTCGATGATCCAGGCGCCGGAGCCGACGCGGGCGGAGGCTACGGACGTCGCCAACGCCGTGATCGACGGGACCTCCGCCGTGATGCTGTCGGCCGAGACCAGCGTCGGCGCCTATCCCGTCGAGGCGGTGCTCGCGATGGCCGAGATCGCCCATGCCGCCGAGGAGGCGCCCGCGATCCACGGACGCGCGCGGGCCGCCGCGTCGAGCTCGACCGGCGAGGCGATCCTGCACGCGGCCGTGGAGCTCGCCGACAAGGTCGACGCGGCCGCGCTGATCATCCCGACGTCGACCGGCGGGGCGCCGCGGGCCTGCTCCAAGTACCGCTGCCGGCGGCCGATCGTCGCCCTCGTGCACCGGCCGGGCGTCGGCAACCAGCTGGCGCTCGAGTGGGGCGTCTACCCGACGCCGATGCCGACGGCCGCGTCCGTCGACGAGATGATCGACCACGCATTGGCGCACGCGCGCGACTTCGCCGGGCTCGCCACCGGAGCGCGCGTCGTGCTGACCGCGGGCCGCCGCACCGGCACGCCCGGCGCGACCAACCTCGTGATGGTGCGCGAGATCCCATGAGCCGCCTCAGCGGCTGAGCGCGAAGCCGCCGTCGCTGGTCAGCACCTGGCCGGTGATCCACGCCGCGTCGTCGCTCGCGAGCCAGCCGACCAGCCGGGCCGCGTCCTCGGGGCTCCCCCAGCGGCCGAGCGGGAGCCGGCGCAGCTCGTGCCGCGTGAGCTCGGGCGTCGCCCAGCCGGTGTCGGTCGGGCCGGGGTTGAGCGCGTTGACGAGGATTCCGCGCGGCGCGAGGTGCGCTGCGAGCGAGGCCGTGACGCCGTGCAGCGCTCCCTTGCTGGCGGCGTAGGGCAGCTCGCGCGCCATCGGCTCGAGGTGCTGGCCGGAGGTGAACAGGATCACTCGGCCGCCGGGACGAGCGTCGTCGTGGCGCGCGGCGTAGGCCTTGACGAGCAGCAGCGTGGCGCGAACGTTGACCGCGAGCGTCGCGTCGATCGCCGCGGCGTGGAGCGCCTCGAGGTCCTGGTCGCAGGACATGGCGTGGTTGGCGATCAGCACGTCCACGTGCCCGAGCGCGGCGGCGGCGGCGTCGATGCAAGCCGCCGGAGCGGCGGGCTCCGCGAAGTCGCACTCGACGTGGCCCGCGCCGATCTCCGCCGCCAGCGCCGCGATGCCGCCGGGGTCGGCACCCCAGGGCTGGCCGGCGTCGTGCGCGACGAAGCCCTGCACGAACACATGGGCGCCCAGCTCGCGCAGGCGCCGCGCGATCGCGTAGCCGATGCCGGCGCGGCGGCTGACTCCGGTGACGAGCGCGCCGCGACCGGCCAGCGGACCGCTCAAAGCCCGAGCTCGCGCGCGTACGTGCGCCGGTACTGCACGCGCGCGTCGAGCACGTTACGCACGTACCCGCGCGTCTCGGCGAACGGGATCTGCTCTGCGGAGCCGAAGCGCTCGCCCCGGGCGCCCGCGGCTGCAGCCCACTCGTCGACCTTGCCCTCGCCGGCGTTGTAGGCGGCCAGCGCGAGCACCTCGCGGCCCTCGTACTTCTGCAGCAGGTAGCGCAGGTACCAGGAGCCGTAGGCGATGTTCACCTGCGGCGTTGCCAGATCGCCCTGCACGAACGCGGTCCCGCCCGACTTCTCGGCGATGTAGTCCGCGGTCTTGGGCATCAGCTGCATCAGCCCCTTCGCGCCGGCGTGCGAGGTCTGATCGCGGAAGTGCGACTCGGCGTAGATGACGCCGGCGATCAGGGCGGGGTCGAGCCCCTTGTCCGACGACTGCTGGCGGATGATGTCCTCGTGGCGCAGGGGCAACTTGACCTCCTGCACCGCCTTGTCGGCCCAGGGCGCCAGGCTCGCGGCCACGGCAAGGCCGGCGAAGGCGGCGGCGGCGAGGAGGCCCAGCCGGCGGCGCCGCGCGCGTGCGCGCGCGGGCCGGCGTGCGCGGGCCGCGCGCCGGGGTCGCGGTCTCGGGGTGGCCGTGCTCGTGCTCATCGTCGTCTTCAGCTCAGCTTCTCAAGAAAGCGGGCGAGTTCCTGCTCCAGCGCCGCGAGATCCCGGTCGTTGCGGACGACATGATCGGCGCGTGCCGCCTTCTCGTCCTGAGAGAGCTGGCGCGCGGTCCGCTCGTCGACCTCGGCGTGCCCGCGGGCCGCGGCACGTTCCGCCCTGATCCGTTCGTCCGCGACCACCGCCAGCGTAGCGTCGTAGGCGCCTTCAAGGCCGGCTTCGAACAGCAGCGGGGTCTCGACCACGAGCGCGGGCGGCGGGGGCAGGCGCGCGGCCTCCGCTGCGCGCCAGGCGGCGACGCTGGCGGCCACGCGCGGCCACAGGAGGCGCTCGAGCCAGGCCCGCTCCTCCGGCGCGGCAAAGGCGTGCCGCGCCACCGCGGCGCGGTCGACTGCCCCGCCGGGCGCGACGTCCGGACCCCAGCGCGCCACGACGGCGTCGCGCACCTCCGGGTCGGCGTACAGCGCGTGCACCACAGCGTCGGTCGACAGCGTCGCTGCTCCCAGCCGGGCGAGCGCCGCCAGCGCCTCGGACTTGCCGGCTCCGATCCCGCCCGTGAGGGCGACGAACGGCGGTCCGGCTACGCCTGCTCCTCGCCGGCGTCGGGCTCCTCGGCGGGCGCCTCCACCGGCTCCGCGGCGGCCTCGGGCTCCTCGGCAGGCGCCTCCACCGGCTCCGCGCCGGCCTCGGGCTGTGTCGCGAAGACGTCCTCGGACAGTCCCAGCTCGGGCACGTTGTCGAGGTCGCCCGCGCCGGCGGACTCGCCCTCGATCGCCTGGACGTCGCGGCGCGGCAGGACCTGGCCCTCGACGCGCTTGATCGACAGCGACAGGCGCCTGCGCTCGGAGTCGATCTCGAGGATCTTCACCTTGACGTCGTCGCCCGGCTGGACGATCTCGCGCGGGTTCTCCACGTGCTGCTGCGCGAGCTCGGAGATGTGCACGAGGCCCTCGACGCCCTCCAGGATCTCGACGAAGGCGCCGAAGGCGACCACCTTGGTGACCTTGCCCTCGAGCTCGTCGCCGATCGAATAGGTGTCGACCACGCGCTGCCAAGGGTCCTCCTGGGTCTGCTTCAGACCCAGCGAGATGCGCTGGCGGTCGCGGTCGATGTCGAGCACCTTGACCTGCACCGTGTCGCCGATGTTGAGGATCTCGCTCGGGTGGTTGACGTGCGACCACGACAGCTCGGAGATGTGGATCAGGCCGTCGATGCCGTCGAGGT
>Ga0126306_10002061_pt1 | contig 11173 bp, 7 predicted proteins | sample Plot27_FD_92592 | JGI IMG/M metagenome (GOLD analysis project Ga0126306, IMG submission 92592) | Serpentine soil microbial communities from UC McLaughlin Reserve, CA, USA - Plot27 | ecosystem: Environmental > Terrestrial > Soil > Grasslands | place: USA: UC McLaughlin Reserve, Lake County... | reverse complement strand
CGGCGCAACGCGGAGCTGGCCGCGCGGATCGCGCGCGCGGCGGCCGGCGGCCGGTCGTGAGCCGGGCGCGCGGCGTGAGCGGCGGCCGCATCGTCGTCGTCGGCGACGTCATGACCGACGTCGTCGCGTCGCTCTCCGGTCCGGTCGCGCGCGGCTCGGACACGCCCGCGCGCGTCGTGCGCCGCGGCGGGGGCGCCGGCGCGAACGTCGCGGTCTGGCTCGCGCGGGCGGGCGCCGCTGTGACGCTGATCGGCCGCGTCGGCGACGACGCCGCTGGGCGCGAGGCCGCGGGCGGCCTGCGCGCCGAGGGTGTCGACGCCCGGCTCACGATCGATCCCGCGCGGCCGACGGGCACCTGCGTCGTGCTCGTCGAGCCCGGCGGCGAGCGCTCGATGCTGCCCGACGCCGGCGCCAATGCGGGCCTCGACGCGGTGGCGCTGCCGGAGGATTCCGCGCAGCTGCACCTCGCGGGCTATGCGCTGCTGCACCCGGGCTCACGCCCCGCAGCGCGCGCGCTGCTGGCCGCAGCGCACGACAGCGGGCTGAGCGTCTCCGTCGACCCGTCGAGCGCGGCCCCGCTGCAGCGCACGGGCGCGGCCGCGTTCCTGGAGTGGGTCGGCGGCGCCGACCTGCTCCTGCCCAACCGCGAGGAGGCCGCCGTGCTCACCGGCATGCGCGATCCCAAGGGCGCCGCACGCGCGCTGTCGGCGCACGCGCGAGAGGTGGTCGTCAAGCTCGGCGCCCACGGGGCGCTGTGGAGCGACGGCCAGAGCCAGCTCCGGGCTCCGGCGGTCGACGTGCTCGTGACCGACACGACCGGCGCGGGCGACGCCTTCGCCGCCGGCCTCCTGGCCGCCCGCCTCGCGGGCGCCGATCCCGCCGACGCGCTCGGAGCGGGCTGCGCGCTGGCGGCCGAGGCCGTCGCGCGCGATGGCGGCCGCTGACGCTCAGGAGTTGAGCGTCCTGCGCAGCAGCAGTCCGCCACCGGCCGCCAGCAGGCCCGCGACGATCGCCGGCCCGAGGCCGACGACCCCGACCACGGCGAGCACGAGGAGCACGATCGTGAGGACGGCGAGGCCGCCCGTCGCGAGCGTCAGGTTGTAGGCACGCTGCTCGCGTGCCTTGCGGGAGACGCCGGAGCGGCGGCGGGGTTCGAGGTCGGACATGGGATACGAGAGCGTAGTAGTTGACGATCAGCCGACGGTGAACGTCCACGCGTCGCTGAAGAACATCTTGCCGTGGGCGGGGTCGTAGGTCGCGGGGTCGCAGCCGGGCGGTTCACGAACTGACGGAACGGGCGCCCTCGCACTGCGGTACGGTCGGATCTCGTCCCCCCGCCTCGAGGAGCACCTGTTGTCCCACGAGCAGACGCCCTTCGCCCGCCTGTTCCCGCCGCTGCCGCAGGGCTTCAGCGAGCCCTTCTGGTACGGCTCGCTGCAGTCGTTCTGGCTCTACTACCACGTCGATCCCGAGGCGGTCGCCGCGCGCCTGCCCAGCCTGTCCGGAAACGAGGGGCTGGAGGTCGCGCTGTTCGACGTCGGCGGCGAGCAGCGCGCGCTGGCGTCGCTCGACTTCCAGGCCTATACCGGCCACGGCCCGAGCTACCTCGAGTACGTGCACGAGGTCGAGTTCAACGTGTACGCGTTTCCCCGCGCACGCGTGCCGGAGGCCCCCGCGCTGACCTGGCAGGAGTTCCTCGCCGGGCAGGACCAGACGAAGACCGTCGGCGGCTACCGGCTGCACGTGCCGTGCGACAACTCGAACGCCGTCAAGGCCGGCATCGGGCTCTACGGCGAGCCGAAGTACCTCGCGGCGTTCAGCTATGCGATGCCGACGCTGAACGATCCCAGCGTCGTGACCTGGGACTACTCGGTCTTCCAGTACGCGGGCGCAGACGCGCAGGGCCCGCTCGTCTACAGCATCAACGCCGACCTCCAGGGGCTGACGGCGCTCCCCGGCAACCCGTCGCCGCTGGTCGAGTACGGGGTCCTCGAGCACGGCGGGCGCCACAGGGTGATCTGCAACCAGTGGAACTTCTACGGGCCGTTCACGACCTACGATCTGACCGGCGAGGGCACCGCGCGCGTGTCGCTCGGCTACGGGCCCACGCCCGACCCCGAGGGTTTCGCCCGCGACCTGCAGGCGCTCGTGGGCTCCGAGCCGCCGCTGGCCGCCCAGACCTTCACGTCGGCGCCGGTGGCCTCGGAGTGCCGCGGCTGGTTCCCGGTCCCGGCATGACCGGCACTCCGCTGGAGCGCTTCGTCGCCCTGTCGGCCGCGCTGACGGGCTTTCGCACGGTTGACCTGTGGGGCACGGGACAGGCCCGCGCGCACCTCGACCTGGTGCTGACGGTCGCGGGTGACGGACTCGGCGCTCGGCTGCTGGAGGCCGATCCGGCGGACACCGGAGCGCTGCTGGCCGACCCGGACCTCGGCCCGCTCGCCCGCAACCTGATCGTGCTCTGGTACCTGGGCCAGTGGGACCAGATGCCGCGCGACTGGCGCGACCGGCACGGCGCCTCGCCGGCCGACGTCGCGCACGTCGCGTCCGCCGCGGCGTTCCGCGCCGGGCTGGTCTGGCCCGCGATCGGCAGCCATGCGACGAGCGCGAACGCGCCGGGCTTCGGCAGCTGGGCTACGCCGCCGGAGGCGCTCGGTTGAGCGATTACGACGTCGTCATCGTCGGCGCCGGGCCGGCGGGCGCGATCCTCGCGGCCGAGCTCGGCGCGGCCGGCCGCAGCGTGCTCGTCCTGGAGGCCGGCCCCGCGGCGGGCCGCACGTGGGCGGAGTACCGGGGCAACGTCGAGCAGTTCCAGGCGACCGCCGCCAAGGTCCCCAACTCGCCCTACGTCACGAGCGCCGACGCGCCGTTCCCGACGGTGCTCGACATCACCAAGCTCAGCCCGGGCGGGCCGCCCGGCGACCTCGGCTACTTCGTGCAGGAGGGCCCGCTGCCGTTCTCGAGCGACTACCTGCGCTCGACCGGCGGAACCACGATGCACTGGCTCGGCACCTGCCTGCGGATGCTGCCGAGCGACTTCGACGTCCGGCGGCGCTTCGGGGTCGGCCGCGACTGGCCGCTGGACTACGACGAGCTGATGCCCTTCTACGAGCGCGCCGAGCACGAGCTCGGCGTCGCGGGCGACGTCGCCGACCAGGAGTACCTCGGGCTGCGCTTCGCGCCTGGATACGTCTACCCGATGCACCGGATCCCGCCGAGCTACGGCGACCAGCGGCTCGCCGCGGCGCTCGACGGGCGGCCGGTGCACCTCGATGGGGAGGATGTGGCGCTGCGCGTGACGAACACGCCGCAGGCGCGCAACGCCGTCCCCAACCCCGCCTACGACGGCGGGCGGGGCTACCAGCCGGTGGGCGCGGTCGGCAGCCCGCACACGGGACTGCGCTGCGAGGGCAACGCGAGCTGCATCCCGATCTGCCCCGTCCAGGCGAAGTACAACGCGCTCAAGACGCTGCACCGCGCGGCGCGCGGCCCGGTCGAGATCCGCACGCAGGCCGTCGTCTCGCGCGTCGTGCTCACGCCGGACCGCCGCCGCGTCAGCGCGCTCGAGTACATCGCCTACGACGACGGCGCCGCGCCGCGGCCGCCGGAGCGGGTGACCGCCGACGTCTACGTGCTCGCCGCGAACGCGATCGAGAACGCCAAGCTGCTGCTGATGTCGGGCGCGGCCAACGGCTCCGGCCAGGTCGGCCGCAACCTGATGGACCACCCGTTCATGCTGTGCTGGGCGCAGATGCCCGAGAGCGTGGGCGCGTTCCGCGGCCCCAGCTCGACCGCCGGGCTTGAGATGCTGCGCGACGGCCCGTTCCGCCGCCGGCGGGCGGCGTTCCGGGGGGAGATCGCCAACTGGGGCTGGGACTTCGCCGCGTTCGCGCCGTACCTGGACGTCGAGGAGGCGGTCCACGGCCGCGGCCTTTCGGGCGCCGCGCTGCGCACGTGGCTGGCGCGCCGCATCCCGCGCCAGATCCGGCTCGGCTTCCTGCTCGAGCAGCTGCCTTCGCCGGACAACCGCGTCACGCTCGACAGCCGCACCGACGGGCTCGGCCTGCCGCGGCCGCGGCTGCGCTACGACCTCGACGGCTACACGCGCCGCGGCATGGCCGCGGCGCGCGAGTGCGCCTCGCAGGTCTTCGCGCTGCTCGGCGCCGCCGACGCGACGGCCTACCTGCCGAGCGACCCGGGCTACGTCACGCTCGACGGCAGCGGCTACACGTACCACGGCTCCGGCCACGTGGTCGGGACGCACCGGATGGGCGACGACCCCGCGACCTCGGTCGTCGACCGCGACCAGCGCAGCTGGGACCACGAGAACCTCTACGTCGTCGGCGCGGGCAGCGCGCCGACGATCGCGACGTCGAACCCGACGCTGACTCTGGCGGCGCTCGCGTTCCGCAGCGCGGACGCCGTGCTCGACGACCTGGGCGTGGCATGAGCATCGACACGCCCGAGTCGCTGCGCGCACATCTCCAGACGGCGATCGAGATCGAGTGGTCGACGATCCCGCCGTACCTGTGCGCGCTGTGGTCGATCGAGGACGGCGGCAACCAGGAGGCGGCCACCTGCCTGCAGGACGTCGTGATGGAGGAGATGCTCCACCTGACGCAGGCGGCGAACGTGCTCAACGCGCTCGGCGGCGCACCGCGCCTGGGCGCGCCGGGCACCGTGCCGGACTACCCCGCCGCGCTGCCCCACTCGGACCGGTCCTTCCAGGTCTCGTTGCTGCGCTTCTCGCAGGAGGCGCTGGAGACGTTCCGCCGGATCGAGCACCCCGCTCTGATCGGTGCGCCGCCGCAGCCCGACCGGTACACGACGATCGCCCAGTTCTACGAGGCCGTCTCGGAGGCGGTCGAGCGGCTCGGCGCCGATCGCGCGATCTGGTCGGGCGACCCGGCCAGGCAGGTCGTGCCGAACAGCCAGTACTACGGCGGCGGCGGCGACGCCATCGCCGTGACCGGGCGCCACTCCGCGCTGGAGGCGCTGCAGCTCGTGATCGACGAGGGCGAGGGCTTCGCCGGCTCCGTCTTCGACGGCGACCACGAGATCCTCGGCGAGGCGGAGGAGCTCGCGCACTACTTCCGCTTCGACGAGCTCTGCCGCGGCCGGCGCTACGTGCGCGGCGACACGCCGTCGAGCGGGCCGACGGGCGACCCGATCCTGCTCGACTACGACGCCGTGGCGCCGATGCGCGCGAACCCGCGCGCCGACGACTACCCGCGGGGCAGCGAGCTGCGCGCGATGACGGAGGAATGCGACGCCACCTACGCGCGGCTGCTCGCGCGCCTGCAGACGGCGTTCAACGGCGCCCCGGAAACGCTCGCCGACGCGGTGCGCGACATGTGGGCGCTGAAGTACCAGGCGGTCGCGCTGATGCGCGTCCCGGTCAGCGACACAGGCGAGACCGCGGGCCCGGCGTTCGCCGCGCCGCGGCGCTAGACCGCCTGCAGCAGGCTGCGCTCGGCGCGCCGCACCAGCGCCTCGGCGCCGCGCGAGCGGGCCAGCTCGAGCGCGGCGCGGAAGTGCGCCTCGGCCTCGGCGGCGGCAGCGCCCTCGCGCAGCAGCAGCTCGCCGCGCAGCCGGTGCAGCTCCGGAGCCCAGAAGCCCTCGCCGATGCGGGCGGCGACGGCCTCGGCGTCGGCGAGCGCACGGCCGGCCTCGGGGAGGTCGCCCTGCTCGGCGAGGACCGACGCCAGCAGCGAGTGGAAGTAGGGGCTGCCGAGCTCGGAACCCACCGCATGCCAGTCCGCGAGCCCGCGGCGCAGCTCGGCCACGCCCTCCGCGGCATCTCCGCCCGCGGCTCGTGCCCAGCCCTCCATGATCTCCGCCCATCCGATCCAGAACCCGAAGCCCTGCTCGCGCGCGAGCGCCAGCCCGTCGGCGGCGCGCCGGCGCGTCGCCTCAACGTCGCCCTCGAACTGCCACAGCCAGGCGTCGAAGCACAGCGTCAGGGCGCGCGTGAACGGATGCCCCAGCTCCCCGCCCAGCTCGAGCGCTCGCTCGCTCATCCGCCTGGCGTCCTCCGGCCGACCGGCAAGCCACAGCGCCCACGCGCGGTAGGCGTGGCAGGCGATCCACGGGTCGGCGACGTCGAGCAGCTCCTCGAGGAAGCTCGTGCTCGTGCGCCGCAGCGCGTCGGACGCGATCACGCGCTCGAGATGGGCGGAAGCGCCGGCGAGATCGTCGCCGCGGTAGAACATCGTGCTGCCGAGCGCGCGGTGCGCCGCCGCCAGCTGCGTCTCGTTGCCGCTCCGTGCGGCGAGGAGCTCGAGCCGGCGGGCGAGGCTGAGCGCCTGCTCGTACTCGGGGCGCAGCAGCAGCACGCGCCAGGTGCCGTACAGCGCGCGGAACAGGTCGTGCGTCTCCCCGCCCATGCTCGCGCACAACTCGGCGGCGCGCCGGTACGCGGACGCGACCTCCGGCGCGCTGTAGCCCTTGGTGGCGGTCAGCGGCACGCCCAGCGCCAGCAGCAGCGTGAGCTCGTCGCGGTCGCGCTCGGGCCCGGCCGGCCGCGCGCGCAGCAGCTCCAGCGCGGTCGTCAGGTGGGTGATCGCCTCGGTCGTCGCCGAGCGCCGGTTGGCGAGCTCGCCGGCACGGCGCAGGTAGGAGATCGCCCGGTCGTCGAGCCCCGCCGCGAGCAGGTGCTGGCCGATGATCTCCGGGCGCGAGTCCGCCACGCCGTACCAGCCGCGCGCCAGCTCGGCCGCCGTGCGCTCGTGGTAGCGGCGGCGCGTGCTGCGCAGCAGCGACTCGTAGGCCACGTCGCGAACGAGCCAGTGCTTGTAGACGTAGGTCGTGCCCTCGGGCGCGCGCCGCCTCCGCACGAGTCCGGCCTCGACCAGCCGCTCGAGTCCCGCCTCGAGCTCGTCGCGATCGAGCAGCGAGACCTCGGCCAGGAAGTCGGCGCCGACCTCGCGTCCCTGCACGGCGAGCACCTGGGCGACCTCGCGCGCGCCGCCGAGCCGGTCGAGCCGCGCCATCAGCGACTCGCGCAGCGTGGACGGCACCAGCCGCTCCGGCAGCGTTCCCGCCGCCACCAGCCGCCCGCCGCGCTCCTGCACGGCGCCCGACTCGAGCACCGCGCGGGTCAGCTCCTCCACGTACAGCGGCACGCCCCCGGCGCGCACCGCGATCTGCCCCTCGACCGCCTCGGGCAGCGACCGGCCGCCGGTGAGGCGGTCCACGACGTCGCGCACCGCGCCCGGGGCGAGCCGCTCGATCGCGAGCCGGCGGACGTATGGCCGGTGCGGCCAGGGCGGCACGAACTCGTCGCGGTGCGTCACGAGCAGCAGGGCGCCGTCGACGGGCTCGGCGCCGAAGAAGCGCCCGAGCAGCTCGAGCGTGCTGGGGTCGAGCCAGTGGGCGTCCTCGACGACCAGCAGCAGCGGCCGGCCTTCGCCCTGGGCGAGCAGCCAGGCGTGCAGCACGTCGAGCGTGCGGCGCTTGCGCCGCTGCGCGGAGTCGGTGCCGGCGGCGTCGCCGCCCGGGTACGGGATCGAGAGCAGGTCGGCGATCAGGGGCAGCGTCTCGGCCAGCGGGAGCCCCAAGCCGTCCAGCTCGCGCTCGAGCCGCGCGAGCCGCTCCGCCGGGTCGCCCTCGCGCGGCACGGCGCGCTCCAGCGGGCCGAACAGCGGGAACAGCGCGCTGTTGCGGTGATAGGGCGAGCAGCGCATGCGCACGGCCCGATCCCCGGCGGCGACGACGCGCTGGTGCAGCTCGTGCGCGAGCCGCGACTTGCCGATGCCCGGCTCGCCGCTCAGCAGCACGACCCTGCCCGACCGGTCCGAGGTCTCCCCCCACGCGTCCAGCAGCTGCTCCAGCTCGGCCGCGCGCCCGACGAGCGGGGTGAGCCCGCGACCGGCGCCGGCGTCGAGTCGCGTCGCCGCCGCCGTGGCGCGCGCCACCCGGAACGCGCCGACCGGCCGGCTGACGCCCTTGAGCGCGATGTCGCCCAGATCCTCCAGCTCGAACCAGCCCTCGACGAGCTCGCGCGTGGCGCCGCTGATGACCACCTTGTCGCGCCCGGCGGCGCCCTGCAGCCTGGCCGCGACGTTCGGCGTCTCGCCCACGACGTCGTGCTCCTGCCTGCGGTCGCCGGCGCCCATCGCGGCCACGACCACCTCGCCGGTGTGCACGCCGACGCGCACCGCGATGTCCGCTCGGCCGAGCCGGCCACGCAGGCCGGCGGCCCCCTCGACGATGTCGAGGCCCGCCGCGACGGCCAGCCGCGCGTCGTCCTCGTGCGCCTCGGGGAAGCCGAAGTATGCGAGGATCCCGTCGCCCATGTAGTGCGCGAGGTAGCCGGAGTGCCGCGCGATCGCCTCGGCGCAGGCCGCCTGGTAGGCCTGGTAGAGGTCGCGCATGTCCTCAGGGTCCAGCTCCCCCGCCAGCCGGGTCGAGTCGGCCAGGTCGGTGAACATCACGGTGAGGTGGCGCCGCTCCCCGGCGCTCTCCGCGATCGCGTCGGCCGCCTCCAGCCGCGTGCCGCAGCCCGCGCAGAACTGGTCGTCGGGGCGCGCCGCCCGGCCGCAGTGGGGGCACGCGCGCGAGGCCACCGCGGCGCCGCAGCCGCTGCAGAACGCCGCGCCGGGCGCGTTCGGGCGCCCGCACGTCGAGCACGTCGTCGGCTGCTGGGACATCTGCGTGGCCATCGTCGGGGGGGAGCGGCGTTGGCCGCCTGCCGAGCCTAACCGCGGCCCGCCCCCGGCACAACGTGGGGGCGCGCCGGGCGGCTAGCCTCATGCGCCATGCTCGCCGCTCGTGGGGACCTGCGCAACGTCGCCATCGTGGCGCACGTCGACCACGGCAAGACCACGCTCGTGGACGCGATGCTGTGGCAGTCCGGGGCGTTCCGCGCCAACCAGGACGTGAACGAGCGCGTGATGGACTCGATGGACCTCGAGCGCGAGAAGGGCATCACGATCCTCGCCAAGAACACGGCCGTGCGCTACCGGGGCGTCAAGCTCAACATCGTCGACACGCCGGGCCATGCGGACTTCGGCGGCGAGGTGGAGCGCGGGCTGACGATGGTCGACGGCGTGCTGCTGCTCGTCGACGCCTCCGAGGGCCCGCTGCCGCAGACGCGCTTCGTGCTGCGCAAGGCGCTCGAGGCGCGCCTGCCGGTGATCCTCGTCGTCAACAAGGTCGACCGGCCGGACGCGCGCATCGCCGAGGTCGTGGACGAGGTCTACGACCTGTTCCTCGACCTCGACGCCGACGAGGAGCAGATCGAGTTCCCGATCGTCTACTGCAACGCCAGGGCCGGCCGCGCCGGACTCGAGGAGGGCGAGCTGGCCGACGACCTCGCGCCGCTGATGGACCTCCTGATCGAGCGCATCCCCGCCCCCGGCCACGACCCGCAGCACCCGCTGCAGGCGCACGTGACCAACCTCGACGCATCGCCCTACGTCGGCCGGCTCGCGCTCTGCCGCGTGCGCCACGGCACGATCCGCAAGGGTCAGCCGATCGCGTGGTGCCGTGCCGACGGCTCGGTGCAGCGGGCGACCGTCGGCGAGCTGTACGTGACCGAGTCGCTCGACCGCGTCGACGCCGCGGAGGCGGGGCCCGGCGAGATCATCGCGCTCGCGGGCCTGGCGGACGTGACGATCGGCGAGACGATCGCCGACGTCGACGACCCGCGCCCGCTGCCGGTGATCACGGTCGACGAGCCGTCGCTCTCGGTCACGATCGGCATCAACACGTCCCCGCTGGCCGGCAGGGAGGGATCGAAGCTGACCGCCCGCCAGGTGCGCGACCGGCTCGACGCCGAGCTGGTCGGCAACGTCTCGCTGCGCGTGCGCGAGACCGAGCGCCCGGACGCCTGGGAGGTGCAGGGCCGCGGCGAGCTGCAGCTCGCGATCCTCGTCGAGCTGATGCGGCGCGAGGGCTTCGAGCTGACCGTCGGGCAGCCGCAGGTGCTCACGCGCGAGCGCGACGGCAGGCTCCACGAGCCGGTCGAGCGGCTCGCGATCGACGTGCCGGAGGACTACGTCGGCGTGATCACGCAGCTGCTCGCCCTGCGCAAGGGCCGGCTGGAGCAGATGGTCAACCACGGCACCGGCTGGGTGCGGATGGAGTACCTGGTGCCGGCGCGCGGGCTGGTCGGCTTCCGCACCGAGTTCCTCACCGAGACGCGCGGCACCGGCCTGCTGCACCACGTGTTCGACCGCTGGGAGCCATGGGCCGGCGAGCTGCGCACGCGCCCGACCGGCGCGCTCGTCGCCGACCGCAGCGGCACCGCCGCGCAGTTCGCGCTGATGAACCTGCAGGAGCGCGGCACGATGTTCGTCGGGCCCGGCGAGGAGGTCTACGAGGGCATGATCGTGGGCGAGAACGCGCGCGCCGAGGATCTCGACGTCAACGCGGTCAAGGAGAAGCACCTGACCAACATCCGCTCCTCGACCGCCGAGGTGCTCGTGCGGCTGGTGCCGCACCGGCAGCTCTCGCTCGACCAGGCGCTCGAGTTCCTGCGCGAGGACGAGTGCGTCGAGGTCACGCCCGGCGCGGTCCGGCTGCGCAAGGTCGCGCTCGACAAGGTCGCGCGCACCAAGGCCGCGCGGCGGGCGCGCGCTGGAGTCGCATGACGACTCGCGCGTCCTCGTCGGGAAGCACAGGCGAGTTCGCCGCGGCGATCGCCGCGGCCTACGCCACGGGGGGCGACGCGATCGACCTCGGCCGCGCCTTCCACGAGGGCGCGCTGGTGCGCGAGGCCGCCGTGCGCGTCCCGCTCGCGACGATGAACCGCCACGGCCTGATCGCGGGCGCGACCGGCACCGGCAAGACGAAGACGCTGCAGCTGCTGTCCGAGCAGCTCTCGCGCGCCGGCGTGCCCGTGCTGGTGGCCGACGTCAAGGGCGACGTGTCGGGGCTCGCGGCCGCCGCCGACCCCGGCGGCGCGGGCGAGCAGCGGATGACCGACCTCGGGCTGCCGTTCGCGCCGGAGGCGTTCCCGGTCGAGTTCCTCGCGCTCGGCGGACTCGGGCCGGGCGTGCCGCTGCGCGCGACGGTCACCGACTTCGGGCCGCAGCTGCTCGCCAAGGTGCTCGGCGCAAACGAGACGCAGGAGTCGAGCCTCGCGCTGGTCTTCCACTGCGCCGACGGCAGGGGGCTGCCGCTGCTCGACCTCGCGACCTGCGCGCGCTGCTCACATTCCTCGACTCCG
>Ga0126306_10002059_pt1 | contig 11176 bp, 9 predicted proteins | sample Plot27_FD_92592 | JGI IMG/M metagenome (GOLD analysis project Ga0126306, IMG submission 92592) | Serpentine soil microbial communities from UC McLaughlin Reserve, CA, USA - Plot27 | ecosystem: Environmental > Terrestrial > Soil > Grasslands | place: USA: UC McLaughlin Reserve, Lake County... | reverse complement strand
TCGGGCCGGTCGAGCAGCTTCTCGCCGAGCGGGCGCGGCGTAGCGTCCTCGGCGCTGATGAGGGTGAGGCGCCGGGCCGCGGCGGCCGGCGAGACGTCGGGGATGAGACGCAGGTAGTGGTCGATCAGGTCCTCCCCGACCGGCTCTGAGGACACGAAGACCACGCGCAGGTCGGGGCGGCGCAGCAGCAGGAGCTGATACAGCGAGCGCTCCTCGCACGCCGAGAGCACCCCGACGTGGCGCTCGAGCACGTGGCGGTCGACCTCCAGCGAGGGCAGGGCGACGAGCGTGACGTCGGAGGCGGCGAGGGGGTCGCCGCCGCCCAGGAGGGCCAGTCGGGCCTGGAGCGTCGCGCGGTCCATGTCGAGGCGCCGCCGCTAGGCCTTCAGCGCCGCCGCCTGGTCGCGCTCGGCGCGCACCGACTCGGGGTCGAAGCGGAAGTAGGTCCGCGGCGGCAGGATGCCCCACGCGTTGGAGGAGTGCGGATCGTCGGCGAAGTGGCGGACCTCGTGGTCGGAGTCGAGCTGCTCGAGGTCGGCGAAGAGCTCGACGAAGAGCTCCTCCTCGGGCATGCGGCAGTAGGCGAAGAGGTTCTGGGCCATCGCGTGGCGGCCGGGTCCCCAGGTGATCGGACGACCGTGCTGGCCGAGGTGGTCGAGCGCCACGCGGAGCTCGCCCCAGTCGGTCAGCTCGAACGCGACGTGGTGCAGGTGCGCGTAGCCCTTGTCCAGGAACGCGAGCGTGTGGTGGTCGCGGTTGACGTGCAGCCAGCACGCGCCCTCGCCGATCCAGTCGGTCTGGCGGAACCCCAGGGCGTCCTCGTAGAAGGCCACGACGCGCGGAACGTCGGCCGTGAGGTAGTTGACGTGGCCGAGCTTGCGCGGGTGGTAGGCCGGCAGTACGTCGGTGAACCGGGCGATCGGCGGGCGCCGGTCCTCCGGGATCAGCCGCTCGATGACGACGATCCCGTTGCCGTCGGGGTCCTCGGTCCGCAGCCCCGTGCCGCGCCCGGGCACGGAAACCTCCTCCCAGGCGGCGCCGGCGGCGCCCAGGCGGTCGGCCGCGGCGTCCAGGGGCACGCCGGCCTGCAGCTCCCACCCGACGTGGTCGATCCCGGGCGCGGCGCCCCCGGCGTCGCGCAGCACCAGGCAGTAGTCCTCGTAGGCGCAGCGCAGGAGGGCCTCGCCGCCGGCCGCCTCGCCACTGAGCCCGTGCAGGCGCGACCACCGGTCGCGCGCCTCGCGCACGTCCTCCACGCGCAGGGTGACGTGGTGGATGCGCGCGATCATCGGCGTGGTTCCTCTGCATAGAACGCGGTGCGCTCGCACACGGTCTTGACGTCGCAGTAGAAGTCGAACGAGTGCTGGCCGCCCTCGCGTCCGATGCCCGACTCGCCGGTCCCGCCGAAGGGGGTCTCCAGGTCGCGCACGTAGAAGCAGTTGACCCAGATCGTCCCGGCGTCGAGCGCCGCGCCCAGTCGCCGCCCGCGGTCGGGGGAGCCGGTGAACACGGTGGCGGCCAGCCCGTACGGGGTGGCGTTGGCCAGCGCCACCGCCTCGTCCTCGTCGGCGAAGGGCTGCAGGGTGAGCACGGGGCCGAACACCTCGTTGCGCAGGATGTCGGCGGCGGGTGGCACGTCGACGAAGAGGGTCGGCTCGAAGTACAGCCCGTCGATCCGCGAGCCGCCCCAGGCGAGCCGCGCGCCCTGCTGCAGCGCGCGGGCGACGTGGCCCTGCACGCGCTCCAGCGCGACGGGGTGGATCAGCGGCCCGTAGCTCGTCGCCGGATCGCGCGGGTCGCCCACGCGGATGTCCTGCACCGCGGCCCGCATGCGCTCGCGGAACGCGTCGTGGATGGAGCGCTCGACCAGCAGCCGCGTTCCCGCCAGGCACACCTGCCCCGAGTTGTCGTACTGGTAGACGGCCGTCTTGACCGCCTCGTCGAGGTCGGCGTCGGCGAAGACCAGGAACGGCGACTTGCCGCCCAGCTCGAAGGACACCGGGGTGAGGTGCGCCGCGGCGTCGCGGTAGACCGTGCGCGCCGTGGCGGGTGAGCCGGTGAAGGCCACGCGAGCGACGTCGGGGTGACCGGTGAGCGGCGCGCCCGCCTCGGCCCCGGTGCCCTGGACGACATTGAGGACGCCGGGCGCCAGCCCGGCCTCGTGGGCCAGGTCGGCCAGCAGCGAGCCGGTCAGCGGCGCCCACTCCGGCGGCTTGAGGACGACGGTGTTGCCGGCGGCCAGGGCGGGGCCGACGCGCCACGTGGCCAGCATGAACGGCGCGTTCCACGGCGTCGAGACCGCGGTCACGCCGGCCGGGTCGTGGCGGACCGCGTTGCGCTCGCCGCCGGTAAGCGTGCGGGCCGGCTCGCGCAGGCGCTCGACGGCGTAGTCGGCGAAGAAGCGGATGTTGTGCGCACCGCGGGGGAGCACGCGCTGGCTCATCGCCTCGTGCAGCGACCCGTTGTCCACCGTCTCCACCCGCGCCAGGTCGGGCACCGCGGCCTCGATGGCCGCGGCGAGGCGGCGCAGCGGCTCGGCCCGGCCCTCGGGCCCGAGGGCCGCCCACGCCGGGAAGGCGCGGCGCGCCGCGGCGACCGCGGCGTCGACCTCGGGCGCCCCGCCCCGGGCCAGATCGGCGAGCTTGACGTCATCCCAGTCGATCGGGCTGCGGACCTCGAAGGTCTCCGCCGAGGCCACGCGCTCGCCGTCGATGTAGTGCCGCGGGTCCACTGCGACGCCCTCCACGTCGACCCGGTGGGCGCTGCTCCTTCGGTCACGCGTGGTCGGGCTGGACATCGCGCTGAGCCTCCTTGGCGGTCAGGATCACCCGGCGCAGCAGCCGGGCGAGCGTGTGCTGCTCGTCGTCGGACAGGCCGCTCACCAGCTCGGACTCGCCGGCGTTGAAGCGGGGGAAGAGCTGCTCGATGGTGCGCCGTCCGGCGGCGGTCAGCTCCAGGCGCACGAGGCGCCGGTCGCGCTCGTCGCCTCGCCGGCGTACGAGCCCCCGGCGCTCGAGCGTGTCGGCGACGCCGGTGACCGTCGCGCGGCTCACGTCGAGCCGGTGGGCCATCTCGCGCGTCTCCCGCGGGCCCCAGACCCACAGGTTGAACAGGACCGAGAAGCCCGCCCACGAGAGGTCCTCCTCGCGCAGCGCGCGGCGCTCCAGGTGCCCCCGCTGGGCCTGGGCGGCGCGCCAGACGTTGGCCATCACCGCCATCGCCTGCAGGTCGACGGGCAAGGGGGCGACGCGGGCCAGCACGTCGGCCTCCTCGGGAACGAGCTCTTCGGTGCGTTGCGCTGCCACCACCCTGAACGTTAGGCTCCTAATGAGATGGCGTCAACCGCCCTGGTCCTCCAGCACGGGCCGCTCGGCCCACCCGGCGTGCTCGGCACGTGGCTGAGCGCGCGCGGGATCGCGGCCGAGGTGCACCCGATGTGGGAGGCGCGGCCCCGGCCGGACCCGTCGGCCTTCGGGCTCGTCGCCTCGCTCGGCTCCGAGCATTCGGTGACCCAGGCCTCGCCGGCGTGGATCGGCGAGGAGCTCGACCTCCTGCGCCGCGCCGTCGCCGCGGGCACGCCGGTGCTCGGGCTGTGCTTCGGGGGCCAGGCGCTCGCCCGCGTGCTCGGCGGCGTGGTGGCGGCGATCCCGGAGCCCCAGATCGGCTGGCTGCCCGTCGACACCCGGGCCGCCGGCCGGATCCCGGCGGGGCCGTGGCTGCACTTCCACTTCGAGTCGTTCAGCGTCCCCTCGGGCGCCGCGGAGCTGGCCCGCAACCCGGCGGGAGCCGCGGCCTTCGCCCAGGGGCCCCACCTCGGCGTGCAGTTCCACCCCGAGGTCACCCCGGAGATCGCCGCGGCGTGGGCGCGCGTCGTGCCGGGCCGGCTCGAGGCGGCGGGCACGACGCCGGACGGCCTGCGGGCCGCCGGCGTGCGGCACGGCGAGGCCGCGGCCCGGCAGGCCCACGCCCTGTTCGACGCGTGGTGGACGGGCGTCGGGGCTTGACTTCCTCGCGGACGACCTGCTACCAACCTCCTGCTGGATACATTATCCACACGTGGCCCTGGGAGGGGAGATGCCCACGCAACCCGTCGCACCCCCGGCCCGCCCCGCCAACGGCGGCGAGCACCTGGGCGAGCGCCGCCTCACCACGATCCACGCCATCGGCCAGTCGCTGGCCATCGGCCCGATCTTCTCCGCCGGCCTGCTCCTGGGCCTCGTCGCCGGCGCCGCCGGCTTCAACACGCCGCTGTCGGTCGTCCTGGGCTCGCTGGGCGCGCTCGCCCTGGCCTACGTCGTCTCGCTCTTCGCCCGCCGCTACGCGGGCGCGGGGGCGATCTACGAGTACCTCGTGCGGGGGGCCAACCGCGACCTCGGGGTCTTCGCCGCCGGCGCCTACTCGCTCGGGCTGCTGTGCCTGGGCGGGGGCGGCGTGTTCATCGCGATCGGCTTCCTCGCCGACGCGTTCTTCTCGGTCCACCTCTCGATCGACGTCGCGTGGTGGATCTGGGGCGCGATCGGCCTGGCCATCGCCGTCGGCCTGAACCACTTCGGCGTCCGGCCCGCCGTTCGCGGCGTGCTCCTGCTCGCCGGCATCTCGGCCCTCCCGTTCATCTTCCTGGCCATCTCCATCCTCGTGCAGGGCGGGGCGGACGGCCTGACCCTGTCGGTCTTCGATCCGGGCCAGACGTCGTGGGACTCCGTCTTCAACGGCATCCTCTTCGTGGTCACGCTGTTCATCGGCTTCGAGATCGCGGCCTCGCTGGGCGAGGAGACCCACAACCCCCGCCGGTCGATCCCGATCGCCGTGCTGGGCACCGTGGCGATCTGCGCGGTCTTCTACCTGCTGGTCAGCTACGCCGCGACGGTCGGGTTCGGCGCCGCCAACATCGGCGACTGGCCCGCCAATCCGAGCCCCATCGGGGCGCTGGCCGACCAGTACGTGGGCAGCGGCCTGTCGGCCATCATCGACCTCGTGGTCATGCTCGACGCCCTCTCGGTGGCGATCGCGTTCGTCGTCGGGGCGTCGCGGATCTTCTTCGTGTTCGGCCGCGACCGCCTGCTGCCGCCCGTGCTCGCGCGGACCTCCAAGCGCGACACGCCGCTGGGCGGCAACGCGGTCATCGTGGTGGCCGGCATCGCGGCCCTGATCGCCGGCGGCGTGACGAACTACGGCGCGCCGCTGAAGATCCCCGACGAGGTCGAGGCCTTCGCGATCACCGCGACCGCGGGCTCCTTCCTGATCGAGGCGATCTACTTCATCCTGGCCATCGTCGCGTTCCGCCTGGTCTGGCAGGCGCGCGCCGAGGGCGGCCTGTGGTGGAAGTTCCCCGTCCTGGTCGTCGCCGTGGCCACGCCCGTGCTGGCCTACAAGGGCGCGCTGGACCCGTGGCCGGAGTACCCGGGCAACCGGGCGCCGCTGCTGGCCGCCATCGGCTTCGCGGCCTCGGCGCTGTGGTGGGCCTACCTGCGCCTGCGCCACCCCGACCGCATCCGCGACGCGGCGCACCACGCGACCTCGCACGCCGGCGTCCCTCCCATGGACGAGAAGCTCGACTACGAGCCCGTCGAGGAGGACGGCGTGATCCACACGGGCGAGCCGCCCGACCGCCGGCCACCGACGGGACCGGGCGGCGTCCCGGCCGGGGTCTAAGCCATGCTGGTGTCCGAGCCCCGCCGCACGGCCGCCGAGGTCCTCCCCGCCGAGGTGCGCAGCGTCCGGGTCGTGTTCTCCGACCTGCACGGCGTGCAGCGCGGCAAGGAGATCCCGATCTCGGAGTTCGACGACGTGGCCCGCTCGGGCGTGACGTTCTGCTGGGCGGTGATGGGCACCGACCTGCGCCACACGCCCGTGGTGGGCGGCGAGGCCGGCTACCCGGACATGGTGGCCAAGCCGGACCTCGACACGCTCGTCCAGGTGCCGTGGGAGCCCGAGGTCGCCGTGTGCCTGGCGGATCTCGTGCGGCTCGGGCCGCAGGGCCCGATCGGGCCCGAGCCGACCGACCCGCGCGGCGCGGTGCGCCGCGCGGCGGCCGCATGCGAGGAGCTCGGCTACGCGCCGGTGGTGGGACCCGAGCTCGAGTTCTTCCTCTGCCAGGCCGACGCGACGGGCGGCTGGCGACGCTACGTCGACAACATGTCGATGGTCTACACCGTCGGGCGCCAGGCGGACCCCGACGGGGTGCTGCGGGCGATGCTCGACGGCTGCGCCCAACTCGGGCTGGGGGCCTTCGCCGCCAACCACGAGTACATGAACAGCCAGTACGAGATCAATCTGCGGGAGTGCGCGGCCCTGCTGGCCGCCGACCGGGCGTTCCGCTTCAAGGCCGGGGTCAAGGACCTCGCCGCCGCCCGCGGCCTGCTGGCCACCTTCCTAGGCAAGCCGTTCAACGACCAGGGCGGGTCGGGCTTCCACCTGCACATCTCGCTGGAGCGCGACGGCACCAACGCGTTCGCCGATCCCGACGCGTCCGACGCGGTCTCCGCGGCGCTGCGGCGGTTCACCGCGGGCGTGCTCGTCCACGCCCCGGCGCTGATGGCCTTCCTGAACCCCACGATCAACGCCTACCGCCGGCTGCTGCCCGACTCGCTGGCCCCGACCCACGTCAACTGGGGCCTGGACAACCGGACGACCTTCGTGCGCATCCCGCCCGAGCGCGGCGGGGGCAGCCGGGTCGAGCTGCGCGTCGGCGACGGGACGGCCAACCCGTACCTCGCCACGGCGGCGGTGCTCTTCGCGGGGATCGACGGCATCCAACGCGAGCTCGAGGCGCCCGAGGCCCTGTCCGGCGACGGCTATCGCGCCGAGGAGCCCGGGGACGAGCTGCCCGCCTCGCTGTCGCACGCGCTGCAGGCCCTGGAGGGCGACGGCTATCTGCGCGAGGCGATGGGCGCCGAGCTCGTCGACACCTTCCTGGCCGTCAAGCGCTTCGAGATCGAGCGCTACCGGGAGTGGGTCTCGGAGTGGGATCTCGACGAGTACCTCCCGCACCTCTGACCCCGATCGGACCGAGCCCCCATGACCGACACCACCGCACCCGGCCTCGCCCTGGCCGACGTCGACCTGGCCGACCACGACAACTTCGTGGCCGGGACCCCGCACGAGATGTTCTCGCTGCTGCGCCACGAGGACCCCGTGCACTTCAACCCCGAGCCCGACGGGGCCGGCTTCTGGGCCGTCACCCGCTACGCGGACATCGTGCAGGTCCACCGCGACTGGGAGACGTTCAGCTCCGAGCTCGGCGGCACCTCGCTGCAGGAGCTCGACGCCGACCAGATCGAGGCCCGCAAGGCGATGATCGACATGGATCCGCCGCGCCACAACCAGCTGCGGGCGCTGATCAACAAGGGCTTCACCCCGCGGGCCGTCAAGGCGTACGAGGGCAGCATCCGCGGGCTGTTCGGGCGCATCCTCGACGAGGCGCTCGTGCTCGATGAGTTCGACTTCGTCGAGGAGGTCGCGTCCGAGCTGCCCATGCGCGTGTTCGCCGAGCTGCTCGGCGCCCCGCAGGACGATCGCCGCTACCTCGTCGAGCTCGGCGACCGCATGCTCGGCAACACCGATCCCGAGTTCGCCACCCCCGAGGAGCTCGAGCGCAACCGTCACCTGCCGTTCTCCAGCCCCGCGGCGCTGGAGATGTTCGAGTACGGGCGCAAGCTGGCCGCGCGCCGGCGCAAGGAGCCGCGGGACGACATCGTGACCCGGCTCGTGCAGGCCGAGATCGACGGCGAGCCGCTCAGCCAGCGGGAGTTCGACGTCTACTTCCTGCTGCTCGCCACGGCGGGCAACGAGACCACGCGCCACACGATCTCCCACGGGCTGCTGGCCCTCATCGAGCACCCCGAGGAGCTCGACCGGCTGCGCCGCGAGCCGGCGCTGATGCCGGTCGCCGCGGAGGAGATCCTGCGCTGGGCCACGCCGGTGACCCACTTCCGCCGGACGGCGACGCGCGACGTGGAGTTCGCCGGCAAGCAGATCCGCCGCGGGGACAAGGTGACGACGTGGTTCGCCTCGGGCAATCGCGACGAGCAGATCTTCGACCGCGCCGACGTCTTCGACGTCGGCCGCGAGCCCAACCCGCACATGACCTTCGGGCCCGGCGGGGTGCACTTCTGCCTCGGCGCCCACCTGGCCCGCCTGGAGGTCAAGATCGCCTTCCAGGAGCTGCTGCCGCGCATGGCCGCCGTCGAGCTGGCGGGACCGGTCGAGCGCCTGCGCTCCAACTTCTTCGCCGGCATCAAGCGCATGCCCGTACGGATGCAGGCGGTGTGACGCTACGGTCCGCGATGCGATGGCCTCCCCCAGCGTCAACGTCGCCTCGGCCGCCGACCAGGTGTACGCGATCCTGCGCGAGCGCATCCTGGCCGGCCAGCTCGACGAGCAGGCTCGGCTGCACCAGGAGGCGCTCTCGCGCGAGCTCGGGGTGTCGCGCACGCCCGTGCGCGAGGCGCTCGCGCGGCTGGCGTCCGACGGACTGGTCGAGCTGCTGCCCAACCGCGGCGCGCGCATCGCCGGCATCACGCACGCCGACATGGCGGCCGCCTACCAGGCCCGCGTCGCCGTCGAGCCGGCCGCGGCCGGGCTGGCCGCCGAACGTGCCACGCCCGAGGACGTGGCACGGCTGCGGGCGGCCGCCGGGGCCAACGCGTCGGCCGCCGGCCGGGTCCCCGACGCCTATGCGACCAACCGGGCCTTCCACCTCGAGCTCGTGCGCGCGGGGGGCAACCCGTTCCTGCTGCGCTTCGCCGAGAGCCTGTGGGTCGCCGGGATCGGCCTGCGCGTCTACGACATGCAGCGGTCGCTCGCCGACGTCGTGGCGGTGGACACCGCCCAGCATTCCGAGATCGTCGAGGCGGTGGCCGAGGGCGACGCCGAGCGGGCCGAGCGCCTCACCCGCCGCCACGTCGCCGGGGCGATGGCGCTGCTGCTCGAGCGCCTGGCGGCCGACGCGGCGTAGCTCGTCCGCCAGGCCATGAGCCCCCTGCCCGACCGCCGTGCCGTGCTGGCCGCCACGGCGCGGCTGATCGCCGAGGCCTGGGAGTCCTTCGACCGCCCGCGGCCGGTCGAGCCCGGCCTCGACGCCGCGCTGCTCGAGCACCTCGCGGCCCCCTTGCCCGAGACCGGCGAGGAGGTCGAGGAGGTGCTGCGCGACGCCGCGGGCATCCTCGACGGCAGCGTCTCGCCCGCCCGGCCCCTGTACGTGGCCTACGTCGGCTCCACCGCCACGTCGGTCGGCGCGATGGGCGCCGCCCTGGCCGCCACCTACGACGTCAACCTGGCCACGCACGCCGCCGCCGCCGACCTCGTCGAGCGCCAGGCCCTGGGCTGGACGGGCGAGCTGATCGGCTATCGGCACGCCGAGGGCGCCTTCACCTCGGGCGGCATGGTCTCCAACCTCAGCGCGCTACTGGCCGCCCGCGAGCGCGCGCTGCCGGGCAGCCGCCGCGAGGGCGTCGCCGGGCGGGCCGCGGGGGTCTACGCCTCGGCCGAGGGCCACCATTCCGTCCTGCGCGCCGTCGAGGTCGCCGGGCTCGGCACGGCCGCGCTGCGCGTCCTGCCGATCGACGACGACCGCCGGCTGGTGCCCGACGCCCTCGAGGAGGCGCTCGAGCGCGACCGCGCGGCCGGCGTGGTCCCCGTGGCGGTCGTCGCCACCGCGGGCACCACGCTCACCGGCGCGGTGGACCCGATCGCCGCCGTCGCCGACGTCTGCGCGCGCCACGGGACCTGGCTGCACGTCGACGGCGCCTACGGGCTGCCCGCGGCGGCGGCGCCGAGCGCCGCCCGGCTGTTCGACGGGCTCGCCCGCGCCGACTCGGTGACCCTCGACGCCCACAAGTGGCTCGGCGTGCCCAAGAGCTGCAGCGTCGTGCTCGTCCGCCACGCGGGCGCGCTCGGCGCGGCCTTCGGGCACCGGGAGACCTACATGCTGGGAGGCGAGGACCGCACCCACGCGGTGGAGACCACGCTGGAGTACTCGCGGCCGTTCCGGTCGCTGAAGCTGTGGCTGGCCCTGCGGGCCCTCGGCGCGGCGGAGTACCGGTCGGGGATCGAGCGCACGCTCGGGCACGCGCGCGCGCTGGTCGCCCTCGTCGAGGCCGATCCGGCATTCGAGCTGCTCAACCGCCCGCAGCTCTCGACGGTGTGCTTCCGCCACCGGCCCGCCGGCAAGCCGGCCGCCGACCTGGACGCGCACAACCTGCTCCTCGCTCGCGCGATGCAGGAGGACGGCCGCGTGTACCTCGCCCCCGCCTTGGTCGACGGGCGCACGTGCCTGCGGGCGTGCTTCGTGAACTTCCGCACCAAGGCCGAGCAGGTGGCGGTGATCCTCGACGTCGCGCGCGAGCTCGGGGCGCGGGCCTGAGCGACGCTCAGGCGGTCCGGCCGGCCGACACCTCGCGCTCGGCCTCGTCCTCGGGGACGGCCAGCGCCACGTGCAGCGTCTGCGCGGTGACCGCGGGGGCGGTGCCCACCGGCTCGAGGTCGCGGTCGAGCTCCACCACGGTGTTCTCCAGGCGCCCGATGCCGTCCACCTCCACGGCCACGGTGTCGCCGACCTCGACCGGGCGCGAGTGGGCGGGCGTGCCGGTCAGCAGCACGTCGCCGGGCTCGAGGGTGATCAGGCGGGCGACGTCGGCCACCTGGTAGGCGAAGGAGAACATCAGGTCGCGCCCGGTGTGCCCCTCCTGGGCCGGCTCGCCGTTGACGTAGGTGCGGATCGTCAGGTCGTCGGGGTCGACGTCGTCGGCCTCGACCAGCGCGGGGCCCAGGGGGCAGAAGCCGTCCTGACCCTTGACCCGCAGCATCGACCCGCGGTCGGCGTGGCGGAAGTCGTGCACGCCCCAGTCGTTGGCGATCGTGTAGCCGCGCACGTAGTTCAGCGCGTCGTCGATCGCCGGGCCGCTGCAGCGCTCGCCCATCACGACGGCGATCTCGCCCTCGTAGTTCAAGAAGCGGCAGCCGCGCGGGCGGGCCACGGGTGCGCGGTGGGCCGAGAGGGAGCTGGGCGGCTTGAGGAAGTAGGACGGCGCTTCGGGCATCGCGGCCATGGCGTACTCCTCGGCGCGCGAGCGATAGGTCAGGTGGGTGGCGACGATCTTCGAGGGCGCCTCCACGGCGGGCAGGAAGCGGGCCTGGGCCTCGGGGATGCGCCACCCGCCGATCTCCACCGCCTCGC
>Ga0126306_10002058_pt1 | contig 11177 bp, 12 predicted proteins | sample Plot27_FD_92592 | JGI IMG/M metagenome (GOLD analysis project Ga0126306, IMG submission 92592) | Serpentine soil microbial communities from UC McLaughlin Reserve, CA, USA - Plot27 | ecosystem: Environmental > Terrestrial > Soil > Grasslands | place: USA: UC McLaughlin Reserve, Lake County... | reverse complement strand
GTTTATGTGGGAGGTGACGTCGTGGTCTATGTACTCGAAGTGTGCCTCGCCTTCGAGGTGGGCCACGTTCTCAAGGGAGCCGGTCCTGAGGTTATCCATACACACTACGTGGTAGCCTTCAGAGAGGAGCCGCTCGCAGAGGTGGCTCCCAAGGAATCCAGCACCCCCCGTAACCAGCGCCCGTTTGTTTGCCACCGGAAGAGCTCCTAGACCTGGCCGAAGCCCCGGTAACGGATCCCCGCAACCCTAACAACCCCGATCTCCAGGACGTTGCGCCCGTCCACTAAGCCTTTAGGAGCTTCCATGAGGTCGCCCGCCCGCTTTAGGTCGAGGGTGCGGATCTCCTCCCACTCCGTAACAACGACCGCCGCGTGCGCCCCGGAGAGGGCATCGTAAGGGTCGAAGACGACCTTCAAGGAAGGGAGCCTCCTCGCGGCGGCCTTCTTGCTGGACACAGGGTCGTAGCCCACCACCTGCGCACCCAAAGAGCCTAGGGTGCGGGCTATTTGTAGGCTCGGGGCCTCCCTAAGGTCGTCGGTGTTGGGCTTGAAGGAGAGTCCAAGAAGCGCTATTCGCTTGCCCTTCAAGGTGTGCAGCTCTCCCTGGAGCTTGCCGATGACCCGCTTTTTCTGCCGCTCGTTTACGGCGACGGTCGCCTTGAGTAGAATGGGCTCGTAATCGTTCTCTTTAGCCACCGCCCTAAGAGCAGAGACGTCCTTGGGCAAGCACGACCCTCCCCAGCCGATACCCGCAGACAGAAAGCGAGCCCCTATGCGCTCGTCTAAGCCGATGCCGTAGGCGACCTCCGTAACGTCCGCACCCACCAGCGCGCAGAGGTTTGCTACCTCGTTTATGAAGCTGACCTTGGTGGCAAGGAAGGCGTTTGAAGCGTACTTGATCATCTCGGCGCTCGCAAGGTCTGTGGTGACAAAGGGCACCGCCACCTTGGGGCGAGGGTCCAGCTCTGTGGCAAAGCTCTGCTCTATGAGGGGTTCGTAGAGGACTCTTAAGGTATCTAAGGCCTCCCTGGATTCGGAGCCGACCACGATCCGATCCGGAAGGAGTGAGTCATAGATGGCGCTCCTTCCCTCAAAAACTCAGGGTTGGAGGCTACCAGGAAGTTCGCTTCCCCACTCCCAGCCTCCTCAAGCCCCTCGCGGACAAGCATCGAGACGTAGTCCCCAGATCCAGTAGGAACCGTGCTCTTGTTGACCACCACGAGCGGGCGCTCCCTACGGGGAGCCTGCGACTGCGCCAATGCCCAGCCTATGCCCCAGGCCACGTCTGCGACGTTCGAGAGGTCAGCAGATCCGTCTTCCCTTTGGGGGGTGTCCACGGCTATGAAGATCACCTCCACCTCCTCGACAAGCCTTACCAAGCTACCGGGATCGGCGAAAGAGAGCCTCTGCTGCTGGAGGCTTCGGGAGACTAGCTCTTCGAGGCCCGGCTCGTAGAAAGGCATCCTGGCTGCCTGCAGCTCGCTTATGCGCCCCTCGTCCCTGTCGATGCACACGATCTGGTGGCCGAGGTGAGAGAGGCAAGTCCCCGTCACCAGCCCAACTTAGCTGGTTCCGATGACCCCTACCTTAAAGCTTTCGGCCAAATCTCCTGACATATGTGCTCTTCAAGACCGCTGCCCCTCGACCTTACCTCCTCAAAGTGAGATCGATTTGGGCTATTTGCAGTCTACTACCCTAAAGGTGGTCCGCGCATCCCCAACTTGAGTGATTCATTGCGGTTCCTTAACCGCCACAAGCGGGCCGCTAATCGCATTATCTGCCTATTCACCCTAAGGATGCAACCAATCCGGCTTTCAGAAAGCTCCTTCACCCAGTACCACGATCTTGATGGTGCGGACCAGGATGATTAGGTCCAGCCAAACCGACCAGTTACGCACATAATAGGAATCCATCTCCACTCGCTCGACATAGCTTGTGTCGCTTCTCCCACCTACCTGCCACAACCCGGACATACCCGGCCTTATGCGCTTGTACAGCTTATACACTTCTCCGTATTTTGGCACCTCGGCATCCACGATGGGTCGAGGACCTGTGAGGCTCATCTCCCCGCGCAGGACGTTCCAGAGCTGGGGCAGCTCATCCAGGCTAATCTGGCGCAAAAATCGGCCGACGCGGGTAACGCGGGGGTCGTCGCGTAGCTTCTGATTTTGTTCCCACTCGGCCCGCAGAAAGGGATTGTCCTGCAAATGCTTATCCAGCAGCCGCTCCGCGTCGACGTGCATCGTACGAAACTTCCAACAGAAGAAATGCTCGCCTGCGGCGCCCAGGCGCCGGTGCCCATAAAATGCAGGACCAGGGGAATCGAGCTTTATCAGGACGGCGATGGCGAACACCAGCGGGCTGATAAGCACTCCGCCAATCACCGTCCCCACCAAGTCCAAGGCACGTTTGAGCATTTGGGACCAAGGGTCCAGAAGATTGTGCTTGATCTCAATAGCTAAAGTTCCCGCGAAATCTCTGGGCGCCACTGCCGAGTTTGTTACGCCATTCAGGTTGGGTACGATCAGAACGCTGCGGAAGCTTTCGCTCGCTACACTCACCATGCGCTCCAGTTGCTCGCGGCGGGTGTAGGGCATGGCGAAGATGATGGTCTCTACTCCCAGCTTGCGACCCAGATTCGCCGCGTCAGCTAAAGTCTCTTCGCAGGAAACCTCCCGGTAGGACTTTCCTGCAGCTACCAGGTGGTGATCCAGAAAGGCAACAGGATAGTATCCCATGCCCCACTCCTGCTTGAGGAGCTCCTGAAACTTTGCTCCGGTCTCTTTGTAACTCAGTGTTATCACCGGCTTGCCCCATAACCCGGTCTTCTTCATACCCAGCTTTACACAGTGCTGTACGAAAGGAGTTAGGAACAAAAGGCCCAGGAAGGCGAAGGCCAGCAGTACGCGCGAAAGCAGATCCCCAACTTGGAAACCTACAGCGACGACCGCCAGTACGGCCAGGGTGGCGAAAACGGAGTAGGTGTGCCGACGCAACCTCTCCGCCGAACCCAGACCATAACCCGGATACAGTCCTAGCAACGCGCGCAGCCCGACCCATACCATTACGCTAGGCACGATGGCGGCAACGGCGACCTCCGAAAGTTCGCCACGCCCCCAGCTGCCCTGGCCGAGCCACGCCACTCCCCAAACCACGAACGCTAAAAACACGTCCGAGAGAATGAGCGTACCAACTATCAACCGCTGCTTCCAGACCAATCTCCAGCGCTTCTTGCTCGCAACGTGCGCCAGCTGCTCGTACTCAGCAGGGGGGAGTAGCGTCACCGACGACCTTGGTTTCTTAACGCTCCTGTACGACTCAGCCATATCACTCCCGTCCGACAAACAACCCGACCAATCCTTGCGCTCGTTTGGCTGTACGGAACTCCGGGTGCCTTAGGTTCCTTAGTATTACGGGCGTAGGAGTCTAGCGGAAGAGTACCTCGAGCGAGGTGGGCGCAAGGTGCACGCAAAGCAGCGTAAAGTGCGACAATAGTGTTGACCACCAGCACATACTTACGTGTTGTCCACGCAAGGCGATCCCACAGCCTCCAGGACTTTCCTTACCCACTTTTCGCTAGTCGATCATCTTGAAGAAGCAGTGGATCAGCGGCAAGTCGCGACGAATCCCCTTCATCACGGCATTTGCTGCCTTCAGCGTTTAGGAACTCCGCCCGATGAGCATGGTGGCCCATGACACCTGTTTGTGTATCGGAGCCGACTTCCAGTCGACCACCGAACCTGCTCCGCCGTCGTCCGAAGCAGAGACAACCATATACCGACAGCACGCACGGACGGTTACGCTTCGGCCGCGGGAGGAGCTTCCTGGGCCATACGCGACGCTCCGATTTGAGACGTCGGGTGTCGGGACACGATCCGCGTTATACCCGCAATGTTGGAGAAGTCGTCGGCAAGGAGGTCGTCGTCAGGAATCTCGACGCTGAACTCCCCTCGTAAGAATTCGAGCAGTTCGACGATTCCCATCGAATCAACGTAACCTGCCTCGAACAGGTCAACCTGACGGTTGAACATGGGATCGGTGGGGCTGATACCAAATTGCATCCGGATAAACTCTTCGATTCGGTGCTCTATGCGAGACTCTGTCTGGTCCATCCTTATGTTGTACATTTTTTCCCTCCTCCTTCAAGGGACGGTACGGCGGCGGAGTAGCGCCCAGCCCTGATAAACTTGTGCAATATGGCCGGGTCGTCCACGCCGTGGAGCCTGGCAAAACGCCGCCGCAGCCAGTGGTCATCAAAACCTCTATCCACACATGCCGCCAGAACGCCGCCTCCGGTGCTCGGGTTGCCCACTTGGGCGCGCACTTTGGCACGCGAGAATACGTACTCGGGCACCAGATCCTCAAAGATAGCCCGGCTGAGTCGCTGCTTACGGTCCTCTGAACGCAGGAAGTCGTTGCGAAGCATCAGGTACTCATCGACCGCAACGGCGTACGGCTGAACCACGGGGAGATTCCAAGTCGCGAACACGCCTATCTCCCTGTGGCAGGTATCGAGTCCACGCACCAAGCTGTCCCGAAGCATGGCTGCGGGGAGTCTTGGGAGGCGATAATAGGTGGCACCACGGTATTGCTCAGGCTCGTAGTCGGCTAAGAATTCGTTAGCCAAGTCGCCGGTGAACACCAGGACCGGACGTTCTCTCACCGCATCATCGATAGCCTGAGCGAGGATTGCGTTCACCAAGCCAGCGTGAACGTTGAAATCTCTCCAGTCTATGCTCTCAAGGAGCACGGTGTCGAGCATCTCGAAGAGCTGATCCTCAGTACCGTCTGCCTCCAGCAGCCGGAGCTCAAGGTCACTGGCGAGCCGCTCTGCCATCCGTCGGTCTTCGCTCACCTCCCCGCCAGGCCGCTTAAGGTCGAAGCTGACCGCCACGGTGTTGCGAAAATGCTCCTTAACCAACACCGCTATCCCGGTGCTGTCCAGTCCTCCAGAGAGACACACAAACGTTTCGGCCTTCGGATACAAAGCGGCAAGGATAGAGAGGTAGCGGTCGAGCTTGGCGCGGATCTTCTTGCCGAGGGCCTCCACGTCCACGTCAAAGGAATCTGGGGGCGCGAACCAGGAACCCGGAACCAACGAATGTTCCTCTGGGAGGGCGCGACCTGGGATGAGGTCGGCCACGCTCCCGGAGGGTACCGCCTGGATCTCCTCGAAGCGACGGCCTGCCTCGATCAGAAGGTACGGCCGCGCGGCAACGAGGACGTCGCCCTCGGGGTCCTTTGCCCAAAAGAGCTTGTTGAGGCCAATGGGGTCCCGGAGCAGCCGCCACGTCCCAGAGGGCCCTGGTTCCACGGAGGCCACAGCGCCGCGGAGGCCGACAGGGAAACCAATCCCCGGCCGAAAGTCGGTCCGGTCGTAGATTCGGTTTCCATCCCAAGCAAAGTTGGGATCCAACCGCCCCAGGAGGCGAACGGAGCTCGTCATGGAGCGAACCTCCCGAGGATCGACAGGGCGCGCTCGAGCATCGGCTCAGAGCCGGTCAAGGAAAGACGAAAGTAACCGCGATGGTGGAAGACCGGCGCAGGCAGGACCAACAGACCCGCCGTGGCGAGCTTCTGAACGAATTCGAAGTCGTCGTAGGGTGAAGGGGTCCGCACGTAGAGAAACATCGTGGCGTCGGGAGGCACCACATCATAACCTCGGGCAGAAAGCTCATCGACGAACCGCCGCCGCCACTTCACCAGCCATTCTTGCGAATAACGGAGAGACAACAAGCGCGGCACCGCCCTCTGCATCAACGAAGTAGGAGTAGCCAGCCCGGTGATACGAGTCCACGAGACCAACTCTTCGGCTAGGTCCTTCCTGAAAGGATGGTGAGGAGAGACCGCCACATAGCCGAGCCGCTGGCCCTGCATAAAGTGGTACTTGCCGAAAGAATATACGAGGACCGTCCGATGCCACCACGCGCATGGGCTCCAAAACTCACCGTCGGCGACGAAATCTCGGTGGGTCTCGTCAGCCACGAGGGTCATCTGGCAACCCAGGCGTTGCTCGGCCTGGTCCATTACCTCGGCTAGCCCGCGCATGGCCATCGGCCCGTAGCTGCGACCGGTTGGATTAGCCGGTTGGCTGAAGACGAGAGCGCAGGTTCTTTCGGAGATTTTCCCTGCGACGGCCGTCAAGTCGATGTCGAATCTTCCCGGCGTCAGAGGCACTGTGACCGGAACCAGTCCCAACGAGCGCGCGTACAACGGGTAGTCGAGCCAGCACGGAACCGGTATGATTACCTCGTCGCCCGGACGACCGGCCACCCGCAGGGCGAGCTGCAGGCCCGCCATCGCCCCCGGGGTAAGCACAACATCGTTAAAGGCGAAAGGAAGCTCGTGGCTCTCCCTCAAGTTGTCGGCAACCGTCCGGCGGATCTGCGTCTTGCCACCGAATGGAGAGTACTGCAGGTCGAGTAGCCGTTCTTCACGAAGCGTCTCCATGAGGACCGTTCTGGCTCGTTGCTGGATTCCGCCATACGGGTTGGCGTACGAAAGGTCGGCGAGCCGGTCGCCCAAACGGGCGGCTTTCCGACGGATCGTCTCGAAACGTTCCAGCGGCTCGAGAAGAACCTGCAGCTCAGGCGAGATCACGAGAAGCCTCCGTGGTAGCTCGGACATCGTGTTTGCCGCTCACCGTCCGATCGAGGGCTGCTCGCACTTCGATCCGGCTCGGTTGCATGTACCGGGGCATCTCGCGGCCACAAAAGGCCTCGAGCCGGTCGAGGCGGCCGTCATCGGCCAAGACCACGTAGGCCACGATTCGTGACCCCTGCAACTCGTCCGGCTCTGCGGCGACCACGGCCTCGACGATCTCGCCCGAGGCGTAGAGGACGTCCACGACCTCGTCCGGGCTGACCCGGTAGCCGAGCGTCTTGATCATCCCGTCCGGGCGGCTGACGAAGTAGAGATCTTCTTCCTCGTCCATGTAGACCAGATCTCCAGAGAATGCGACCCGCTCGCTGTCGGGGGCGCCCGCCGGCCGTCGCGGGTTCGGCCGGAACACACGGTCCGTGGCTTCTGGATCGTTCCAGTAGCCGAGAGTCACCGTCGGTCCGCGGTGGACCAGTTGGCCGACCTCGCCCGGTCGGCACGGCGTGAGATCCTCCCTAAGGATCAGCAGTTCGGCGCCTGGTATTGCTCGGCCGATCGAGTGCGGTTTCTGGACGGCCTTATCGGGGGAAAGGTAGGAACTGCGAAACGCCTCGGTGAGGCCGTACATCAGCACCAAGTCGGCGTAAGGCTGAGCCCGCCTGAGTTTCCGAACCGCGTCGGTCGGCAAGCGTCCACCGGTGTTGGTCATCACGCGAAGCGCCTCCAGTCGTTCGGATCTGAAGGCCTCGACGCTGAGCAGTTGCAGCCACAGCGGCGGAACAGCAGGCAGCACGGTAATCCTATGCAACCGGATCATCTGGATGATACGTTGCGGAATAGGTGAGGTCTCCACGACCAAGGTGGCGCCGGTCCCGACGCAGCAGAGCAGCTGGTTAAACCCATAATCGAAGCTGAATGGGAGCAGGCTGGCGATTCGATCGTTCTTCGTGATACTCAGGTAGTTGGTGACGGAATGCATCCCTGCCCAAAGGTTGGCATGAGAAACCACCACGCCCTTTGGTAGCCCGGTTGATCCGGACGTGTACACGAGCTGGGCGATGTCGCTGCCGATCCTCGGCAAAGGTTGAAAATTACTTGACCGCGGAACTTCGGCCATGTCGATGACAGGTGTGGGGATAATGGCCGGCTTGGAGAGCCGCCCGAATACGTCTTTCGACGTCAGCAGGAATCGGGCGGACGAATGCTCGAGGATATGCTTGACCTGGCGCCACCGGAGCGACTCATTAACCACTACGGCGATCGCTCCCGCAGCGACGACGCCGAAGAAAGCCGAGGCTGCCTCGGCTCCTCTCCGCAGCATGATGGTTACCCGGTCCCCAGGATTTACCCCCGCCTGCACCAGTGCTTCGGCGATCGCCCGCGCTCGGGCAGCGAGGTTAGCATAGCTGACGGTCTGCTCCCCGCTGATGACGGCCACCTTATTGCCTGCGGACGCCGCCGTATCCAGGAGCATGTGAGCCACACTCCCGTAGGGAGACATAGCTACAGGCTCGGTGTTCACGAGCCCCGTCCGACCTTGGTAATCACCCCGACAGCGGCCCGATCCGGCCTCTCTGCGATGCGCAACCAAGAACCAAGTAGGGGCACCGAGGATACTGCAGCCACGGTAGGACGGAGAGCCATGGGAATCCTCGAAGCAGACGACCCTGTGCAGCAGGCGGAGCCGGCCGCCCCGTTCAGCTGTTCGGGTTCTGAGTCTTTATGTGGCATAGGAGCGTATTTCAGTGCAGTTTCACCAGGAGTCAAGTGGCGTTGCGCCACCCGTAGAAGAAGTGCACTCAAAGCAGCATAAAGTACTCCCTCAGGTTAACTACCAGTATATACTTAGGTATCGCTTCGTGCGAAGCGAGCCTCAAAGGTTCGTCGACCCTTCCTGAGAGTCTCTTGTTTAACCGATCGCCTTACCAAGCCTTCGCGGGATTTCGCCGCTAGTCCTCTGACTCAGATTGGTCGAGTAGTAAAAGATATACCTGTACGCTTGTTAGCAGAGCAGGCCAACGGGGATTCTATCATGAACAAGAAGTATGTCGTCCGCCTTACCACACACCAACGTGAGCACATCGAAAAGCTTCTGCGGCGTGGCAGGGCTCATGCCCGCAAGCTGCTCTACGCTCGAATCCTGCTCAAGGCCGATGCTAATGGACCAGATTGCTGGACCGACGAGAGGATCGCAGAGGCCTCTGAGGTTTCCACCGCTACGGTAGCCCGCGAGCGCAGGCGCTTTTGTGAGGAGGGGCTCGAAGTGGCGCTTATGCCAAAGAAGCCCGGAAGACCCAGGAGAAGGGTTCTGGATGGGCGAGCCGAGGCTCACTTGATCGCCCTCTCGTGCTCGGATCCTCCTGAGGGCAGGGAGCGCTGGAGCATTGGGTTGTTAGCCGATCGGGTGGTCGAACTCGGGCACGTAGGGTCGGTGTCGTATGAAATAGTAAGGCGCTCACTCAAAAAACTCGCTCAAGTCACACCTCAAGCGCCAGTGGGTGATCCCTCCGAGGAAGAGTGCTGCCTTCGTCTGGAGGATGGAACGGGTTCTGGATCTCTACGAAGAGCCTTACGACCCCAAGAGGCCGGCGGTCTGCTTCGACGAGAGACCCTGCCAACTCATAGGCGATGTTAGGGATCCTCTATCGATGAAGCCAAGCCACATCGAGCGCTTCGACTCGGAGTACGAGCGAGGAGGGGTGTGTTCGGTTTTCATGGGCTTCGAGCCTCTCAGGGACTCTGGCGGGAGCTGGCGCTCACCGAGCGTCGAAGAGAACGGGAGTTCGCGCATTGGATGCGGCGTCTGGTTGAGTAGCACTACCCACAAGCCCAGAAGATAAGGGTGGTTATGGACAACCTCTCCACTCACAGTGGTGCGGCCTTCTACGAGAGCTTCCCGACGGAGGTGGCGCGCAAACTGGCTCGAAGGATCGTGTTTCTCTACACCCCGGTTCACGGCTCATGGCTGAACAACATGGTGGAGGTTGAGATCTCGGTTTTGGTGAAGCAGTGCCTGGGCCGAAGACTGCCGGACATAGAGACGCTGGAGCGGGAGGCTAAGGCTCGGTGCAAAGAGCGCAATCGGGTGGGGGTGAGTGTGGATTGGCGCTTCAGGACGGAGGATGCGCGCATCAAGCTTCGCAGCCTCTATCCATCAGTGAAAGCGTGACAGAGGACTAGGTAGATCGCGTAGGCTAAATCGCTCCGTTTCGAGCGGAAAGTGCGCACCGCAGACGGAGTATATTGCAGCACGAAACATCCTCGGAGAGTGTGCTTGACTCTCTATCCTTGTTATAGTCCCTCTGTGGCGCTCTGGCAGGGCAAATCCAGAGATGAGAGAAAATCCTCCTGAAAGGCGGATGATGAAGGTAGCGATCCGTCCACTCATCAGTACGGACCTGCATGGTATTGATAGACTGCGTACGGAGGTGTACTCTCAAAGTCCGAGAATCGTCGACGCCGATTGGCAAGCTTCCGTCTGGCGCTGGTTAGAGACTCACCCCCTAGCGGGTGAAATGCGACGCTGGGTCGTGGTCGCCGGGGACGAGGTGGTTGGCCACCTGGCAGCATTACCTCAATACTACCGGATAAACGGTCAACGGGTCGTCGCCTACACACCAGCGGACTACGCTGTGCTTCCACAGTACAGCCGCCACGCAATTCTACTTATGCGGAAGTTCTTCAGCACCGCTGTAAACTGCGTGTCTTGCGCTGTGATACCGGCGGTGATCAAGATTCAGACGCGCCTAGGGAGTGAGGAAGCTGGGAAACTGCATTTCGCCGCGAAACTATTGAACGTGTCGGCAATTCCGAACTTCCCAACAGCGATACCTGCGCCGATATCACAGCTGATTAATTGGGGGCTTTGGGTAGTCGACAGGGTGCTGAGTGACCCTCTTGTTGCGGACGACCCTAGGGTAGAGGTATTCGACGGGTTCGACAAATCTTTTGACGAGTTATTCGAGAGTGTCGCGGCCGCCACACCCTGTATGCCAGAGAAGGACGCGGCGTTCCTGCGGTGGCGTTACGGTCCTGGTTCTCCCCAGGCATCCGCAACCCTCCTCGGTACAAGAAGTGAAGGGCGTCTTCTTGGTTACGCTGTGCTCTGGGCGACCCCGCAAGGCGACGGCTACCTGCTCGACCTAACGACCCGCCCCGGGCACCATGATGTCGCTCGCTCACTCTTGAGGCAGACGGTCCGGCACTTCAGACGGGCAAAGGTACGTAGTATCAGGCACCTGTTCATCCCGTCTCCTACGTCAGCCCAAACGAAGGATCTATGGCGCCTGGGCTTCTTGCCCGTCAACAAGAGGCGTCCCGCACTGCTAGTGAGGTTCGCGGACCGTAGCTTGCACAACGTGGCCAACGATACTGCCAACTGGTCGTACAGTACAGGTGATGGGGAAGCAACTTTTTGGGCTAGATAGGGTAGATCGCTGGGACGCTGGCTAGGTAGCAGCGTAACCAGCCGCAGCTCGTACCCCTTCCCGTAGTACTCCCACCAGGTATGCAGCCAATCCCACGACTGAAACGGGGTGGTGCGCAGAGAGTTGCGGTGGAGGTCCTCCCACTCTTCTT